>Ga0181531_10000536_pt1 | contig 25424 bp, 20 predicted proteins | sample PEATcosm2014_Bin_38_FD_119743 | JGI IMG/M metagenome (GOLD analysis project Ga0181531, IMG submission 119743) | Peatland microbial communities from MTU Mesocosm Facility, Houghton, MI, USA - PEATcosm2014_Bin11_10_metaG | ecosystem: Environmental > Terrestrial > Soil > Wetlands > Peat | place...
CGATGCTCCCAATCCGTACGTTGCTATCATCGCAGATGGAATTGATGAAACGTCACGCTGAGCCCAGGCTTGCTGCCGCAGCGCATTGCTATCGCATCCAATCCGCGTGATTCTTCACTGGCTTGCATCTCGGCCTATATATCGATATAAATCGGATAGTTACGATAACATCTTAATGTTTATTGGCGTTCAGCGAAAAGCTGTTCCGCGCGCAGTGGCCAGGCTCGCGCCCGGCCACGGTTTGCGTCGTTTGCTGCTTCCCATGTTTTGCGCAATGGGGACGTGCGCTTCGGTGTCCGCAGGCGATACCGATTTCCGTGCAGCGATCGATCGTTATCGCGTGGCACATGAGTCGCAGATCGTCGGTACCCTCGATGAGCTCACACATTTTCCGAGCGTGGCCGCAGATCCCGCCGGCATCAGTGCCGCCGCGGATTTTCTGGTACTGGCCCTCAAGGCGCGGGGATTCGATGCACGGTTGCTGGCGGCGGGTCCTGGAACGCCGCCAATGGTCTACGGGGCGCTGGGCAATTCGCGCGCACAGCGGACCGTCGTGTTCTACGCGCATTACGATGGGCAGCCCGTCACTCCTTCGCAGTGGCGTTCCGATCCGTTCACGCCCGTGATGCGAAGCCTGGGTCCCACCGGTGAATGGCAGGACATCGACTGGCGGCGTGTGCACGCGCCCTTCGATCCTGAATGGCGCCTGTTCGGGCGTGCGGCCAGCGATGACAAGGCTTCCATCGTCGCATTTCTCGCCGCGTTCGATGCGGTGCGGGCGCAGCAGAGGCGACCGTCGGTGAATATCCGCGTGGCATGGGAAGGCGAGGAGGAGGCGGGCTCGCCGCACCTGGCGCAGATCCTGGAACAGAACCAGGCACTGCTCAGATCCGATGTCTGGTTGATCGGCGATGGGCCGGTGCATCAATCCGGACAACCGATGATTTATTTCGGCGCGCGCGGCGTGATGGGTCTGCGACTGACTCTCTACGGTCCGATCAAGGCGGTGCACGACGGGCACTATGGCAATTGGGTGCCCAATCCGGCCGCGATGGCTGCCGAACTGATTGCGCAGATGCGCGATGAAGAGGGCAATGTGCTGATTCCCGGCTTCGGGGATGGCGTGCGTGCACTCAATCCCGCAGAGCTTGCCGCCATTGCAGCACTGCCGCCGATCGATGAGGCGCTGCGGCGCGAATTTGGCATTGCGCGCTCCGAAGGCACGCAGACCTGGGCTGCCAGCATCATGCGGCCGTCGTTGAATGTACGCGGCATCCGTTCGGGACAGGTCGGTGATGAAGCGCCCAACGCCATCCCCATCGATGCGGAAGTGTCGCTGGATTTCCGCCTGGTGCCGGATCAGACCACCGCCGGCGTGCGGCGCGCGGTCGAGCAGTTTCTTCAAAAAAAAGGCTGGACGCTGGTGGATGAGCCGCCGGACGCGGCCGCGCGGCAGCAGCAGCCGCGCATCGCCCGGCTTCAATGGGAATCCGGCTACCCGGCGCTGCGCTCGGACATGTCGAGCCCGGTCGCACAAGCCATCATCACCACGGCCAGCCGCAGCAGCGCAGCGCAGGTGGCAGTACTGCCGATGATGGGCGGCAGCGTGCCGCTGTATTTGTTTGCACAGCGGTTCCATGTGCCGGTCATCGGACTGCCGATCGTCAACCACGACAACAATCAGCACGCCGCCAACGAGAATCTGCGCCTGAAGAATCTCTGGGACGGCATCGATAGCTACGCCGGCATGATCGCGCAGCTGCGCTGGTAGGGACTTGACCCGCTGCGTGTCTACGGGCGAGTCGGCTGCCGCAGCGACTCCATGCCGCGAAACTCGACGAAGCGGACGATGCGTTCCCAGAGGTAATCGCCAAACAGAAAGGGCGTGAAGCTGTCCGCCGCATCGATGGGCAGCGGACCGATGGTCGCATCGGCCCGTGCTTCATAGAAGAAAGGGATGGAGAAGCGCTCCAGCTGCGAGCCGAGCACCCGGTGCTCGGTGGCCCGGATGCGACCGCCGCACCAGCGCTCGAGGACCTGGCCGAAGTTCACCACCAGCGCGCGCTCGAGCGGCGGCGCATCGATCCAGCGTCCCTCGGCGTTGCGGGCCTGCAAGCCGCCGACGCCATCCTGGGCGAGCACGGTCACGAATCCGGAGTCGGTGTGCGGCGCGCCGGCCAGATGCCGCCGCTGGCCTTCGTGCTCAACCCACACCGCCCGCTCGCTGCAAGCGGCGAGCTCCTGCGCGGTGCGCGGTGGATAACGCAGCAGCCTCAACGTCGAGAGTCCCCGATGAAACGCCGCGTCGAAGAAATCCTCGGGCAACTGCAGGCTGCGGGCGATCGAATGCATGAGCGCACGGCAGACCCGTTCCATGGCGGCGTAGTAGAGTGAAACCGCCGCGCGCCAGCCGGGCAGCGCGGCTTCGGTCGGCAAGGGCGTGGCTTCGCGCAGCGGATCGCCGCTGCAGATCACAGCCCCGCCGTACACTACATCCGCGCCCAGATCGATGCCTTCCTTGGCGGTGACATTGCCCGGTTGCAGCGGAAACCAGCCGCGATAGACATTGGCGTTACCGGGCTCGAATTTCTGGCGCCAGAGTCGGCGCTGCGCCGATGGCTCGAGGCTAAAGATGCGCAGCAGCTGCGCCCGGGATTGGGCGCCGAGCGGCATGTCGGGCGGCAGTCCGACGATGTGCAGAAATCCGATCTCATGGGCCGCGGCCAGGATGGCGCGATCGGTGTCATCCCGGGCCGTGGTGGGCAGTTCGAACAGTGGCGCAATGTCGATGACCGGAACCGACATACGCAGCAGGACCGGATCAGGCCAGCTGGGCGCGCAGCCACTCATGCAGCCGGTACAGGTCGTATTCCTCCGGCATCAGCATGCCTGCCGCGTGCGGCGCCGAACGCAGTCCGCGCTGGTTGATTTCGCAGGCCGCCGCGTCTTCGGTCAGCACCTGCGAGGAAAAATCGCACACCGGGCGGATATCGGCTGCAGGATCCTCGAGCGTCTCGCGTGGAAACAGCCACTCCACTTCGATCTCGGTTTCCTCCGGACCCAGCGGCAGCAGCCTGGAAGAACGGACGTAGTCCACGTGCGCGACCAGGTAATGAGAGGGGAGATTGGTGACGAAGTGATAGCCCACGCGGCGCTCCTCCTCGGTGAGCGCCGGGAATTCGTACCCCAGCGTGCGGCCATCCGCCGACCAGGTGCCCGCGCCTGCGCGCAGACCGCCCTGGACTGCCGGATCGGGGTCGTGCGATCGGCGGCGCCACTCGGGGTCGTCGCGCTGTTCCATGATGCCGCGCCGATAGATGGGGACCAGCGTGCTCAGCGCCGGATGGATCGTGGGGCAGTGCAGGCACTCGTTGTAGTTTTCCCAGAAGATCTTCCAGTTGCACTGGATGCGCTGAGTGAGGCGATGACCGACGACGAGATCTTCCAGCGGCCAGTGAGCGACGGTCTCCGTATTGGCGTTGAAGTGATGACTGAACTTCTCGCCCGGCGCTGCCAGATTGACGTATACGAAGCCACGCCACTGCTTGAGTGCGATCCCGTACAGAGCCGTATCCGCCATGGGTACAAAGTGCGTACGCCCGGCAGACGGAATGCGCGCCAGCTGTCCGTCCAGTCGATAGGTCCAGGCGTGATAGGGGCAGGTGATGGCGCGCGCCGGCAGTTTGCCAGCGGGCCCGGCGCAGAGCAGAGAGCCGCGGTGGCGACAGGTGTTGTAGAAAGCGCGCAGTTCGCCCGATTCGTCCCGCAGCAGCAGGATCGGCTGTGTGCCGATCGTGAAGGTCCGGAAGCAGCCGCTTTCCGGCATCGATTCGGCGCGGCACAGATAGATCCAGTTGCGCGCCCAGACTCGCTCGAGCTCGAGTGCATACTGCGCCGTATCGAAGTACCAGCGGCTCGGCAATGACGGCACCAGCCGGCGCAGGCCTGAGTACCCGGTGGCGATCGGATCGGAATTCACATCGGCGCTCATGGCCGCGATGTTGAGCGGCGCCGTTGCCAAGCGCAAGTCCACGCACCGGTGCAGTTGCGGTATTGTTGCCGCATGCGCACCACCAGCCCGTCCGGATTGAGCGTCGATGTCAACGCCAACGGTTCACTGCGTCGCTTCGACTGCGAAGCGATCTCCCTGGGCCTGTTCTTCGGCAACGAGATCGAGGCGGGCCCCGCCAATCTTTTTCTGCGCAGCCCCGGGGATGAAGGCGCCTGGACCGCACTGCTCGGCCCGGGCAGTCCGACGCGCTTTCATGCGCCCTCGCTCAGCGGCACGGGCGAATGGAGAGGACTCGCCTATTCGATCGCACTGGTGCTCGCGGCGCGCGCGCGCGCGTGGTTCTGGCATGTTCGGATCGAGAATCGCGGCGCGCGCGCGCAGCAGATCGATCTGACCTATGCGCAGGATCTGGCGCTGGCGCCCTATGGCGCCGTGCGACTCAACGAGTTCTATGTCAGCCAGTACCTCGATCACTTGCCGCTGACGCATCCGGGGCACGGCACCGTGGTGGCGACGCGGCAGAATCAGGCCGCCGACGGGCGCTATCCCTGGAGCCTGATCGGCTCGCTGCGCGCTGGCAGCTCGTTTGCTACCGACGCGCTGCAGTTCTACGGCCTGTCCGGTCGCGCGGGCCAGGCGCCCATCGGACTGGACGGCGATCTTCCGGGCCGGCGCCTGCAGCACGAGCACGCCATGGTGGTAGTGCGCGACGCGCCGATTCGGCTCCAACCCGGCCAGAGTACCGCGGCCGGCTTTTTTGGCTTTTACGAGGCTGATCATCCCGACGCCTCGAGTGATGCCGACCTCGAGCGGGTGGGGGCGATAGTGTCGCTGGCGGAAGCGGCACCGCCGAGTATCGCCGCGGCGCCGGAACCCGGCCCATCGGTGGCTGCCACGCTTTTCAGCGCCGCACCCCTGCTCGCAACGCTCGAGCTTACCGACGCGCGGCTGCGGGAGCTGTTTCCCTCTGCATGGCGGCATGAGGAGTTCGGCGATCAGGGCGCGCGACTGTCGTTTTTCCATGGCGATGATCGTCACGTGGTGCTGCGTGCCAAGGAATTGCTGGTGCGTCGCCCACATGGCCACATCCTCCGCGCCGGCTGGCACATCACCCCCGATGAGACCGCGCTCACCTCGACAGTGTGGATGGCTGGCGTATTTCACTCGATGCTGACCCAGGGTCACGTCAGCATCAATCGCGCGCTCTCGACGGTCCACAGCTACCTGGCGCTGTTTCGCTCACAGGGACTGCGGCTGTTCGCATGGATCGACGATCGCTGGCAGCTGCTGCAGCTGCCCTCGGCGTTCGAGATGGCCCCCGCGGAGTGTCGCTGGATCTACCGTCATGCGCAGGGCGAAATCCAGGTGCGCGCCGCGGCCGGTGCCACGGCCGATGAAGTCACCCTGGAGATCGAAGCGCTCTCAGGCGCGCCCACCCGAATACTGTGCTCGCTGCATGTCGCGCTCAACGGCGATGATGGCAGCACCGACGGGCCTGCGCGCTGGCGGCGCGACGGCGATGAGGTGGTGCTGCAGCCGGCCCCGGACGGGGAGATCGGCAGCCGCTTCCCCAAGGGATCGTTTCGTCTGATCCCGGGGGCCGGCACGCGCATAGAAGGCATCGGCGGAGATGAATCGCTGTTTCTCGACGGTGTCTCACGGCTGCAGCCGTATGTCGCCCTCACGCTGGCGCCGTCGCGGGTTATGGCGCTTCGCATTCGCGGCGAGTTGATCGATAAGTCCGTGCCGCCGCCGCAGCTGCTCGCCAAGGGCGAAGCGCTGATTCCGCAACTGGCGATGCGCGTGCCGGATACCAATCCACTCAGTTCGGCCGTGGCTCGGCTTGCCGACATCGTGCCGTGGCTGACCCACAACGCACTGGTGCACTACCTCTCGCCGCGCGGGCTGGAACAGTATTCGGGCGGGGGCTGGGGCACGCGCGATGTGTGCCAGGGGCCGGTGGAAATGCTGCTGGCGCTGGATCGCATCGCGCCGGTGCGCGATCTGCTGTCCCGCGTGATGGCAATGCAGAATCCGGATGGCGACTGGCCGCAATGGTTCATGTTCTTCGAACGCGAACGCGGCATACGTGCCGGAGATTCACATGGCGACATCGTCTTCTGGCCGTTGCTGGTGCTGGCGCAGTACCTGCTCGCGTCCGGCGATGCGGCCTACCTGGATGAGGTGATACCGTTCTTCGATTCGCGCGGAGCCGACGCCGGTGAGCGCGCGACCGTGTGGCAGCACGCCCAACGCGCGCTCATCGTGATCAACCAGCGCGTGATCGCCGGCACCGCGCTGGCCGCCTACGGGCATGGGGACTGGAACGATGCGCTGCAGCCGGCCGATCCGCACCTGCGCGAGCATCTGTGCAGCGCCTGGACCGTGACGCTGCATTTCAAGACGATGACGACTCTGGCGCGTGCGCTGCGCGCGATCGGCCGGCCCGCCGAGGCGCAGCCGCTGGAACAGGCCGCGCAGGCCGTGCGAGGCGACTTCGATCGCCTGCTGCTGGTCGATGGAGTCGTGGCCGGTTACGCACTGTTCGAGGCGGGCGGTGCCGTGCGTCACCTGCTGTATCCGAAGGACGAGGTCACCGGCGTGCACTACAGTGCCCTCGCCATGATCCACTCGATTATCGAAGATCTGTTCTCGCCGCAGCAGGCGCAGGAGCATGTGCGGCTGATGGAGACCTACCTGCACGGTCCGGACGGGCTGCGGTTGTTCGATCGCCCGATGGCCTATCACGGCGGGCCGCAGCGGCTGTTCCAGCGCGCCGAGAGCGCGACCTTCTTCGGCCGCGAGATCGGACTCATGTACACGCACGCGCACCTGCGTTACGCCGAGGCCCTGGCGCACATGGGCGAATCGGAGCGCTTTTTCCGGGCACTGTGCCAGGCGAATCCGATCGGCATCCAGTCGCTGGTCCCGAGCGCGACCGCCCGCCAATCAAACTGCTACTACTCCAGTTCGGATGCCGCCTTCCAGGACCGCTACCAGGCCAGTGCCGAATACGATCGCGTCGCCCGTGGCACCATCGCGCTCGATGGCGGCTGGCGTGTGTACTCGAGCGGCGCGGGAATCTCGCTCGGCCTCATCGTGCGGCAGTTCCTCGGTCTGGGTTTCGCCGCCAATGGATTGCGGCTGGATCCCGTGATGCCCTCGCGGCTCGATGGACTGCGGGCGGACACGACGCTGCGGGGACGTCCCCTCTCGATCCAGTATCATATCGGCGCGCGCGGTTGCGGCGTTGAAAGTGTCGTGCTCAATGGCCAGGCGCTGCGCTTCGAGCGGCAGGCGAATCCGCATCGCCATGGGGCCGCTCTGGTGGCGTGGGAGTCGGTTCTGGCGCTGCTCGGCGACGCAGGCAATCAGCTGCAGATAGCGATCGGTTAGCGCGTGCCGGGCGCCAAGGCGGCGCGCATAATATCGCCCATGGGCCAAGATAAGCGCGCGCGGCTGCGTCGCATGCAGCGGCTGAACCTGGCGCTGCTCGCCGTCAACCTCATAGTTCTCGTCCTCAGCGTTCAATTCCGGTCGACCTGGCCCTGGCTGCGCTGGATACAGGCTTTTGCCGAGGCCTCGGCCATCGGCGCGATCGCCGACTGGTACGCGGTCGTGGCGCTGTTCCGGCGGCCGCTGGGTCTGCCCATACCACACACGGCCATCATTCCGCGCAATCAGCGCAACATCGGCGACAGCCTCGGCGGCTTCGTAACTCGCTACCTGCTGACGCCGGACACCATCGTCGGCAAGCTCGAGGGACTCGACGTGCCGCGGCAGATGGCAGACTGGCTCGCGTTGCCGGCCAATGCCGTCACGGTAGCCAATTCGCTCACGAGCTTTCTACCGGCATTGCTGCGTGCCCCGGAGGATGAGGATCTGCGGCGGCTGTTTCGCGTCAACCTCGTGCCGAAACTGCTCGAACTCGATGCGGCGCGGTTGATCGGCAGGTCCATGGAGGTGCTGCTCGACGCAGGCCTGCACCGCGTGCTGCTCGATCGTGCGCTGGTGGCAGTGGACGCCTGGCTGCTGGCCAATGAAGACCTGGTGCGCGAAAAATTCGGCCAGGCCTCCAAGTACACGCCGGCCTTCGTCGATGAGTACATCGTGCGTAAATTCCTCGATGGCGTGCGGACGCTGTTGCACGAGGTTGCGGGCGATAGCGAGCATCCGCTGCGCGAATCGCTGGCCATGGCTTTACGGGACTGGGCGCGCGAGCTCGAGGAGCACCCTGAGCAGCGCGCCGCGGCGCAGGCCTGGATGCGTAGCGCGGTGGAAACGTTGTTCGGCGACCGGGACTTTCGCCGGCTGCGCGATACGTTGGCAGCGCGAGCCGAGGCCGACCTCGCACGGCCGGACTCGCAGCTGCGACACTACACCGGCACGCTGCTGGCGGCGCTGGCCGCAGGTGTGGCGCGCGATCCGGTGATCCTGCAGCGGCTCAATGCCACCTGGCTCAAATTCGCGCGCACGCTCACGGCGCGGCATGGCGGCCAGATTGCGGCGCTGATATCGGAGGTGGTGCGCGGCTGGGATGCGCAGGAGGTCAGCGACCGGATCGAAATCGAGATCGGGCGCGACCTGCAATTCATTCGCATCAATGGCGCTGTGGTCGGCGGCATCGTCGGCGTATTGCTATACGCGGGCACGCGCCTGATCGGCTAGCAGCGCTGTGCTACCGGTAACCCTTGGGGATGATGTTCTTCTGGCGCGCTTCGCGTTCCAACTCTTCGCGATAGTCGGGGTGGGCAATCGAAATCAGTGCCACGGCCCGTTCGGCCACCGACTTGCCCTTGAGATTGACGATGCCGAACTCGGTCACCACGTACATGGTGTCGGTGCGCGGCGTGGTGACGATATTGCCCGGCGTCAGCGTGGCAACGATGCGGCTTTCGCGATTCGCGCCTTTGCTGAAGGTCGAGGACAGGCATAGGAACGATTTGCCGCCCTCGGACGCGTAAGCGCCGCGCACGAACTGCAGCTGGCCGCCGGTTCCGCTGACGTGGCGATTCCCGCAGGATTCCGAGGCCGCCTGTCCCTGCAGATCGATCTGCGTGGTGTTGTTGATCGAGACGACCCTGTGGTTGCGCGCGATATTGTGCGGCAGATTCGTATAGTCGACCGGGCAGGCACTCACGGCCTGGTTGCCGTCGATCATGCGATACAGCCTGGCCGAGCCGAGCGCAAAGGAGAACACACTGCGGCCGACGTCCATCTGCTTGCGCGCGTTGGTGACGATGCCGGCCTCGATCAGATCGGCAATGCCGTCCACGAACATCTCGGTGTGGATTCCCAGGTTGCGCACATTGGCATGGCGCAGCAGCGAGCAGACCGCATTCGGCATGCCGCCGATGCCGATCTGCAGGCAGGCGCCGTCCTCGATTTCCGCCGCGATCAATTGCGCCACCTGCCGTTCAACGTCGCCGCTGGGCGCGGCCGATATCTCCGCCAACGGTGCGCCGCCGTCGTCGATCACGAAGTCGACATCGTGGGCATGAATGGCATTGTCGGGACCCGGCACGCGCGGCATCGCCTCGGTGGTCTCGACGATGATGGTGCGGGAGCGTTCGATCATGGCGCGCAGGTAGGTGGTGCTGCAGCCGAAATTGAAATAGCCATGCGAGTCCATCGGCGCGGTCTTGATGCACGCGACACTGATCGGGTCGATGAAGCGCCGGTAATAACTGGGCGCCTCGCCGAAGTTCATCGGGATGTAATTGCAGCGACCGGCATCGTGCTGTTTGCGGTCGTAGCTGGAGAAGTGCCAGTTGAACCAGAGGAAATGCTCAGCCTCGGGATCGGCCTGGAGCACCGCCCGGGGTCGCACGGTCAGCGCCGAGCGGATCCTGACCTGCTCGAGCTCCGCCGCGCGCGCGGCGAGCGCGCGGTCGAAGGCGTCGGGTTGCGCGAGGCCAAAGCCATAGTCGACCCAGTCGCCGGATCGGACCAGCGCCGCGGCCTGTGCCGCCGTCACCGGCTGTGCCTCTTTCGCCCCCATGGCCGCCAATCTATCGGCAAAGCGGCGCTTTGAACAGGCTTCGGGCGAGCGCGCGTACAATGGTCATCCAGGAGGCGAACTGATGGGCAATACCAGCGCCGATGTGTCGGTTGCCAGCGCGGCGGAAGCGCCCTTCGTGCGCGTCGATCGGGACGGGCCGGTGGTCCGCCTGACCCTTAATCGCGCCGCCAAGTACAACGTACTGTCCGCGGCCATGATGGCAGCGCTGAAGCAGTCGCTGGAGGCCACGGCGAGTGACCGCTCGGTGCGGATCATCGTGCTGGCCGCGGAGGGCCGCGCGTTCTGCGCCGGGCATGATCTGAACGAGATGGGGGCGGAGATCGGAACCGATGAGATGCGGGCGCTGTTTGGCGTCTGCAGCGAGCTGATGCTGACCATCCGCCGGTTGCCGCAGCCGGTCATCGCCCGGGTGCAGGGCGTCGCCACGGCGGCCGGCTGCCAGCTGGTGGCGATGTGCGATCTGGCGGTGGCCAGCGATGATGCGCGCTTTGCCGTTTCCGGTATCAACCTGGGGCTATTCTGCTCGACTCCGGCCGTGGCGCTGTCGCGCAATGTGCTGCAGAAGCCGGCGCTGGAGATGCTGCTGACCGGGGAGTTCATCGATGCCCCCACGGCGCGCGAACGCGGTCTCGTGAATCGAGTGGTGCCGCCGGTGCAGCTCGATGCCGAGATCGCAGCGCTGGCGGCCCAGATCGCGGCCAAATCTCCCGAGGCGATCGCGCTGGGCAAGCGCCTGTTCTATGAGCAGCTCGAGCTTTCGATCGAAACCGCCTACGAGCTCGCTTCCGATGTGATGGCCTGCAATGCCGGCACCGAGGATGCGCGCCGCGGAATCGCGCGCTTCACCAGACGAACGGTCTGAGCGCGGCGATGGCCGCGCCGTCCTTGCGCGGATCGGAGCCCCCGAACAGCATGCCGCCCACAGGGTCATGCTCCACCGCCTGGCCGCTGCCCATGCGAACCGAGGAAAAATCACCGCGCAGCACGATCTCGTGTCCCATCGCGGCCAGCTGCCGCCGCACCGGTTCCGGGATGCGCGCTTCCAGGCTCACATCGCGGCCCGCAAAAGTATCCTTCGAGAAGCGCGGGGCATCGAGCGCGGCCTGGATGTTCATGCCGAAATCCACGACGTTTGACACGAACTGTGCATGCGCCTGCGCCTGGTTCCAGCCGCCCATGACGCCGAAGGCGATGCGCGTGCCGGGTTTGTGCATGAAGCCGGGAATGATGGTATGCAGCGAACGCTTGCGGCCGGCCAGCTGATTGGGATGGCCCGCGTCGAGGTTGAACAGACCGCCGCGATTCTGCAGCACGAAACCCGCGTCGGTGACCGCGACGCCCGATCCGAATCCCACCGAGGAAAAGTTGCTCTGTATGAGGGACACCAGATTGCCGGCGCGATCGCCGACCGCCAGATAAGTGGTGCCGTGATCGGTCCCCGGTGGGATGCCGGGCTCGGCCATGGCAGCGGCGCGTGCCGGATCGATGTGCCGGGCGCGCTCGGCCGCATAGTCGCGCGATAACAGTCCCGACACCGGGATAGTCGAAAAGCGCATGTCGCCGACGTGGCGTGCAAGGTCTGCGTAGCTGAGCTTCTTGGCCTCGATCATGGCGTGCAGGGTACGCACCGAATTGTGGCCCCAGTCACGCAGCGGGAAGCGTTCGAGGATGTTGAGCATCTCGAGCGCGGCGATGCCCTGGCCATTGGGCGGCAGCTCGCAGACGGTCCAGTCGCGATAGCGGGTTGAGATGGGCTCGACCCATTCGGCTTCGAATTCGGCCAGGTCGGCGGCAGTCAGGGTGCCGCCGTGGGCGGCCGAGGTGGTGAGGATCCTGTGCGCGACTTCGCCGCGATAGAAAGCGTCGCGGCCGTGTGCAGCGATCTGCCGATAGCTCCAGGCCAGCGCGGGATTCCGGAACAGCTCGCCGACCTCGGGCGCCCGGCCGTGTGGCAGGTAGGTGGCCGATGCGGCGGGGTCCTGGCGCAGCACCGGCTCGCTGGCCCGCCAGTAGCCCTGGACCACTTCCTCGACCGGAAATCCGTGCTCGGCATAGGCGATCGCCGGCGCGAGCAGTTCGGCCAGCGGGCGGCTGCCAAGCCGCTGCGCCAGGCTCTGCCAGCCCGCCACCGCCCCGGGCACCGTGACCGAATGGATGCCCTGCTGGGGCATCTCTTCCAGCTTCCGGCGCAGAAGAAACTCAGCGCTCAGGCCGGCCGGCGCCCAGCCGGAAGCGTTCAGCCCGTGCAATCGGCCGCTGCCCGCCTCATGCACGATGGCGAAGAGATCCCCGCCGATGCCGTCATTCATCGGCGCGACCAGGCCGAGCATCGCATTCGCGGCGATGGCCGCGTCGACGGCATTGCCGCCGGCCTCGAGAATGCGTGCCCCCACCTGCGAGGCGAGTACGCTCTCACTGGCGACCATGCCATCCGCGGAAGCCACCAGGGAACGCGACCGCGACCGGTCTTCGGCGGCAGAATCAAGGCTGGGTGCGGTCATCGGCGCGCATTCTAGCGGACCCAAGTAAACCTTTCGGGGTCCGGTCGCGTCCAATCCGCCAACGAGCATGGGAGCCTTGGGTGCAGGCGTCAGCGGCCACAATCGATTTTCCGGACGCCGCGGCGCGCGCCGCACTCGATGAGCGCCGCGTCATCACCGCGGCCATCGCGGGCAGCCGGCCGGCTTTCGAGCGCCTCTACCGCCTCCATGCCGGGCGTGTGCATGGCCTGTGCATGCGCCTGACCGGACACCGCGAGACGGCCGAGGACTGTGTGCAGGAGACCTTCATCAGCGCCTGGCGCGCGCTGCCGCGCTTCGAAGCGCGCAGCGCTTTTGCGACCTGGCTGCACCGGATCGCCGTCAACACTGTCATGGCGCGCCACCGCGGTCTCGCGCAGGCATTGGAGACCGGAGCCGGCGAGGCGGGCGCGGCCTTCGAATCCCAGGCTGCCGAGGATGCGCCGCCGCTCGATCTGGAGGCAGCCATCGCCGCCTTGCCGGCCGGCGCGCGCCAGGTGCTGGTACTGGTGGGTATCTATGGATTCAGTCATGAGGAAGCTGCCGACGCGCTCCGGATCGCGGTCGGTACCAGCAAGGCACAGTTGCACCGCGCGCGGCAGATCCTGGCCGCGCGCCTGGATCTGTCCCCGGAGGAGCAATGAACAGTCTCGATGAACGTCTGGCGCAGTTGCCGCGCGAGCTGCCGCTGCAGCGCGATCTGTGGCCCGCGATCGACGCGGCCATCACCGCGGATGCAGCCGTGCGCCAGCGGCCGCGACGCCTGCCGCTGGCACTGGCCGCGGGCCTGATCATTGCATTGACGGCGGGAATCATCGGCTGGCAGGCCGGCCGCTCGAATTCGCTGCTGGCCGCGAATGCACCGGGCTCGGCCGGCTTCGCCGTGCCGGCCGATCCGGAATATGTGAAGACTCGCGCCACCCTGGAGCGCACCTACCAGGATCGGCTGGCGTTGCTCGAGCCGGTCACGCGCGCGCGCATCGAGCACGATCTGTCCATCATTCGGGCCGCGAATGCCGATCTCCGCCGCGCACTGGCGGCCGATCCGCAGAGCGCGGTGCTCAATCGCCTGCTGGCGAGCACCTGGCAGCAGGAATTCGATCTATACGCCACGGTGGTGCGAACCACCGAACCGGCCATGCAGAGGAACCGCACATGAGAACTGCATCATCCATCCCGGCGCTGCTAGCGCTGCTGGCGGCACTGAGCGGCCCGGTAGCGATGGCCGCATCGCGCGATGTCGATGAACACCGCTCGGCCGATCCGCAGGGGCAGGTCGAGATCATCAACGTCGGCGGCAACATCGATGTCATCGGGTGGGATAAGCCGGAAATCGAAGTCGCCGGTACACTCGGTTCGGATGCGGACAGGCTCGACATCGGATCGGTGGGCAACCGCACCACGATCCGCGTGGTGGATTCCGATTCCGACTCCGATGACCAGCACTGGCGGATCCGGTTGCGCCTGCGGCACGAAGCCATCCTGAGCGTGCATGTGCCGCGCGGCAGCAGCGTCTCGGCTTCGCTCGTGAGTGCCAATCTGTCTGTCCGGGACATACAGGGAAACCAGGAACTGCAGACGGTCAGCGGCAATGTCACGACGACGGCCGCGCACGATGTGCGCATTCACACCGTCAGCGGCGACGTGCACCTGAACGCGGGACCTGAGTCGCGACTGCTGGAGCTCGGCACCGTCAGCGGCGATCTCGATGTCGACGGCGGCCACGGCGATATCAACGTCAACACGGTGAGCGGGGAGGGCAAGCTCTCGCTGGGCGCGATCACGCACGCCAGCATCAGGTCCGTATCGGGCAACTATCAGATCCGTGCGGCGCTTGCCAGCGAGGGCCTGCTCGAGGGTCAATCGGTCAGCGGGGATTTCACCATCGATTTCACCGGCGGCCCCCCGGCGGCCGACTTTGAACTGCATACCTTCAGCGGCGATCTGAAGACCTGCTTTGGTCAGAAAGCGACGCACGAGAGCTACGGCCCCGGCTCGCGGTTGTCGTTCCGCCAGGGCACCGGCAGCGCGCAGGTGCGAATCGATACGCACAGCGGCGATGTGAGCCTGTGCGGGCAGAGTAGCTAGCGCGCTGGCGGCCCAAGGATTGGCGGCGCCTTGTGCGGCGCTGATCGCGCAACGCGACGGCGACTCGCTCACCTGGATCGGCCGATGCGATTGCGGCAGAGGCCGATCGCATCTCGCGCATAGGTATATCATGTCGCGAATTTCTCACGCGCCGATCCCGCACTCGACACGCACCGTGCCGCTCAATCCGATTCTCACGACGTGGCCGCTGCTTCTCGGGATGGGCGTGCTGATGCTCGGCGCCGGGCTTCAGAGCACGCTGCTCGGCCTGCGCGCAACGCTGGAGGGATTTCCCTCGCCCGTGACCGGCATCATCATGTCCGGGTACTACGTGGGCTATCTCTTCGGCACGGTGGCCGCGCCACGCCTGCTGCGCCAGGTCGGACACATTCGAGTGTTCGCGGCGCTCGCGGCCATTGCCGCCTCGGCCATCCTGGTGCAGGGATTGCTTGTCAATCCGATCACCTGGGCCGGCATGCGCCTGCTCACCGGCATCTGCTTTGCAGGCATCTACGTGGTGGCGGAGAGCTGGCTCAACGATCGCGCCAGCCGCGACAATCGCGGCCGCCTGATGGCCGTCTACATGCTGATTCTCTACGTCGGACTGGGTGCGGCGCAGTTCCTGCTGCTGCTCGCGGACCCGAGGTCTGCCACACCTTTTATGGTCGTATCGCTGCTGATATCGCTGGCGATGGTGCCGATCGTCATATCGGCGACGCCGCTGCCCGAGCGCGAGGCGCCACGCAAGGTCCGCTATCGCGACCTGTATCGCAATTCACCGCTGGGCGTGGTGGCCGTCAGCGTCTCGGGACTGACGTCGTCCATCATCTTCTCGATGGGCCCGGTCTATGCGATCCGGCGCGGACTGGACACCAGCGGTGTCGCCACTTTCATGGCGCTGAGCATCTGCGCCGCGGTGATCACCCAGTATCCGGTGGGCCGCCTGTCCGATCGCATGGATCGGCGCACGGTCATCGCCGGTGTCTGCACCCTGGCTACCATCGCGGCCGGCAGCATCGTCGCCTTCGGCGCAATGCCACATTTTCTGTTCCTGCTGCTGACTGGCTGCTTCAGCGGCTTGGCACTGACGCTCTATTCGCTGGCCGTCTCGCATGTGAACGATAAGCTCGAGCCCGCGCAGATGGTGAATGCCAGCAGCGCGCTGCTGCGTCTGAACGGCTCGGCCGCAGCCTTCGGCCCGGTGGTCATGGGCAGTCTCATGCAGGCGTTCGGGCCGCACGCCTACTTCGCCACGCTTGCCTCGCTCACCGGCGGCCTGACGGTATATGACCTCTGGCGCAAGAGCCGGCGCCGCGCCGTACCCTCGAGCCAGAAGGGACGGTTCATCAGCGCCGAGCCGCAGGGCATGACCGGCCAGATCGTCGGCTACGATCCACGCTCGGACCGGCAGGTCTAGCTTCCGCCGGCCCCGTCCCAGTTCCAGTCTATGTCCCCATACCGGAATTCGGGGATGATGTAGCACTGCCCCGGCGGCACGAGTCTCAATCGATCACGCCGGACGATCCACTTCATTACCTGTTCGATGCGCTCGCGCCACGCGAGGCCGGCCCCACGGAAATTGCGCGCATTGGTCTCATCCGCCAGCGCGGCGAGTCTGGGCACCAGAATGCGCCCCAATACGGTCAGGGTCAGCAGCTTCGCCCGCCGATCCGTGAGGGATTTGGTGCGAAGGATCATTTCCTTGGCTTCCAGCCTCTTCGCCAGCTTGGAGATGGCACTGCGGGTGAGGCCGAGCCGCCGCGCCAGATGGCTCGGCATCGCGCCATTTTCAACATTCTCATAGAGCTTGCGCAGCACCACCCATTCGGCGGCCGTTACGCCGAATTTCTGCATCCGCCGGTAAAGCTCGTGCGAAAGGCGATAGCCCACGTAATGGACCCAATAGGCGAGATATGACTCCAGGGCGTTGGCCCGTTCGATCCTGCGCTGCATGGCGTCGGTTCCTGAAATTGGTGAACTAGGACACCATTTCAGCAAACGGAGGCCCACTCTCACAGGCGGCAAATTTCAGTGTTGCTGCAGTTATTCGCGGCACGATTGCGGCCAGGGCCGCACGCTCGCCGCCCGCGCCGCAATCTAGAACAGTCCGACCACCTTGCCGTCGTCGTCCAGGTCGATCTTGCTGGCCGACGGTATCTTGGGAAGACCGGGCATGGTCATGATGTCGCCACAGACCATGACGATGAATTCCGCGCCCGCGCAGAGCCGAACTTCGCGCACATTGATGGTGTGATCCGAAGGCGCCCCCTTGAGCGCAGGATCGGTGGAGAAGGAATACTGCGTCTTGGCGACGCACACCGGGTAATGACCGTAGCCGTCCTCCTGCAGCTTCCTGATCTGCGCATGGATCTTTGAATCAGCCGTCACCGCGCTGGCACCGTAGATCTTGATGGCGATGGCGGTCATCTTCTCCCACAGCGTCGCCTTCTCCTCGTAGACGAACTGAAAGTCGGTTGCGACCTTGTCGATGATGTCGACCACGGTACGCGCGAGTTCCGCAGCGCCCTTGCCGCCCTCGGCCCAGTGGCGACAGACGATCACGGGCGCCTCGTGGCGGGCCATTTTCTTCTTCAGCAGATCGATTTCGGCCTGTGTGTCGAAGGTAAAGTGATTGAGTGCCACCACGCAGGGCAGTCCGTAGTAGTTGCGGATATTGTTGACGTGGCGCTCAAGATTGGACATCCCCTTCGCCAGCGCATCGAGGTTCTCTGTATTGAGGGACTTCAGATCGACGCCGCCGTGGAACTTCAGCGCTCGCAGGGTGGCGACGATGACCACGGCATTTGGCCGCAGGCCGGACTTGCGGCATTTGATGTCGATGAACTTCTCGGCACCCAGGTCGGCGCCGAAACCTGCCTCGGTCACCACGTAGTCGGCCAGCTTCAGTGCGGTCTTGGTGGCCAGCACGGAGTTGCAACCGTGGGCGATGTTCGCAAACGGGCCGCCATGGATGAAGGCCGGATTGTTCTCGAGCGTCTGTGCCAGATTGGGCTTCAGCGCATCCTTCAGCAGCACCGCCATGGCACCGTGCGCATTCAGATCGCGCGCGCGGATCGCCTTTTGGGCACTGGTGTACCCGATGACGATGTTGCCCAGTCTTTCCTTGAGGTCCTTGAGTGAAGTAGCGAGGCAGAAGATCGCCATCACTTCCGAGGCCACCACGATATCGAAGCCATCCTGGCGCGGATAGCCGTTGCCGGGGCCGCCTAAGCCCACCGTGATATCGCGCAGCGCGCGATCGTTCATGTCGACCACGCGCTTCCAGGTAATGCGACGGACATCGATTCCCAGTTCGTTGCCGTGATGGATGTGGTTGTCGATCAGGGCGGCGAGCAGATTGTTGGCCAGGGCGATGGCGCTGAAGTCGCCGGTGAAATGCAGGTTGATGTCTTCCATCGGCACGACCTGGGCATAGCCGCCGCCGGCTGCGCCGCCCTTCATGCCGAACACCGGCCCCAGGGAGGGCTCGCGCAGGCAGATGCAGGCCTTCTTGCCGATCAGATTGAGCCCATCCCCCAGACCGACGGTGGTGGTGGTCTTGCCCTCGCCGGCCGGCGTCGGCGTGATGGCCGTCACCAGGATCAGCTTGCCGTCCGGCTTGGCAGTCAGGCTGTTGGCATAGTCCAGCGACACCTTGGCCTTGTAGTGCCCGTAGGGCTCCAGGTGGCGATCATCGATGCCAAGTTTCTCTTTGGCGACGTGCGTGATGCGTTGTAGCTTTGCTTTTTGAGCAATCTCGATATCGGATGGCATGTAGCTGATCTTCTTGAGTTATGGCTAATGTTATTGAGTGTAGTGGCTTACCCGCCAGACTTTACTATGATGGCAGGGCCTAATTGAATGACTTGAACATTTCCGCAGTTCGTGCTGTACGGAACAGCCATTGGAGCCGGCAGTGATTGCGGATGAGTCGATCGGCGACTTTCTGGGCGCGCTGGCGGCGGCCAACGCCACGCCGGGCGGGGGCAGCGCCACGGCCCTGATTGCCGCTGTGGCGGCGTCGCTCGTGAGCATGGTGTGTCGCCTGAGCGTCGACGGGCAGCAAACGGCGGTGGTCCGCGATGAAATGGCCGCCGCACTGGAACGGGCGCAGCGCCTGCGAGCGCAGTTGATGGGGCTCATGGATGAGGACGTTGCTGCTTTCGATGCCGTCATGCGGGCCTATGCCTTGCCCAAGAACGGCGAGGCGGAGCGGGCAGCCCGCAGCCAGGCCATCCAGGCGGCGCTGCACATTGCGACGCTCGCCCCGCTGGCCTGCGCGCGCGCCTGTGGCGAGGTACTGGAGCTGGCGCGATTCGCGGCCGGCAAGGGACATACCAATGCGGCCGGCGAGGCCGGGGTCGCGGCCCTGACGGCGCACGCTGCGCTGCGCTGCGCGGCCTTGAACGTGCGCATCAATGCCGGCAGCATCCGGGATGCCGGGTTCGTGCAAAGTACGCTCGCCGAGCTGGACCAGATTGTGCGCCGCTGCGGCGAGGGAGAGGGATCGCATGGACATTCATGAGTACCAGGCCAAAGAGCTGTTATCGGGCTACGGGGTGCCCATACAGCGCGGTGCAGTGGCCTACAGTCCGGAACAGGCCTCGTTTGCAGCCTCCGAGCTGGGCGGGTGGCATTGGGCCGTCAAGGCGCAGATTCATTCCGGCGCGCGCGGTAAGGCCGGCGGCATCAAGCTGTGCCGCACCTATCACGAGGTGCATGAGGCCGCGCAGGCGATGCTCGGCAAGAAACTCGTCACGCACCAGACCGGACCGGAGGGCAAGATCGTCCAGCGCGTGTATATCGAGGTGGCGGAAAAATTCGAACGCGAGCTGTACCTGGGGATAGTTCTCGACCGCAAGGCCGAGCGCGTGCGCGTGATCGCCTCCGGGCATGGCGGCATGGAGATCGAGGAGATCGCCAGGACTTCCCCCGATGCCATCCTGCAAATCATCGTCGAACCCGCCGTCGGGCTGCAGCCCTTCCAGGCACGCGAGCTCGCCTTTGGACTTGGTCTCAACATCAAGCAGGTGAGTCGCGCCGTCTCCGCCATAATGGGCGCGTATCGGGCTTTTCGCGCGCTTGATGCCACCATGGTGGAGATCAACCCCCTGGTAGTGACACCGGATGATCGCGTGGTCGCGCTCGATGCCAAGATGTCGTTCGATGATAATGGACTGTTCCGGCACCGCGATGTGTCTGAAATGCGCGACCTGTCGCAGGAGGACCCGCGCGAAGCCGAGGCTTCCCAGGACAACCTCAGTTATGTGGGGCTCGAGGGGGACATCGGTTGCATCATCAATGGTGCGGGCCTGGCGATGGCGACCATGGACACCATCAAATATGCCGGCGGCGCGCCCGCCAACTTCCTCGACGTCGGCGGTGGCGCATCTCCCGAACGCGTGGAGAAGGCGTTCAAGCTGGTGCTCTCGGACGCCAAGGTCAAGGCCATCCTGGTCAACATTTTTGCCGGCATCAATCGCTGCGACTGGGTGGCGCAAGGAGTGGTTCAGGCCGTGCGTGCCATCGGCATCAAGGTGCCGCTGATCGTACGGTTGGCAGGCACTAACGAAAAGGAGGGCCGCGCCATCATCGCCGACAGCGGGCTTCCCATCATCAGCGCCGCGACGCTGGCCGAGGCGGCGCAGAAAGCAGTCGCCGCCGCGAAAGGATTGCAGCCCCAGGTGACGCCATGAGCATCCTGATTGATGAGAAAACCCCGATCATTCTGCAGGGATTCACCGGCGACAAGGCCACCTTCCACGCGCGCGAGATGATCGCCTACGGCACCAACGTCGTGGGCGGCGTCACACCGGGCAAGGGCGGGCAGAAACATCTGGACCGTCCGGTGTTTAACACCGTCAAGGAAGCGGTGCGCGCCACGGGTGCCACGACCAGCCTGGCTTTCGTGCCGCCCGCATTTGCGGCCGATTCGCTGATGGAAGCCGCCGATGCGGGGCTGCGGCTGGTGTGTACGATCACCGATGGCATTCCGGCGCAGGACATGATGCGGGTCAAACGCTACCTGATGCGCTATCCGCGTGACCGGCGCACGATGGTGGTGGGCCCGAATTGCGCCGGCATCATCAGCGCAGGCAAGGCCATGCTGGGTATCATGCCGGGACACATCTACAAACGCGGCAACGTCGGCATCGTCTCGCGTTCCGGCACGCTGGGATACGAGGCCGCTGCGCAGATGAATGCGCTGGGCATCGGCCAGACGACCAGCGTCGGCATCGGCGGCGACCCGATCAACGGCAGCTCCTTCCTGGATCACCTGATGCTCTTCGAGCAGGATCCGGAGACCGAGGCGGTGATGATGATCGGGGAGATCGGCGGTCCACAGGAAGCCGAGGCCTCGCGCTGGGTCAAGGAGAACATGAGCAAACCGGTGATCGGCTACGTGGCTGGTCTCACGGCGCCGAAGGGGCGCCGCATGGGTCATGCCGGAGCGATCATATCCTCCGCGGGAGACAGCGCCGCCGAGAAAACCGAAATCATGAAATCCTACGGATTGACGGTCGCGCCCAGCGCCTCGGAACTCGGGTCCACGGTGGGCGAGGTGCTGCGCAAGCGAGCCGGTCGTCGCAGTGGACACTGACGCCCCGGATTCCGATTACGAATCGCAGGTATCCGGGTTGCTGTTCGAGCTGCTGCTCGAGGTAGCCGCGCGCCACGAGCCTGAGGTCGTGCCGCTGTTACGCGGCGAGATCAGTGGCGAAGGCCTGACGCCGCGACTGCTGGCGCGCACGCTACAGGCGCAGGGAATCTGGTTCCAGCTGCTGAGCATCGCCGAGCAGAATGCTGCGATGCGCCGGCGGCGGGAAGCCGAAAGCCGGCTCGGCTATCAGACCGTGCGCGGCACCTTCGCGCAGCTCATCTCGGACGCGGCCGCCGGCGGGATCAAGGCTGATCGTATCCGCGGCCTGCTGGCGGAGCTGCGCATTCGTCCCGTCATCACGGCGCACCCCACGGAGGCCAAGCGGGTCACCGTGCTGGAGCGTCATCGCCGTATCTATCGCGGGCTCATGGACCTTGAATCGCCGCGCTGGACGCCGCGCGAGCGCGCGGAGCTCATCCATAAACTCGGCAACGAAATCGAGCTGCTCTGGCTCACCGGCGAGCTGCGGCTGGAAAAACCCACGGTGGCGCAGGAAGTCGTGTGGGGTCTGCATTTCTTCAACGAAACTCTGTTCGACGCCGTTCCCGTTCTGATCGAGAAGCTGGAAACCGCACTGAAGCAAAGCTATCCGGGTGAACGCTTCGAGGTACGGCCGTTCTTCCAGTTCGGCGCCTGGATGGGGGGCGATCGGGACGGTAATCCCTTCGTCACCAACGACATCACGCGCCAGACACTCAAGACCAACCGCGCAGCGAGCCTGTCGCGGTATCGTGGTCGCGTTGCCGACCTGATCCGCACGCTCTCGATTGCCGAGAGCACCGTGCGCGTGCCGCCCAGCCTGCGGGATGTGCTGGCGCAGCTGCTCACGGAAGTCGCCGATCCGCGCGGCATTACGGCGCGCAACCGGGGCGAGCTGTTCAGACAATATTTCGTCTGCATGCTCGCCAAGATCGACGCCACGCTCGCACCGGTGCCGGCAGCTGAACCCGGCTCGGCAACGCGGGCCTACGCCACGGCGGATGAATTGATCGCGGATCTCATCGTGGCCGAAGACGCGCTGATCGAATGCCGGGCGCCGGGCTTGGCCGAGCGGTTCGTGCGGCCGCTGCGCCGCGAAGTCGAGAGCTTTCGTTTCTGCAGTGTGCGGCTCGATTGCCGGGAAAATTCCACACGCACCACCGCGGCACTGCAGGCGCTGTGGCAAGCCGCGGGTGGCGCCGGTGAGCCGCCGGCCCCCGACAGCCGCGCCTGGCGCGAATGGCTGATCGCCGAACTGTCCCGGGCGCGCACCGGTGTGCGCGAGTTGCCCGGCCTCACGCCTGATGCTGCCGAAACGCTGGGGATCTTCCGCCTCATCGGCGAGACGTGTCAGCGTGTCGATCGCGATGCGTTCGGAACGTTTATCTTGAGCATGACTCACAGTGCCGAGGATCTGCTCGGTGTCTACCTGCTGGCCAAGGAGGCGGGCCTGTTCAGCGATGCCGCCGCGGTTGAGACCTGCACACTGCCGATCGTGCCGCTGTTCGAGACCATCGAGGACCTGCGTGCCGCGCCCGCGATCATGCGCGAGCTGCTCGGCAATGCCATGGTCAAACGCAGCATCCGCGCGCAGGGCGGCGTGCAGGATGTCATGATCGGCTATTCGGACTCGAACAAGGACGGCGGCTTCCTGGCATCCAACTGGGAGCTGTACAAGGCGCAGGTGAAGCTCACGCGCCTCGGCCGGGAACTCAACGTGCCGATCTCCTTCTTTCATGGTCGCGGCGGCTCGGTCAGTCGCGGCGGCATACCCACGGGCCGCGCCATCGCCGCTCAACCGGCAGGATCGATCAACGCACGTTTCCGCATCACCGAGCAGGGGGAGGTCGTCTCGTTCAAGTACGCCAATCGGGGTACCGCCTCCTACCAGATCGAGTTGCTGGCGACCAGCGTGTTCGAACACAGCCTCAAGTCCGAAGGCGAGCAGGCGCTGGTACCGGTGGCGGAGTTCGAAGAGGCCATGGAGGCATTGGCGGGCACGTCGAGGGCCGCCTACAGTCAGCTGATTCAGCAGCCGGATCTCATCACGTATCTTCAGGCCGCCAGTCCGCTCGATGAGCTGGCAATGCTCAATATCGGATCCCGGCCAGCGCGCCGGTTCGGTGCCAAGACCCTGGCAGACCTGCGCGCGATTCCCTGGGTGTTCGCCTGGTCCCAGAATCGCCACATCGTCCCCGGCTGGTTCGGTGTCGGCAGCGGCATCTCGGCCTTTCTGCGCGTGCGCAAGCAGCCGGGCCTGGCACTGCTGCGGCGCATGTTCAAGGAATTTCGCCTGTTTCGACTGGTCGTCGACGAAGTCGAGAAGACCCTATTGCAGGTGGATATGGCGATCGCGCGCGAGTACGCGGGGCTGGTCGAGGATGCCGCAGTGCGCGCTGTGATCTTCGACCGTGTCGAACGGGAATACCGCCTGACATCGGATATGCTGCTGCAAGTCAGCGGCGACAGCGAGCTGGCCGAGCGATTTCCGGTGCTGCGGGCGCGGCTCGCACGCAAGTTACCGATTATTGCCCACGCCAACCGGCAGCAGGTGGAGTTGTTGCGCCGTTACCGCGGCGCGCGACTGGAAGCCGAGAAGGAATCCTACAAGGCGCCACTGCTGCTGTCGGTCAATTGCATTGCGGCCGGCTTCGGCAGTACGGGTTAGGGAGGTACGCATGAGTTTCACCAGCATCGAGCAGGCCACTCCGCGACTGCATCGCTCGGAACTGGCCGTTCCCGGCAGCAACCCGGCGCTGTTCGAGAAGGCCGCGAAGTCTGCCGCCGACATCATCTTCCTGGACTGCGAGGATGCGGTAGCACCGGATGACAAGGAGCGCGCCCGCGCCAACATCGTGCAGGCACTCAACGATGTGGACTGGGGCAGCAAGACCATGATGGTCCGCATCAACGGCCTCGACACGCATTACATGTACCGCGATATCGTCGACATCGTCGAGGCCTGCCCGCGCCTGGACATGATCCTCATACCCAAAGTCGGAGTGTCGCAGGATGTCTACGCGATCGACATGCTGGTGACGCAGATCGAAGCGGCAAAGCGTCGCGAGAAGCGCATCGGGTTCGAGGTGCTGATCGAGACCGCGCTTGGCATGGCCAATGTGGAGTCGATCGCCCAGTCGTCGCGCCGGCTCGAGGCCTTGAGCTTCGGTGTCGCCGACTACGCCGCCTCGACCCGCGCCCGTACCACGGTGATCGGCGGCGTGCACAAGGATAGCGGGGTGCTCACCGATAAGGACGCGGATAACCGCCGCGAATATTTTTGGACTGATCCCTGGCACGCGGCGCAGACGCGCATGCTCATCGCCTGCCGTGCCTATGGCCTGCGGCCCATCGACGGACCGTTTGGCGATTTCGGTGATCGCGATGGCTATGTTGCCGCCGCCAATCGCGCCGCCGTGCTGGGCTACGAGGGCAAATGGGCCATTCATCCTTCGCAGATCGAACTGGCCAACGAAGTGTTCACGCCCTCGCAGTCCGAAGTCACCAAGGCCACTCGCATCATGGCCGCGATGGCGCAGGCCGCGAAGGAGGGCAAGGGCGCCGTGTCGCTCGACGGCCGGCTGATCGACCTCGCCAGCATCCGCATGGCCGAATCGCTGCTGGATAAGGCGCGTGCGGCAGGTTGTCTGCCCGCGGGTACAGCCAACCCGCACGGGTGACAAAGATGCAGGACTATCAACTGATCTACCCCATGTTCGTGCTGGTGCTGCTGAGCGCCACCGTGCTGGTGACCCTGTTTCGCCGCCGCGTCCGGGCGGTGCGCCAGGGCCAGGTGTCCATGGGCTACTTCGGCATCTACCAGGGCGGCGGCGAACCCGAAGCGAGCGCCAAGGCCGCCCGTCACTTCTCCAATCTGTTCGAAGCGCCCACCTTGTTCTATGCCGGCTGTCTGGCCGCGATGGTGACCCACGATGCCGGCATCGCGGTTCAGGTGCTCGCCTGGATTTACGTGGCCGCACGCATGGTCCATGCGATCATTCACCTGGGTGCCAACCGGATCGGGCGGCGTGTCAGGGCGTATGGCATCGGCTGGTTGGCGCTCATGGGGCTGTGGATTCACGTGGTGGCGCACGTCGCGCTGAATACCTAGGGGGACGGTTGAGATCGATACTCGCTGCCACG
>Ga0181531_10000537_pt1 | contig 25331 bp, 14 predicted proteins | sample PEATcosm2014_Bin_38_FD_119743 | JGI IMG/M metagenome (GOLD analysis project Ga0181531, IMG submission 119743) | Peatland microbial communities from MTU Mesocosm Facility, Houghton, MI, USA - PEATcosm2014_Bin11_10_metaG | ecosystem: Environmental > Terrestrial > Soil > Wetlands > Peat | place...
CAGGCCTCAGAACCCGCAGTGGTCCAATGTGGCAACCGTCGGAGCGACGAGTGCACGCCGCAAAGTGAGCCCGGGAGAAGCGCGTCCCGAAATCAGAGGGCACCGGTGGCCGTAAGAGTGGTTCCATTCACGGGGAGGATACCTCCTACCTTGCTCTTTCTCTGTTGCGTGCTTCTGGTTGCCGTTTCGTCGTTCACTCTATTCGCGCAATACCACCAGATTGTCGCGACGGATGAATTATTGCACGGAGTCCCGGACAGGGCTTCGTCAGGAAAGATCGCCATACGGGAGGATCTAAGGCAGGCCTCCAGCACGGTATGGCGATCGGTGAATCTGTCGTTCTTGTTGTTTACTGTGAACTTAGTATTTGGGCTCTCCACCCTGGTTGCAGCCGTGTTGCTGCTGCGCCGGACCATTAAGAACTTGGCTGATGCCGATTCGAATTGCCGTCAACTCGATCAGTTCCTGAGACTGCTCGTCGACGGCGTAGTTAAGCAAGGGATATACCGATTAGATGCGGACGGCCGCATCGCATCCTGGAACGAGGGAGCGGAGCGGCTAACGGGCTACACGGCGCAGGAAGTTTTAGGGCGATCTCACGGAATCCTTTATAGGGAGCGGGAACGCGAGAGTGGCAAGCCCGAACACGACCTTAAGACGGCGCTTCGCACTGGGCGTTACGAAACGGAATGTGAGCGAAGAGCCAAGGATGGACAGACGCTTTGGGCAGCCAGCGTTTTTAGGCCGTTGTGGTCAACGGACGGAGCGCTTACGGGATTCGCGGCCGCTGTCGCGGATATCTCGGCGCGTAAGAAAGCGGAGGCGCTGGTAGACATACACACGCGAGAACTGGAGCGCTCCAATCGCGAGCTATCGCAATTCGCATACGTGGCGTCGCATGATCTGCAAGAGCCCTTGCGCAAAATCACAGCGTTCGGGGATCGCCTGAGAATCCGGAATGCCGCGGCACTTGACGAACCGGGATTACAAGATCTAACCCGCATGCAACAGGCCGCGCAAAGAATGAGTGAGCTCATCGAAAATCTCCTCAGTTTGTCGCGGGTGGCCGCTCGCCCGCGGGCGTTTGAAACTACCAACCTAAACACTATAGTTAAAGAGGTATTGATGGATTTGGAGGACAGAATCAGGGAAGCCGGCGCGCGGGTGGAAGCTAGAGAGCTTCCGAGCATCATGGCCGATGCATCGCAGATGCGACAATTGCTCCAGAATCTGCTGTCGAATTCTCTGAAATACCGAAAGTCAAACGTGGCACCGGTGGTCCGTATTAGTGCGGATTTGACGGCGCCCGGATTATGGAAAGTAGAGGTGGCGGATAACGGAGTGGGATTCGATGAAAAATACGGAAAAATGATTTTCCGGCCGTTCCGCAGGCTGAGCGGGAATAAGGCGGTGGCAGGTAGCGGGATTGGGCTGGCCATCTGCGAAAGCATCATCGCGCGCCACGGCGGACAAATTTTTGCTAAAAGCAAACCAGGCGAAGGAACGACGATTGTCTTCAATCTGCCTGAATCTCCGAATTAGCTGGGGGGGGTATGCCGAAACGCAGCAGGCCAGTGGTCATCGTTCTGGCGGAAGACGACGACGACGATTACGTTCTGACCAAGGATGCATTGCAGGAATCTCAGATCGTCAATGACTTGTACCGAGTTTCGGACGGGGAGGAGCTAATGGATTATTTGTGCCGACGCGGGCTGTACGAGGACCCCAAAAGCTCGCCTACAGCGTGTTTGATATTGCTGGATTTAAACATGCCTCGCAAGGACGGCCGGGAATGTCTTCGGGAGATCCGGTCGAGCGTAGAACTTCGTCATTTACCGGTAGTGATACTGACAACGTCAAAGGCGGAAGAGGATATTTCCGGCTGCTACTCAGAAGGAGTCAGTTCATTTATCAGGAAGCCCGTTTCTTTTGAGGGGTTGGTAAGCGCAATGAAAGTGCTCGGTCGTTATTGGTTCGAGATTGTAGAGATGCCTTCCGCGGAGGAACTGCACTAGACATGACACAAACTGAAATCAAGATTCTAATTGTGGACGACGATTATGACGATCTAACGCTAGTTGCGGACCTGGTTATGGCGGGATTCCACAGCTCCAGCGTCAAGGTGGATAAAGCAGACTCGTACGATGCAGCGTTGTTGTCCCTTCGGGATCAAAGCTTCGATGTGGTGATTATCGACTATTGCCTGGCGGAGAGAAGCGGCATCGATTTGTTACAAGCCGTCAAGAACCGACAGCCTGAAGCGTCGGTAATTGTGATGACAGGTCAGGGAACGGATGACGTGGCGGTACAAGCCATGAAGCTGGGAGCTACGGACTACCTGGTGAAGGGGCGCCTGACCGAGACACTGCTGATCGCCGCGATTCGATACGCAGTAGGGCTATCGGAGCAAGAATGCCTACGCAAAAGTGCTGAGAAGGAAATGAAGCGGCTGAACGAAGAGTTGCGAGCCCGGGCGATGCAATTGGAGCGCCGCACACAGCAGGCTGCACTGATTCAGGAACTTGGCGCGAAGCTGCAGATTTGCCTGACTTCGGAAGAGGCGTACCAGATCGTCGGCCAATCCGTTGCAAGGCTGTTCCCTGGAGTCTCGGGTTCTTTGGCGATCGTCAGGACAAAACAGAATCTATACGAAGAAGTATCCCGCTGGGGAGACGGCGCCTCTAGCGGGGAGGCATTTTTTGCAGACCGATGCCGGGCCCTGAGGCGGGGCCGGAGCTTTACGACGAGAAGCGGCGACGCACATCTGATGTGCGGTCATCTGGTTCACAGGCATGATGCGTATTCGATCTGCGTCCCGCTGGCGGCGCAGGGAGAAACGCTGGGGCTGTTAACTTTGCTGGGTCGAGTAACTCTGACAAATGCCCAGCCTAGCGACGAAGGATTTGAAGAATTTACACAGCTAGCGGAAACGGTAAGCGAAGACATCGCCTTGTCGCTTGCAAACCTCAAACTCCGCGAGCATCTAAGAATGCAATCGGTACGCGACGCGCTTACCGGCCTATTTAATCGGCGCTACATGGAAGAGTCGCTGGAGCGGGAGTTGGCGTCGGCCAGCAGAAAAGAACGCAGGCTGGCGGTGATTTTGATGGACGTCGATCAGTTCAAGATACTGAATGACAGTATGGGCCATGATTTTGGAGACTTGGTGCTGTCTGAGGTTGGAGCGTTCCTGCTCCGCAACAGCAGGGGGAGCGATATTGCCTGCCGGTATGGTGGCGACGAATTTGTGTTGATCCTGCCGGAGATATCGTTGGAAACCGCAAAGATAAAGATGGAAACTCTGCGAGCTGGTTTCGAGCGCCTCGCGCTGACCTCCCGGTCGGAAGTTCCAGTCAAGTTAACACTGTCCATGGGAATGGCGACTTTCCCGGAAGATGGCACGACCGCCCGCGAGCTACTTATCGTCGCGGATAAAGCCCTCTATCGCGTGAAGGCAGGCTTGCCGGGCCGGCGTATGGATGGGCCATATGTGAACCCGGGAGTAACAAAGAAAAATGCAGAGCCACCCCTTGTTCCGGACCTTGCGCTGGAAAGCCTTCCGTGACGAAAGGAGCTTCTGTCGGCACAAGAATTTTGATCATTGAGAGCGATCCCGAGCGCGCCAGCTTCGTGCGCCGGGCGATTGGCGGCGAGGGCGCTGCGAAGCTTAATCTGGAATTCACGGAAACTCTGGCCACCAGCTTGAGAATGCTGAAGGAGAATTACAGGGCCGTACTGTTGAATCTAAATCTTGCAGATAGCCACGGCATAGGCACGCTGCGCAAAGTGCGGGCCCATTTTGAGGGCAAACAGATTTTCGTGATGTCCGAATCTACGGACGTGGCCATGACGAGAATGATATTGGAATTTGGACCGGCCAAGATTGTTGGACGAAAAGCGCTCAGCCCCGAGCTGCTACTGGATGAATTGTCCAAGACTCGAGTACCGCAGTGCGCGGGCGGCGATGGGAAAATGCTCTCACGTGTCGTACCTTCGTTCTTCAATGCCACAACCGACGCGGCGGTAATCGTGGACGATGGAATTATTCAGTTAACAAATGGACGCTTCCGAAGCTTGGTGCACCTGAGACCTGAAGAACCGTGCACCGGCGTCGCGCTGAGCGAATTTATTCATCCTGAAGATTTGCTCAAACTAGAAGACGGCACGCGCTACGATGAGGCCGAATTGCGGGAACAGAATTGTGCTTGTGTGCGCGTGGCATTGGGGAACGGCAACTGGCAAACAACGGATGTGTGGATGGTCCGTTCCGGTGACTGGAAGGATCAGCGGTCTATCGTTGTTTTTCGCGCCCCTAGGAACCAGAAGAACTTTGAGCTCGGGCTACGGCACCTGTCTTCGGTGCTGGATATGATGAGTGATGGCATTGTGGCGATGGCATTGGACGGCGTAATTCTTAGTTGGAACGAAGGGGCGGAGAGAATTTATGGACATGCGGCCACGGATGCGATGGGGCAAAACGTCCGCATGCTACTCTCACCGGGGCGAAGTCTAGAAATGGAGACGGTGCTACAGCGAACGCGAAAAGGCGAGGAAACCATCCGATTCGCAACCGTGGGAGTGCGAAACGATGGGAATACATTTCCGTGTTCGCTCGCGGTGTTGCCTTCATTTGATGACGACGGAAACGTGATCGAAGCGACGATCATCGTGCGCGAGACCAGGGACCAGTGGCGTCTGGATGCGCAGTTTCGGCAGGCGCAAAAAATGGAAGCCATCGGCCAGCTGGCCGGCGGGATCGCACACGATTTCAATAACTTACTCGGAGTGATTTCCGGCTATACGGAACTGTTGGAAGTGCAGCTCGATCACCAGGACCCAGCCATAGAAACGTCTGAGAAGATAAGAAGGACGGCACATCGTGCCGCTGGGCTCGTCGCGCAGTTGCTGGCGTTCAGCCGACAACAGGTACTAGAACCGAAGATTATAAGCCTGAGCGATATTGTCTCGGATACCGCAGAGATCGTACGGCGCATGGTCGGGCAGGATATCGAGATAGTTACCATCCTGGCGGCTGAGTTATGGACGGTGCAGGCAGATGAAGTACAACTCCAGCAGGTAATCATGAATTTGGCGGTGAACGCACGAGATGCGATGCCGAATGGCGGTTTGCTGCGTTTCGAGACCGACAACGTGAACGTGGATTCGGATTACGCCGAGAAAAATCCGCCGATTCTTCCCGGTCAATATGTTCGTTTGCGGGCCACCGACAATGGAACCGGTATTGATCCGAAAACCAAATCGCGGATCTTCGAACCGTTTTTCACCACCAAAGAACGCGGCAAGGGAACTGGACTGGGTCTTGCGACCGTCTATGGAATCGTAAAACAGAGCGGCGGATACATCTGGGTTAACAGTGCAATTGGCGCCGGGACGGCGTTCAGCATTTTCCTCCCACGAGTGGGCAGTGCGAAGGATTTGGCAGGGCGAAGAACCAAGGCTAACCTTGATCCCGAAAAGCAACAATCGAATGAAACCATTTTACTTTTGGAGGATGATCCGTCCATGTTGGAGATCATTTCGCGTTTTCTGGAAGACGAGGGATACAAAGTGTTACCGACGGGTAGCGCCGCGGAAGCCCTCAGAATAGCGGCGGAGCACGAGGGCTTTATTGATCTGTTTTTGACCGACATCGTTATGCCAGGGATGAGTGGACCGGTTGCGGCAGAAAGGCTGTTGCAGACTAGGCCAGGCACGCGCATACTCTTCGTCTCCGGCCACAGCACAGACAAAATCCCAGGAAGGCACGCTTACCATCGAAGCAGGATCTTCGTGCAGAAACCTTTCACCCGGAAGCGTTTGATGGAAAAGGTGCGCGAAGTGTTGGATTCAGGATCAAGAGAGATCCGCGACATAACGGGCAGAGTTAGCCGTGAAGGTTCATTAGTGTAAATCCTTCCGTGCTATTGAGGCATCTGACAGCACAGTGCCTCACAGTTGCTATTGCTAGGCTGTCACTAATTCGCAAGCGAGAGGATTCACATGTAGTCGGTCACCTTCTCGTTAGCGTCCATCTGGCGAAAGATGGCAGTTGTTTATGGAGCGTTTTCGGGCCAAGGAACCTAGAGAAAGATCCGATGGCAGGCCAGGTGTTTGTAATTCAAATCTATTGAGTTCCAGCCGAACGGACTAGAGATTATGGCCAAATACAAAATTCTGGTTGTCGAAGATGAGTCATCGATGAGGGAAGTGGTTTGCAGCTTCCTGGAAAAGAACGGGCACGAAGCGATACCCGCCGCCGGATTCCACGAGGCGGTCAGGTTGATGCTGGCAGCGCATCCCGACTCGGTCCTGCTGGACTATTCATTACGCGATGGGAATGCGATGGACCTGCTTACCATGTGGAGGAAAATTACACCACAAATTCCAGTTATCATCCTGACGGGACACGGCTCGATTGACTTAGCGGTCCAGGCCGTGAAGCTCGGGGCTGACCAATTCGTTACCAAGCCCGCGCACCTGTCTGCGGTGGTCGCGATGCTGGAACGTGGAATCGAAAACGCTCGAGGTCGAAACTGCTATATCGCGGAGAAAGCGCGGCAGAGCCGTGCGAGTCGCGATCCCTTCATTGGTGTTAGTAAAGGCATCAAAGAGCTAGCTATCTTGGCGACTCGCGTTGCCGGGTCGGAGAGCTCCATTTTGATTGAAGGAGAGACCGGCGCCGGCAAGGGTGTTCTTGCGCGATGGATTCACGACCATAGTTCCCGCTCGGAGGAGCCGTACATGGACCTGAATTGCGGAGGACTGTCGCCTTCGCTCGTTGAATCAGAACTTTTTGGTTATGAAAAGGGGGCCTTCACGGGAGCGGTCCAGGCGAAGCCTGGATTGTTCGAGTTTGCACACCGGGGCACGGCATTTCTCGACGAAATTGGGGATATCGACCTTCCGGTGCAACCGAAGCTTTTAAAGGTGTTGGAGGAAAAAGAATTGCGCCGGCTGGGCGAAGTGAAGTCTCGCAAGATTGACATCCGCCTTATTTCGGCCACGCATCAGAATCTGAAGGAGGCCGTATACGCCAAGACATTTCGCGGCGACCTCTATTTCCGCATCAATACGTTCACGCTGGAACTTCCGCCGCTTTCAAGTCGAATAGAGGATGTTCCCGCTCTTAGCGAATGGTTTTTGAATTCCTTTAAGAAGGAATTCGGTGACGGCCCATATGAAATCACGAGCGGCGCCATGCGCGCCCTGCAGAGTTACACATGGCCGGGAAACATACGCGAATTGAAGAATGTTTTGGAGCGGGCAACGGTTCTTGCGGATCATCGAGTGATAACGGAGAATGAATTGCAGTGTCGAGACAACCCGAAACGGGAGATTGCTGTAAAAAGGTACGACGAAGTCGAGACTTTGGTGGAACTGGAGAAGGAGCACATCGAATCAGTACTTGATCGTGAAAATGGCCGCGTGTCTTTGGCAGCCGCGCGGCTCGGTGTTTCGAGAAGCTGTCTCTATGAAAAATTGAAGCATTACGGCATAAGCCGTAAAGACTCGATAACCCGGCAATAATTCCAATTACGAGTCGTGTTTTGGCTCCCCGACAGAGTAACTTTCCCCCCAGACTTTTCTGCTGTTACATCGCCAAAAATGTACGATTCGATATTCGTGAGACTCATAAAACTGTGAGCGACCCCTTCCCCTGATCGCTACAACCCTATGAGTCTCAGCTTACGAAAGGTTCTTCGTACACGCACGTAACTAGCATGTTCGTTGCCAAAGGCTGTCTGCGTTGAATATTCGTTAAGTCGTCTATCTTGTGTTCATTCGATGGCGATTCCCGCAGCCGCGATTTCATCCAGTCCCCGGATAAGGAGAGGGCGAGCAGTTTTGTCCGGTAGGCGTACAATTCGCTCGCAAAACCAAAATGAATGCCTAAAACAGGAGAGATTAAAACCTGGGCATAGGGTTAGGCCAAGATTGTCCGAGTCGCGGCGACCTGCACATGCGCAGGTAATTGCCGTGAGCGTTGATCAGGCGCTTGAAAGTTGCCAAGTGTAAATCCAAGTCCAAAGACAGCATTGGAACTCTGAAACCGCCCTATGAGGAAGGCCAAGTTACCGAGTGACAGAAGTTTCGCGGGGGATGAACGAGGGAAGGGCAACACCTGCCAGAAGTCGGATTACCCATTCGCGGCAATCCTCTTCAAGATAGGCGATCTCCACGCCCATTCGTTGTTGATCGCAGTCGGACCATCGAACCACGCCCTGGCCGACTATCGATTGCCGATCGGCCGCGAAGCGCAGATTAAGCGGAACACAAACACCAGGCAGATAAGAGCTTGACGCGATACAAAGTCCACCCCGCCCCAGAGCAATGAACCCTCGTGAAATGGCATCGGCCAGGCTCTTGAACGAGTTTCGAAGGGTGGCACTCTCACATGGGGGCGGCACGGTTGACCAAGCTTGTTCTTTGGTGTTCAACATTCGGTGCATTGCATCTATAAGCTGTACACGGTGCACCGGCTTGTCGAGAACGGTTTCAACGCCAAGGTCGTAAGCGGTTCGCCGGTCAAAATCAGCGTGCCCGGTAACGAGGATGACGTGAGGGGCTTCGGAACCGGAAGAGATTATCTTTTGGAGCAAAGCGACGCCGTCCATAATCGGCATGCGGACATCGCTGATGACGATATCCACCTTGGTCTCCTGAAGAATATTCCAAGCTTGGCTGCCGTTTTCGGCAGTAAGCGCACTAAAGCCGTTGCGGCGCAACCACTCAGCTGTGATTTCCGCAAGTAATGGTTCGTCATCAACGATAAGGATAGAAGCTTGCCGCGACATAATCATCTCGATGCTACTAAGGTTTTTCGTTCAAGGGAAGCAGAAGCGACACGCACGTTTGACCTTCCCGTTCGGAAATTTCGAGTCTGCCGCCGTGTCCTTCGGCAATAGAATTCGATATGGTCAGCCCCAAGCCGGTACCTTTGCCGACGGGTTTTGTAGTGAAAAAAGGATCCATGGCCGACCGTTTTGCTTCCGTGGAAAAGCCAGGACCGTTATCCATCACCGCGACCTCCACCCACGCTGACCGTCTTTTTACCTCGATGGTGACGATTTTCTTTCGGTCAATAGAGTCGACGGCGTCGAGAGCATTTTGCAGAAGGTTTAGAAGAATTTGAGAGATTTGCACTTCACGACAGCGGACCTCGATAAGAGTATCGATAGGGCGACAGCGCAATGCGATAGCGCGCATCTTGAATCGCTCGCGCGATAGATCGAGAGCATGGTCAATAACTTGATGGATGGGAGCCACAAGAAAGGGGTCCGCATTTCCGTGGCGCGAGAGGTGACGCAGGCTTGCGATGATTTTTGTAATCCTTTCAGCGGTGCGAACGAGCTGGTTGGCGTTACTGACTACCGACGATAGCGGGATATCGCCGGCCTGAGACATTTCCAGCAGGTTGGAAGCGCCAGCATGAATGATTGCCAAAGGATTGTTGATTTCATGCGCGATGCTGCCGGCCATCATTCCCAGCGCCGACATGCGGGCGCTCGCGGCGATCTGCGCACGGCTACATTCCATTTGGTTCTCCATTTGTTTTTGAACCGTCACATCGCGAGCGACAACAATCGCTCCGCGCAATGAGCCATCCTCATTCCGGAGCGGCCTGGTCACCACCTGTATCCATGCCCCATTGGGAACCGAGCCGTTACGAACCCAAATCTCCTGCTCCGCCACCATTTCGCCGCTCAGAGTTCGGTAAAGCGGCAGGTCGCCATACTCGAAATGAGTATGTTGATCGGGATGGTAAAGCCCGTAGACTTCCGGCACTTTTTCAGGCGGCACGAATCCTGGATCGCCGAAAAGGCTCCGAGCGGCTTGGTTAAAAAAAAGAACCGTCCCCTTTGGGTCTACGACAAACAGGGCACTACCCATATTCTCGACAATGGCTTCAAGGAGTTTCCTCTGCTCGGCGAGAGCCTGGGCGGTATTGCGACGTTCCGTCACGTCTTGAATCTGGACGATGAAATAGAGCGGGTGGTGAAGCGAGTCTCGCACGAGGGACACGGTCGAGAAACCCCAGAGAGAGTCACCATTTTTTCGGAGGAAGCGCTTCTCGGTTTCGCAGGAATTGATTTCGCCGGCGATCAGCGCCCCACGTTCTTCGTCGCTGAAGCCGGGGTCACAGGGGTGAATCCCGTCATCGAAGTCGGCTTCTGTAGTCAGTTCCTTCGGCGAATAGCCAAGCATGTTTGCTAGTGCTGAATTGACGCGAATCCAGCGCCCGTCCAACGCGACAAGTCCCATTCCAATGACCGCGTGCTCGAATCCCTCGGACAAGAGTCGCTTGCTTTGGCCGTAGGACTGATCCGTTGCGAGGTCCTGCGTCACGTCGCGGTCAAGCTCTACGATCACGGAAGCAACTCCGCCGTCACCGCATTGAAGCTCCCAGTGACTCTCGACTACAAGCAAAGCTCCGTCCTTTCGACGACGGAACAGGCGGCCGTCCCAAGAGTTGTTGCGTCGGGTGTGTTCCGCGATTTCTTCGAGCGGGGTAGAAGACGAGGTCCTGAAAAGCTCATGGCTGAAACAGCCCACAGCTTCCTGCGGGGACCATTGATAGAGAGATTGGGCGCCCTCGGTCCAGAAAGTTATGCGTCCATCAAGGTCACGCACGAGGACGGCTTGGTGGGCGACATGAAGCAAGGAGTAATCCTGCGCTTCGAGGTCGTCGGGCCTCCCTCTGAGGGTTACGTCACGCACCAACGATGTAAAGCCCAGCAAAACAGCCTGGCGGTCTCGCAATGCCATTATTGTGATGTGGGACCTAAAATTAGAGCCATTCTTGCGTACTTGTCGACCGGCATAATCGGCATTCCCCAATTGGCTTGCCAGGTGCAATAGTTGTGCGGCTTTGCCGGCGGTGCTCTCGCGTTCAATAAAGAAGCGCGAAAAATGGGTACCCATGACTTCATCAGCGCCAAAACCGAAAAAGTCGGTTGCATTGGCGCTCCATCCGGATACAAAACCTTGGGCGTTTAGAGTGTAGACCGCATACTCCCGAATGGGAGCGGCCAGAGTGAGCGTAGCACCGTCGAGCACTTTCGTTCTCTTGTAATACAGGCACCAAGATATGAGATCTTGGTTAGCGAAAGAAGTATACACACGAGAAAGGATTAGAAAAAGGACAATCGACGGGAACGTGGGAAGTGAGGTTCATATGGAGAAATAAACATTTTGCTGCGCTACAATTATCACGTCGCGGAGCCAAGCGTGAAGAAGAATGTTGCGCCTTTTCCCGCTGCCGATTCGGCCCAAATGCGGCCTCCGTGTCGCGCGATAATCCGTTGAACGGTGGCCAAGCCTATGCCGGTGCCCTCGAATTCAGATGCCGGGTGCAGCCGACGAAATGGCACGAATAGTCTAACTGCGTTGCCCATATCGAATCCGGCGCCATTATCCTTCACGAAAAAGGTGGTTTCATTCTCGTGATTTAGCTGGCCGATAACAATCTGGGATTCTTCTTGTTTTGCGGAGAACTTCCAGGCGTTGTCCAGCAGATTCGAAAGGGCAATGGAAAACAGACGTACGTCTCCGCGCGCGGTCAGGCCCGGGGCAATTGCAAAGGCGACAGCGCGCCAAGGCTCTTTTTCCTGAAGTTCGGCGGTCATGTTTCGCGCCAGCTCGGAAATGTCAATTGCCCTTTTCCTTAAAGGACCCGTGGTTATGCGCGACAATTCCAGCAGGTCGTCGATGAGGCCGGACATCCTCTGGCTTCCGGCGCGGATGCGCTCCATGGAGCGGCGGCCGTCTTCACCCAAGTCCTCGCCGTGTTTTTCGATTACCGTTTTGCTAAACCAATCGATGTGGCGCAACGGTGCCCGGAGATCATGGGACACCGAATAGCTGAACGCTTCCAATTCCTTGTTGGCTTGCTCGAGGGCCTTGGCCCATTCACCTCGGACACGCGCATTGTCCAGATGGGTTTGCACGCGGGCCAAAAGTTCTTTGGCAGAGAACGGCTTGGCAATGTAGTCGTCCGCGCCTGCCTGAAGTCCTTCGACGGCCGATTCCTGACGCGCTCGTGCGGATAGCAGAATGACAGGAACAGTTCTGGTACGTGCGTGTCTGCGCAGTTCGCGGACCATGCCAAGGCCGTCCAACCTGGGCATCATGACGTCGCCCAATATTAGATCCGGGGGATCCTCTTGAGCCAAGGAGAGGGCAGCAAGGCCATCAGCCGCGGCGATCACCTCATACTTGTCTGCCAAAAGGCGGCTAACGTAATCGCGCATGTCCGCGTTGTCGTCGACCAGTAAGATTCGTGCCCGTCGAGCGGCAGAAATCACCGGTGTGTCTTGCAACCCAGATCTTATCTGCGCCGCTTCGGCAGAGGACAATTGACCTACCGCGCACGTAGTGGACGGCATCCATTGCAAGGTTTCGTCGACGTAAACCTTAGCGCGAGTCGCGGTAGAGGTCAGTGGAAACTGCTCACTTACGTGTTCTTGTGGCAAATGAGAAGCGCCGGCTTCGATCGTGACTGTGAACGTGGTTCCCTTTTTCACTCTACTCTCGACAGCCACAGTGCCACCATGCAGTGACGCCAGTTCCTTCACTAGCGCCAACCCGATGCCTGTGCCTTCATGTGTGCGCGATTCCGCACCTTTGACGCGATGGAACCTCTCGAACAATTGCGGTAGTGCATCGCCGGATATACCGACGCCTGTATCCGCCACCGAAAGTGTGACAGTATCACCGCACTGGTACAGCTTGACCGTTATACCGCCAATGAAAGTGTGTTTGACCGCGTTGGAGAGCAAGTTCAACACTATCTTTTCCCACATCTCGCGGTCCACGAACACTTCGGTGGATAGTCGTGGGCAATCAATGGTTAAATACAATCCGGCACGCTCCGTGGCGGAGCGGAATGCACTGGCAATATCTACCGTATGCGCGGCAAGGTCCGTAGCTTCGTAATTCGCGTGCATGCGGCCCGCTTCGATACGCGAAAAATCCAGGAGTGTATTCACCAGCTTCAAGAGTCGCAGGCTATTGCGATGCACGGTTAGGAGCCGTTCGCGCCGTGCCGGCGGAAGCGCACCCGAGCTCTCGGCCAGTTCGTCCTCGAGCGGCCCGAGCATCAAGGTCAGCGGGGTACGAAATTCATGGCTGACATTTGAAAAAAACACGGTCTTCACACGATCTATTTCGGCAAGAGCTTCAGCACGCTTGGTCTCCACCTCATATGCGCGAGCATTGGCAATGGCGCCAGTGACACCCGCATTAAGCAGGTCATAGAACGCGCGATAGCTTTCAGTCAGCGGCAAGCGGGAACTGACGCCAGCAATGAGCACGCCCACCGGTTGTTCGCAGCCCTGCGGGGAGATCGGCACTACCATAGCGGACTGGACCGATTCAGGATAAGAGGCGCACGAGAGATGGCCGAACCGGCGTTCAAGATCGCCTAAGTGACGCGCTTGCCCGGATTGTGCGACTTCCAGTAATGGCCAGTCGTGAGGCCGAGGAGCCTCCAGATTCAATACTGCTTCGCATGCGGCGCTCTCCGCGGGCAACCCAGTTCTAGCGACTAGCCGAGCCTCCTTTCGACTAGGGTCGAAGAGGTAAAGCAGCACAAAAGGTAGGTCCAGCTGGTAGTCGGCGAGCATCTGTATCGCGAACGTGCAGGCTTCCTCCGCGGTTTGCGCTTTGGCAGCGCGTGTGAGATCGCGCAATCCGCGGGTGCGCCTCTCGCTCACCATGGTGCTAGTGGTTTCCGTAACCGGGTGGAACAGCCCGCCTATGCGTCCGTGCTCATCTCGGATGGGGCTAAACGAATAGGTGAAGCAAGTTTCTTCGAGGTATCCGTCGCGGTCAAGAAACATCCGCTGATTTTCAAGATAGGAAGTTTCCCCGCGCAACGCGCCGTCAAAGACTCCTCCAATTTCGGGCCAAGGCGCATCCCAGCATTCTTTGAAGTTCTGGCCCATCGAGTGGGGATGCTTTCCGCCACAAATCGGCCAATAGCCGTCGTTATAGATTTGGACGAATTTAGGCCCCCAGATAATAGCAATAGGAAAGTTCGAAGCGAGGCACAGGTTGACCGTCGTGCGCAGGCTCTGCGGCCAGGATTCGATCGGACCCAAGGGCGACTTGCTCCAATCCATCGAGCGGATCAGCTTGCCCATCTCGCCGCCGCCCACCAGCCACTCTTCTGGACGAGCAAGTACTCCGGCGTTTGGAGCTCGAGAATTATCTACTGGAAATCCCATGAATACTCCGTGGGCTCATGACGGGACGGGTGTCCATGAGCCAAACATCAAATTATGTGACCGAGGCGAAGTCCTCGAACTCTCGCGGCACGACCTGTGCTAGCAGCGGTTCGAAGCGTGAGGCGAATGTCGTACCCCAGTGCGGCGGTAGCCGAGGCGCTCTTCGTAAACTGTCACTTTGACAGCTTCCGCAACAGAGCCATGCCTTCGGAGTCGTTCAGGACAGCCTTGCCGTTCAGCAGGGCAATTAACTCGCTTAAGACAGTGCGCACTTCGTGATCGCTGCGTTTCGCTGGTTCAGGTTGCAGGATGAGGTTCTGAGGAAGCTTGTCAACTGGCTTAACCTGCCGTTCACCGCTCAGCTCCTCCAGCCAGCCGCCCAGCACGCGGAGTTGTTCCGGTTCGGCGGCGGTAAAAAATAGGCCCATGCCCATGCCGATCATGGAATAAACGACCTTGGCGTCCGTCTGGAAGGTCTGTTGGCCTTTGCTAATGGTGAGCCTGACGGCGGCATTTTTGGCAAACGGACTGATCGTATCCATGTAGCAGCCGTGTTTGGCGATGTCCGCGAGCCGGCCGAATATCCGGGTGTCGCCTTCCAGGTCGAGTGCTTCCGCCGCAGAACAAAATGGATAGCGGGGACAACGACGTTTTTCGGTAATCGGCGGAGAAGCTTGGCGATACACGGTTTTGTCGAGCGTCCCCATCGTCGCATCCTCCTGCGGCAAGTCAATTTGAATCAATTTGCGCTGGCTGTTGAGTGCCAAAAATCACCGAGCGCTCAGCTGTTCCCTGCTACAAGAACAAATGCTTAAGTTTGCGTGGTGACTTCCAATTCAGATATGCCCGTCTTGAGCAGTTTGACAAAGTCGTCCAGTGGTATCGGGCGACTGAAATAGTACCCTTGCGACTCGTCACATTTCTGGGCTCGCAGAAAGGCCAATTCTTCCTGCGTTTCCACCCCTTCCGCGACCACCCGTAAATTAAGACTTTGGCCCATGTTGATGATCGTAGTCACAATGGCTGCCTCTTGAGGGCCTGCGGCAATTTGACGGACGAACGACCTGTCGATTTTTAAGGCATCGATAGGGAAGCGTCGCAAATAACTCAAGCTGGAGTAACCCGTACCGAAATCATCGACCGCCAACTGCACTCCCCGTGCGCGCAAGGCCTTAAAAATGTATTCCGTGGATTCAGCGTGCTTCATCATGACGCTTTCCGTGAGCTCCAATTCCAGCAGGCTAGGGTCCAAGCCGGTCTGGTCCAGGATTTCAAATACCCCGTGAAGAAAGTTCTCGTGACGAAATTCGATCGCTGAAATATTCACCGCAATCGAAGCGGCGGGCAGACCTAAGTCCACCCATGCTCGCGCTTGCGTACACGCTTCGCGCAGAGCCCACTTTCCGATGGGCACGATGAGCCCGCATTCCTCGGCTACGGGAATAAATTGTGCCGGAGGTATTGGTCCGCGGGTGGGATGCGTCCATCGAATCAAGGCTTCCGCGCCGGTAATCTCCCCCGTGTCGACACGGATCTTCGGCTGGTAATGCAGCGTGAACTCTTGCCGTTCCAAAGCGCGCCGCAGACTCTCCTCGGTCGATTGTCGTTCCACGGCACGCGCACTCATTGCAGGCTCAAAAAACTGAAAGTTCTCACGCCCGTTTTCCTTGGCGTGATACATGGCCACGTCCGCGTTCTTGATGAGCGTCTCGGCATCCATTCCGTCATCCGGATACAGGCTCACCCCAATGCTGGCGGTAATGTGTAGCTCGTGCTTCAAAATAGAGTGTGGCTGCGCCACCGCTTGCAATATCCTGCGTGCTGTGATTGCCGTATCTTCGGGTTGCTTCACTTCGGAGAGCAGAACCACGAATTCATCGCCCCCTTGTCGGCTCACGGTGTCCGAGTCCCGCACACAACCAGCTAGACGTTTGGCGACGGATTGCAGAAGCTGGTCCCCTATCGGATGTCCAAGGGAATCGTTGATGTACTTGAACCCGTCCAAATCCAGAAACAGCACCGCCACTCTTTTCAAGTGTCGCGGTGCCAGCGCGATTGCCTGATTGACGCGGTCGTTCAAGAGCATTCGATTGGGTAAGCCGGTCAGGAAGTCGTGTTCCGCCAAATGCGCCATTTGCGCCTCGCTGTTCCGCAAAGCGCGCTCGGATTCCATGCGTTCGGTAATGTCTCGAGTTACTTTTCCGAAACCGCGCAGTTCTCCGGCCTGATCGCGTATCGGGGTTATTAACACCTCGGCCCAAAAACGGGATCCATCTTTCCGCACGCGCCAGCCTTCCTCCGCGAAGCTGCCGTGTTTGGTGGCCATCTTCAATCCGCGCTCCGGAAGGCCCTGTGCGACAGCTTCTGGAGTAAAAAATCTTGAGAAATGCTCGCCGATGATCTCCTCGGCGCGATACCCTTTAATGCGTTCCGCTCCTTCGTTCCATGTAGTTATCCGGCCCTCAGGATCGAGCATAAGAATCGCGTAGTCTTTTACGCCCTGGACCAGAATGCGAAGTTTTTCGTCGCTCTCTCGCAACGCCTCTTCGGCCTGTCTGCGGGCGGTGATATCATTATTAATAGTAAGAATACGGAAGGGTGCGCCGGTGGCGTCGCGCTGGAGGGCCGATCGGCTGGCGACGATCGTGGGCGACCCGTCGCGCTTGCGTCCTCTCGACTCACCGGCCCATTGGCCTTGTTCCAAAAGCTTGGTCTGGATGGCCTCGGCAGATTCGGAGAATTCAAGCTTCAATAATTCAGAGATGTTTCGTCCTATGGCCTCTTCGCTGGACCAACCAGTCATAACCGCAGCCCCGCGATTCCAATACGATATCACTCCGTCCATGTCCCGCACGGTGATCGCATCCTGCGTTAGATCCAGCAAGGCGGCTTTTTCGGCCAACACTGCCGCTTGTTGTTCGAGACTCTTTGTTCGTCCAAGGCGTTCCATCAGGTGAACCTCGCTCTCCAGTTGACTCGCGATTCGGGCTCTTACCAGCTCGAAGAAAATCTGGTAACTGCTATCAAAAGGCAAGCGAGGGCTTATTCCACAAATAAGTACGGCTTGCGTGGCCAAACCTGGTAGGTGGACAGGAAGTAGGCATGCCCGGGTCACAGGTTCCGGCCATGGCGCGCAGATTAATTCACCGAAGCGCTGTTGCAAATCTTCCAGTAGCAGGGAAGTCTGGGAATTCAGGAGTTTCGCCAACGGCCATTTGCTCGGCTCAACCGACGCACCGATTGAATCAGCGCTTTCGGCTTGCAGAACGCTATCCTGATCGAAAAGATACAAAGCCGCAAAAGGGAAATCAGCAGCGTTGTGGCCGAGCCTTCTTACGATGGTCTGCGTAAAGTTCAACAACCGCTGCGGTTCCGGCAGTTGGTCCTGTGCCGTTGTGTCAACGCTGATCGCCAGAAGCGTACGCAGACGACGTTCGTTGACCACCTGGTCTGTAGTGTCTGTACAAATAACCAGTGTACCGCGAACAATTCCGTCACTGTCCCGCACCGGGCTGTAGCTATAGGTCCAAAACACTTCCTCGATTCGTCCATTGCGATTTATGGGGACGAGTTGGTTCGAATGGAATGTGGCCCCACCCTGCATCACGGCGTCGAGCTGGGGGCCAATGATAGGCCATATTTCCGCCCAACAATCGGAGCCCCGCTGGCCGATGGCATTTGCGTGTTTGTCGTCGCGAATGCTGGGTCGATAGCTATCGTTGTAGAATTGGATCAACTCTGGGCCCCAAAAAAGAAACATGGGATGCCGCGATGCAATAAGGAGGTTTACAGTAGTCAGTAGCGTGTTGGACCACGTCTCAATCTGGCCAAGCGGGCTCCGGCTCCAATCGAATCCGCGGATCATATCCGCCATCTCGCCGTCGCCAATGATCTGGGAGGGCAACTGCAGCGGTTCTATTTGCTGGATTCCAAGATCAGACACTGAACCTCCGGGCAAGAATCCAAGAGAGTACCCTTTAATTATCGATTATCTGCGGTCCGACGCGATGGACCGCCTCTCTCTTTGTTCCGAGCGTAAAGCTTTCGCCCAGCAAACCTAGTAGGTTTTGCGGTTTTGGCCAAACGACCTAAGCTAAACACTGCAACTGATGGACCATCTTCCGTGGAGGCGTCTAACTGCGCTCGTATGCTTATTTAACGCATTACACAGGACTTAATAGTAGTCCAATAAAAGAAGAGGCCCAGGGATGTAGGCTTTTTTCCGGAAAATGAGTGCTCGTTGTCCTGTATGCGGACAAGGACCATATAAAAGCATAAGATATATTATTGTGCAAGTGATGTATATATATCCTACAGTAACGATACTTGCGCTGCGGGCGCGCATCCCGCTGGAAGGGTCGCTATGCTGTGGCCCTGAATATTTGATTCCGTTGTCTGTATCGTGTCCGACGCTTCGGTAAGTGCACTGTGGCTGTACTCCGGGACGATTTCTTTCACTTTCGCGCGAATCGCGACCTCCATGCCCTCTGTTGCCAACTGACGTAATTCGCTCAATTGCTGGCTCAGGTTCGCCCAGTTCACTGTGCTCGCTCGAGTACAGAACACCTTCTTCTGCGCTGTTGGTATTTGCTCTTCGTTTGTGTAAAACAGTTCCTCATAGAGCTTTTCACCCGGTCGCAGGCCGGTGAATACAACCCTGACTTGGCTTTCCGATTTCCCGGATAATCGGATCAGCGTTTTGGCGAGATCCACGATACGCATCGGCTCACCCATATCAAGCACGAGCACGCTTGCGTGTGCTCCGACAGTGGATGCCTGAAGCACCAATGAGACTGCTTCCGGTATCGTCATGAAGTACCGAGTGATATCCGGATGGGTAATTGTTACTGTTCGTGCGGTTCGGATCTGTTCCTGCAGAATGGGAACGACACTGCCTTGAGAACCGAGAACATTGCCGAAGCGTACGCACGAACAACGCATACCCGAAGGAGGTCGTGCGGATATAATTAACTCACCCAACCGCTTTGTGCAGCCCATGAAGCTGGTGGGTTGGACGGCTTTATCAGAAGAAATCAGAAGAAATTGTTCGCAGCCAGCTTCGGAGGCGACATCAAGCAATCTCAACAACGCGAAGACATTGTTCTTCAGCGCTTCAGAAAGGTTCTCCTCCACCATGGGGACGTGCTTGTAGGCAGCGGCGTGAAAGATTATTTGTACGCCATAATCGAATAGAACGTTGCGAAGGTGCGCGCTATCGCCGATGTCCGCGAGGGAATAAACGGCCCGAGACGCTAAAGGATGGTTAATGAAAGCTTGTTTAAGATAGAATAGAGGAGTTTCGGCTTGGTCCAAGCAAATCAGTTTAGTGGGTCCATAACCAAGAATCTGCCGGCAAAGTTCAGAACCAATCGAACCGGCGGCACCGGTTACCATCACCACTTTGTTTTCAATCTGCTGTCGAACAGTGTCAAGGTTCATCTGCACTGGATCGCGGCCGAGAAGATCCTCCAATTTCACTTCACGAAGTTGCTGTAACATCATTTCGCCCGCCACGAGTTCGAACACTCCGGGTATTGTTCTGTAATTGCGTTTGCTGCGTTGACAACTTCCGACGATCTCACTCATCTGCGATCCGGTGGCCGAAGGCACGGCAATTAGGATCTCGTCGATCCAATGTTTGGTGGCGAGTTCGGGTATCTGAGCGGTTGTCCCGAGTACCGGAACTCCATGAACCGCGTAACTCGCTTTCACGGGGTTGTCATCTACGCATCCCACCGGTGCATACCCTCCGCGCGCTAATTGTCGAATCAGTGACTCGGCAGCATCGCCTGCCCCAACCACCAGAACGCGTTTGCCCAAATCGCCTTTGCGCCTCTTGGCCGTTCTGTTCAGGTGGCGGCGGCAAACGAACCGGATGCCGATTAGAAATATAATGGTGAGAACCATTTCTAATACATAAATCGAAAGCGGAACAGCCGCAAAGCCGAATACGTATCTGCTAGAGATTAATAAACCCGCGGACCCCAACAAGATCGCCTTGATGATATCTTCAATGTCTTTCATTCCGGTGTAACGCCAATAGCCGTCCAGCAATTTGAACCAAGCCAGAGACCCAAGTCGAAACACAAGCAGGAGCGGTGCGGCGGAAAACACCACTGACGCGTTCGGTAGCGAAAAGTCGAAGCGCAACAACCATGCCAAGGTCCATGAACAAAGAACCAGGAAGCCTTGCAATACAATAGTTATCGAAGAGCGGTAAGTTAACTGCATAAAACTCTCCTTCGAATAAAGGTTTATTGTTATTGCTATCGGGAAAAAGCGATTGTCGTACTGTGAGGAAGATAAGCCATCACGTGCGAGCCCTAGCTGTTCGAATGAAGACGCGGTCTTATTCCTGTACGTGCTCTATCTTGGGTGGCGATCGTTCATTGGAAATTGGGCATCAATTTGTCGCGTAACTAGTTTCCGCGGAAACCTACGATGACAGCGCCTAGACTCTGGATGCTTGTGCCATCACCTTTTCGATCGTGCAGCAGGTATTGTGAATGTCGTTCTCAGATAGGGTGGGGTGAACTAGAAACATAAGGCTACTCTCACCGAGTTCTGCCGCAACGGGAAGTCTTTCCGGTCTTCGCTCACATGCAAATGCTTTCTCTCGATAGATTTCGCTGCAACTTCCTACAAAACACGGAACGCCTTCTGAGTTAATCACGGCCATAATCCGGTTGCGGTTCCAACCGGGCTTGAGGTTCTCCGGGCAAACAAAGGCGTAGTATTTGTAATAAGCATGCGACACATGCCCTGGCGGGATCGCGACGCGCAACGCTCTGACGTCCGACAGCCTATCCGTGATAATCGATGCATAGCGGCGTCGAGTTTCGACCCAGGCGGGCACTTTCTGCAGCGCGACACGCCCTATAGCGGATTGCATTTCCGTCATTCTCGCGTTTGTGCCAAACGACTCGTGTACCCAGCGGAATCCGGATGGATGTTCGCGGTTGTATACGGCATCGTAGCTCTTGCCATGGTCCTTGTAGCTCCATGCGCGTTCCCATAGGGATGTGTCGTTGGTGGTGAGCATGCCGCCTTCGCCACCCGTCGACATTATTTTGTCCTGACAGAAGGAGAACGCCGCCACATCGCCCAGCGAGCCTGCGGGCCTGCCCTTATAACTGGCTGCCTGAGACTGCGCGCAGTCTTCTACTACCTTAATCCCGTATTCCTCAGCCAACTTCATGATCTCGTCCATTTCGCACGGCCAACCCGCCAAATGCACTGCGATGATGGCTCTTGTTCGATCTGTAATTATTGGCCGAATCGTATCGGCGGTGATGTTTTGGCTTTCACGATCGACGTCCGCGATGACCGGGCACGCTCCCACTGCCACGACGCAACTCGCCGAGGCGATGAACGTCCGACTGGTGGTGATGACTTCATCCCCGGGGCCGACCCCCAAGGCCTTCAACGCAGCTTCTAGCGCCACTGTTCCGTTCGCCAAAGCGACCCCGTGTTTACAACCGCTGGCTTCAGCAAACTCCTTCTCGAACAGGCGTCCGAGTTCGCCGGTCCAATAGTTCACCTGGCCCGACGACAACACCTTTGCCGCCGCCTCTATTTCCTCCGACGCGAAGTAGGGCCACGGAGCAGGGCCTTTGGGGCTTGGAGTGCTTTTCAACGTGTATTTATCTCCATCAATCTAGGAAGGAACTAGGATAAAGCTGCTGTAGTAACTCTGGAATAGGGTCCAGGTCGCGCACTTCAAAAACTGCTGGTTGCGAGCCCGATGCGCGATTGTGGTGAAGGCTTCTTGGCCGATTTACGCGGACAGTGCCCCAGCCAAGCTGTTGTGGTGCAACGAAATCCTTTGCCGGATTGTCAGCTATATAGATAAACTTTGAGGAAGCCACTTGCATTTGCAAATGACGAAAACCTTTGGGATGCGGCTTCCAAAACTCCGCACCCCAGTCTCCGGTAACAACGATGGCATCGAAAACCGTCCTCAAACCCAAAGCGTCTATTTTTGCCCATTGGGATCTGGAGTCTCCATCTGTGAGTAGACACAGATGGACGCGCTGCTGCAGTCGATCTAAGCACTCGATAGCATCGACCGGCATCGCGATCCGGGGGTTGTGCTCGCGGTACACGCGTATCATTTCCGTGACTGTCTGACTCGGTTGTTGTGCACCAATTTGTTCTACTACCGAGTCGAAGATGTTGCCTCGCTGGCCCTGCTGGAATAATGACTGTGCCAGTTCCTGAACACCGGACATCTTGAGATTGCACAGGCACCAATCGCCGACCGCTTCAAAGCCACTCGCAACATACTCGCACTCCAAGTACAACGTGTCATCCAGGTCGAATACGACGCACAGATCTGACGTTTTCATTGTGTGGCGTCCACTCCGCGGACAAAGACGGCAGAGTCGTAGCGCAACATCAGCAGCTTGTCCTCCCAATCGCAACCTGCTGTACTAGGCAGGCCAAGTAGAGATTCAAGCATCCAGCGTGGAAATTTGGCGCCAGCCCGGTTGGCGAGCGGGAACCCTCCTCCGAACCTCGCGTTGAGCTCAATGACTTTGCTGGTTCCCTGGTTGTCGACGAAGCACTGAATGTTCAGGGCACCGCCGGCTCCGGGGAGTCTTTCCATGATTTCCGTAGCAAGGTTAATCAAATTCCGGTTTTTTGAGGTTTGTCCTTTACTCACTTCACCCCCTCGTGCCTCGATTCGCCGATGCGGTACGGCGCACAAGCACCGACCATTTTCGACGAACACGTTGATTGTGTACTCCATCCCTTGGGCAATCTCCTGCACAATGAAAGCTGACTCATTGTGAGCGTGAGGTTCAAGTACGCTGGACGAGGTGATGGTCGTGACCCCCCTTGACGCGCTTCCAAACCTGGGTTTCATGATCAGTGGGAATGCCCATTGCGATTTATTAACCAGCACTGCTTCCGGACTGGCTTGACGCACGGTCGGGAATCCGTTCTCCACAAGCCACTGATTGGTCTTTTGTTTGTCGCAGGCGATGTCGATGGTATCCGGATGTGAAATCGCCACTGCGATTTCCTTATCGAGAAACCACAAGCGGTTTCTCGCATAGACACGAAGCTCGGGATCAATCGTGGGTACAATCAGGCGAACGCCTTCGCCCCGTGCAATCTGGAATACCTCGTCAACAAATCGTGGGTGGTCACAATGAGGAACCCGGTAGCATTTATCCACGAGGTGCGCTGCTGGTGCGCGTTCTGGACACACATCCGTCCCAACGATGCGGCCTGGCAAATCTAGTTCCACGAATGCTTCTCGAAAGCACTCAACCAACTGAGACCGGCGCCCTACGGAGGAGATTAAAACCGTAACCGGCCGGCTATCGTCGCGGTTAATTGTCATATATAGAATGAGTCATTGCCGCAATTTCCACAAATTAGGCGACTGTATCGAGATCCGTCGCCCACTGACTCCCGCAATCCGGTTGCCAATCTGACGTCAGAAAATGTACTCAGTGCGTGGCCTTGGGCTCCCCATCAGTATCACGTGACAGTGCGTACTAGCCGTGCTCGATGGCACCAGTTCAATGGAATGAGGACGAGGTACCAACGACTCGGTCAATCATTGAACTCCATTCTCGCAATCGCTTCACGATCCTCGGCCGCGATGGCAAAAAGATTCGGCCCGACTTCCCCGAGGCCCGCAACACCTCTGATGCGACGCGCTTTATCATCGAATAATAAATAATCTGCGGCCAAAAGAGACTCGAACACCGCCTTGGATTGATTGGTTACCTCGATCATAATACGCGGGCGCGTGCTTGCCATGAGGCGAGCCATGCCGCGCAACACCAACGACTCCGCGCCTTCGACGTCAATCTTGACGAAGTTCGGTGTGACCCCTGCACTCTCCACAAAGATATCCAAGGTCGTAACCTTTAGCGCTAATTCTGTAGTCTGAGCCCGAACTCCATGGGAACGCGCGGTCGTGTCAGCAGCGCAATGGCCGGGAATGATTGATCCGTTTTGACCCGTCAGATCTTCGGACCAGAAGCTCGCAAGTCCATCTTCCGCTCCCACGGCCTGCTCAATTAGGACGATATTCTTTCGTGCGGCTCGGCGGACATTCTCCCGAGCATACGGCAGGTTCAAGGGCGAAGGTTCAAACGTAAAGACTGTCCCGAGGGCGCCGGCCAAATGCGAAAAATATAAAGCTACATAGCCGATGTGTCCACCAACATCAAACACTATGTCGCCGTCGCGAATTAGCCTGGCACAAACGGCCATAGAATCTTTCTCACGTTCTAGCCCGTGAAACCAATAACCTTTATGACGAAAGGAGTGCAAGACGATACGTTCGCCGGTAGTGTGATGTTTGATGGTTATGTCGCCGAGGTTTATCCGGCGGAAGAAAGGCATCAAGTATCGCCGTAAGGGCCTGGCGCTGGCAACGTCTCGTATTAGCCAGTGCATATATGTGCTCCAGTGTCGCGAGGGTCGGGGAGTAAATTAAAGCGTTTGCTATCTGTCGCAAACGGATTTGCCAGTTCGCACGGACCACCCAGAATCTTAAGAGGTAGATGCCTTGGGAAAGATGATTATCTTACGGATACAATGGGAACCGCGTTTTGACGGGTTTGTCTATCTACAATTCGAGAGACGCGCTGCCATGCCTTTCGATATTGCTCGTGGTCGGATGGGTTGGGAGTCTGGGACCGGTGCGAGATCATATACCCGAACAGCCCCAAGGTATAAGCCGAGAAGTAGATGCTTTGTTTTGCTCGCGTTTTGGCGATTTCAATCGAGCTTTTCACTGGGTGTTGGTCGAACCGCTTTGCGAACATCCGGCAACAGTGGTCGAGGGCCGAGTTGACTTTTGAAAACGTCGCAAAACCTTGTTCTTTATAAACGTATAGAGCATTATTCAAGACGGCATATCGCTGTCCGTACACAGCCCGCAAGAGGAAGTCAACGTCTTCGGCGATTGGAAATGATGTATCAAAACCAGTGGTTTTAGCCAATGAAGCCACGATCATGGAAGGTGCAAACGGAAAGCCCGGCATACCAACTCGCTGCATCGAGGCATAAAGGACATGGGCCGTGTGTTTCGTGCTTCGCATTCCGACCAGCTGATTATCTGCATTGGAAATAGCC
>Ga0181531_10000538_pt1 | contig 25326 bp, 16 predicted proteins | sample PEATcosm2014_Bin_38_FD_119743 | JGI IMG/M metagenome (GOLD analysis project Ga0181531, IMG submission 119743) | Peatland microbial communities from MTU Mesocosm Facility, Houghton, MI, USA - PEATcosm2014_Bin11_10_metaG | ecosystem: Environmental > Terrestrial > Soil > Wetlands > Peat | place...
CGGCTCGGAGGAATGGGCCTCGATCAGCAGCGGAGGCGCCAGCATCCGGAATTACTACGACTTGAAGGCCGATAAATCGGTCGACGGCACGGATGTCCCGCAGTCTCTCGCTTTGAACTACGTGTACGAGCTGCCGGTTGGAAAGGGCAAGAAGTTCGGCAGCAGCATGAACGGCATCGAAGATGCAATTGCTGGCGGCTGGCAGGTCTCCGGTATTACTCACGTGCAGGCTGGTTTCCCGCTGTCGATCAATGCCAACAATAACGGCGCGAGCCTTTGGGGCGGGAATCAACATGCCAACCTGACCGGGGCCGCCTTCAAGAGCGGTACCTGCGGGGCGGGTACCAGCAACGCCATCCCTGTTGGATCGAAATATTGCTTCTTCAACCCAGCCGCTTTTTCGCAGGCTCCCGCATACACGTTTGGCAATGCCCCACGTTACTTCTCGAACCTCCGCGCACCCGGCTACGTCGACGAGGATCTGGGTATCCAGAAGTGGTTCAACCTTACAGAGAAATTCCGGCTGCAATTTACCGCGCAGATGTTCAATGCTTTCAACCATGCCAACTTCGATTCGCCCGATATTAACCTTGGGGATGCATTAACCACCATGGGAGAGTCCTCGAACACGCAGGGGCCGAGGCAGGTCCAGTTGTCGCTTAAGCTCACTCGGTAGAGTCCATATGCGAAGGACAGTCCTTGCTCTGTGCCTGACGATCGCATTTGCCCGCTCGATCGTGAACGCGATCGCTGCCGCGGAAGAGCCGGCGCAAGGTTTTCAATCCCTCCTGGATGAGGCGCGCGATGCTCAGTCCAGGAGGGACTTCAAGGCCGCGGCGGAATCCTACCGCAAGGCCGCCGAACTCGATCCATCGGTTCCCGAACTATGGGCCAATCTCGGACTGATGTATCACGAGGTTGGGAAGTCGGCTGACGCGATCCGAAGCTTCAAAGAAGCGATAAAGCTCGATGCGGCTCTCTTCGTGCCTCAATTGTTCCTGGGAATCGAATACCTCGCATCCAAAAACCCCGAGGCGGCCATTCCTTTCCTTGAGAAGGCTGAGAAGCTCAATCCCAATGACCTGCAGGCCGCTCTTAATCTCGGAAAGGCATACACATTGTTAAACCGCGCCGATCGTGCCGCTGATGCCTACACTACGGCGACACAATTGGCGCCGACTGACGGGAGCGCCTGGCTGAGTCTTGGAACCGCATATCTGCAGCAAGTGGAGGACGATGCGCGTGTCATGACCTCCGCCTTCAGTCATTCGGCCTATGTCACTTTGCGGGCCGCAGAGACCTTCGCGGAAGAGGGCCGGTTGGTTCAAGCCGAGGATGCATTCAGAACCGCGATTGCCACTGGCGCGCCCGCACCTTGCACTCACGCGGAATTCGGTATCATGCTCCTTCGCAAGAAAAACCTGGCCGAAGCGCGTAAGCAATTCGAATTGGAAACAAGGGCCGAGTCTCATTGTCGACTGGCAGCTCTCGCTTTGGCAGTTGGCCAACTTGCTGAAGGGCATCCAGACCTTGCGTTGACGGAGTTGACTTCGCTTTCGATTGCCGACCCTGGTTTCGTCCAGTCGAGTCTACCTTTGTTTCGCGATGCTGTTTCTGCTGACCAGGCACGGTCGCTCATCGCTCTCGCTCGCGCGCGACAGAACGATGCAGCCCTCTCAATGGATCTTGCCTCGCTGACGGAGAGGGTTTTCATTGCTCTTGACACGACGGCCACGATGGGTCCCGCGCGGGAGGGCCAGCCTTCGGATATTCGAACGCCGGTGCCGGCCAATGCCGGGAGGCTCAATGCAATCGGTCAGTACGCTCGGTGCAAGGATCCGCTTGAATCGGCACTCGGCGCAATCGCCAGCGATCGGTTGCAAGTTGTCGCTTCGTGCTCCTTTTATACAGGCGATTTCCGATCCGCGTCCGCCGCGGCTCAGCGCCTGAAGTCCAATGCCGCAACCCGCGTGCAGGGATTGTATTGGGAGAGCAAGGCCGATCAGAAACTGGCGATTGCGGCGCTGATTCGTGCCGGCGAAATTGACCCGGACTCTCCGCGCATGCACGTTTTGCTGGGAGATGTTTTCCGGCAAAAGCGGCTATGGGACGATGCTGAAACCGAATACAGAAAGGCCGTAACTCTCGATTCAAAGAGCCACACGGCGCTGCTAGGCCTGGCGATAACGCTGTTTTCCGAATTGAAGACCGACGAAGCATTCGATCTCGACCGCAGCCTTTTGGCGGAAGATCCAAGCGACCCAGCGGCAAATCTTTTGGCCGGCGAGATCCTCGTCCAAAAGAACCTCTATGCAGAAGCTGAACCGTATCTGTCCCGGTGCCGCAATCTCAAACCGGAATTTGTGCCTCGTTTACATGCCCTCCTGGGGCAGGTATTTGCAGAGACGGATCGGATTCCCGCCGCAATTTCGGAGTACAAGGCGGGATTGTCAACGGACGAAGATGGAAGCATTCACTACCTGCTTGCCCGCCTTTATCAGAAGTCAGGCGACAGGAAAGCGGCCGAAGAGGCCTTCAGGGATTCAAAAGCCCTCAGACGCCGATGGGACGATCGTGCGCGGGTTGCGCTTGAACAGATGCCTACGGACACGAGTCGTCAATAGCATTTCAATCGAAGGCTGATCGAATTGCCGGATCGGCCTACTAACGAGCAGCGTCCTTACCGGCGGTACGATGCAGTACGGACCATCGGCGTCATTTAGGAAGTGTGGAACTGATTCTGTCTTTATCAAATTCAGAGCAGGAGACTTGATCGATGCTCCTTTTCAAGTACCGAGCCCTTTTTTCTCTCGCTACCTTCGTGCTAGTTATTGGGTTGATTTCGTCGGCTCTTCAAGTCCATGCTGAAGCGGTCGAACGGACGGCCCACGGCGTGGTTGTTCACTCAGCACGGGGAACGGTACACGTCGACCTCTGCTCCGCCGGAGTGGTTCATGTCCTCGCAAGCGAGAAAGTCTTGCCGGCAGCGGCCGTTGTGCCGACCGTGATCCGGCCCTGCGCGGAAATCGCATTTACTTCTTCAACTGACGATACAGGGGTTCACATTCGCACCGGCAAGCTCAAGATTGACATCGATCGAGATACCGGAGCTGTCCGCTTCATGACATTGGGAGGGGACCGGATCCTCAGCGAGAGAACGCGAGAATGGCAAACCGGCGCGCCCGGCGCAGCCGGAGAATCTCAGCATGGAGTTGAGCAGGACTTCCAATTGCTCCCTGGTGAAGCGCTGTACGGACTTGGACAACGTCAAGAGGGATTCCTCAATTTACGCGATTTTCCAGTCCGTCTGCTGCAGGCAAACACAAACATCGCAATTCCATTTCTCGTTTCAACAAAGGGATACGGCCTGCTTTGGAACAACGCGGCGCTGACGGATTTCAATCCGGCGACGGAGGAGATCCACCTCGACGCGTCCGGCGCAGGGACGTTCCAAACCGGGCCGGAGGGTGAATACGGTTTCTTGTTGAGCGGGAACTTCCGGGACAAACTTCGTCTGTCGGTAGATGGCCGGCAGGTTATCGATATCCAGAACATGTGGGTTCCGGCAACCGCCGGCGCCAAAACCCATTTGGCTGCGAATACCTGGTACAAAGTGCTGGCCGAGTCGGGAGGTGACACGAGGCTTTCTGTGCGCGCTCCGTCAGACTCGATGGGTTTCCGTTCCGACACGGGGAAAGTGGTTGACTATTACTTCATCTACGGACCGGAACCCAGCCATGTCGTTGCCCAATACCGGGAGTTCACCGGGTCTGCTCCATTGCTGCCACGGTGGGCATACGGCTTTTGGCAATGCAGGGAACGCTACTCGAGTCAACAGCAGATTCTCGATACGGCCGCTGAGTTCCGCAAGCGAAGAATCCCTGTGGATGTCCTGGTGCAGGACTGGCAGTACTGGGGAAAATATGGCTGGAATGCCATGCGGTTCGATGAAAGCGAGTATCCGGACCCCGCTGAAATGATGTCCGCTCTGCATCGGCTGAATCTGCACATGGTCATCTCCGTCTGGGCAAAGTTCGGGGTCGAGACTGCCGTGAATCGCGAAATGGAAGCGGCCCACCTGCTTCTTACCAACGCGGCAAGCACCGGAGAACCGGGCGAGACGAAAGGAACCGAAAACTGGGTGGATCTATTCAATCCCGCGGCCCAGAAGGCCTATTGGGCGGATATTGACCGGAACCTGTTTGCTTCTGGACTGGATGGATGGTGGCTCGATGCCTCAGAACCTGAAGGCGATCCACTCAAAGTCGATCAGACTTTTTTGGGACCGGGAAAGACCGTCCGCAACGCGTTCCCGCTATTTGAAACCTCAGCCGTTTATGACGGGCAAAGAGCCACCAACCCGAATAAGCGTGTTGTGATCCTCTCGCGCTCGGCATATATCGGGCAGCAGCGCAATGCGTCCATCTCATGGTCGGGCGATGTCTCGGCAAACTGGGAGACGTTTCGCCGGCAGATTCCCGCGGGTCTCAGTTTCGGAATGTCCGGCCTTCCCTATTGGACAACGGACATCGGTGGCTTCTTCCGTCCAGCCGACCAGTACACATCCGCGGATTACCACGAACTGCTTGTCCGATGGTTTCAATTCGGCGCGTTTTGCCCGATCTTTCGCATCCATGGATATCGGTCCGAAACGGAGATGTGGAAGTACGGACCTGAGGTGGAAAAGATCCTCAGACAATACGATGACCTACGCTATCGCCTTCTCCCCTACATTTACTCCGCTGCCTGGGGCGTTACCAGCAGGGGAGAGGTTCCCATGAAGGCGCTGCCGTTTGCGTATCCCAACGATCTGGCGCTGCGGGACATCGGTGATCAATTCCTGTTCGGCGATTCGCTTCTGGTCAGTCCAGTCGTTGAGCGCGGCGCAACAAACCGAATTGTTACTTTGCCGAAGGGAAGCGACTGGGTGGATTTCTGGACTGGCAAAGTATATCGCGGGGGACAGCCGATCCTCGCCGATGCCCCTCTGGACAGAATTCCAATCCTGGCAAAGGAAGGCAGCATCGTACCTCTCGGCCCGGTCGTTCAATCCACCTCGGAGACGCAAGATCCGTTGGAGATCCGCATCTACCCCGGAAAAGACGCTGACTTTCAGTTGTACGAAGACAGTGGAGACGGGTACGCGTATGAGCATGGTGCGAAAACAACAATTCAACTGCACTGGGATGAGCATCGAAATACACTGTCGATCGGGGATCGATTGGGAAGTTTTCCCGGAATGCAGCTGAAGCGAGCGTTTCGGATTGTTCTGGTCAAGCAGGAACAAGGCGTGGGGGTCGAATCGGATTTACACGCCGGCCGCTCCGTGACTTATGACGGGCATCAAATCCGGATAACTCTCGGCAAGCAAACCTGACCGGCCACGCCGTGACTCCGTGGGCACAAGTGACCCTCAAGGGCGAGAGGGCATTCCTGAGGCTTTCTTGATTTACGTTAAGGACTTTGAGAAGTGGTGGCCAGAGACGGGATTGAACCGCCGACACCGGCCTTTTCAGGCCGTTAATGTCCAGTACTTGCAATAGCTTACGGTGCTGAAGGGACCGCCAGAATAAGCGCAAATACCTGTAAGACGGGTCGATTACGGGTGGGGAATTACGGGTGGAGTTAGGGCGGGGTCCCGCGCTAATCGCCGGAAGAAACGAAATTGCGCCTTTGCCAGACCGAAACACCATTTCATGGGTCATGCGCTAGAGTTCTTGATAATCCGAATCAAGGAGCTGGCGGAGACACCGATGAGGTCGGGCCAAAATCGCTTCGATTTTGGTTCCGGGTCTCGGCAAGGGTTCCGGACTGGACTGATCGGGACTTGCCCTGGAATGACCGCAAAAAAAACTCGCGGCCAGTTGGAATATTGAGGTATATTGTCACCTGTTGCGGTTCCCCGTAAGTTCCCCGCAAGACAAATCTGTCCTCTGAACAGGGTGCAAGGTACGACCGAAGTCTTCGGCGGCCTGTCCTTTCCGCTGAGGCGTTGAACATCAATCGCATGCGAGTGGCCCCTGCGATCGTGGCCGACTTTTATATAGTGAACTTCTGGGTGCGATGCTCGACAGACAAGCTAAGTGAAAAACTCATGTTTGTGTGGCGCGGTTCAGTCCTCTTGCCGAGGACCGCAGCTGTTGGAAGGATGGGAATATGGCTTGTACCATACCGAATCCGACTTTGTCGGCGGGATTTATCACGTCGATCGTTTGGGGTCCTGGCAACGAGATTTTCGGATTCACCCTCAACGGAACCGGCGTTACCGGGTGCAACTCAATCGTAGTTACAATTGATTTGCTACCATCTCCCGGCACCATTTGGATGAGCGGACAAGTTGCGGTGAACCCTGCAACCGGCGACTGGACTTTGCCAATAGACTTTCAAACCTATCCCGGGGACACCAAGTTCCTCCTTTGCAATGAGCAGTATTTCCTCGGAATCAGGTGCGCCGCGGGAGGCACATGCACGCTTGTAGCAAGTGCAAAAACCGTGTTTGTCGTGCGCTGCCAGTCGTCGAGTTCGTCAAGCAGCTCAACTTCCTCTTCGTCAAGCAGTTCTTCGGCGCCTGCCTGCCCGGTAATCTCGTTGACGAATTCGGGATGCAACGCCAATGGAGGGCTGAATATTGCCGTCGCATGTTCCAACCTTCCTTCGTCAGGCGTGAGTTATCAGTTCGTATACAAGAGTGCGGCATGGGGAAGCACCACCACGTATTACGGACCCTTGGGCACGCTCAGCGCAAGCTTTCTAGAGATCACGCCTTCCAGCCTTCCACTGCTCACGGGAGAGACAGTTACCGCCGCCATTTCGCTAGGCAGCCCTTTTGAGCAATGTCCCTACACGCCGCTCGCTTTCTCCAACGATTGTGCCGCCTCTTCAAGCAGTTCTTCCTCGTCGAGCAGCTCTTCCTCTTTATCCTGCAATGTCACCGTATCTCCGGTTCTGGGATCGGATAATCTAGACCCGCCTACTGAAATCATCGTTTCCGGTACGGCCACTAGCTGCACCACGGTAATCTTCACCGTGACGGAAGCGAGTTCAGGCAGCGAGATCACGGGAACCGCCCCCGTGGTTGCCGGTGCTTGGGAGGCGACGCCTCTGAATTCCCCTGAGATCGGGGGGCGGGCCGCCCCTCCCTGGATGTGTGGCACGCAGCTCCAAATGAGTGCGGGCTGCGCCGATATTGATAAGAGCTACTGCCAGACCGAAACCACTGGGCAACTGGTGTGCCCATACGCCAGTTCCAACAGTTCCTCCTCAAGTAGCTCAAGCTCCTCTTCAGTCTCAAGCTCCTCCAGTTCTTCGTCGAGTTCAAGCTCCCCGCCCAATTTCCTATGCGCGGTCTTGCTGGTGCTTGGCGTTGTGCTCATGATCATCGGCGCGCTGGTCTTTGTCGTCGGCACCTGCATCGGAAACGTCTATGTGCAGATTGCAGGTGGCGCGATCGCTGGGGTGGGGCTGCTCCTCTTCATCCTGTGGGCCATCTTTTGTGCGGCATTCACAGCCTGTGGAGTAATGCAGACGGTCCAGTGCCTGCTGGCTTGGATGGTCGGAGTAGTCGCCCCGATTTTGACTGCGTTGGTAGCGATTTTTGGCGGCAAGTTTTCCGCCTGCGCCGCCGCCGCCGCAATCACATGGGGCGGCTGGGGAACGATCCTTGTTTGGCTGGAGGCAATTATGCGAAAAGTTCACTGCGAGACAAAGGTATGTTTCTAAGTGCAATTCGCCAAATCGCTGCCGAGGGCTTGTCCGTCACGCTCGGAGTTATGTGGTTGTGGGCCGGGACAGAGAAGCTGAGATCTCTAGGGTCGTTAGCTGACTTACGTAGTCTGATCCACGGCCCGGCGTGGCTTTCCGCTGTGATTGCCCGCGCGTTGCCGTTGATTGAAATCGGCTTGAGCTTCTTGTTGCTTATGCGGCTTTGGCTCCGGCAGGCTGCGGTCGTTAGTGCGGCGCTGCTCATTTTCTTCACCTTCATCCTCGGTTTTGATTACTTCCGCAGAGCGCTTGCCGGTCTCCCTCCCGGAGCAGGTTGTGGGTGTTTCGGAAGGAGAACGGGCGCACCGGTCGCGGCACGTAACTCGTCAACACGAAACCAATTCGGAACCACTGTGGACATCTCCATTGCTGCGCGAAACGTTGTGCGCCCTCTGGTATTTGCGATGTTTTCTTGTGTGGTCGCATTCGCGTCATGATACCGGCCAGACCCAAACGACCCATGATCATCGGTGTTCTCCGTGCGCGGCTCCACGACGAACGTCCAAGCGGGTGTCGTCGTAGTTGGGGCCCCGAAGCGGTGGCGCAGGCGGGCGTCGAGATTGTATTTATTGTCGGGGATGGCCCCGCGCTCGGATGGGCTTATCGCGTGGACGACAGCGAATCGAGCTACATTTCAGGCTCGAAGGGCTCATCCAACTCTGGATCTTCCGGCAGCAGCGCCTCGTCTGCGGGAAGCGATTCCCCCGCCAGCAGCATATCTTCCGGCACTTCGTCTCCTTCGCAGTATTGCTTCTGCCCCGCAATTGTCTTTGATTCGCTTCCGCACCACACGTCTTCCCGCGGCGGTCCGCTACCGATGCCCAACATTGACCGTCGCCGTAAGGAGCAGAGCCTTTGCCGCGCAAACTGATCCTCCGCCAGATGCAGTCGCCGGGCGACATCGTCATGCTCACTGCGGCGGTGCGCGATCTGCACGCGTGTTATCCCGGTCAGTTCGTCACCGACGTGCGAACCCCCTGTCCTCATCTGTGGGAGAACAATCCGTATCTGTCGCCGCTCCGCGAAGACGACCCGGATGTGGAAATCGTTGATTGCGCCTATCCCCTCATCCATAGCAGCAACCAGGAACCGCGGCACTTTCTGCACGGCTTTATCGACTTCCTCAATCAGCGACTCGGTCTGAGTATTCACGTAACCGCCTATAAAGGCGACGTCTACATCTCTAACCGCGAAAAATCGTGGTTCTCTCAAGTTCGCGAGATCACCGGCGAAGATACGCCGTTCTGGATCTTGTCCGCAGGAGGCAAGTGGGACTTCACCATTAAATGGTGGGACCGCTTGCGCTATCAGGAAGTGGTGGACCATTTTCGCGATAGGATCCTGTTCGTTCAAGTAGGCGAACGCCACCACTATCATCCCGAGATCTCCGGCGCGCTCGATTTGCGCGGGCGCACCAACCTCAGGCAACTCATTCGCCTGGTCTATCACGCGCAAGGCGTGCTCACGCCGGTGAGCTTGCCCATGCACCTGGCCGCGGCGGTGGAGGTAAAGCGGCCAATACCCAGGAACCGTCCCTGCGTCGTAGTGGCCGGCGGGCGTGAACCTCCGCACTGGGAGGCGTATCCCCATCATCAGTTCATTCACACCGTCGGCGCCCTGCCCTGCTGCGATAACGGCGGATGCTGGAAGTCGCGCACCCTCCCGCTGGGAGACGGCGATGCCAAGGACAACGCCGCGAACCTGTGTGTCGATGTCGTCCATGGCCTGCCCCACTGCATGGACATGATTCGGTCGCACGACGTGATTCAGCGCATCCAGATGTACTTCGACGGAGGCGTGCTCTCGTTCCTTACCGAGGCACAAGCCCTGAAGGCGAATCGCGCTCTGTGCGGGGTTGCCTGACATGACACAGGCTGGCGCCGCCCGCGCGACCATGCGTACCCGGCCCTACCGCCTCCGCGTGTTCACCCACGACCGCGTAACTTCGGCAATTTCGGGCTGCGCAGAATGTGCATCGTCGGAGGCAACGAATACACATCGGTGGACAAGAATTATGCCCAGAGGCAGTGCGTCCTCAACGGCGCCGGTCACTTCTTCAATTGCAAAGGTCCGCGCCACCGCCTGCGTGGTGTTGACGTACAAAATGAGGTGGGAACGGATTCGAGATGTGCAAAGGCTCGTGCGTGACCTTCGAGAAAGACGCTCCGCGCCAGCCCAAACTCCCGGGTCACCGCCCGCCGAATCCGCGCATACAGTTCCACCGTGTACATGACTCCGGGGTCCCGCGGACCACGCAGCCTCTCAGCGGCGGCGATCTTGGTTCGTCACCCCTGCACCCCTTGTTGTCCGTGAAACCAGAATCTGGTGGTGGACTACTTTGACTGCGCCGCTCCCCGCCGCTCCCGCGGCGTAATGTAGCCTGCTTTTGTCCCGGCGCTGAGACGCCGAATGGTGCGGTGCAATGATTCTCACCCTTGATGTTCAAGGGTGGGAGGGTTTTTCGGGGGGTTCTCTAATTCACATAACTTCTTTAGAAAGTGGTGGCCAGAGACGGGATTGAACCGCCGACGCCGGCCTTTTCAGGGCCGCGCTCTACCACTGAGCTATCTGGCCTCAGTGCCAACTTCGGTTGCATGTCTACGCGTGGAATCCGGACGAAGCCGGAACAGGTGGGCAAGTCCACTTGCAGGGCGCTGCAACAACTTTTGACAGTATACCAACTCCCATTCTCCGCGCCAAACCCGCCGCCACGCAACCTCTTCACGGTGCGATTCCTGCACTACACTGGAAAGCAATCATGCGAAGCCTTGCCTGCCTTCTCGCCTGCCTCGCCCTCGCCCTCGCCGCCGTTGCCACCCTCGACTCCCAAACCCCCGCTCCCCGCACTCCCGCGCCGGAGGCCCGCGCGGCTCGCGCTTATCAAGCCGCTGTGCAGGGCGGACCGCTGAGCTTGCGCGCATTTCTTGTCGGCTTTCCCAAAGGAGCAGACTTGCACGTCCACCTTTCGGGAGCGGTCTATGCGGAAAGCTTCATCCGCGCCGCAGGCGAGGATGGCCTTTGCGTGGACCCCGCCGCTCTCAGCTTCGCCAAGCCCCCCTGCGATAAGCCGCTCATTCCGGCAAGTCAACTTTCCGGCAACCTGAGCACTGCCAACCAGAGCCTCTACGATCGCCTGGTCAACTCCTTCTCCTTGCGCAGCTTTGTCCCCACCGCCGGATTCAGCGGTCACGACCAGTTTTTCTCCACATTTGACCGGTTCGGTGGTCTGAGCAAGCGCCACACCGGCGAGTGGGTGGACGAAGCGGCCAGCCGCGCCGCCGCGCAGAACCAGCAATACCTCGAACTCATGGAGACTCCACCCTTTACCCACGCCGCCCAGATCGCCCGCGAACTTGGCTGGAACCCTGACCTGGCCCAGTTCCGTCAGGGCCTCCTGGATCGCGGCCTGCGCGACGAGGTTGCGGCCGACCGTGAGCACGTCCGTTCCTCCGAAGCCCAACGCCACCAGATCGAGCACTGTGGAACCCCGCTGGCCACCCCCGCCTGTCAAGTCGAAGTTCGTTACATTTACCAGGTCCTGCGCGGAGCGGCTCCAGAGCAGGTCTTTGCCCAAACGCTGCTCGGCTTCGAGACCATCCAGCAGAGCATGGAAGCCCACGAGCCCAGCTTCGTTGGGATCAATTTCGTCCAGCCCGAGGACGGCTTTGTCTCCATGCGCGACTACACGCTACAGATGAAGATGCTTGACTATCTGCACTCCATTTACCCCAAGGTCCACATCAGCCTGCACGCCGGCGAGTTGGCGCCGGGACTGGTGCCGCCCGAGGGCCTCCGCTTCCACATCCGACAGGCTGTTGATCTGGGCCATGCCGAGCGCATCGGCCACGGCGTGGACGCGATGTACGAGGACGAAGCCCCGGCCCTGCTCAAGGAATTGGCTCAGAAGCACGTGATGATCGAGATCAACCTCAGCTCCAACGAAGGCATCCTGGGCATCAAGGGCGCAGAGCACCCATTTCCCCTTTACCGCGCCGTCCACGTGCCGGTCGCGCTCTCGACCGACGATGAAGGCGTGAGCCGGATCGACATTACCCGCGAATATGTCCGCGCCGCGCTCGACTACCACCTCAGCTACCAGGACTTGAAGCAACTGGCCCGCACCGGCATGGAGCACACCTTTCTGCCCGGCGAAAGCCTGTGGGCCGCGCCGGACACCTTCACCATCCCCACTGCCCCCTGCAAGGCCCAGACCCTCGGCCAGGAAAAGCCCACTCCAGCCTGCAAGGCCTTCCTCGACGGCAGCGAAAAAGCCGCCGCTCAGTGGGAGCTGGAACGGCGGTTGCGGGCGTTCGAAGCAAAGTTCTAATCTACCGCCCGTCGGTCCCTTCCTTGCCTTGTCCGTGTTCGATTCCGGACGACTGGTTCCACGAACGGACATCCCGTGTGAAACGGGGCGCCGTCCTACACCTCTAACAGCCTCACAACATGCGGCTTAACGCCATCCCTGTTTGGCGCTCCACATGCACTTACCTGTCTGCAGGGTGGTGCGGTCAAAGGAGTCCGAATGCAGGTCTTGTGGCAGGATATTCGTTACGCATTGAGGCAGTTGAACCGGAGCCGGGGCTTCGCGGTGGTGGCCATTCTCACCTTGGCTCTCGGCATCGGCGCCAACACGGCCATCTTCAGCGTTATCGATTCCATCCTTCTAGAGCCCCTGCCTTTCCCGCATCAGGACCGCCTGGTCCAGCTCATAGCCGGCACCGATCACAGCACCGGCACCGAATACTACAACTATCCCAAAGGGTGGATTCGCGAATATCAGCGCCGCGCGCAAAGCTTTTCCGCCATCTCCGGCTACACGCTCAACGCCGAATACAACGTGAACGGTGGCGGCGCCTCGGACCGCGCCTTCGGCAGCACCGTGAGCACCAACCTGTTTGAAACTCTGGGCGTCCATCCGGCGTTCGGACGGTTCTTTTCGCCAGCCGAGGAAGCCGTCGGCCAGGACCGTGTCATCGTGCTGAGCTACGGCTTCTGGCGGCAGCAGTTCGGCGGCGACCCGAACGTGGTGGGCCGTACCATGCTGCTGGACGGCGTGAACCGCGAGATCATCGGCGTGGCGCCGCCGCAAACCCACTTTCCCGACTTCGAAACCCAGTTCTGGATACCGATCGCCTTCAGACCTGGAGATGCGATTGATCCGTGGGCCGTCTTTGATTACCGGGCCATCGGCCGTCTGCGCGATGGCATAGCGGCCAGCCAGGCACAGGCCGAAATCCGCTCCCTCCATCGCGAGATGCTGACGCTCTTTCCCTGGCGGATGCCGGATAACTGGGCAGACAACGGAATCGTGACTCTCCTGCTCAATTCCATTGTGGGCGACGTACGGCCGAGGCTGCTGCTGCTCTCAGGTGCGGTTGGGCTGGTGCTGCTGATTGCCTGCGCCAACGTGGCCAACCTGATGCTGGCGCGCGCCGCGGCCCGGCAGCGGGAAATCGCTCTCCGCAGCGCATTGGGCGCCGATGGAGGACGCCTCGTGAGGCAGATGCTCACCGAAAGCGCCGTGCTGGCGCTCGTCTCCGGAGGCCTGGGTGTGCTGCTGGCGGCGATAAGTCTCAGCGCCCTCAAGCTCGTGCTGCCGCCCGACACGCCACGGCTGGCAAATCTGGCCTTGCGCGGCGACGTGCTCCTCTTTGCAGCCGGCATATCTTTGTTGACGGGAGTCCTTTCCGGCCTCGTCCCTGCGTTGCAGGCGGCCAAAAAAGATCTACAGGGCAATCTCCGATTAAATGCAAGCAATGTCTTCGGCGCCGCGCACCGCTTCCGCATATCCCGCCTGCTGGTCGTGGGCCAGATTGCGCTCGCGGTCATTGTGATTACCGCGGCTGGCGTCATGCTGCGCAGCCTGTCCCGGCTTAACGCCACCGATCCCGGCTTCCACACCCAACAAACGCTCACTGCGCAGATTTCGCTGGACCGCAGCGCCTGCGCGCAGAAGGGCTCGTGCATGAGCTTTTTTGAGACGCTGCTCGACCGCGCCCAGGCGCTGCCGGGGGTGGAATCGGCGGCCCTTGTCGACGCCTTGCCGATGACCGGCAACGACACCTGGTTTGTATTCGATGCGGAGGGCCATCCGCGCAGCCCCACCCAACTCGCTCCTCAGGGATCGAACCGCGTCGTCTCCCCAAGCTACTTCCAACTGATGGGCATTCATTTGTTGCGCGGCCGGTTGCTCAACCAGGCGGATCGTTCCGGCACGAGCCGAGCGATTGTTGTGAACGCCGCGGAGGCCAATCAGCTTTGGCCGAACCAGGATCCGATCGGGAAGCATATCGAATGGGTGGCCGACGAGCCGTCGCCTACCATCATGGACCCCAACGTCGCATATATCGTTGCCGGCGTGGTCAGCGGAACGCGTCACGAGAGCCTCGACCAGGACATCGGCTGGGAAAACTATCTGCCTGTGACCATGCGCAACGAAAAGCCGGTGATGAACATCCTGCTGCGCTCGCATGTCGGCTCGGCGGAGCTGGCCGGCAGCCTGCGCAGCCTGGTGGCGCAACTGAATCCGGCGGTGCCCGTGACCAGGGTTCGCACGCTCGAAAGCGTGATCTCGTCCTCGACAGCGGCGCCCCGTTCGCTCACCCTGCTGCTGTCGGCTTTCGGCGGGCTGGCCATCCTGGTCGGCGGCATCGGCGTCTACAGCCTCATCTCGTATACCGTGAGCTGGAGAACACGCGAAATCGGTCTCCGCCTCGCCTTGGGCGCCAACCGGCTTCAGATCACGCAATTGGTCCTGGGCCAAAGCCTGACGTTGGCGATTGCGGGCTCGGCTCTGGGCATTGCGGGGGCGGTCGCCGTTACTAGGCTGATGAGCCGGTTCCTCTTCGAGACAAGTCCCCTCGATCCGCTCACCTATTCCCTGGTGCCGCTGCTGTTCTGCTCGCTTGCGGTGGTCGCTGCCTGGGTGCCGGCGCGCCGGGCTGCCAACGCGGATCCCATGGTGGCGCTGCGCAACGAATAGCTCCGGCTCGGCGGCGTTGCGCCGCAAGGGAGACTGACGGCTCTTCTGAGCTTCTTGTTCCGGCATTCCCGCCCCGGCGCTCGTCCCGAATCGGCGTAGGTTGAGCTCGTCCTCGCGGCGACGAGACCTTTGTCGGCAAACATTGACCCCCGGACGGGCGGCTTCCCCATCGATTTGGACGTCCAACTCTCAAGTGAGCACGTTCGCCCAATCGCCGGTTCCAGCCGCGGCAGCATCCTCTCCCCGCGCGGCTGTGCTGCACTGGTTCACGAACCTGGGGCCGCTGGGACTCTTTTCGGTTGCGGTGATCGATTCTTCAGGAATTCCTGTCCTCCTCCCCGGCAGCACCGACCTGCTGTTGCTGTGGCTGGTGTCGCACAACGGAAATCCCTGGCTCCTGGCCGCCTGTGCCGTCGCCGGCAGCATCCTGGGCGGACATGCCATCTGGCACTTCGGCCGCAGCGGTGGCGAGGCGGCGTTGCGCCGGCACCTGCCGAAACGCCTGCTCAAAACAATCGTCCGATGGGTTGGGCGACATCCCGTCCTTTCGGTCTTTCTTCCCGCCTTGCTTCCGCCGCCCATTCCGCTCTCCCCATTCGTGCTCGCGTCAGGCGCGCTCGGTGTCCCACGTCGACGGTTCCTCCTCGTCTACGGCGCGGCACGCAGCTTGCGCTACGGGCTGGTCACGTGGCTCGGCATCGTCTACGGGCGCGGCGTGGCGCGATTGTGGTCCGGAATGATTCAGAAATGGACCGTGCCGATGATTTGTGTATTCGCTGGGATGTTGGTGGCCGGCATCTGCCTGGCAATCTGGCAGGTGCGTCGCCACCGCAGGTCCGAAGCGGCGGAAGACCGCGTCATCGAGGCTGCGGCCGCCCGGGGCAACTGAAGCGGCCCGGCCTGGAACCTGCCGCGATTCTCCATCGATTTCTCTTGTCGATAAGTGTGTTCATCGGTAACATGGCTTTCTCGCCCTGCGATTCAGAAGGCAAGGAGTGACTGGATAAGCAAGGTTAGATAGCTGGGAACCCACTTGAAGACCGGAGCCGATCCCCATGCCCGACGCAATTATGCCTCCCCTTGCATTCTCCAAGCCTCCGGCCTACTTCGAAGAGGCCCTGACGGATGCCGAACTCCTGCTCAAGTTCGCAGCGGAATCCGGCATCGGCATTGACGACGCGACCCGCGATTCCGTCCTCAAGGCCAGGGCGGTCAGCGGCAGCGCGTGGACCGAGGAAACCGCTGCCAACCTGCTTACGGCACTCACCGTTCTGGCCGCGCAGACCAAGCCCGTTTCCGCGGCAAGCCTCAGGGCCTTTGAGGACGAAAACAAGCCCACTGTCGGAGGCTACCTGATCACAGCCATCTGCCTGGCGGTTCTGATTGTCCCCTTTTCGGTGGCCAGCTTTCTTGTATCCGCGATCTCGGCCACCATTCGCAGCGACATTTCCGAGGCAAATGCTCTTGCCCTAAAGCTCAACACGCAAACCGTGCCTCCGGATGCGGCGCCGTCGGTAACAGCGGTGACAGCGGAAACATTGACACCAGAATCGGCAACTCTGCCCCCTGGAAGAGCAGTGAAGAGTGCGGCGCCCGGGAACACCACTAGCCAGCCACAGGCAGCGCCGCCGACTCACAAGGAGTTTAGGCCCTGTTATGTATCCGCGGCCAGCGCCGCGCCGGCCCCTTCGCCACCAGGCCTCAATCGAGGCGATGTGATTGAGGAGCTGCAACAATACGCCACGTTGATCCGGTCCATCGATGCCCGTGCCCGCCAGTTGAACTGGCTTGCTTTCAAGTTTGAGGCAGATCCATGCGCCGGCAACCGAAATAATCCTGAAGCTCTGCATCGTATCTTCGAACTGCCCCCGGAAATACCGAATCTGGTCCAGGCCGTGGACGATCGAACGGCTGTCTATCAGGAGGTCCGGTACTTTGCCCAGAGCCTGCTCGACGACACTTCCTTCTTCTATGGGGCAGTTGCCAGTTGTTTTCTGCCCGCCCTCTACGCACTGCTGGGAACCTGCGCCTACCTGCTTCGCGGCTTTGAGCAGCAAATGAGCAACCGGACGTTCATTCCTTCCCACGCCAATTCCGCGCGGTTTCTCATCGCGGGCATCGGAGGCGCCGTCGTCGGACTGTTCAACAACTTCTTCATCACCCAGGGAGCGTCCATTTCACCGCTGGCCATCGCTTTCCTGGTGGGATACGGGGTGGATGTGTTCTTTGCGTTCCTGGAAGGGCTGCTCCAGACCTTTACCCGCGATTCCGCGACCCAGGCCTCGGCCCCCAAATCCGCGACAAACAAGCCTGGATAGCATCCTTCCTTGCACCCGCGCAGGATGAAGGAGGCAGCGGGCGATTGGGCAACCTGCACCTTGTGAGCGCGCCGGCGCAGGTCTGCGCGGATCGATACCATCTTCCGGTGCGAATCCGATAACCTCGGCCTCCGGGCGGACTATTCTGGGGAATGGAGCCCCCTTCCCAGCCCGACCGCACCGTGCCCAGCCCGTGGGCCGCGGCAGCCGTAGCCTTGTGCGGCGTGTGTGCTTTTCTTGAGCTCTACTGCACTCAGCCGCTGCTGCCCCTGCTGACGCGTCTCTTTCACGCCTCCAAAACGGGCGTGGGAATGACCGTTTCGGCGGCCACACTGGGCGTGGCCATCTCGGCGCCCGTCTTCGGCGCGCTCACTGAGCGGCTGGCGCGCAAGCGGGTGATTGTGGCCTCGCTGGTTGGGGTCAGCGTGCCTACGCTGCTGGCCGCCACTTCCACTTCCCTCGGGCAACTTATCTTCTGGCGCTTCCTCCAGGGCATCATGGTGCCCGGCATCATTGCGGTTGTCGTTACCTACATCGGCGAGGAGTGGGCGCCGGACCGCGTGGCTCTCATCATGAGTCTCTACGTCAGCGGAACGGCGCTGGGGGGCTTTATCGGCCGGGTCTCCAGCGGCATTCTGGCCGACTGGTTCAGTTGGCGGATCAGCTTTCTTGTGCTCGGCGTGGCGGCACTGGCCGGAGCGCCGGCGGTGGCCGCCTGGCTGCCGCGCGGACGCCGCCGCATGCCCCCGCCGGCGGCTTCGACGAGTCAGTTGACCTTCCTCTACCGGGTGCAAGGGCTTTTTCGCAATCGCCGTCTGGTGGCCACCTTTGCCGTCGGCTTCAACGTGCTGTTCTCGCTGGTGGGCGTCTTCACCTGGATCACCTTTCACCTCAGCGCCCCGCCGTTTCTGCTCTCCACCACGGCGCTCAGTTCGCTCTTCTTCGTCTACCTGATCGGGCTGGTGGTCACGCCGGCCGCCGGCTACCTCATCACAAAGGTGGGTCTGCGAGCGGGGATCGCCGGCGCCATCTGCTGCTCCATGACCGGAGTGCTGCTTACGCTGGCGCCGTCGCTGCCGGTGGTGATCCTGGGCCTCACCCTGCTCTCCAGCGGCGTCTTTATTTCGCAGACCGCCTCGCAGAGCCATCTACGCGTGGCGGCGCCGGCCGGAACCAGGGTCACAGCCGCGGGCCTCTACGTCACCTGCTACTATCTGGGCGGCACGGCGGCCGGAGTGGTTCCCGGAGCCTTCTGGGCATTCGGCAAGTGGCCTGCCTGCGTGGGCTTCATTGTGGCCATGCAGGCCTTGGCGCTGGCCATTGCCCTCGTCGGCTGGCGAGCGCCGAAGGCGGTGTAGGGCGCCCATTCGAGAATCGGTGAACCCCGAGGTCGGCGCTGGGAATCTAAGTTCCAGTGTCCAAGCCTTGCGGCATCCGGGCAAATCGCCTGCGACGGGAGGGCACCACGGGACCCCTGACCCGCAGGTTGCCGCCATTCCCCGGCGAGTGAGAACAAATCGGTAGCAGCAAAACCATAGGAGAAGACTTTTGCCCGAGTTGCAGCCCGCAGCGCCGGCCCCGCCCGGCCCCGGAACAACACTCAATAATCCGCAACCGGGCCTCCCCGTGCCCTGGAAGCCCAGGGTCAACCCATGGCTGATCGCCATGACCGTTGCGCTGGCTGCCTTCATGGAAGTGCTCGACACCTCCATCGCCAACGTGGCCCTGCCCCACATCGCCGGGTCGCTCGGCGCCAGCACCAATGAGGGCACCTGGGTACTCACCAGTTATCTGGTCGCCAACGCCATCGTCTTGCCCATGGGCGCCTGGGCTTCGAGCGTCATGGGCCGTCGCAACTTCTTCGTTTTTTGCATCATCGTCTTTACCGTAGCCAGCTTTCTTTGCGGAGCGGCCCCGTCGCTGCCCATCCTGCTCATTTGCCGCATTGTCCAGGGAGCCGGCGGCGGCGGCATGCAGCCCATGGCCCAGGCCATCATGGCCGACTCCTTCGAGCCGCAAAAGCGCGGACAGGCCTTTGCCCTCTACGGCCTGGTCGCCGTCCTTGCTCCCTCCATCGGTCCGACGCTCGGCGGCTGGATCACCGACAACTTCTCCTGGCGCTGGATCTTCTTTATCAACATTCCCGTCGGCATTCTCGCCTTTTTCCTGGTCACCCGCCTGGTGGAAGACCCGCCCTGGATCAAGGCCGACCCTTCCAAGCTCCGCAACATGGACTACCTCGGCCTCAGCTTCCTCGCCATTGCTATGGGGGGGCTCCAGATCATGCTCGACAAGGGCGAGGAAAACGACTGGTTCTCTTCCAGCTTCATCTGTTTCTTCGCCTTCCTGTTCATCGGCGGCATGGTGGGCCTCATCCTCTGGGAGTGGAACCACAAAGCCCCCCTCATCAACCTCAAGCTCTTCCGCTACAAGAACTTCGCCATCTGTTGCTTCCTCATGATGCTGGTCGGCGGCGTTCTCAACGCCAACACCGTCTTGCAGCCGCAGTTCATGCAGCAATTGCTGGGCTGGACGGCCACCACGGCCGGCATGGCCCTTACCGCCGGCGGCGTCACCCTGGTTATCGTCATGCCCCTCGCCGGCTTTGCCACCGGCAAGGTTTCCGCCCGCACCCTTGCCCTGCTCGGCTTCAGCCTCTTTGTCCTCACGTTCCGCTACGCGGCCAATGTCACCACTCTCGACATGTCTTTCCCTGCCGCATCCTTTCTGCGCGTGATTCAGATGCTGCCCCTCCCCTTCTGTTTCATCTCCATCACCAATGCCGCCTATGTCGGAATGCCCAGGGAGCAGAGCAACCAGGTCTCCGGCCTCATCAACTTCGTCCGCAACATCGGCGGAAGCATCCTGATCGCCCTCACCAATGCGCAAGTCACCAGCCGCGCCGCCTGGCACCAGCAGCATCTGCAAAACGCCATGACCTCGGCCGCCATCGCCTTCCAGCAGCAGACCCAGGCGCTCACAGGCGCCTTCAGCGCAAAGTTCGGCGGTCCCAATGGCAACGGCCTGGCCCTGGCCTCCATCTACAACCAGCTCAACATGCAGGCCCAGGCGCAGGGCTACCAGGACGTCTACATGGAGCTCTCCTGGATGTCTGTCGGCCTGGTCTTGCTGGCCTTCATGCTCAGCAAGAACAAACCCGGCGCGACGGCCGGCGCGGGGGCGGTGCACTGAGGTAGGGGCGCAGGGGTCAGGATCAGCGCGAAACAGGTTGCCAGATCTCGATCCCCCCTCTTCATCTCTCAAAAATACTTAAGTATTTACTTGACAATTAACCGAAGGCGATCAATACTCAAGTGAAAGTTTAAGTAATCCCCTAGGAGGATGGCATGAATACCCTGGAAGCACAACCCGTCGTTCACAACACCCTTGTCATCGAGCGCAACTATCCCGTCCCGCCGGAGCGCGTATTTGCCGCCTTCGCTGACTCAGCCAAAAAGCGCCGCTGGTTTGTCGAAGGCGAAAACAACCAGATCGAAGGCTACGCGCTGGACTTCCGCGTTGGAGGCAGAGAGCATTACGCCCTCGGCTTCAACGAAGGCCATCCGCTAGCGGGCCATAGGCTCTCCAGCGAAAACGTGTATCGCAACATCGTCCCCAACCGCCGGATCATCTTTACCTCCACCATGGCCCTGGCGGAGAAGATCTTCTCAGTATCCCTGGGCACGGTTGAGCTGGTGCCGGCCGAGAAGGGCACCGACCTGATCCTCACCTTTCAGAGCGCATTTCTGGAGGGCGCCGATGGCCCCGAGATGCGGGAAGCCGGATGGCGCAAACTGCTGGACAAATTGGCGGCGGAGGTTTCGCTTTAGCTCTGGAATGGGGAAGGAAGGCGCGGACACATGAACAAGAGAACGTTCGATATCGACCGCATCTTCCACGCCCTCGGCGATCCCACCCGCCGGGCCATGGTGGAGAAGCTCAGCCAGGGCCCCGTTTCGGTCTCGCGGCTTGCGGAACCGTTCGGCATCACTCTGGCCGCGGTCGTCCAGCACCTTCAGGTGCTGGAGGAATGCGGGCTGGTGCAAACTGAAAAGCTGGGCCGCGTGCGAACCTGCAGCATTGACCCAGCCGGGCTTTCCGCCGCGGCGCAATGGCTCGCCGATCGCCGCTCGCTGTGGGAGCGCCGCCTCGACCGGCTCGGCGATTTGCTCGCCGAACCGGACGACGGTCGCTAGTATAGTGCCCGTCTGATTCGGTAGTTAGTAGACAAACACCTGGGTGCCCCCGGCCTCGGTTTTTGAGACCGGGGAGATTCCCTATTCAGATGGTCACGGCCGCTAGCGGGCATCGGGGGCAAGCCGCAATCTTCCTGCCCTAGCCAGAAAAAATGGCGCTAACTACTTCGGGAGGTTGGGGAGCTGAAAGTCTACTCCGGCATCCACATTGGCCTTCGCGGTTGCAACCAGGTCGAGCTGGTCAACCGGAACATTGCGGCGATGTCCGTCCTGGATGTAGAGCGTAGTCCCGGTCAGGATGTAGTTACGAATCTGCTCTGGAGGGCGGCCGTCTTTGAAGACAATCGTAACCGCATCCTCGCTTTCCGCGACTTCTGGCGGGTGCGGCACCTCGGAGTAGGACTGGTAAGTGCGACGAGGCGCCGGCTGATCCTGTTCCGGAGGCTGCGCATCGTATCCCCTGCCCGCGTCGGCGCTAGCCCCGTTGTCCGTAGAGGCCTGCGAATCGGCCTCGCCGCTGTCATCCGCAGATCCATAGAGCCCCGGACCCATCCATCCAGCCCAAGGCGCAACCACGTAGGGAATTCCCGCTCCGTAAGCCCCCAGGTAGGGCCTGCGATGCCGATTGCCGTCTGGATTGCCGGACCGGCCGATGGGGCTGCCGGGACTCCCTCTCCTGAAGCCATTGGCCATGCCGGGAGATCTGCTGCCGGTAAAACTCGAAGCCCCGGAGAATCGATGCGGGGCAGGGGCGCTGAACCCACCGTGAAACGCTGATCCGGAATGCCCGGAGAAGCCGCCGCGCGATCCGCCCCTCTGGGCGCAGACCGGAAGCATGAACCCCGCGACCATCAGCGCGACCGCCACGATTCGCCTCATGCGAACATAGTACGCCTTTTTGCGCATTGCGGGCGGCCTCCGTCGCTGGTCAATCGTATGAACAATCTTGGTCGCAGGATCAGGTTCGCTTTGCCTGTTCAGTCGGCTCGCCTCCTCATGCCTCCCAGAGGGGGGAAGCGAGAATAGCCCAGGGCAGTGAGTTTCAAGTGTAAGGGTGGAACCGCCCCGGAACGACAGATCGAACCCTGTGAGAAATTACAAAGGTTTTACAACTTCATTGACTTTCGCAAGACAACACATGCGCGGCACCGCGGTACTCTTCCGCCAGGATTGGACCGGCGTCCCTTGCCCAGGTCCGCTCGTCTCAGGTTCGCGGGAGCCGGCGGGGTTGACCGGTACAGGAGGTCTTCGATGAAAAATGCATTCAGGCTGCTGCTGGTTTTGTGTCTGGTTACCGCAGCGCACGCGCAAACGCTCACGCTCACGGAACTGTATGGCTTTTCGTGCCCATCCGAATTCGCAAACTGTCCACAAGGCAAGCAGCCGGACGCGCTCATCCTGGCTTCGGACGGCAATTTCTACGGAGCAGCCCAGGCCACCACTCCCCCTGTCGAAGCGGCCGGAGGCGGCACCATCTTCAAGATGACTCCCTCCGGGCAGTTGACCGTTCTCTATACCTTCACTGAAAACCCGAGCACGGGCTTCTATACCAACGGCGAAGGTCCCGCTTCCATCGCCGAAGGCAGCGATGGCTTGCTCTATGGCGTCGCATCCACGGGCGGACCCACCGCGGCGAGCGCCGGCACCTTGTTCAGGCTGCACAAGGACGGCACAGGCTTCCAGGTTCTTCAGAACTATTGCACGACCTGCGCTAATGGCGGTTTCCCGGATTTCATCATGGCCGCCAGCGACGGCAACTTATACGGAACTACCAGTTCCGGTGGAATTATTCCCCCAGCTGAGTGCGAAGGCCTCGGTTGCGGTGTGGTTTTCCGCCTTACCACCGCCGGGGTGTACACAGTGTTGCACCGCTTCAATGGCACCACCGAATCCTCTTATCCGATCGGCCTTACGGAAGCGTCCGATGGGAACTTCTACGGCACAACGGCCTATGAGGGCGGCGGCACCATCTTCAAGGTCACTTCGTCTGGCGTGTACTCCACTCTCGTCACCTTTCCCGGCAATGCCTATGGCCTGGCGCCGCCGACGCAGGCCTCTGACGGCATGCTCTACGGCTTCTCACATGTGCAAAGCGCCGCCACCGTCGAACTCTACAACTGCACTTTGAGTGGCTCGCTTCTTGAAGTTGCGCAAATCACCCAGCCGCTCTTCAAGCAATACGGTTTGGGCAAGGTGCTGCAAGCATCCGACGGGAACCTGTGGACCGCCGCGGCAGCCGGCGGCGCGGGTTGGGGACGGATCTTTTCCGTAACCACCAAAGGCGCCATCGTGGACAGCTTGAATTTCAGCGGGACCAATGGAAGCTTCCCGACCGGTCCGCTGGTCCAGGCCCAAAACGGCACCCTCTACGGAACCACGATCAAGCTGGGCACCCTTCCGAATGGAAGTTATGCCTCCGGCGAAATCTACACCATCACCGGCCTTCCCGCGCGCTGACTCGCTGAAATTGTGCAAGGCCAGTTCAACAGTTCTCTAACGGCTCAAAGGAGTGTTCCATGCAAAGTACGCGCAGATTTGGCCTGGGCGCTGCGGCCCTCGCTGTCAACTTCCTCCTTCTTCCAGGTCTTGCCGTCGCGCAAACCTGGTCGGCTCCTGAATTCGTCACCAATGGAAATGGTGTGGCTCTTGCAACCAATGGAAAAGGAACTTCCGCCCTCTTGTTCTGGGAGACCGGGCCGGGCCTCATGGGCACCGTCGGAATCAACGGCGTTTGGAGTTCCCCGGTCCTGCTGAGCGCGGCCACCTCCGTTGGAGAAGTAGCGGTCGCTCCGAACGGCGATGTCCTCGCGGTTTGGAGCTTTCACACCAACAACACCACCACGCCGATTGAAACCCAGGCGGCCTTTTACAGCGGCGGCCGTTGGGGCAATACCATCACCATCACCGGCAGCGGATCCGCCTCGGCCTCCAGCAGCGTAGGCAATGTCGCCGCAATTGGCTTTGACGGCACCAGTGAGGCCACTATCGTCTGGGAACAGCTCCTCAGTTCCACTTCCTGTGGCCTGGAGGCGGTGACCGGCAACTCGAGCAGCGGATTTGGCACACCGCAGGTGCTTGGCAACACATGCCTGGGCACGGTGGGTCTGGCAGTGAACAACAACGGGGAAGCTCTCGCCGTGCAAGGAGGTGCAACGCTGGAAGTGGCGCCCGTGCTAGGCACACTTCGCGGGGCCAATGGGGTTTGGGGCGCGTCCTTCGATATTGCCACTCCCTACTACGGACGGCAGCGGCCTCACGTTGCGCTCGGCAATAACGGAACAGCAGTCGTCACCTGGCGAGCCCGGACGTTTAGTGAGTACGCAATCCTGGAAAACGGCAAGTGGAGCGCACCCGCCGAACTTCCCGGATCATCCTCTGCCGATTCGACTGTGGCCGTGGACGGCGGTGGAAACGCGGTAGCCGCTTACTCTGGAAAAGTCAGCTCCCGCGTCCCCGGCGGCACTTTTCAATCTCCCATCATCCTCGGATCGGGTCAGGTCGTCGCCTCTCAGGCTGGGACGTTCATGGTCAACGGAAACTCCGTTGCCACTCGCCTGCCCGGCAGCACCACATGGAACCAGAACGGGCCCACATCCGGTATCGTCTCCATCGGACCGGGACAGGCCGTGGTCGGGACGCCCCCTGCCACGAGCGTCTCGACCGCATCCGTTCCTTAACGCATTGCCGGGAATTCCAGCTCTCAAAAACGAGATCTGGAGCCCCGAAATTGTGCTGGCTCAAACCAGGGCCGCACGCCGCGTCACCTGTTGAGCAATCCGAGCGATTTTGTTTGACAGCACGCCGGCATCCCATCCTTGCGGCAACAACCGCCGCAAGGATGGGGAATCTGTTCTGGGGGGAAGGGCGAGAGCGTGTGACGGGCCTGAAAGCAGCCCAGAGACGAAGACGCCAGAGACCGGAGTCTCTGGCGCCTCAATAGAGTGAACTCGCAGGTTACTAGAACCATGCATCGTCCCAGGCAGCGCTCCGATGAGGCTGCAAGTTTCCTCGCATCCAGCATCTTCCCGCTGTGCCGGCGACGGAGCTTCGAGTTACCTCGAACCTC
>Ga0181531_10000539_pt1 | contig 25298 bp, 22 predicted proteins | sample PEATcosm2014_Bin_38_FD_119743 | JGI IMG/M metagenome (GOLD analysis project Ga0181531, IMG submission 119743) | Peatland microbial communities from MTU Mesocosm Facility, Houghton, MI, USA - PEATcosm2014_Bin11_10_metaG | ecosystem: Environmental > Terrestrial > Soil > Wetlands > Peat | place...
ACGACGATCAGCACGTAGGTCTGCAGGACGTGGACCACGAGCGAGCCGTTCACAGCCAGACCCAGCCCACGGTCGTCCGCTGCATACGCCTGGAGAGTGGGACCAGGAAGACGGTGAGCAACCCGATCAGCGGGATGACGTCGAAGAGCGGCCCGAACTGCAAGTAGAGATCGGACATCAAAATAGGCCCGGTATGAGCCAGAATTGCGACGAATGCGGCATAGCGCGCCATGGAGAGCACGATCTCGAAGGCAACCGAGCAGACGGTGAGCGCGACCACTTCGAGCGGCCCGAACGGGAAGAGGGCGGCGAAGAGCGCCACGAACGGCGGAACGATGATCCAGGTGGTCATCGCGGTGTGCAGCATCAGCTGCGAGAAATCGTCGGAGTCGTAGCCCAGGTGCCCGGTGAAGTAGAGGTAGGTGGCTTCACCCCCGACGACCAGGGCGTTGAGGATCACGAAGTACCGCAGCGGCGGATACACCGACCGTGCCAGCGCGCAGATGACGATCACGGCGGCGCAGATGACGATCCACCACAGGAGATCGACCCAGCTGTGCGAGGGCATGAAGAAGTGCAGCGCCTGCACGTCGTAGCGCAGAAAGCGGTCGGGTTGCGTCGTGACCGGCTGTCCGAGCGCGTTGAGGATGCGCGCCAACAGCAAGGTCGCGGCGGTCGCGATGGTGCCCGCGAACCACGCCATCGCGGTGCCGCCCACCAGGGCGCACAGCACGGCGGTCATGAGCGAGCCGGGGACCCGCGTGAGCGTTCGGTACGACCGGTGCGGCATGATGGCGCGATCGGCGGTCGGGGCAGCGAGGGTGGCGTTCATGGGGTCTTTCAGCTAAACCGGGCATAGGCAAGATCACACCGCCACCCGGGCTAGCGTCCCTTTCCTTGACGACGACCTTTTTCTCCGGATGTCTGTGATCCGAAACACGCTTCCCTTGCAGAAGCCGAAAAGAGCAGCAGTCGTCTCGCTCCTAGAGCCGCAGTAACACGCCGCCGTGTCGTTTGGATGCGTTTTTTACCAGGGTGTCTTCGGCAAGCGAACCAGCAGCCGTCGCCGAGGAGGGTGGCCACGGTACCGGCGCGCATGCTGGGTGCCAGCATGAAGCCCCTCCGTCTCGCGCTGCTCCTGGCCCTCGCTCTCGCCGTCACCGCGCAGGCACCGAACGCTGCGCCCGCCTCCTCCGCCGATACCGGCGTCGTACGCGCGACCCTGCCCGATGGGCTGCGCGTCGTCATCGTGCGCAACGCGCTGGCTCCGGTCGTCTCGACCGACCTGACCTATCTGGTCGGCTCGCGCGACGATCCGTCGGGCGTACCCGGCATGGCGCACGCGCAGGAACACATGATGTTCCGCGGCACGACGCGGCTGAACACCGCGCAGCTCGGCACGATCGCGACCGCGCTGGGCGGCGACTTCAACGCCGAGACGTCGGACACGATCACCCAATACCAGTTCACCGTGCCGGCGGCCGACCTCGACGCCGTGCTGCGCATCGAGTCCGATCGCATGCACGACACCCGCGACCTGCAGTCGGAGTGGGCCAACGAACGCGGCGCGATCGAGCAGGAAGTACTGCGCGACGAGACCGAGCCGGGGGCCGACTTCTTCACCGACGCGGAGCAGATCGCCAACGCCGGCACACCGTACGGCCATCACGGCGTCGGCACCAAGGCCGCATTCGACAAGCTGACCGGCTCCGAGATCAAGGCGTTCTACGACCGGTGGTACGCGCCCAACAACGCCGTCCTCGTCATCGCCGGCGACGTCGACCCGCAGCGCGTGCTCGCGCAGGTTCGCGAACGCTTCGCCGACGTGCCGCGCAAGCCGCTGCCGGGCCACGCCGCCGCGCACTATGCGCCCATCAAGCGAACCGTCATCGCCCGTGCGACGACGCTCGTCTATCCCCTCGCCGCCGTCGGCTACCGCTTCCCCGGCATCGCGAGCGACGATTTCCTGGCCTGCTTCGTGCTGCAGGGGATCCTCGGTTCGGAACGCGGGCCGCTGCGTGCCCTCGCCGACGAGGGGACCGCGCTCGAAGCCGGCTGGACCTCGGAGAACTACACGCCCGACTCGCAACTCGGCTTTGCCACCGCGGCGCTGCGGCCGGGCGCGGATCCGGCCGCCGTCGCCGAGACGCTCGAACGCATCACCCGCGAGTACGCCGAGCACGGTGTCCCGCGCGACCTGTTCGAATCGACCAAACATCAGTTGATCGCGGAACAAGAGCAGAGCCGCAACTCGATCACCGCGCTGGCCGCCGACTGGGCGACGACGATCGCGCAGGACGACGAACCGTCGATCGCGCGTGAGCAGCAACTGCTCGGCGCGATCACCCTCGACCAGGTGAACCGCGCCGCGAAGCGCTACCTCGACCCGCGCCACGCGATCGTCGGCGAGCTGACGCCCTCGGCGAGCGCGTCACAGAACGCCGCCGCCACCGCGCCGCAACAGGGAACGGAAAAGCCGCTGCACGTGCAGTCGGCCGTGACCGCGCTTCCGCCGTGGGGCGAGGCGCTCATCCACGACGTGCAGGTACCGACCAGCCGCCTCGCGCCGACGACGATGAAACTCGCCAACGGCATCACGCTGATCGTCCAGCCCGAGACCATCTCCGACTCGGTCTTCCTGTACGGCTCGATCAAGTCGAACCCCAGCCTCCAGGAACCAGCGGGGCAAGAAGGCGTGAGCGGCATCCTGAACGCGATCTTCTCCTACGGCACGCGCTTCCAGGACCGCCTCACGTTCCAACGCGCACTCGACGACACCGATACCGATTTGCGCGCCGGGACCGAGTTCGCGTTCGAGACGACGCGCGCGTCGTTCGGACGCGCCGTCAACCTGTTGGCCGAGAACGAGCTGCAACCGCGCTTCGACCAGCGCACCTTCGAGCAGGCGCGCGATCGCGCCGTCGGCGAGCTGCAGACTTCGCTCAACAGCGCCAACGGCGTCGCCTTGCGCCGTGCGGCACCGTACCTGTTGCCGGTGGGCGATCCCGAACTGCGTCAGCCGACGCCCGCCGAGTTGGGTTCGCTCACGCTCGAGCAGGTCGAACGCTACTACGGCGCCGTCATACGGCCCGACCTCACGACGATCGTCGTCGTCGGCAACGTTGCGCCCGACACGGTGCGCGCCGTCATCGAGCACGACTTCGCCAATTGGCACGCCGAGGGACCACCACCGAACGTCGATCCGTCACCGCTGCCGCGCAACGGTCCGGGCGACGTCGACCTCGAGATCCCGATCGGTCAGACCGAGGCGCGCCTCGAAGAAGTCGTCCCGGTGCCGCATGACGACGCGCAGTCGTATCCGCTGTTGCTCGGGACCGCCATCCTCGGCGGCGGCTCGCTCACGCCGGCGCAGAGCCGGTTGTTCCGCGACTTGCGCCAAGATGCCGGGCTCGTCTACACCGTCAGCGCTGCGCTGGCGCCGCGGCGCGAACGCTATCTGTTCACGATCGAGTACGCGTGCCTGCCGAGCAACGAGCCGCGCATCGCCTCGCTGATCGACGAAGAGATCACGCGCATGCAGACACAGCCGGTGGGCGACTTCGAGCTGGCGCTGGCGAAAGCGTCGGTCGTGCGGCAGGGGCTCGTCCAAAGTGCTTCGGTCGCCGCGATCGGCGGCGGATTGCTCGGTGAGGCGAGCTCCGGCGAGCCGTTCGACCAGCCGCAGCGCGATGCGCACGCGTTCCTGGCCACCGACGCGGCGGCGATCGAGCACGCGTTCGCGGCGCAGATCGATCCCAAGGCGTTCGTGCGCATCATCGAGGGACCGCGCTCGTAGGCCGAGCCAGCACCAGCAGCGGGACGCCCAGTGCGACGAGCACGGCGCACGCCTTCCATGCGAGGGCGAAGCCGTGCGCGTCGACCAGCGCGCCGAATCCGATCGGCGCCAGGAAGCCGGCCAAGTAGACGAAGGTCAGCCCCACCCCCATGGCGCTGCCGGCAGCGTCGGCGCCGCCCAGCTCGGCCAGCTCGGTGTTGAACAAGCCGGTGAATCCGATCACCGACGCGCCGAGTCCGACCGAGATCGCGATCACCGTCAGCGGCGCCGGCGCGGCGCCGAGCGAGCCGAGCCACCACAGCGAGAGTGCGGCCAGCCCGCTGGTGATCGCAAGCGGCACGATGCGGCTGCCGCCGAACACGCAGCGCTGGCACTTCCCCACAGCGGGCGCGCGAGGATGCCGACCCCTTGCATCACCGCGAGCGAGAGCGCGGCGAGCGTGCGCGCGACGCCCTCGTGCAAGAACGCGACGACGATGAACGCGACCGCCGTGTACTGCGCGGCGCCGAGCACGAAGCCGGCCGCGCTCAGCGCCGCGCTGCGCGGTGCGACGACGAAGCGCCACATCCCGCGCAGCAGTTCGCGCGAGCGCGGGGGCGCTGCGGGCTGCCCCGCCGGCGGGCGGTAGCGCCAGGCGGCGAGGATCGCGCTGGCCGCGCAGATGGCGCCCCCCACGACCAGGGCCGCCCGGTAGCCGCCGCTGCGCGCGACTGTCGGCAGCACCAGGGCGCCGACGGTCCCGCCGATCGGCGCGCCGGCCTGGCGCACGCCCATCGCCAGCGCACGATTGCGGCTGAACCACGTCAGCACCGCCCGGCCGCCGGCCGGCGAGCTGGCCGCGTAGCCGATGCCGAAGACGAACAGCGTCCCGACCAGCCACGCTTCGCTGCGCACCAGCGCTCCGAGCGCGACCGCGACGCCCATCGCGACGCCGCTGACCAGGACGATCGTGCGTTCGCCGTAGCGATCGACCAACAGGCCCGAGGGCGCGGTGAACAGCGCCGAACCGAGGTAAATGCCGCCGTAGACGAGCCCGAGCCCCGCATGGTCGAGCCCGAGCCCTTGGGTGAAAAACGGCGCGAGGCCGCCGAGGCCTTGCTGATCGAGCGTGGCACCCGCTTGCGCCAGCGTCATCCAGACCAGCACCGCGACGGCAGGATCGCGTCTCATCGCACCCTCAATACCAGCGGGCTGTGACGCAGTACGTGTATTCGATGTTTCGGGTCGGCAAGACGGTGCCGCCGAAGCGCGCGATCCTCAAGGACATCTCGCTGAGCTTCCTGCCCGGAGCGAAGATCGGAATCCTGGGCCTCAACGGAGCCGGCAAATCGACCGTCCTGCGCATCATGGCCGGCGTCGACCAGGAATTCGACGGCCAGGCGACCGCCGCGCCGGGGCTCACCATCGGCTACCTGCCGCAAGAGCCGGTCCTCGATCCCGAGCGGACCGTCCGCGAAACGGTCGAGGAAGGCTTGGGGCCGGTGCTCGAGGCGCGCAAGGCACTCGACGCCGTCTACGCCGCGTACGGCGACGCCGACGCCGATTTCGACGCGCTCGCGAGCGAACAAGCACGGCTCGAAGCGATCATCTTCGCCGCCGGCGACGACCTCGACCAGCAGCTCGAGATCGCGGCCGACGCGCTGCGGCTGCCGCCGTGGGATGCAAAGATCGGACCGCTCTCCGGCGGCGAGAAGCGCCGCGTCGCGCTCTGCCGGCTGCTGATCTCCAAACCCGACATGCTGCTGCTCGACGAGCCGACGAACCACCTCGACGCCGAGAGCGTCGAGTGGCTCGAGCAGTTCCTGCAGCGCTTTCCCGGCACCGTCGTCGCGGTCACGCACGACCGCTACTTCCTCGACAACGCCGCCGAGTGGATCCTCGAATTGGACCGCGGCCGCGGCATTCCGTGGAAGGGCAACTACAGCTCCTGGCTCGATCAGAAGCAAGAGCGGCTCTCGCAGGAAGAAAGCCAAGAGTCGGCCCGCCAGAAGGCGCTCAAGGCCGAGCTGGCGTGGGTGCGCCAAAACGCGAAGGGCCGTCAAACGAAGAGCAAGAGCCGCCTCGCGCGCTTCGAAGAACTCTCGACCTACGAATATCAGAAGCGCAACGAGACGCAAGAGATCTTCATCCCGGTCGCCGATCGGCTCGGCGATCAGGTCATCACGTTCAACGGCGTCCGCAAGGCCTACGGCGATCGCTTGTTGATGGACGACGTCTCGTTCCAGGTGCCGCCCGGGGCGATCGTCGGTATCATCGGTCCCAACGGCGCCGGCAAGACGACGCTCTTTCGCATGATCGCCGGCACCGAACAGCCCGATGCGGGGACGATCGCGATCGGCGCGTCGGTCAAGCTGGGCGTCGTCGGTCAGAGCCGCGACGAACTGGCTGCCGACAAGACGGTGTTCGACGACGTCAGCGGCGGTCGCGACATCCTACAGATCGGCCGCTTCGAGATGCCTTCGCGCGCGTATCTGGGCCGCTTCAACTTCAAAGGCGGGGATCAACAGAAACTCGTCGGCACGCTCTCGGGCGGCGAACGCGGTCGGCTCCACCTCGCCAAGACGCTGCTCGCCGGCGCGAACGTGCTGCTGCTCGACGAGCCGTCGAACGATCTCGACGTCGAGACGCTGCGCGCGCTCGAGGACGCGCTCGGCGAGTTCGCCGGCTCGGTCCTGGTGGTCAGCCACGACCGCTGGTTCCTCGACCGGATCGCGACCCACATCCTTGCCTTCGAAGGCGATTCGAAAGTCGCGTTCTTCGAGGGCAACTACCAAGAGTACGAAGCCGACAAGCGCGCGCGACTGGGTGAGGAAGCGGCGCGTCCGCACCGCATCCGCTACCGTCCGCTCAGCCTGCCGTAACGGCGGCTACGCGGTCGTCAGCGCCGAGACGAAGGTGAAGCGCGGCTCGCGGATGCCGCTGAAGAAGGCGACCATGTCGTCGACCATCCGCACGCACCCCTCGCGGGTGGTCGGATAGATCGCGCCGCCGAACGCCAAGTAGGCCGGCGCGGCGTAGGCGCCGGAGACGGCCTCGAAGGCCGGCTCACCCACGAAGGTCGCGCTGACGGCGCCGTCGTCGTGCTGGGTGATGATCGCCGACTGGCCCGCATAGGTCCACTGAACGACGTTGGCCTCGCGGCGCAGCGTCAGACCGTGCGCGAAGCTGGTGAGCGGGGCGAAGACGTCGGTGAAGAGGCCCCCGGCCTCGAGCATAGCCATTCCCGGCAGCATAGCTGCCGGGAACGGGTGGCGGCACGGGCCATGCGGCCGACGTACCGCCGCGACGGTTTACCGGTCGGCGAGCAGGCGCCGAGCGATCGTCTCGCTCACGTCGACCGGCTGGGCCTGCGCGAACGGGATTGCGATCTTATCACCATTGTCGAACGACAGCGTCGCCATCGTCTCGTCGTCGGCCAGTGCCGCGACGACCGTGGAACGGCCCTTGACCCACATGGCCGAGTCCCACGAGATCTCCTCGGTCTTCACCGAGCTACCGAGCCGGCCGCGCACCTGCGCGTCTACCGAGTCGATCCATTGATCGAATGTCACATCTATCTCCTGGCGGATTATCCGAATGTCCAACCGCCATCGCGAAGCATACCGCGCGCTCCGGCCCGAATGCAAGGCATTTTCACGGGGTTTTTAGCGAAAAGACCCACCCGCCGGCCGGCGGGTGGGTCTCTCGGTGGCCCGAGGGTCGTGGCGTCAGTGGGGCGGGCGCTGCTGCTGACGGGCCGCCGGTGCGGCCGGCCTCGCTGCCGGACGAGGAGCCGCCATCGCCGGCCGGGGAGCCGCCATCGCGGGCCGGGCAGCGGGCGCCGCATAGTGCGGTGCCGCCGGGGCCGCATAATGGGGGACCGCCGCGCGCGGGGCCGCATAGGTCCGAGCTGGGGCGCTGTACGTCCGGGCCGGCGCCGCGTACGTCCGCGCCGGGGCGTGGTACGTGTGCGGGGCCGCATAGGTGCGGGCGACCGTTGCCCGCGGCGCCGTCCGCGGCGCGTTGTACGTCCGCGCGTAGCTGCGAGCCGCCGGTGCAGCATGGGCCGCCGCACGACCGACCGTCGCCGGCCGCGCCCCAGCGGCGTGATGGGCCACGTTCGCCGGGCGGGTCGCCGCCGCACGATGCGCCACGTTCGCCGGGCGAGCTGCCGCCGCACGATGGGCGACGTTGGCCGGGCGAGCGGCGTGACGCGCAGGGTTGCCGGCCGCGACGTGCGCCCCACGGGTGGTGTTGAAGCGCGACCAGGCAGGGTTCGCCGCCCGACCGCGATCGGCGGCCGTACGGTTCGCCACGCCGCGGTTGGCGCTCGCCGGACGATTCGCCAGGTGGATCGCGCCGGTCCGCGCGGCCGCGGTGCGTGCCGCAGTGGCACGGGTGGTGAAGGTGCGCGCCGAGACGGCGCGAGCCGGATCGCGGCTCACCCGCGCGACTGCCGCGCGCTGTGCGGTGAACGGCGTGCGCGCCGCGACCCGCGGATTGCCGGCGTAGCGGCGAGCGGAGAAGGCCGCCGAGCGCACCGCGAGCGAACGCGGCGCGGCGCCGCCGAAGCGCGTGTTGGCGGCCGTCGGTACGAACGGGGTCGCGCCTTGGAACACGTGCGCGTTGCGGTACATCCTGGCCGACACGCGCGAGGCACGGCCGAAGCGTCCGCCGTAGAAGTTGCGGCCGGTCACGTACGAACCGTACGCGTAGTTCTGGTACGCGGTGTACGAGTTCACGTAGGTGATGCTCGTGTAGCCGCCGGGACCCCACCACGGGTAGTACGGCTCGTAGGGCGCGAGCGGGACCCAACCGATGTCCAGACCCAGGTCGAAGTTCGGGTCGCCGAAGTCGAGCGAGACGCCGACGCCGCCGCCGAAACCGACGAACGCCACCATGGCGGGCTGCCAGGTCGGATCCTCGGAGGCGGGACGCGGCGGATACCACGCCCAGCCCCACCGGCTGCGGTACCACGAACCATAGTGATACGGCGCCCAGCCCCACGGGTCGGATGAGACCCAGGTCCAGCCGTAGCCGTCTTCCCACACCCACTGGCCGTTCTGATACGGCGCCCAGTCGGCGGGCTCGTTCTGCGGAATCCAGACCTCACCGTAGGTTGGATCGTCTTGCCATTGACCGTAGGGGGCCAAATCGTCGACACCGACGATGTCCTGGTCGACGTACGGATCCGACGTCGCGATCGCGGGTGCTTCTTCGTACTGATCGCGGCTGTTGTCGAACGCGTCGAACGAGTCGTACGCAAGCGCGCCGGTCGTCGAGATCGACGGGCTCGCCGATGGGCCCTGCGCGAGCAGCGTCTCACCGGCACCGATCGTGCGCGTACCGCCGGGGGTGATGACGTCGGCCGAACCGTTACGCGCGGTTACGTGCGTCACACCGTGCGCATCGACGTTGACGCGCACGCTGCCGAAGCCGTGCGGGCGCACCGACACCGACGGCGTGTCGATCTGATCGTTGAGGTCGCGACCGCGAATCGCGCGCAGATCGATGGTGCCTTGGGCGAGCTGCACTTCGCGGCTGCCGGGCGTGATGTTGACCATGCGCATCTGCACGTCGCCGCCCAGCCGAATGTAGGAACCGCCATCGAACGCGACTTCGCCGCGCCCGTTGTTGCCGGTGGTGACGTAGTCACCCGGCTCGAGCGGCGCGTTGACGACTGCGCTGGTAGGCGAGGAACCGTCGCCGCGCTGCACGGCGATACCGCCGCGTGCGTAGGCGATGCGGGCGACCCCGGGGCCGGCCTGCGCGTGTGCCGCCAGCGGGACGGCGAGTGGGAGGAGGAGCGCGAACGCCGCCGCGGCCAGCGCGGGCGGTCTCCGAAGAATTGGCACTTCCATTTGATGCCTCGCGAGAAAATGATGTCAGGCGCCTCGACGCCGAGAACATGTGTGCCCAGCTCGGTTCCTGGCCATGCCTAGCGCCGTCCCAGCGAATTCTCATCCTACACTCATCGCCGGATGTGGTGTTCCACGCTCCGTTCGCCGATGGACCCTCTACGAATGTCGACCCGCGCGCCTCGCCGCGGGCGCTTCGCGTTCTCCGAACAGCTTGCCGCACTGAGGGGTCACCATGGTCAAGCTCCGTCTCGCCGTCCTCGGACTCGCGCTGGCGTTGCCCGCCGCTCCCGTCCTCGCCCTTGCCGACGATATCGGCGTCAGCTCCGCCGCCGGACGGCTCGCGCCGGCCGACGAGTATTTCGGTCACATGAAAATGAGCGTGCTCGGGATCGCCAACACGATCCACGACGCGGGCAGGCGCCTGGACGAAGGTGCCTCGCCGGAAGACATGCTGCGCGGACCGCTCTACTTCGCGGTCGACGCGCTGCGCGACTGGGAGCGCAAGTACCCGAACGACCACTGGATCCCGCGCGACCTGTTGGCGCTCGAGCGCGTGTACATGCGCGCCGGCTCGCAGGAGTCGCAAGCGATGGCCCGTCGCACCGCGCGCTGGCTGCTCGCCGACTACCCGGAGTCGTTCGAAGCGCGTGAAGCGCGCGTCGCCGTCGGCGAGATCGAACGGCCCTCGTACGCCGGCACGGTTCCGACGTACGCGCACACGGCCGACGACGAGAACGATCAGGACGACGACGGTAACTGAGTCTCGGCGTCCGTGAACGCCTGCGCGATCAACGCGTAGGATCGCGCACGCTCGGCATAGGTCGGGGCGATCGTCACCACCATCGCCTCATCGCCGCCGTGCGTCGCAACGATCTCGTCGATCCGCTCGCGTACCCCTCGCGGCGATCCGAGCGCGAGCCGGCGGCGGTTCCACCGCACCTCCTCGCGCTCGTCGTCGCTGAACGGATAGGCGTGTGCTTCCTCACGCGTCGGCACCGGCAGATCGATGCCGCGTCGAATGCGCAGCCGCCACAGGTCGATCGTGCGCGCCGCGTCCTCGGCCTCCTCGACGGTCGGCGCGGCGAGCGCCGCGACCGCGAGCAGCAGGCGCGGCTCGGGACAGCGCGCCGACGGCGTGAAGTGCCGCCGATACAGACGCGTGACGTGCTCGGCATCGCCGCCGATGAAATGCGCGTAGGCATAGGGTAAGCCCAGTTCGGCGGCGAGCTGCGCGCCGTAGTCGGACGAACCGAGCATCCACACCTGCGGTGAGGTATCGCCGGTCGGCTGCGCGCGCAGCGCGGAGAAATCGTGCGCCTCGGGCAGCGTTCCGTCGAGGAAGCCGATCAGATCGAGGACCTGCCGCGGAAAGCTGCGCACGTCGCGCGATCCGAGCGCACCGGTGACCAGGCGCGATCCGCCGGGCGCGCGGCCGATCCCCACGTCGATGCGGCCCGGCGCGAGCGCTTCGAGCATGCGAAACTGCTCGGCGACCTTCATCGCCGCGTAGTGCGGCAACAGCACGCCGCCGCTGCCGATCCGGATGCGGGTGGTCTCGGCGGTCAGCCGTCCGAGCAGCACTTCCGGCGCGGCGTCGGCCAGCCCGCGGGTCGCGTGGTGCTCGGCCAACCAATAGCGGTGATACCCGAGCGCCTCGGCGCTGCGCGCGAGCGCGAGCGTCGCCTCGACGGCGTCGGCCGGGCTCACCCCGTGCAGGATCGGCGACTGGTCGAGGATCCCCAACGGCACGCTCACGATGCTTCAGGCATTCTTCATCCTTGCGCGCGATGCTGCCGCACATGGTGCGTCCACTTCGGCTCACCCCGATCGTCGTTCTCACCCTCGCGCTCGGGGCGTGTGGCGGGACGACGCCCCCGCGCCAGACGCTGCCGGGATCGACGGCGATCGTGCCAACGCTCCACACGTTGACGACGATCGGCTCGACCGTCGATCCGGGCCCGGGTGTGGGCGCCGGCGACCAGAATCCCTACGGCCTCGCGATCGCGCCGGTCACCGCCGGCAAGCTGAGCGCCGGCGATCTCGTCGTCTGCAACTTCAACGACGTCGCCAACGTGCAGGGCAACGGGACGACGATCGTCGCCTTGCACCCGGTCGCGGGTGCGACGCCGACGCACCTGATCGCCGATGCCTCGCTCAAGGGCTGCGATGCGCTCACGCTCGACGGCAGCGACGACATCGCCGCGGTCGCGCTGGTCTCCGGTGACGCCCCGCTGGTTTCGCCGGCGGGCGCGCTCGTCAACGCGGGCGCCAACCCGCTGTGGTCGTGGCCGTGGGGAGCGATCCTCGGCAGCGGCGGCCAAATCTTCGAAGCCGAGGCGCTCAGCGGCGCGATCGTGCGCTTCACGCCCAGCGGCGGGAACTTCACGAACCTGGTCTCGATCATCGGCGGAATCACCACCAACGCCGGCGTGCCCGGAACCGTGCTCGGCGCGTCCGGTCTGACCTACGACGCCGCGCACGACACGCTCTACGTCGTCGACGGCAACACGAACCGGCTGCTCGCGTTCAGCGGCGCCTCGACGCTCGCCGCCAACGCCATCACCGTCACCGGCACGGGCTTCAGCGGCCCATCGGCGGCGAACGCGCGCGTGGTGTTCAGCGGTGCACCGCTCAACGCGCCGATCAGCTCGGCCCTGCTCGCCAACGGCGACATCGTGGTCGGCAATACCGGCGACAACAACCTGCTCGAGATCACGCCCGCCGGTGCGATCGCCGGCGAGAAGCTGGCCGACACCGGGCCGCCCGGCGCGCTGTTCGGGATCGCGACGAGCGGTACGAGCGCAGCGACCCAGAAAATCTACTTCAACGACGACAACACGAACACGGTGGTGCTGCTCAGCCGGTAGCAACGACCTCGTCGATAAATGTCGCGACGCGCGCCACTATCCGTTCCGGCGCATCGCGATGGGGGCTGTGTCCAGTGTCGGGTAGCACCACCGTCTGTACATGGGGAACGCGGGCGGCGATGCTCTCGACCTGGGCCAGCGTCCCGTACTCGTCGTCCTCGCCTTGGATGACGAGCACCGGCGCGCTGATGCGCGCCGCCTCCGCCTCGATGTTCCAATCGCGAAAGCGCGGATCGAGCCAGGCGTCGTTCCAGCCGCGGAACGCGCCCTCGACGTGCTGATGGTAGCGTCCCAGCCGCGCGCGCAGGTCGGTCGTCTCCCACGCCTCGCGCGCGGCTGCGATGCTCCGCAGGCTGATCTCTTCGACGAAGACGTGCGGTGCCTCGAGGACGAGCGCGCGTACCCGCTCGGGGAACGTGCCGGCGAAGACGATCGCGATCGAGGCGCCGTCGCTGTGCCCGAACAGGATCGGCCGCTCGATCGCGAGCGCGTCGAGCACGTCGGGCAGCACCTCGGTCGCCTCGCGGTGCATGTAGTCCGGCTCGCGCGGCCCCGCGAGCGGGTCGGAGGCACCGTAGCCGCGCCGCGAGTAGGCAACGACGGCACAGCGCGTGCGCGCGGCGAGCAGCGGTGGGAAATCGCGCCAGAGCGCGACCGAGCCGAGCCCTTCATGCAAGAGCACGATCGTCGGCCGCGCCGGGTCGCCGTCGATGCGCAGCGTTTCCAAACGCGCGTCGCCGGCGACGATCGTCATACGCCCTCGCGCGCCCGCAAGACGTGGCGCTGGATTTTCCCGGTCGCCGTCTTCGGCAAATCGTCGACGAACGCGATCCAGCGCGGATACTTGTACGGCGCCAGGCGTTCCTTGACGTGCGCTTTGAGCGCCTCGACGAGGGCGTCGTCGCCGACGATCCCCGGTTTGAGGACGACGAAGGCTTTCGGCTTGACGAGGTCTTGCTCGTCGGCGACGCCGATGACTGCCGCTTCGAGGACCTGCTCGTGCGCGATCAGCGCCGACTCGACCTCGGCCGGCGAAACCCAGATGCCGCCCACCTTGAGCATGTCGTCGACGCGGCCGCAGTAGACGTAGCAGCCGTCTTCGTCCTGACGGTATTTGTCGCCGGTGCGCGTCCACTCACCGGCGAAGGTGCGCCGCGACTTCTCGCGATTGTTCCAATAGAAGGCCGCCGCAGTCGGACCGCAGACTTCCAACTCGCCGAGCTCACCGGGCGCGACCTCGGCGCCCTGCTCGTCGACGATGCGCGCGCGATAGCCGGGGACGGCTCTGCCGGTGGTGCCGTACTTCACCGCGCCGGGCCGGTTCGAGATGAAAATGTGCAGCATCTCGGTCGAGCCGATGCCGTCGACGATCTCGACGCCGAAGCGCGCCGTCCAGCTGCGGCCGATCTCTTCCGGCAACGGCTCGCCGGCCGAGGTACAGACGCGCAGCGCGACCTGATCGCGGGCGGGCAAGTCCGCGTACACGAGCAGCGAGCCGAACAGCGTCGGCACGCCGCAGAAGATCGAGGGCCGCTCGCGGCGCAGGATCGCGCCGACTGCCTCCGGCGTCGGCCGGCCGGAATACAGGATCGCCGTCGCACCGACCGAGAGCGGAAACGTCAACGCGTTGCCCAGGCCGTAGGCGAAGAACAATTTGGCCGCCGAGTAGACGACGTCGCCCTCGCGCATACCGAGCACGCCATGCGCAAACAGTTGCGCGGTGCCCATCAAGCTCGTCTGGACGTGGACGGTGCCCTTCGGCTTGCCGGTCGAGCCCGACGAGTACAGCCAAAAGCAGACGTCGTCGGGCCGCGTCGCCGCCGCGGTGCGCAGCGGTTGCGCGCGCTCGACCAGCTCGCCGAAGCGCGCCGGCAGCACGTCCTCGCACGTCCCGCTCGGGTCGGAGACGACGATCGTGCCCTGCCAACCCGCGTGCTGCGCGGCCTGCAGAAACGTCGGCAGCAATTCGCCCGAGACGACGGCCGCCTTGGCGCGGCTGTCGGCGAGGATGTAGGCGTAGTCTTCCGGTTTGAACAGCGTGTTGACCGGGATCGGCACGATGCCGGCACGGATCGCGCCCAGGAACGCGGTCGGAAAGTCGATCGTGTCCAGCATGCACAGCACGACGCGTTGCTCGATCTCCAGGCCGAGCGCGAGCAGCGCCCCGGCGCAGCGCTCGACGCGCGCTTGCAGCGCGCCGTAGGTGATCGTGCCGTATTCGTCGACGAACGCCACCTTGGCCAGGCGCTGGGCGTGATGACCGAGCAGGTCGACGGCGGCGTTGTACGTCGCGCTCGCAGCGATGGAAGTGGCCGGCGATTCGGATGCGATCATGCGGAGCCTCCGAGGGTGGCCGTCAGAGCGTGTACGGGTTGACGGCCTGTGCGGCGAGCTGCTCGAGGACCGGCAGCGGGCCTTGCACGGCCGTGCGCTGATGATAGAACCACAAGCCGCGCAGACCGCCCAGCTCCTCGCCGCCGCCGGCGCGGCCGGGGCCGCCGTGCTGACACGACGGCATCACGATGCCGTGGCCGGTCTGCGAATCGCCGACCGAGGAATCGACCAGCAGCACCCGTCCGTGCGAAGCGCCGATGCCGAGCGCCGCCCGCGCCAGGAACGCCGCGTCATCGCTGAACACCGAGACGACCAGCGAGCCGCCGCCGCGTCGCGCGAGCGCGAAGGCCTCGTCGGGCGAGCCGTACGTCAACACGCTGGCGACCGGCGCGAAGACTTCGAGATCGTGGACGATCGCCGCGTCGGCGCCGGCCGCGATCACCGTCGGGGCCACGAACGCGCCGCCGGCCGGAACGTGGGGATGCGTGTAGGCGATCGACGCGCCGGGCGCCCCGGCGAGCTGCGCGATGCCCTCGCGCGCACGCTGCGCCTCGCTTGCGGAGACGAGCGGCCCCAGCGCGACGCCGTCGGTCGCGGGATCACCGACGACGACCGCGTCGAGCGCCGTGCCGAGCGCGGCGAGCACCGCGTCGCGCACTGCGGCGGGGACGATCGCGCGGCGAATGGCGGTGCACTTCTGGCCCGCTTTGGTCGTCATCTCGCGCACGATCTCGCGCACGTACAGCTCGAAGATCGGCGTGCCGGGCTTCGCATCGGGACCGAGCAGCGTCGCGTTGAGGCTGTCGGCTTCGACGTTGACGCGCACACCGGCCCGGCGCACCTGCGGATGCGAGCGGATGCGCTCGCCGGTCTCGGCCGAGCCCGTGAACGCGATCGCGTCGCCGAACCGCACGTGGTCGAGCAGATCGCCCACGCTGCCGACGAGCAGTTGCAGTGCACCGTCCGGCAGCACGCCCGCGTCGACGACCGCGCGCACCATCTCGACCGACAGCCATGCCGTCGAGGTCGCGGGCTTGGCGAGCACCGGCACGCCGCTGAGCAGCGCGACGGCGGCCTTCTCCCACAAGCCCCACGAAGGGAAGTTGTAGGCGTTGATGTGGATCGCCGCGCCGTCGATCGGCACGCCCAGGTGGATCGCTTGGAAGTTCGGGTCGCGCGCGAGCCGCGCCGGCGCGCCGTCGGTGAGCACCTTTGCCTCGCCGAGCGATGCGCCGAGTTTAGCGTAGTATTTCAGCGTCCCGATGCCGCCGTCGACGTCGATCCCGGCGTCGGCCTTGGTGTTGCCCGAGTTGCGGCGCGCGATCGCGTACCAATCGTCGCGGCGCGCCTGCAGCGCGTCGGCAAGGGCACCGAGCAAGGCGGCTCGCTGCGCGTAGCTCAGCGCGCCGAGTGCCGGTCGACCGATCTCGCGCGCGTAGCGCAACGCCGCACTCAGATCGAGGCCGCTCGACGAGGCACGGGCGACGACCTCGCCGCTGACCGGGTCGACCAGCTCGGTGCCGGCGTCCGCTCCGCGCACCCACCGACCGGCGAGATAACTTTCGAGAACGACGGGCTCGGCGGCGACCATGGAAACCTTCTTTCGGTACGGGACGGGCGGGATGCGCTGGACGGCGCACCGCACGGAGCATTATACTGCATGCGAGAGCGAGCGCAAGCGTGATAGTGCATTCCGACGACGAGGGCGCCTTCCTCGCCCGCCTCGGCGAGCGGGTGCGGGAGCTGCGCGCCCGGCGCGGGATGACGCGGAAGATCCTGGCCAAAGATTCCGGGGTCTCGGAGCGCTACCTGGCGCAGCTCGAGACCGGCCAGGGCAACGCCTCGCTCCTCACGGTTCGTCAGGTGGCCCGCGCACTCGACGTCCCGGTCGAGGCGCTGCTCGGCGAAGGCGAGGACGACGACGCTCTCACCAGCGCGATCGCCGTGCTGCGCGGCTTGCGGCCGGAGCAGCAGGGTGAGGCCCGCGATCTGCTGGAGCGGACGTTCCGCGGCGTCGACCCCGCCGCGCGCGACGGCCGCATTGCGCTGATCGGCCTGCGCGGTGCCGGCAAGACCACCCTCGGCACGGCACTGGCGGAGAAGCTCGGCGTCCCGTTCGTCGAGCTGGACCGCGAGATCGAGCGCGCCGCCGGCGTCCCGCTGGCGACGATCTTCGACCTCTACGGCCAGGCCGGGTTCCGCCGCCTCGAGCGCCGCTGCCTGGACGCCGTTCTGGCGGAGCACCCGCGCTTCGTTTTGGCGACCGGCGGCAGCCTGGTCTCCGAGCCCTCGACGTTCGAGCACCTACTGGCGACGTGCCGCACGATCTGGCTCCACGCCTCGCCGGCAGAGCACATGGAACGGGTCGTCGCGCAAGGCGACATGCGCCCGATGGCCGGCAACCGCGAATCGATGGCCGACCTGCAACGCATCCTGGCCGGCCGCACCGCCCTCTACCGACGGGCGGACGCCGACGTCGACACCAGCCACCGCCCGGTGGAGCAGAGCCTCAGCGCCCTCCTGGCGGCGACCGCTTTACCGTGAGGCTACGGGATGGGCTCGCGCCATCGGGGAACTATCGACGGTGATGGAGCGGTCGTACGCAGTCGTGCTCGAACCGGAGGCTGAGGGCGGATACTCCGTCCACATTCCGGCATTTCGCGGAGCGCACACCCAAGGGGAAACCGTCGACGAATGCCTTGCAAACGCACGGGACGTCATCGAAGCATTCGTCGAGGTGCTGGCCGAGCGTGGCGAGCCAATTCCTCCATCCGACGTGGCAGCCACCGTTGCCGTCAACGTCCCTTCGTCCGCCGCATAGCGTCAACTACAGCAAGGCGCGCAACTGCTCGACGGTCAAACCGGCGTCTTCGAGCATCGCGAGCAAGGTGCCGCGCTTGAGTGGCCGACCTTTATGGACGTGAACGGAAACCATGCGATCCGTGACCGCATGCCGCAAGACGTGCGCGCTGCCGCGAATACGGATGACGACGAACCCTGCCCGGCGCAGGGCACGCACGAGACGGTCACCCGTTACGACTGGGAGCTTTTGGCTCATCTTGGCACCATTTGCGCAGCACGTCGGCATCGGCAAGGTGAAGGACGCTTTTTGCATGATACTGCTTGCGTCACCGCGTGACGTGTAGTATAGTGCACTGACCGGCCCCACCCCGGAGAGGAATGCGATGGTCACCTTGGCCGTGCCGGCGGACGCCGGACCCGTTGACTTCGAGACGTCGCCTGAGCGCTATCGGCATTGGAAGCTGTCCGTCGAGGGCAGGGTGGCGACGTTGGCGCTGGACGTCGATGAAGATGCCGGGCTGCGGCCAGGGTACAAGCTCAAGCTGAATTCGTACGACCTGGGGGTTGACGTCGAGCTGCGCGATGCGCTCGACCGGATTCGCTTCGAGCATCCCGAGGTCGCGACGGTCGTGCTGACCAGCGCGAAGGATCGCAGCTTTTGCGCAGGCGCGAACATCTATATGCTCGGGACCTCGACGCATGCCTGGAAAGTGAACTTCTGCAAGTTCACCAACGAGACGCGCAACGGGATGGAAGACTCCAGCCGGCACGACGGGCTGCGGTTCGTCGCGGCGGTGAACGGCGCGTGCGCGGGCGGCGGCTACGAGATCGCGCTGGCGTGCGACGAGATCCTGATGATCGACGATCGGTCAACGACGGTCAGCCTGCCCGAGGTGCCGCTGCTCGGCGTGCTGCCGGGGACCGGCGGCCTCACGCGGCTGACGGACAAACGCAAGGTGCGGCGCGATCTGGCCGACCTCTTCTGTACCAACGCCGACGGCGTGCGCGCGCAGCGCGCGAAAGAGTGGGGCCTGGTCGATGCGATCGCCAGCCCCTCGGAGTTCGCCGGGCTCGTGCAGCGGCACGCGCAGGCACTCGCCGACGCGTCACCGCGCGGCACCGATGCGCCGCGCGGCATCGCGCTCCACCCGCTGCGGAAGGCCGTCGAGGCGAACGGGCTTCGCTATCGCCACGTCGAGGTGACCTTCGACCGCGCGGAGCGGACCGCGACGCTGCTGCTGCGCGCGCCGCAGGACCCGCTGCCGGCCGATGCCGAGGCGATCGAAGCGCAGGGCGACGCGTGGTGGCCGCTGGCACTCGCGCGCGAACTGGATGACGCGCTGCTGTGGCTGCGCACGAACGAATTGGAACTCGGGCTGCTGCTGCTGCGCACCGAGGGCGACCTCGACGCGGTGCTCGCTGCGGGGGCACAACTCGACGCGCTCAGCGACCACTGGCTGGTCGGCGAGACGATCGGTCTGCTGCGCCGCACGCTCGCGCGCCTCGATGTCAGCTCGCGCAGTCTCTACGCGATCATCGACGGCGGGTCGTGCTTCGGCGGCCTGTTCTTCGAAGTCGCACTCGCAGCCGACCGCTCGTACATGCTCGACCAGGCCGACGGTGAAGGGCCAGCGATCGTCCTCGACGCCTGCAACGAAGGCATGTTCCCGATGGTGAACGGCCGCTCGCGCCTGGCGACGCGTTTCTTGGGTGCGCCGCAGAAGCCCAACGAACTCCTCTCCGCGCGCGCCTTCCGCTACAACGCGACCGACGCGCTCGCCGCCGGCCTGGTCACGATCGCCTCGGACGAACTGGATTGGGACGACGAGATTCGCCTGGCCATCGAAGAACGCGCCGCGCTCTCGCCGGACGCCCTCACGGCGATGGAAGCCAACTTGCGCTTCGGCGGCGAGGAGACGATGGAAACGCGCATTTTCGGCCGACTCTCGGCCTGGCAGAACTGGGTCTTCATCCGTCCCAACGCTACCGGTGCGCAGGGCGCGCTCACGCTCTTCGGCACCGGCACCAAGCCGCACTTCGATCGGAATCGCGTCTGATGACGAACATCGACTACCAGGAACGCGTCCCCAACAACGTCGACCTCGGTGCGAACCGCACGCTGCAGCGCGCGCTCGAGCAGTGGCAGCCGGCGTTCCTGCAGTGGTGGAAAGAGCTGGGACCGACCGACTTCCAAGCCAGCGACGTCTACCTGCGCACCGCGATCTCGGTCGATACGAAGGGCTGGGCGCACTACGACTACGTGCGCATGCCCGACTATCGCTGGGGCATCTTCCTGGCTGAACCCGAGGAGAACCGCACCATCGGCTTCGGCGACGACATGGGCAAGCCGGTGTGGCAGAACGTCCCGGGCGAATACCGTTCGACACTGCGCCGCCTCATCGTCACCCAAGGCGACACCGAGCCGGCGTCGGTCGAGCAGCAGCGGTTGCTGGGTCACACCGCGCCCTCGCTCTACGATCTGCGCAACCTCTTCCAGGTCAACGTCGAGGAAGGCCGTCACCTGTGGGCGATGGTGTACCTGTTGCACGCCTACTTCGGCCGGGACGGCCGCGAAGAGGCCGAGGCGCTGCTGCAACGCCACTCCGGCGCCGCCGACAACCCGCGCATCCTCTCGACCTTCAACGAGCCGATCAGCGACTGGCTCTCGTTCTTCATGTTCACCTTCTTCACCGACCGTGACGGCAAGTTTCAGCTCAAGTCGTTCGCGGAATCCTCGTTCGACCCGCTCGCCCGCACCTGCCGCTTCATGCTGACCGAAGAAGCGCACCACATGTTCGTCGGCGACACCGGTATCTCGCGCGTCACCAAACGCACGCTCGAAGTGATGAACGAACTGGGCACCGACGATCCGGTCGCGATCCGCAACGCCGGCGCGATCGATCTGCCGATGATCCAGCGCTACCTCAACTTCTGGTTCTCCTCCTCGCTCGATCTGTTCGGCGCCGACACCAGCTCGAACGCGGCGGCCTACTTCGCCAACGGCCTCAAAGGCCGGCCCGACGAGAAGAAGTACGTCGATCACGTCGAGCGCGAGACCGTCTACGATCTCGAGGTACCCGACGGCAACGGCGGGACGCGGATCGAGCGCATCCCACTGCGCAACGCGATGAACGAGTTCGTGCGGGTCGCCTACGTCGAGGACTGCGAGAAGGGGCTGGCCCGCTGGAACCGGCTGATCGAAGCCGCCGGGCATGCGTTCCGCTTCCGCCTCCCGAGCGTGCGCTTCCGCCGCACCGTCGGCAGCTGGGCCAACGTCCCCACCGATCCGTCTGGTACACCAATCGAGGCGTCGGCCTACGACGCACAGATCGCGAACTGGTTGCCCAGCGCCGAGGACCGCGCCTTCATCACCAGCCTCATGCACGGCGTCTTCGCACCCGGCAAGATGGCGAGCTGGATCGCACCCCCGGACAAGGGCATCAAAGACCGCCCCGTCGACTACGAGTACGTTCGCCTGGTGTGACGCCGGCGCAAAGTGATCGCGGCGCCGGCCGCGAAAGGGCCTCGCGTGGCGCTCGACCCTTCACTGCTGCTGTTCGTCCCGGCCGATCGACCCGATCGCTACGTGAAGGCGCTCCAGACGGCAGGCACGAGCGGCGCGATCCTCGATCTCGAGGATGCCGTCGCCCCCGACCGCAAGGCGTTCGCGCGCGATCAGGTGCGCGCGTTTCTCGACGCACACGACGATCTCGCGAAGGTCGTCGTGCGAATCAACGCCGCCGACGGCCTCGATGGCCGCAGCGACCTCGCCATGCTTGCCGGCGCGCGCACGCCAGCGGCGCTGGTCGTGCCGAAGGTCTCCGACGTCGGTGATATCGCGCACGTCTCGGCGAGCGTCGGCGAACTGCCGCTGATCGCGCTCATCGAGTCGGCCGAAGGGCTCGTCCACTGCGAGCGCATCGCCGCCGCCGCGCACGTGCTTGCGCTCTCCTTCGGGCCGTACGACTTGGCGGCCGCGCTCGGCAGCGAGCCCGACTTCGACGTGATGATGCCGCACCGCGCGCGCGTGCTCGTCGCCGCGCGCGCGGCCGGACGCTGGGCGATCGACGGCCCCTCGCGCGAATACGGCGATCCCGCCATCCCCGCCCGCGACGCCGCCGCCGCGCGGCGCATGGGGTACGACGGCAAGCTGCTCATCCACCCGGCGCAACTGGCGCCGGTGCGCGACGCATTCGCCCCCACCCATGAACAAATCGCGTACGCGCGACGCATCGTCGAAGCCGCCGCCCGCAGCTCACCGGCGGTGCTCGACGGCACGATGATCGACGCTCCGATCATCACCTCCGCCGAGCGCGTCCTGCGCCGTGCCGCGACTATGGTCGCGCCGGGGTCGTCGTGAAGTAGAGCTGGACCTTCACCCCGGACGTCCCGCTCCCGGCCGTCGTGTAGGGTGACGAAGACGTCCACGGGCCCCCGTTGATGTCGCCGGTGCAGGCCGCGTTGTTCGTCTTGCAGGTGAAGTTCAGGGTCTTCTTCGTGCCTTGGATCGGGACCATGTCGTTGTTGGTGGTGTTCCACTCGTTCCAGAGCGAGTAGCTGAACGGAACCTGGCTCTGGCTCGTCGGGACGAGCATGAGTTGCAGCCACGGCACGCTGGTGCGAGGCAAGTGATACTGCGAGGCGTCGCGGTACCAGTGCCGCAGCCCGGCGTTGGTCGAGCTGAGCGTCCCGAAGTACGAATCCGTTCCGGTGAACGCGGAGTTTGCGTAGACGCTCAGCGTGCGCATCCCGAGCACGGTGGCGGTCGTCGGATAGTGCGCCATCCCCGGCTGCTGTGCGGTCGTGCTCGTGTACAGGTTCCTGCTCAGTTCCTCGTACACTTTGCGGTTCTTGAACGTCTTGACGTAGACCGAGTCGTGCGAGCCGGTCCATCCGGCGACGAATTTCGCGAAGGCGGCGGCATACCCGCTGCGATTACCGTTCCAGTGCCCGTCGAGACTGGCTTTATCCAGCGGATTCTGGATCCACTGGGAGATGTAGATCGACGCCTCTTGGTCGTACGCGAGGTCCTTGGCGTCCGCCGAGCTGGGGCTGTACGCCTTGACTCTGTCTGCGAAATTCTTCGAGACCCAACCGAGCACGTTCCGCGCCCACTCTTCCGAAGCGGCGTACGCGTAGACGTAGGCATACGCATAGTTGTGCCGGATGACCGAGTCGTGGTTCATCCCCCAGGTGTACCCCCCGTGTGGGGTGTGGCCGTCTTGCGGAATGTTCAGGCAGTTCTTGTACCAGCCGGTGACCAGGCTCGGCGAGGGTGCGGTCTCCTCGAACCACGTCTTGGTCTTATAGACGGTCGGGTCGACCCCACGCTGCTCGACCCAATTCGAGTGGCTGTAGAAGTCCTGTACGACATGCAGCGACATGCCCATGACGGTGAGAAACTCGACGACGTCGTTGTCGCTCTCGGCCTTCTTCGCCGCCGCCTTGGTGTTGGCGGTGAGGTTCGCCCAGTAGTTCCTGACCTCGCTCGTCGAAAAAACATCGTCGAAGTGGAGTTTCTCGAGCATGCACTGCGGGCCTGAGCCGATGGTGGGCGTCGATGTGTAGTAGTCGGTCAGCCAATTCTCGACTTGCGTCGCGTCGGCCGCGGGGCCGCTGAAACCGAGCGAACGCATCACATCCTCGGTGATGCTCGCATGCGGTCCGGTGTCGAACGCCGAGGTGGGACCAGCGCTCAATCCGAGCGCGAACACGAATGCAAACACGGCAACGACCGCTCGTCTCATACCGAACCACACCTCTCGGGAGAACAGAGAACGGGCCTCCCTTTATCCTGGCGAGAAGGCGCTTCCTTTCGCACTCGTCACGGCGTAGCGAGCAGCGACTCCGGCCGCGCGGCGAGGACCGCGCGCGCGTGCGCGCCGCCGCCGCGCCGGCGGCTCACGTTGAACTCCTCGCTGAGCGTCCAGACCAAATACAGACCGCGACCTCGCTCGGCGAGCAGATCGCTCGGCAAGTGCGGCGTGAGTGCAAAACCCGGGCCGCGATCGAGGACGTGCAAAACCGGCTCGGCGCCCAGGTCGCAGACGACTTCGACCGCACCGGCGGCATGGCGAGTCACGTTGCCGACCAACTCGCCGAAGATCAGCTCGGCGGCGTACTGCGCGGTCTCGTCGAAGCCGCGCGCGGCCAACGTTGCGACGAACGCGTGACGCGCGGACCGCGCCGCCCGCCCGTCGTCGCTCGCGAACTCCCACACCGCGCGGTGCTCGGCGGGAAACGGCACCACCGTCAGGGCCAGAATCGCGACGTCGTCCAACGCACCCTCACCGAGGACCGCCCGCTGCAACGCGTGCGCGGGATCGGGCGCGTGCAACGGTACCGCGCCGAGGGCAGTGCGCAGGCGCCGCTCGCCTTCGACGACGTCGCGCGTCATCTCGGTCGCGCCGTCGGTGTAGAACACGACCAGGTCCCCCGGCCCCAACCGCACGGCCGGCGGATCGTTCGCCGCCCGCCCGCGCAGGCCGAGCGGGAGATCGGGCGCGTCGAGCAGCTCGACCTCACCGCCGGCGCGGCGCAGCAACGGCGGCGGATGTCCGGCCAGCGCGTAGGACAACTCGCGCTCGACCGGATCGTAGACGCCGACGACGGCGGTGACGACCCGGTCGGGGTGCTCGTTCTTGAGTGCGCGGTCGGTCGCGTCGAGGATCGTGACCGGATCGGCATAGACGAGCGCGATCGTGCGCACCGCCTGCCGCATCGCCGACATCAAGACGGCCGCTTCGAGCCCGCTGCCGGCGACGTCGCCGACCGAGACCACGAGCCGGCCGTCGCGCAGGAGGATCGCATCGTACCAGTCGCCGCCGACGAGGCTCTCGTTGGAGCCCGGTTGGTAGACGGCGTCGAGGGTCAGACCCGCGATCGCCGGCAACGATGCCGGCAGCGCGGCCTGCTGGAACGCGGTCGCGATCTGCCGCTCGCGTTCGAACAGTCGCGCGTTGTCGAGGGCCACCGAGGCGCGCGCCGCGAGCAGCTCGGCGGCGCGCCGTTCGGCGTCGGTCGCCTCGCCCGAGGGTGAGTTGACGAGTTGCAGCACGCCGATGGTGCGGCCACCCGAGTGCAGCGGCACCGAGATCACCGATCGCATTCCGGCGTCGAGCATGAGCGCGAGCTGTTCCTCGCTCTGCGCCACCGCCCGCAGCATCTCGGGCGTGATCCGCGGTACCATCCGCGATTCGCCGGTTCGCATGACGGTCGCGATGCCGTCGGCCGCGCGCGTGGCCGGAAAGCGTCGCACCACGTCCCACGTGCGTGCCACCATCGCCGGATCGTCGTGCACGATCACGCGCGCGCCCAGCGACCCGTCCGGCTCGGGCAGAAAGACACCGGCCCATTCGGCCAAGTGCGGAACGGCCGCGCGCGCGATCGCTTCCAGCGTTCGTTCGACGTCGAGCGAGGAGGCCAGCAGGTCGCCGGCATCGAGGAGAAATTGCAGAACTCGGGCGGCGGCGAGCTGCTCGTCGTCGACGCTCACGAGCGCTCCGCGAAGTTCCCCATCGCGCCGCTCGCGCGCAGCGCAGCGATGCGCGCGTCATCGTACCCGAGCACGTCGCGCAGCACGTCGTCGGTGTGCTCGCCCAGCTCCGGCGCGCGGCGATGCGCGGCGGCGCCCTCGCCGACGCGGACCGGACTCGCGAT
>Ga0181531_10000541_pt1 | contig 25258 bp, 21 predicted proteins | sample PEATcosm2014_Bin_38_FD_119743 | JGI IMG/M metagenome (GOLD analysis project Ga0181531, IMG submission 119743) | Peatland microbial communities from MTU Mesocosm Facility, Houghton, MI, USA - PEATcosm2014_Bin11_10_metaG | ecosystem: Environmental > Terrestrial > Soil > Wetlands > Peat | place...
TCTATTTCCGCCGTGGGGAGCAACCGCGCCTATGCCTCTCCGCCCTGCGGGAAGCCGGTAAGCCAGTCTCGACGCGCTACGTGGCCGAGTACGTCATGCAGGCGAAGGGGGTGGACGTTGAGCCTCGCGTCGAAACCAAGATCATCGAGAACCTTCGCGTCGTGCTGGCGCGGCTTGCTGCCAAGGGGATCACGCGCAAGGTCGTGGTCTGGCCGGACGCGTGGTGGGAATTGGCGACGGACTAGCCGCAAAAAATCCCGCGCGAGCGTTGACCCGAATCGAAATGCTCAGCCAAGCATAACTTGCCGTATTTGCTGCCCAGCCACGGCCTGACCGAACCGCAACCCCCGCCAGCGCCCGGGGGAAGCGTCCCGGAAAGGAGGTGACGGTAGTTCAAGTAATATACTACTAACTTGACAAATCTAGCATGATTTGTCTAGTGCGTAGGCATGGCCGATGCGTGTGGCGCCCCACGTCCGATCGAATTCCTCCTCCGTGGGTATGAGCTGGAGGACTGTGTTGCTCTTACAGCCAAATGGCCGAGCCTGTCGGCGACGGAGCGACTCGCTTTAGGATTCAGTGACTCGTTGCCAGATCAAGCGCCCGAGTCCTCGCCCATTCCGCGTCTTTAGGCTCACGACCCTCAGCCGCGTCTGCGATGCGATCCAAGTGGCCTTCGATTTTATCCAGAAACATCGCGATGTATTCCAACGCCCTCGCCTGCCGCTGACTAGGGTCCGTCAGATTGCCGTCGAAGGTCCATTTGGTGCGCGGGGGAGACTCGGCCGATTCTTGATCTGACATAGGGGCACTCCATGCTGCGACTCGGAGGCCAGATTCTAATACCGGCCATCGATTCGCGCTGAATATCCGAGTGCTAGCGGCCTACGCCGCCGCCCGCTGCCAATATCCGCAGAAATCCACGCTCGGCGGCGCCTTCATGGCCAGACCCACCACGCCGCGGACTTGGCGCCCGTTGTCCACCCGGCGGTTATCCTCGCGCCACGCGCTCTCTTGGGCGTAGCGGCCAAGGTAAACGCCGCTGATATGGTGGTGGTGGCCCTGTTCGGCCCGGCGCATCCGCGAGAAGAAGGACTCCGCGCCGTTCGTGCAGGCGCCGTCGTCGCTGTAGCTGACCTGATGGTTGATCCGCTTCATGGAGTAGCGGGCCGCTAGGTCATTCCAGGCGTTGCTTTCGTCGGCCTGGATTTCGGTCTCACGGGCCACCCGGTTGCGGATGAAGGAGAGCGCGTCGCCCTCGGTGCGGAACGCCGCCGGCAGGATTTGGCCATCACGCTCGCGGATGACCACAACGCACTGGCGCTTGCCGTTCTGATTGCGGGACAGGCGACGATCGCGGCGGTTTTCCTTGTGGTTGGCTGGCTTCACGTAGCCGCCAAAGTAGCCGCCATCGATTTCCACGGTCTTGCCAACGCCGCCCAGGTGCAGGCCCCGGATTTCGGTAGCCATGGCTTCCCGTAGCTTGTGGGCCAGGACGAACGCCGTCTTGTATTGGCAATCCAGGTCGCGGCTCAGGGCTAGGGCGGACTTGCCCTTAACCTCGTTGCAGAAGATCACGATGGCGGCGAGGTACTGGCGCAGGGGCATCTTGTGGAACGCGAACAAGGTGCCGGACGTGAGGCTGAAATCCTTGCAGCAGGCCTTGCAGCGGAACCGTAGGGCGCCGTTGGGGCGGCGGGCCGTGTAGCAGGTCTGACAACCGCAGTGCGGGCAAACCGGCTTGCCCTGCGTGTCGGCCCAACGGATCGCGGCGAAGGTGGCCTCAACCTGTGTGTCCGTCATCCGCGTGATAGCGCCGATACCGAGGGTGCGGGCGGCGGCGGAAAGGAGGAAGTGTTGGGCCATCTGTCTCTCATGGAAGCTTTCTTCCGCGAGTGATAGACGTGAGGGCTTGCCCCGTCAACAGAAATCTTCTACATATGGAAGATACTTTTTACCGTAGGAGGTTTCATGGGCCTGACAGCCAAGGAGCAGGAGTGGGCCGATAAGGCGCGGCGCTTCCTCAAGGTGGAGCTAAAGCGGGCCGAGCTTGGTTACAAAGACCTGGTGACGCGCCTCAATGAACACGGCCTAGAGGAAACCGAAGCGTCGATTACCGGGAAGTTGAACCGAGGGACGTTTTCAGTGGCTTTTTTCTTGGCGGTTTTGGCAGTATTGGGGCTGGAGGGGGTGCAACTTGAGGACCTTTGACCACCACTAAGTTGCCGCCATCATTTTCAATCGAGACGGCATGCGACATGCAGATGCTTGGGTCGCCCTCTATTTTGATGCCAATACCTTTTGCCCCCGCTACAAACAAACCATCCGCATTGATCGCAGAGCCGCTTCCTACGCAGCTTTTCGTGTCGGGCGGGAACGGCGGGACCATGGCTTGATAGTGCCGTTTGATCGCATCCAGCGCCGCGTTAAATTCTGCCGGTTGAAACTTACCCCCAGGTGGCAAATGAGGCGGTAAAAGCGCCTCTAGCCTGTCGGAGAGAATCTTTCGCTCCTGCAACTCCGTGACTGGGTTAGACTCGATGCTCGACGGAACAGCGGCAGTTGGTTGTGCGTTGCGCTGCTGCGACGCTTGCGGGCTGATAGCGCTGTCTTGCGGAGGCAGTCCAAGGCCCCTAGCCAGCTTCACGCCTCCGCCAGTAGCAGCTAGCATTGAGGACCCAAGCGCCGCGCCTAAAGCCCCCCTGATCAGCCAATGCCTTGACTGATAAAAAGATTTCAATGAGTTACCGGCGCTCCCCATGCACACTCAACCATCGTAAAAATTCGAAGGTGGCGGTGGAGGCGAAGGCTCCAATCACACCGCAAACAACGAACGTAGTGCGCCATGTGGGATTGTCGATCCAAATCCACAATAAGATGGCTGTGACCAAAGGCACGGGCGCCATCAAAAACAGCAGTTTGGCCGCTCGGTTGTGGGGCGCTCCCTCGACTAGCATCAAAGCCGCCCCAGTCGCCAACGCGAAAAACCAGCCGCCTGAGCCGATGGTCCAAATAATTTCGATCGCGCGCATCCAGACCACCTTATCCGGCCCTTCGAGAGGCAGTCGATAGGCAGGACTGGGCATGTAGGCTGGCGGGGCACCTATCCGTTATCCTACTTACCAAGTAGGAGATTTTGGGGCAGGCGCCTTCGTGGCGCTTGCTCCATAATACCGGTTCTAAGGACCTGTCCTTAGCGGGGGGTCCAGGGGGGCAGAGCCCCCTGGCATTCTTCTACCGCTTACCGCACCGCGTGCTGCGTAGCGCCGAACAGGATATCGCGTTGCTGGTCGGTCATTGGGCCGGCGCGGCGGTGGTCCGCGAGCACCGCCATGCCGCGCTGCACCGCCGGGCGCGCCTCGATCGTTGCGATCCATCGCTGAACGTCCGGCACATTGTCCATCGCCACGCCGCCGGCCATCACGGCGTAGCGCACCCACGGAAACGTCGCGATATCGGCGATCGAGTAGTCGGCCCCGGCCAGGAACGGCGCCTCGGCCAGGCGGCGCTGCAGCACGCGCATCAGGCGGCGCGCCTCGTTGCCGTAGCGTTCGATCGCGTAGGGTATCTTGTCCGCTGCATAATTGGCAAAATGATTGTATTGGCCAAACATCGGCCCGATGCCGCTCATCTGGAACATCAGCCATTGCAGGCAGATGTAGCGGGCTGCCGCGTCGGCCGGGATCATTTGCCCGGCCTTTTCCGCCAGGTAGATCATGATGGCGCCGGATTCAAACAGGGTCAGCTTCCGGCCGCCCGGTCCGTCCGCGTCGACGATGGCCGGGATGCGGTGATTGGGGTTGATGGCGAGGAATTCGGGCCGGAACTGTTCGCCTTCGCCGATGTTGATCGGGGTCACCGTATAGGGCAGCCCGAGCTCCTCGATCGCGATATGGACTTTCTGCCCGTTGGGTGTTGGCCAGCTGAACAGCTCGATCATCGCGACGCTCCATAGTGGGGGATTCGCCCCACATGGTGCGCCACGCAGCACCGCGGGAGAGGCCGCTTAACCCGATCTTAAACCCCGCCGCACAGACTGAGAGGTTCGTAACCACACGAGACGAAGCCGATGCTCAGACCCCTGCAAGCCGCCGACCTGCCGCGGCTTGGCACGCCGACGCCAGCGCGACGCCCGCGCCAGGCGCCGCGCCAGGCGGCGGAGGCGCGTGGCCTCACCTTGCTCTACCAGCCCAGGCGCGCCCTGGCCGGCGGCCGGTTGCTCGGCGCCGAGGCCACCCTGTGCTGGCCGCGCGGCCGCCTCGGCGCCAATTCGGCCAGCTTCCTCATGGGACATTTGGCAACCCTTGGCACCGCGGGACCCGTGCTGGCGCACGCCTTGCGCGAGGCCTGCCGTGCCGCGGCGCAGTGGCCAAGCGGCCTGCTCAGCATCACGCTACCCGCGTGCACACTCGCCGACGGCACGTTGCTCGGGGCCATCGGCGCGGCGCTCGCCGCCAGCGGTCTCAGCCCGGAGCGGCTCGAAGTGGCCTTCGCCGAGCCGGCCCTGGCAACCGACAGCACCGAAATCCTGCTCACCCTGGCGGCCCTGCGCGACCTCGGGGTCGGCGTCGCGCTGGACGGCTTTGGCGCCGACAGCGCGAGCCTGCTGACGTTGAAGCGCTTGCCCTTGACGGCGCTAAAGCTGGACCGCGCGCTGGTGCGCGACCTGCCGGCGGACCGTGTGGCAGTCGCGGTGGTCGCGGCCGCGCTGCTTTTCGCCCACGCGCTTGACGTCGGCGTGATCGCGTGTGGCGTGGAAAACGAGGCCCAGCGCGACATGCTGCGCCGCATCGGCTGCGACGCGGTCCAGGGTTCGCTGTGCGGCCGCCCTGCCGCGGAGCTGGCAGAGCTTGCTACGCCAGTTCATTGATAACAAACGTACAATCTGTTCAAACAATTGGCTTCGCCGACCAGGGGCTCTGCCCCTGGACCCCGCTGGGGCCGTAGGCCCCAGACCCCATTCCCTGGAGCGCCCTCGGCGGGCCGATCGCACGCAGCTAGGCGATGGAGAGCGCGACAAGCTTTGCAATGGTGTTCATGTTGCGGGCGGTACCCCATTGCGCGGCGGGGATGCGCATCTTCGATTGCCCCTGGCCCGAGCCATACCAAACGTAGAGTTCGCGACGGCCCAGCGCTAGAAATTCGTTGGGCGCCTGGTTTTTCACCCCCTCGAGCATCTTCGGCGTGGCAGTGTCGTCGAGAAAAATCGCCATCGCCTGGCTTCCCGGCGCCTGCGGCCACGGATTGCCACGCAACACCGCCTCCATGTCGTCGCCGCGCCGCACATGCACGCGGATCGCCTTGCCGACCCGCGCGGCAAGCCGGGATTCCAGGCCGGCCCGCACATCGGCCTCTGGCGCGGATGACCGAAACACCGCATTGCCGCTCGCGATGACGGTGCGCACGTCGCGATGCCCGGCTTCCTCGCACAGGCACACCAGGTCGCGCATCCGCAACGGCGCCGCGCCCAACACGTTCACCCCCCGCAACAGCGCAACATAAGGCCACATGGCCGCTCCTCGCCGCGCAATTCCGCGCGTCCATAAATCCGCCGCCGCCGCTCCGGCGGATGCCGAAGCCGCAAGGAATTCACGACATAGCGAGTCGTGCGTTATCGCGGTAGGGACGTGGGTTACCCCACGCCCCCCGCACGGATCCGTACGTGCCCAATTAAGGCATACGGCTCCTACCTTGGGTGTCTGACGGCGAAGCGCGCTTCGGGCCAGGGATGGAGGGTCCGGGGTTTGCGGAGCCAGGCGTCCGCCAAATGCTTCATGCGCTCCAGGTTCAGCCGGTCTTTCTGGCTGCGTCGGCTTAGAGCGCGATGCGATCAGGTTGAATCGGAGTTGCGGGACATCCCACTCTAGAGCAATATCGTCACGGGTTGCGTCAGCACGACGATAAAATTGCTCGTCAAAACAAAGGCTAGAGCGTGATCGGCACCATCAATTCACGTCAACCTCAGCCGATCACGCTCTAGTTCTCGGCGAAAACATTAAATGACATGGTTTTTTTGGCCTCGCCGTTTCCCCAACTGATTCCCAAGGAATGGGGTCTGGGGCCGTCGTGCGCAGCACGCCAAGGCGTGACGGCGCCAGCTTGTCCAGGGCAGAGCCCTGGCCTGTTATCTGAGCTTGGTAACTCGCGGCTCATACGTAATCCGGCACCCCGGATCTTCCCTGGGCACATGGTCCTGGGTACTGAGGCTCAGATTCGGATTGTAGAACGGATCGCCTTCGGCCAGTTTTGCGCCCCAGCGCTTGACCATGCGTTTGGTGTCGGCGGGGTGGAATACTTGTTTGGTGTGGCTGCGGGTGGCGGACTCGAAATGATAGAGCATCGTGGCGCCGTCGTACAGGATCTTGTAGCCGCGGGCGCCGATGCGCAGGCATAGGTCGGTGTCGTTGAAGCCGATGCCGAACGTTTCGTCGAAGCCGCCGACTTCGTCGAATACCGATTTGCGCATCATCAGGCAGGCGGCGGTGACGGCCGAATAGTCGCGCACCGCCGCGAGCGCGCAATTATAGCCGAGGTTGCGGCGGCCCGCGGCGTCGAGGAAGACTTCCTGCAATCGCAGGGCGTGGTCGGCGGAATTATTGAACCCGAGCACCACGCCGGCGTGCTGCACGCGGCGGTCGGCGTACATCAGCAGGGCGCCGACGGCGCCGACTTCGGCGCGGTTGGCGAGGCTGCGCAGACGGGCGAGCCAGCCGTTCTCCGTGGCCTCGATATCGTTATTCAGGAACAGCACGAACTCGCAGTCCGCGCCGTGGCGCCTTACGGCCTGGTTATTCATGCGCGAGAAATTGAAGGCGCCGCGATAGACCATGACGGTATAGCGTTCGCTGATTTCGGCGAGGTAGGTCAGCGTTTCGGGATCGTTTGATTCGTGGTCTATGATGACCAGCCTGTAGTCGGCGCCGTCCGCGGTGCGTTCGATGCTATCCACCGCGGTTTTCAGCAGCGCGTGGCCGTTCTTGGTCGGCATGACGATCAGGATGCGGCCGGCAGCTTGCGGCCAGTCGATGCGGTACTGGTTGAACCATGGGCCTTCGCTCGCGCGCGCGCCGGTGCCGAGGCGGTCGAGATGGCGTTGCAGCGCGGCGATCGTTGCCGCCATCACCTGTTCCTGTTTCTGGTGGCCGGTGCTGGCGGCGTGGGTGCGCCAGCGATACAGCACGGCGGGCACGTGGGCAACGCTGCCGGCTTCCTCGATGACGCGCAGCACGAAATCGATGTCGGCGGAGATCGGCATGGTTTCGTCCCAGCCGCCGATGCGGCGCGCGAGTTCGGTGCGCACACAGATCGGGTGCACGAAATACGGGTGGCTCAGATAATAATCGTGGCTAAAGGCCGGGCGCAGGCGGAATTCCAGCACGCCGCGCAGATTTTCGTCGATCAGCACCTCGTCGCCATAGAGCAGGTCGGCGCCGGTCAGGCGCGCGGCGCGGATCAGTTGCCAGATCGCGTCGGGCTCCAGGTAGTCGTCATGATCCAGGAACGTCACGTAGTCGTGGCGCGCGGCGCGCAGGCCAAAATTGGTGGCGCGCGTCACCCCGACATTGTGCGGGCTGTGCAGCACGCGCACGCGCGGGTCGCGGCGCGCGTAGCTCGCCAGCAGCTCTTTCACATGCGGCGCAGCGGAACCGTCATCGATACAGATCAGTTCCCAATTGTCGCAGAACTGGTGGCGCACGCTTTCCAGCGCCTCGGAGAGCCAGGTGCGCGGGGTGTCGAACACCGGCATGATGATGGAAATACTCGTGCCATGCGCGCGATGGTTCAGTGCGCGCTTGAGGCGTGGCAGCAGCCCCGGTTTCGCGGTCAGGATTTCGCGCCGGCGCAGGAAACGCTGCATGTTGCTGTTCGGCATGATGCGGATCGGCGAGCCGGGCAGCCGCACGTTGGTGCCGGAAAAACGCACCGCGATGTCCTGGCCGATCAGGCGCTCGAAATGCGCGGCGAGGTCGATCTTGAAAGCGCACAGGCCGGCGGCGAGGCCGGCGCCGAGCAGGTCGCCGCGGAAGCCGTTCGCCAATGCCGTGCCGAGCACCGCGCCATTCGGGCCCACGGCTTCCACGGTCACCTTGCGGTCCGGGTGCGCCAGGTCGAGCGCCCAGCCGTGCGCGGACATCCCGTGCAGCGTATCGAACCGGCCTTGCAGGTCGGGCACCGGTTCGATCACCACGGGGCTGCCGGTGAGGTCGGTTTGGCTGCCCGCGATGCGCACGCCGAGGCGTTTGCGGGCGCTTGGGTCGACCGGGTCGGGCAGGTCGATGCCAAAGCCGCAGCGGCCGTCACCCAGTCCGCGCTCGCGGATATCCTCCCGCCTGGCATCGGCCGTTACGGTGGCGACGATGTCGTTGCCGACCACGACGTCGAGTGCCACGCGGCGGGTCGGCTCGGCCAGGTTGACGGCCCAGCCTTCGACGCGCGCCGGATTGGCGACGTCCAGGCAGCCGGCGATACCGATCGAGGCTGCCTGGATTTTGACCACGGGTTCCGGCAGGTGCAGGCCGCCGATACGCAGCGTGAGCGACGCCGTGCTGCCGGGCGGCAGCAATGAAATGAGCGGAATGCGGTAGTGCCAGGCCTCCGGCGCCGCTCGGTGCGCGGCGCCGCGGCCGATCGGGACGGTGCCGTTGAGCAGCTCAACGCCGATGATATCGGCGAGCCAGGTGGCGGCCTCGAATTCCCCGGTTAGCGCGAGGCCGTCGAGCCTGGCCGGTGTCGCCCGCAGGGCGTAGGCGTTCTGCAGCGGATAGGGCAGCGGCAGCAGCCAGCGCCCGGCCGGCAGCGCCAGCAGTTCCAATTCGCGAAAAATGATGTGGCGCGGCAGCGGCAGCTGCGCCTGGCGGCGGCCGCGCGCCTTGGCGACGTCTGCCGTGGCGTACAGGGTGCCGTCCAGCACCAGGCCGACCTGCTCCAGCGCCACGACGCCGGCGCCGGTGAAGGTGGCCTGCACCGAGCCGTCCGGGAGCAGTGCGATTTCGGTGCGGGGTGACAGTGATTTCATGCCGCCCGGAATAGCGTCCGGCCCTAAAGCTGCAACCGGCCGGCGCGGGGCGCGCCGGCAGAGGTTGCGTTTCGCGGGTTAACGTGGCCCGATAGGGCCGCTGGATGCAACCATAGGGCGAATTTCTTTTTGACCATGCGCATTTTACTTACCGGCGGTTGTGGTTTCATCGGGTCCGCCGTGGTGCGGCACATCCTGCGCGCGACCGCGCACGACATCGTCAATGTCGACAAGATGACCTATGCCGCCTCGCTGGACGCGCTGGAGGAGGGTTTTGGGCATCCGCGCCATATGCTGGTGCGCGCGGATATCGCGGATGCCGCGGCGATGCGGCGGGTGTTCGCCGAGCACCGGCCGGATGCGGTGATGCATTTGGCCGCCGAAAGCCATGTCGACCGCTCGATCGACGGGCCGGGGGATTTCATCCGCACCAACATCGTCGGCACTTTTGCGTTGCTGGAGGCCGCCCGCGCCTATTTTTCCGAATTGGACGGCGACCGGCGGGCCAAATTCAGGTTCCACCATATCTCGACGGACGAGGTGTTCGGGGCGCTCGGGCCGCACGATCCGCCGTTCACCGAGACGACGCCGTACGATCCGCGCAGCCCGTATTCGGCCAGCAAGGCGGCCAGCGACCATCTCGCGCGGGCCTGGCTGCACACGTACGGCCTGCCGACGCTGGTCAGCAACACGACGAACAATTACGGGCCCTGGCAGTTTCCCGAGAAACTGATCCCGCTGGTGATCATCAACGCGCTCGAGGGGCGCGCTCTGCCGGTCTATGGCGACGGCGCCAACCAGCGCGACTGGCTGTATGTCGAGGACCATGCCGAAGCGCTGGTGCGGGTGCTGGAGCGTGGGGTGCCGGGGGAGACCTACGCCATCGGGGCGCGCCAGCCGCGGCGCAACATCGAGGTGGTAAGGGCGATCTGCGCACTGCTCGACGAATGCGCGCCGGACCCGGCCGGGGCGCACGAGCGGCTGATCAGTTTTGTGACCGACCGGCCCGGGCACGATTTTCGCTACGAAATTGACGCCAGCTTAGCCGAAGGGGCGCTGGAATGGCGCGCGGCGCACGATTTTTCGGCCGGACTGCGCCGAACCGTGCGCTGGTATATGGACAACCGGGCGTGGTGGCAGGCCATAAGGGCGGGGAACTATGCCGGGCAGCGTTTAGGCACGGCGGCGTGATTTAAGGGACTGACCATGGATATGAAGGGTATCGTGCTCGCCGGGGGATCGGGCACGCGGCTGCATCCGATGACGCTAGCGTCGTCGAAACAACTGCTGCCGGTCTACGACAAGCCGATGGTGTATTACCCGCTGACCGTGCTGATGCTGGCCGGCATCCGCGACATCATGATCATCTCGACGCCGGAGGATTTGCCGCAGTTCCGCCGGCTGCTCGGGGACGGGGCCGAGCTCGGGGTCAAGTTCTCGTTCGCCGAGCAGAAACGGCCCGAAGGCATCGCCCAGGCCTTTCTGATCGCCGACGAATGGCTGGCCGGCGCGCCCTGTGCGCTGGTGCTCGGCGATAATCTGATCTTTGGCGAGCACCTCTCCACCGGCTTTCGCGCGGCGGCGGCGCGGCCCGAAGGGGCCACCGTGTTCGCCTATCAGGTGCGCGACCCCGAGCGCTACGGCGTGGTGGTGTTCGATGAGCGCGGACGCGCCACCGACATCATCGAAAAGCCCAAAAATCCACCAGGGCCATGGGCCGTGATCGGGCTGTATTTCTATGATGCGCGGGTCACCGAGTTCGCCCGTGCGGTCAAACCCAGCGGCCGCGGCGAGCTGGAAATCACCGACCTGAACCGGATGTATCTCGAGGACGGCAGCCTTCAGGTGGAGCGGCTTGGCCGCGGCTGCGCGTGGCTCGATGCCGGCACGCCGGACAGCCTGCTGCAGGCCGCGGCCTTCGTGCAGACCATCCAGAGCCGCCAGGGCCTCCTCGTCGGGTGTCCAGAGGAAGTTGCCTACCGCATGGGCTTCATCGACTCCGCCGCACTGCGCCAACACGCGCGGCGGCTCGGCAAGACCGAGCTTGGCCGCCTGCTGCAAGATCTGGCCGACGGGGTTCACGCCTAGGCCCCGCCCGCATTTCAGCTTTTGACCGCGGGAGACCGAATTGCAGCCCGACCTGACGATACAGCGTTTGAATGTGCCTGACGTTTTGCTCATCACGCCGCGCCGCTTTGGCGACCCGCGCGGGTTTTTCGCGGAGACCTATTCGGCGCCGAAATTGCTGCCGGCCGGCATCGCGCTGCCGTTCGTGCAGGACAACCAGAGCTTTTCCGCCGCCCCCGGCACGTTGCGCGGCCTGCATTGCCAGGTGGCGCCGCGCGTGCAGGGCAAGCTGGTGCGCGTGCTGCGCGGCGCGATCTGGGACGTTGCGATCGATGCGCGGCCCGGGTCGCCGACGTTTGGGCAATGGGCGGCGGCCACACTGTCGGCCGAGAATTTCGCGCAACTCTGGGTGCCGCCCGGATTTCTGCATGGCTTCTGCACGCTCGAACCCGATACCGAGGTTTTTTATAAAGTGACCGACCTGTATGACCGGGACAGCGAGCGCGGGGTGATCTGGAACGACGCCACGCTCGCGCTGCCGTGGCCGTTGCCGCCTTCCGGACCCGTGCTGTCGGACAAGGATGTTGTTTTGCCGGAGTGGTCGGCGGCGGCCACTTGGTTCGCCGCATGAGCGCGATCCTGGTCACCGGGGGCAGCGGCCAGTTGGCCACCGCGCTTGCGAAAGCGGCTCCCGGCGAGGTGCGCGTCGTCGGCCGCCCCGCATTCGATTTTGACCGTCACGAGAGCGTGGCCGCGTTATTCGCGGGTGACGCGCCGGAGCTGGTGGTCAACGCCGCGGCGTGGACCGCGGTCGATCTGGCCGAGCGGGAGCCAGCGGCGGCGCGCCGCGCCAACGAGGCCGGCCCCGCGCAGCTCGCGGCCCTGTGCCGCCGCCACGGCAGCAAACTGATCCATATCAGCACCGACTACGTGTTCGACGGCACCAAGGGCGCGCCCTACGTGGAAACCGACAAGGTAAACCCCACCGGTGTTTACGGCGCGACAAAACTGGCTGGCGAGCGGGCGGTGCGGGCGGCGCTGCCCGATGCGGTGATCCTGCGCACCTCCTGGGTGTATGCCGAATCCGGAAAAAATTTCGTGCGCACGATGCTGGAGCTGGCCCGTACGCGCGACCGGCTGCGTGTGGTGGCCGATCAGCACGGCTGCCCCACCAACGCCGACGATCTCGCCGATGCGGTGCTGGCGGTGGCGGCTGCCATGCGGCAGCCCGGCGCGGGGTACGGCGGGATTTATCATGCGGCCGGCAGCGGCGAGACCACCTGGCACGAATTTGCCTGCGCGATTTTTGCCGCGGCGCGGCCACTGGGACGGAAAGCCCCGCCGGTGGAACCGATCGGCACCGCCGATTATCCGACGCCGGCGCGGCGGCCCGCCGATAGCCGGCTCGATTGCGGCAAGCTGGCGGCGACGTTCGGGGTGCGGCTGCCGGATTGGCGGGGGAGCCTGGATCGCGCCGTGCGCGCGATCTGCGCCGCGGCTTCGGTGGCCTGAAGCCGCGCCATGGCAACTCCGCATATCGCCATTCTGCTGTCGACCTGGAACGGGGCCACCTTCCTGCCGGAACAGCTCGCGAGCTTTCTGCGGCTCTCGGGTCCGGATTGGCGGCTGTTCTGGCGCGACGACGGATCCGACGACCGTTCCGCCGACATCGTGCGTGCGTTCGCCGCCGGCCCCGGCGCCGGGCTGGTTGTCGAGCGCAACGACAATCGCGGCCGGGTCGGCATTACGGCAAGTTTTTTGACATTGCTGCGCCTGGCGCCGCCGGGCGCGGTGGTGGCGTTCGCCGATCAGGACGACGTTTGGCTGCCGGAAAAACTGGCGCGCGGCTTCGCGGCGCTGGAGCGCGTGAGCGAGGGCACGCCGGCACTCTATTGCGCGCGGCAATCGCTGGTGAACGCCACGCTGCGGCCGATCAAGTTGAGCGCCACCATTACCGAGCCACCCGGATTCCCTCAGGCGCTGACACAGAACATCGCCACCGGCTGCACCGTGATGCTGAACCCGGACGCGGTGCGCCTGATCGCGGCAAGCCGCGAGCCGCCGGCGACCCTGCACGATTGGTGGGCCTACCTGGTGGTGACGGCGGCCGGCGGTCGCGTGCTGATCGATGACGAACCGACCGTGCTGTACCGCCAGCATGGCGGCAACGCGGTGGGCGTGCCGCTGTCGCCGTGGAAACGCGCCGCGGCCGCGGTGCGGCGCGGGCCCGGCGTGTTCATGCGCACGTTTCGCCAGCATACCGCGGCGCTCAGCGATCAGCCGGAGCTGCTTTCGCCGGCGGCGAAGGATGCTCTAGAGAAGATATCCGAGGGGTTGCTGGATGGCGTGGCGCCGCGGCTGCGGGCTTTGCAGCACCCGGGGTTGCGAAGGCAGAGTTTTGCCGAGACGCAGTTGTTTAGGCTTTGGTTTTTGTTGGGGTAAAGGAAGGAAGGCCAGGGGGCTCTGCCCCCTGCACCCCCGCTGGGGCCGTAGGCCCCAGACCCCATTCATTAAGAGTCGTTGTTGGATCGGCGAAGCCTTTTGTTGGTTGGCTTCGCCGAGAAGCAAGGAAAAGCCGCGCAGCGCTCATGGGGTCTGGGGCCTACGGCCCCAGTGGGGGTCCGGGGGGCAAAGCCCCTTGGCCTTCTTCCTTCCGAGGCACATCCAACCAAGGATGCCGGCGTTTCAAATCCGCCACCAGATCGTTCTTATGGTCCTGTATCTCGGTCATCGTGTGCAGCATGGAGTTCTTGTGCACGCGGTAATCCGCCAGAACCTCGGGCACGCTCACGCCGAAATGCCCACGTTCCGCCAACCGGCACCATAGATCAAAATCTTCCCAGCCATATTGCACGTGATCGTAGCCGCCGGCGGCGGCCCAGGCGGATTTGCGCACCAGCGCCATGGCGTCGATGTAGTTTCCGCGCTGCAAGTGGAGCACCGAGTAGGGCTCGGTGCCGAAAACCTTGTCGCTGTCGCCGAATTCTTGGATTTGCGGATAGGCGAATGCGGCGCCGGTTTCGGTTGCGTGGCGCAGCAGCACTTCGCCGGCGTTGGGGCGCAGGCGGTTGTCGGCATCGAGCGGCAGCACGAAGGGGGTTTCCGCGTTCGCGAAGCCGCTGTTGCGGGCGAAGCCGAGGCCGGCGTTGGCGCGATGGCGCAGCACGACGATGCGGTTGAAGCGGGCTTCGTGCGCATTGGCCCAGGCGATCACCATGTGCGCGGAATCGTCGGGCGAATGATCATCCACCACCACCAGATCGATTTTTTCCAGTGTTTGCGCCGCGACCGAGGCGAGTGCCTCGGTGACGTAATCGGCGTAATTGAAGACCGGCACGATCACGGTGACGTCGGCGTCGCGCAGGCGGTCGCGGCTGAACAGCACATCGGCGGGTGGTACGTGCGGCGGCGCCTGGCGCGGCAGGGCGGCGCGGAACAGGTCGCGCTCGAACGCGGCGGCGCCGGGGGCACCGCCTTCGATTTCCGCGAGCATGAGGCCGAAGGCGCGCGAGCGGGCGTGCGGGCCGAAATTGGCGAGCGAGTCGTGGTAGGCGGCTTGCGCCATGCGCGCGCGCAGCGCGGGATCGCGCAACAGGCTGGTCAGCGCCGCGTACCATTCATCCTCGGTCCGTGCGAGAATGCCTGTGGTGCCCGGGATGATGGCGCGCTGGAACGGGCCGGAGGGCGAGGCGATGGTCGGCACGCCAGCCAGTGCCGCCTCGAAATATTTCAGTTCGCTTTTGGCTTCGCAGAATGGGTTGCCCGGTTCCAGCGGAGCTATGTTGACCGCGAAACGCACCAGTTCCTCGGGCAGCTTGGGCAGCTTCACCATGTCGCGCCATTCGATGCGGTCCGCCAGGTCCTTGAATTCCGGGAACTCGTCCATGATGACCAAACCCTCGCCGCTCGACGAATCACGAAAAATCGTCAGGCGGGCGTTGGGGATTTCGCGCAGCACGCGGGCGATCGCGGGGCCGGCGACAGCGAAATCGCGCTGGTGCGTGCGCGAACCGCCGGCATAGCCGATGCGCAACAGATCATCGGAGAAATTGCGCCATTCGCGCAGCGCGCGGCGCGCGGTGGCGTGCGCTTCATCGTCGAACCCGTTCGGCAGCACGAAGGCCGGGCGGCCCATGCGGCGCGCATGGCTTGCCAATTCCTGCGTCGGGCAGCTGACCAGGTCGCAGGCTTTGAGCGCGCGGCCGATCCGGGTGAAGAATGCCTGGGTATCGAGTTCTGAGAATTTTTGCGAACGGATGCCGTCGATGATTTCGATCACCGCCATTTCCGGCCGGAACATCAGATCGTCCACATCGTAAATCACCACGCCGCCTTGTTGGTGCGTGAGCTCGATGATGCCCGCGAGATGGGCGCTATAAGGTTCGCGCCAAAGGACCACGACGCGGACGCCTTCCAGATCGATCGGGCCGACCGGCGCCGCCTTCATCCAGCGCGCATCGAAACCCAGGTTTTTCGCTGTCTCAACGTAACGCTCTACCCGATAGAAATGGCCCGGCGTGTAATCCTCGCCGCTGATGAACAGCGCGCGCGGTCTTGTGGTGGTGACGGCCGGCGTCGGGGACGGTGCCGGCGAGGCGGGCGGTGGTGGCGCTGCAACCGGTGCTTCGTCGGGCGGCGGCAGCGCGGGGGGCGCGAGGGTAACGCGTAACGATCGGCTGCGCAGCATCAATGTCGCATGGCGCAACGGCCTGGTGACCCGCCAGCTCGAGGAACCCAGGATTTGCGCGCGATCTGCTTCCAATGCCGCGATGCGCGCCTGCGCGGTTGCGAGCGCGCGGGCCTGGTCTTCCACGCGCGCCTCGGCGTGTTGCAAAGTAAGTTGGGCGGCGGCAACATCGTAACGCGCCTGGGCCAGATTGGCGCGCGCGGTGCGGTGATTTTCGAGCAGATCGCGGTACAGCGGGAACAGCTTGTTGACCTCGGCCTGGGCGGTTTCCGCCCAGTGGCGCGTTTTTGCCAGTTCCGCGCCCAGGGTTGTGGCAACCCGTTGCTGATCCAGCAAGTCGCGCGCCGCGATCCAGCGTTCGCCGAGTGTGGCGAAACGCTCGCGCACCGTATTGACCGCGCCGCCGTCGCGCAGCCGGCATAGCGCCGCGACCGCGCCCCCTACGTCCGGCCCGAGCGCGAGCACGCCGAGACCGTGGCCATGCAGGAACTCGAACGAAGGATGCGCGTCGCGCACTTCGTGCCACAGCCGCCACACGCCGAAATCCTGCTCGCGCACGTTGGTGTCGTGGAACAGAACCACGCCGCGGGTCGACATTTTGGGCCGCCATGAAGCAAAGTCGTGCGCGACATCGTCATACCGGTGGCGGCCGTCGATGTGCAGCAGATCGACGCTGCTGTCTGCGACAAAGCCGAGCGCGTCGTCGAACGTGCTGCGCAGCATGGTGGAAAAGGCCGTGTAGCGCTGATCGTGAAAGCGGCGAAAATCGGAAAGAACGTCTTCGCCGTAGAAGCCAGCGTGTTCGTCGCCTTTCCAGGTATCCACCGCGATGGCGCGCGCATCGATGCGTGCGCGCAGCACCGCCTCGCAGAACGCGGCATAGGAAACGCCGTTGTGGGAACCGAGCTCGACGATGCTGGCCGGCCGGTGCGCGGCAACGATCCAGTGTGCGAAAGGGACATGGCCGAACCACGCGCTGTCGACGCCGAGCCGTGCCGGGCGCCAGAACAACGGCGCCAGCGCCTCGTCGGTCAGCGGATCGAGCGTCGCTTCCACCGCGGCTAGGTCCATATCGTTCATGCCGCAGAACTCCGCGCCACAGCGGTAAGGGTTGCGTGCAACGCTTCCGCCTGGCGCGCGAAATCCATGATATCGGCGGCGCGCGGATTGCCGTAGCCGGCCAGCCGGCCGGGGTTATCCAGCAACGCCTCCACACACGCGCGCAGCGGCTCGTGCCGCCCATCGAGCGGCACGAGATTGCCGTTGACGCCCTCGGTAATCGCTTCGCCGGGGCCGCCGCCATCGGTCGCGATCACCCACACGTCGCGGGCCAAAGCCTCGCGCACCGTGAGCCCAAAACTTTCCTTCCATTGCGACGGGAACAGCAGCACGTCGATACCGGCAAAAAATTCGTCCATGCCGTCCTGCGTATACGCCGGTTCGATCCTGATCGCGCCGCGCACCCGCCACTCGGCCGTATCGACCGAGGAAAACCCGAGATTGAGCGTGTTATCGACAAGGGTAAGATCCCAGTCGGCGCGCGTCAGCGCCTCGAAGGCCCGCTTGACAATGGAAAATCCCTTCACCTCGACATTGCCGCCGACATAGGCAAAGTGCAGCTTTTCGCGCGCCGCCCGCTTCGCCTGCGCGGCCGGCAGCCGCACGCCGTTCGGCGCGACCACGATCCGCTCCGGTGCAACGCCATTCGCCAAATAAAGTTTTCTGTGTGCCTCGCTCGGCGACAGTAGCAGCGCCGCGCCATCCAGCGCTGCCTTCAGCAGGCGTTTCCGGTGCGTCAAATAGCGTGCGGTCTCCATGCAGTTCTGGCACACATGCAAATCGATCGTTTCTTGAAAGCAGTAGGTGCCGTCACGCCGCACCATGAACTGCCGCGCGCACAGCCACCACGCATCGTGCACAGTGATCACATAGGGAATGCCGCGTTCGCGGCACGCGGTTGCCAACGCGGCGCTGAGCCATTGCACGGCGTGCAGATGCACGATGTCCGGCCGTACGCTGTCCAGCACCTGGCCAAATAGCTCGCCCATCGCGGGGTCGTCGAAATCGGCGATCGGGTCATGTTGCGTAACCGGCAGCTCGTAAACCGCGACGCCCTCGTGCTCGCCGCGCCGCACGATGCGCTCCTCGATTTCCGGCGGCAGCGCGGTCACCACATGCACGTCGGTATCGCCGCGCGCGCGAAACCGGCGTGCCATTTCCTCGACCACCAGGGTGGCGCCACCATAACTGCGCGGCGCGTAATACACGTTGGCGAACAGCACACGCAGGTCGGCCGGCGGCCGCGCACCCGGCGCGCGCGCCAGCAGGGGCGCCACCTGGGCGCGTGCGATCGAATCCGGATCGTAGCGATCGAGCACCGAGCGCCGCGCCGCCTCGGCCAGTCGCGCGCGCAACGAGGCGTCCGCCGCGAGCCGGGACAAGGCCGAAAACCACGCTTCCTCGCCCTCCGCCAGCAACCCGTTGCCGCCATCCTGCATGACCGCGGTAAAATTAGCGCGCGGCGAGCACACGCTCGGCACGCCGAGGATCGCCGCCTCCAGGAACTTGATGTTGCTTTTCGCATCGTTGAACAAGGTAGGCTCCAGCGGTGCGATATTGATGTCGCTCTCGGCCAGCAGTTGCATGAAACGCGCATAGGGTACTGGCGCTATCCGCTCCACGCGCGTGCCAAAAGCGTCGAAGCCCGGCGGCAGGTTCAATTCGCCGACGATGCGCAGCCGCACATCGGCGCGCGATTGCAGAAGGCGCAGCAGCGCCGGTGCCGCCTCGCGGAAATCCGCATCGTGTGTTTTCGTCCCCGATCCGTAGGCGATCACGATCCCATCGTGCGGCGCGCGGGCGCCGCGCAGCCGCGCGGCCAGTGCCAGCGTTTCGGAATCGAGGCCATTTTCTACGACGGCAACATCGCTGAGCCCGGCCGCGCGCATCGCATCGGCAAGGTGTGCGGTGCTGGCGATGCCGGCACCGCACGCCAGCATCGCCGCGCGGTACAGATCGACGCCGGACAAAATGCCCTCGCGCAGCGCCGGATCGAGCTCGGCGACGTTGCGGTTCTGCAGGAACAGCGTCTCGTCGAAAATCAGGTCGTCCACTTCCCACGCGGTCGGCACGCCTAGCCGGTGCAGCTCGGCGATCAAATGCAGCACGGGTGGGAATGCGGGTACGCGGTAGAGGATCGCTTGGGTCGCCAGCGCGGCGGCCGAGAGGCATGCGTCGGCGAGGCGCCAATCCACCACCTGGCAATGAACGCCGAGCCGCGCAAAATGCGCCTGCTTCTGCCACACGCGGTATTTCGCGCATTGCGCGAGCGTCAGCTCGGCCACGATCAGCACCGATGGCGCCAGCACTTCGTTCGGCGGACGCGTCGGTGCGGCTTCCTTGGCCCTGACCACCGGCGCTGCCGCCGGGGCCGGCCGCTCCGCCGCGCGCGTGCGTACGTAGCGGCGTGCCAGCGCGATCGCGGCACGAAACCCGCGATGCCGCGCCACCGAAAGCGCCCGCCGCACCAGCAGCGCCTCCCGCGACGAGGTCGGCGGCGCCCCGCGCGCCAGATCGACGGCCACGCGCAGCGGCAGCGTGGCGCGCCAGAAAATGCTGCGCTGCGTCGCGGTCAGCTGAAGCCGCAGCACGTGCGCTTCCCCGGCCCGTTCGCCCGCCCGCATCGCCTGCGCCGCGGCGCTCGTCAGCGCCTGGTCGATGGTGGCCGCCAGCGCGGCGTTCTCCGCGCGCAGGCGGCCAAGCTCGGCCAGCAGCGCGGCCGTGTCGTGCGTAACGCGCGCATCGTGCAGGGCTTCGGCGTCGTTCGGCATCTTCCACTCGGTCTGACGCGGTTTTTGGGTAGAATGCGGCACCGCCGGGCACAAGCGCGGCGTGTGGCGGGGGCGCATGAACGGACTGGCATCGCTGTGCCGCGACTGCGGGTCAATCGGCATCGAAGGCGCCGTGTGCCGCGGCTGCGGCGGCTGCCGCATCGTACGCCACGCCGAGCTGTTCGACCTGACAGTCGCCCACCTCGATTGCGACGCGTTCTACGCCAGCGTCGAAAAGCGCGACCGGCCGGAACTCGCGGACCGGCCGGTGATCGTCGGCGGCGGCAAGCGCGGCGTCGTCACGACGGCCTGCTACGTGGCGCGGCTGTACGGCGTGCATAGTGCGATGCCGATGTTCAAGGCGCTCAAACTCTGTCCGCAAGCGACGGTAATCAAACCGGATTTTGCCAAATATAGCGCGGCCGCCGGGCAAATCCGCGCGCTGATGCGGGCGCTGACGCCGCTGGTGCGGCCGCTATCCATCGATGAGGCGGTGCTCGACCTGGCCGGCACCCAGGCGCTGCACGGCGCACCCCCGGCCGTGGTGCTCGCGCGTCTGGCCGGCGATGTGGAGCGCCAGGTCGGCGTTACCGTGTCGATCGGGCTGGCGCCCAATCCGCTGCTGGCCAAGCTGGCGGCCGGCCGCGACAAGCCGCGCGGGTTTGCGGTGCTGGGCAGCGAGGCGGCCACCGTGCTCGCGCCGGAAAAGGTCGGCATCCTGCCCGGGGTCGGCCCGGCACTGGAAAAGCGCCTGGGTGTGTTGGGCCTCACCCGAGTCGGCCAGCTGCAGGCGCTGGACGAGCGCACGGCGCGCCGGCTGCTCGGGGATGAAGGGCCTTCGCTGGTGCGGCGCGCCCTCGGCCAGGACAGCAGACGCGTGTCGCCGGGCGAGGGTGCCAAGAGCATCAGCGCGGAAACCACGTTCGAAACCGACATCGCGGACCGCGCGGCGCTCGAGAAACGGCTGTGGCTGCTGTCGGAGAAACTGGCGCGCCGGCTGCGCGCCGACGGCTATGCGGCGACGGGTGTGGTGCTCAAACTGAAAACCGCGCGCTTCGAAACACGCACCCGCGCGGCGCGCCTGGCCCAGCCCACGGCGCTGCCCGACCGGCTGTTCGAAGCCGCCCGCGCGCTGCTCGCGCGGGAGGCGGACGGCACCGCGTTCCGGCTGATCGGTATCGGCGCCGGCGCACTGGCCCCGCTGGATGCGGCGGATCACGGCGACCTGGCGGACCCAGACGCGTCGCGGCAGGTGGCGCGGCAGGGGGCGATCGATGCTTTGAGGGCGAAGTATGGGGCTCGGGTGATTGGGAAGGGGCGGGGATTGTAAGAATAAGGCCAGGGCTCTGCCCTGGACCCGCTGGGGCCGTAGGCCCCAGACCCCATTCCTAAAGAGTCGAGTGGGGGAACGGCGAAGCCCGAAAATCCATGACATTACTGGCTTCGCCAACAACGCAAGGAAAAGTCGCGCAGCGCTAATGGGGGTCTGGGGCCTCACGCCCCGTCGTGCGCAGCACGCCCCGGCGTGACGGGTCCAGGGCAGAGCCCTGGCCTTTCTTGCCCCTCCGCGTCACCCGCCGCTACAATCCCCAGGCGTATAGCTTTGTTCCGCTTTGCACGAACATCTGCCCATCGACCACCGTTGCCGGTGTTGTCGTCGGCGACTTCATTGCCGTATTGCTGCTCCAAAGCAACGCACCACCCACTTCGTTGAACGCAAGCACCGATTTGCCGGCGCCGGTAACAACCCATACGACACCGCCGGCCACCACCGGATCGGTGGCAACCGTGCTGCCGGAGAGGACGCCGGCGCCAAAGGTCGATTGCCACGCCAGGGCAAGCGTGCAGCTCGTGTTGTTCAATATCAGCGCCACCAGGCCGTTCGTGTAGGTGCCGCTGGCCGAGGCAATGGGATTGTTGATATACAGCATTTGCAGCGTCGGGTCATAGGCGGCCATGCCGTGGAATGAATTGCTGCCTTAACCTTGCGAGAAGCTGATCAGCTGCGTCGGCCCGCTGCCGAGGTTGCCACGCTGATATACATAGAGATATCCGGTCTTGTTCAGCACCGCCGCCAACGGCGAACAGGAAGATGAGTCGATCGGCGTCGGAGTGGAGCCGAAATCAAAATCACCTCCCTGCGTCAGGATCGGCAGTCCGGGTTAATCGGAATCGATCACGTTCAGGTTCGTATCGAGCGCGACGACCGACTCCGCCAACGGCCTGTAGGCCGGATACGTCTACGAATTGCCTGTGGCAGTCAGCAAGTTGCTGTTGACAGCGTCCCACATCGCGCCGCCGGGTCCCCAAATCCCGCCGCCGTTGTCGGGCTGTGCCACCGGATAGAATGTGCCGGAGACCGCTTCTGTACTGGTATCGAACGCAATCACGGAGCCGTTGAATTTCGTCGTTCCCTCGCATTTTGCTACTATGGAAGTAGTAACGTACAGCGTGTTTCCGACCAGGGATGGGCTGCCATGGTAGTAGTTGGCGTGTGCGAGGTCGGTCGCGGCGATGACCTGCACCGGGTACCCGGTCGCCTCGCTGCCGTTGGCAATGTTCAGCGCATGCAGCTTTCCTAAGCTATCAACGACATAAAGCAGGCCCGCCACGGGATCGATCGTCGGCGTGCCATGCACGCCTGTTGAGGAATTCGGCGCGCATAAAGGTGCCGCGCCCGGCAACTGAACGTGCCAATCGATACTGCCGGTGGCCGCGTTGAGCGCCATCACCTTGCCAGTGACCGTGGTCTGAAATACCTCGTTGTGCGTGCCGTTAGGGGTTGCGACATTCTCGATGAAAAGCGGCTGCGTCTCGCTCGTCGCCGCCAAATTAACGTCCCAATGGCGTTTTAGGCCGGCGACAGTCATCGCGGTGAGCACGGTTTCCGTGCCATTATAGCCCTGGCGCTGATTGCTGCCCGCAAAGGTCAGCCAGTTCGCCGCCATAGCCTGGCCCGCCACAATCGTCAGGCCGCACGCCGTCATCAATGTCCGATGATGCATCATGGATCTCCCCTCCACGGCCCAATCATTGCACGAGCCGCATGGCCATGCAGCTGTTTTTACGGCACCCTGTACCGCGATCCGTAATCCACGCTGACGCAAGCGGGTTGGATTGCTCCGTTCATCGTGAGACAATCCCCGTTGGCTTCGGCGTCGACCTTGGGGGTTTTGATACCGCATGCCCACCTGAAGCGGGTGTCCGCTTTCGCGTATCAGCGACCGGGAGCGGTCGGGCAGCTTCCGGCCACTTTCGGTCGGCCGGCCCGCGGCCGCAGGGGACCGCTCCGCATCGGAGCGCGGAGACTGCAACCGCCACACTACCGCCGGTTGTGTTGATTAACCTTTGGAATCGCGGCGTAATACGAACCGCGACAGTGGCCGCCGCCCGCCCGGCCGCCCTCGCCAAACAAATTGCCAAGGGGACGCGCCATGATCCTGGGACTGTCGGTAGCCACCTTCACACTCTTGCATGTTGTGATCAGCCTAATCGGTATCGTCGCGGGCGCCTTCGCGCTGCGCGGCATGATCGGGAACCGGCCGCTCGACTTCTGGGCGCCGCTGTTCCTGGCCACCACCGTACTGACCAGCGTCACCGGCTTCCTGTTCCATTTCACCAGTTTCGGACCGCCGGAAAAGATCGGCGTCCTCTCCCTGCTGGTGCTGGCAACCGCCCTGGTCGCCCTGTACGGAAGCCATCTGGCCGGATTTTGGCGGCCGGTTTTCGTCGTGACCGCCGTGCTGGCGTTCTACCTGAATTTTTTCGTCCTGGTGGTGCAAGGCTTCCAGAAGGTGGGATTCCTGCACGCGCTGGCACCCACCGCGTCGGAGCCGCCATTCTTTGTTGCACAGGCCGTCGTCCTGGCCGCCTTCCTGGCACTCGGGTACCTTGCGGTGCAACGTTTCCACCGTGGCGCGCCAGGCTGAGACGCGCCCAACCCGCGGCCGCTAGAGCAATATCGTCATGGCTTGCGTCAGCACGACGATAAAATTGCTCGTCAAAACAAAGGCTAGAGCGGATCGCGATCACATGCGATCAGCCATCGCGTTCAATCCGCTCGTCAAAACAAAGGACTAGAGCGGATCGCGATCACATGCGATCAGCCATCGCGTGAATCCGCTCGTCAAAACAAAGGACTAGAGCGGGATGCGCGGCAATGCCGATGCAACTTAATCGCATCCTGCTCTAGAGCGGGATCGGCCCGATCAATGCAAGTCAACCTCTGCCGATCACGCTCTAGGCCACGAGCAAAGCCCCGGCTTCCTCCATCTCCCGCACAAAGCTGATCGCCGCCGCCGCGGGATCCGGGGCCTCTACGATCGGGCGCCCGACGATCAGATAATCGGCCCCGTGGCGGATCGCCTCGCGCGGCGTTGCCAGCCGCTTGTGGTCGTTCACGCTGCCCTGCGCCTGGCGAATGCCCGGGGTCGCGATCAGCAGCCCCGGGCCGCCGGCCAGGCGCCTTATGTCGTCCGGATGATCCTCGGCCGAGGCGATAATCCCGTCGCAGCCGCAGGCAACCGCGCCGGCGGCGCGCCGCCGCACCAGTTCGCGCGCGCCAAAACCGTAGCCCATCGCATGCAAGGCCGCGTCATCCAGGCTGGTCAGCACGGTAACGGCGAATATCTTCAATTCCGACTCGCCGCGGCCCTGAACCGCCGCGCGCATGATCGCGTCGTCGCCGTGCACGGTCAGGAAACTGACGCCGCGCCGCGCCGCGTGGGCGACGCCCCGCTGCACGGTCTGCGGGATGTCGAACATCTTTGCGTCAAGAAAAACCCGCTTGCCGCGGCCGATCAGGGTGTCGATCAGGCGGTCCACCCCCGGCGCGAACAGCAGCCACAGCCCGATCTTGAAGAACGAAACCACGCCGTCAAGCCGGTCCGCCATCGCGCCGGCGGCCGCGACACTTTCCAGATCCAGTGCCACGATCAAGCGATCGGCCATCTCGAGCGGCACTGCGCGCGCTTCTTGTGTCATCGGAAACCCCGCTCCGTTGGGTCTCGACCCGACCCGGTTCTACAGCGTCGGGCCGGCCCGAGTCGTCAAGTCCTATCACACGGATCGGAGCATTGCGCCGCCCGGCGGCGCCCCAATCTATCCTCCACAACGGAGTGACCGGCCATGACGCAAGACGAACTCACTCAATGGGCGTTGGCCAACGGCTGGCAAATCATCGCGGGCTGCCCGAGCCTGACCAAGCCCTCCTCGCCGAAGGAGGCGATCGTCCGCATGGCGCTGAAAGCCACCGTGGTGAACATCGAGGTGAAAAAGCCCGCCGGCAAATGGGAGAAAGTGTCCGGCGCCGCCTACGCCAACGTGGAGGCAGACGATGAGACAGGGTTCCCACGCGGCCTCGGGCTGGATACTATTCCCGGATTCACAATGCTGATGCGCGATAACAAGGACCGGCAGGTTTTTGCCAACATGAAAGGCAAGTAATGGCTTCGCCGACCAGGGGGCTCTGCTCCGTAGGCGCTGGGATAAGGGTGAAAGTAAGCAAAGGAAGGCCAGGGCTCTGCCCCATAGGCACTAAGTGTCCGCCCGGAAGGTTTGTGAGTCATTAGAGTCGGTTAGGTTGGGCGCGAGGAAACTTGTTGAACGCGTTGAATCTCTTGTGATTCGCTTCGTGGCACCGATTCGCGAGGTGCCCCA
>Ga0181531_10000542_pt1 | contig 25121 bp, 45 predicted proteins | sample PEATcosm2014_Bin_38_FD_119743 | JGI IMG/M metagenome (GOLD analysis project Ga0181531, IMG submission 119743) | Peatland microbial communities from MTU Mesocosm Facility, Houghton, MI, USA - PEATcosm2014_Bin11_10_metaG | ecosystem: Environmental > Terrestrial > Soil > Wetlands > Peat | place...
GGAATATTGGGTTGATATGACATCTTAGCTCCTTAAGTATCAACTTCCTGCAAAGTAAGGGGTACCATCAGTTATAGGCGTTTGCCATGGTTGAGAATAAACGGTTGGGTTTCTAACTCTGGTAATCTGGATCAGTCCGCGAGCCCTGGCTATCGATTCGTAGTAGTCATAGCGTCCTTGCAGTTTCGCTATGCTGTCAACATCTAGGTTATCCTCAAAAACAGACATAGCCGCTCCAAAAGCAATCACTTGCCACAGCTCTTGAAGTTCGGGCAATGAAGTGTTGTACATGAGAGAAGCAGGCTTTCGATAGGTCTTCATTTCGACAATATAGCCATTATCGGGCACAGGAGAGACAAGGATCTGATTTTGAAAGAAAAGCACATATCGAGGCCTTGAAGCTGCGTATACATAGACACTTGCAAAGATCTGGTTGCCTTGGGGTACAGGCTGACTAAAGGTAATTTCGACAGCGCCCGTGAAATAGTTAATGCTTCCCGATTGCTGAACTTGGACATCTCCAATAAACGTGCCCGTGTCCTGAAACCTGGCATTTAAACCTGTGCCTGATCCTGAAATAAGAGTAGGAGTGTCAGTCGCATTCAATGAATAGCTATTGCCCATCTGCGCCGATATCAACACCTCATTCTCAATGCCTATCGGTGTCGTGTAAGGAAAGGTAGAAAGCGTCGTGTCCGAAGGGTTGTTGTTTGTCGTGTTGTACGATCTATGAAACGGAGTGCTTGATATCTGACCTGTATAGGGTCCCATTGTGTTATTACCAGTAGCTATCTGCTGAACATAAGAATATCTAGGCCTAACAGCATAAAACTGTGCAGGTTCTGTAAAGAGTTTGCACGGGTATCCGCCAATTCTAACAGGATCTTGCACATAGTCGTAATTCTCAGAGTCAAAGGCGTATACGTCAATTCCTGGCTGAGTACTAAACGTATACGTATCTTCCATCTTCAAGATGCGAAGATCAGCCGGCATTCCATATTGTAAATAATTGTTTATGTGATAGTCGCAAGCAGCATCTGACAGCTGAGATTCATCTCTCGCCGTCAAACTTCTCATCTTATTTCTAATGGTCTGAAGGGTTGCAGACATTAGTTTATAAACTCCTCAATCATGAAGTTAAAGCGCTGCTTTCCTCCTGTCAAAAGAGGCACATATTTTCTAACGCCTGGCGAAATTTCTACTGGCGATTCGCTATATTGCGTTAAACGACAGTTGTTGTTGATGTAATCGGCTATGTATTTTCGAATGATATAGGTCCCACCGTCTACCATGACATGAGTTTGGATCTCTTCCCAAGGTCCCATGTGAAATTCAATCTGACCGCTCATGCTTTCGTGATTTAAAAATCGTCCCTTTACAAACTTATGATCCAAATCATACTTTTGCTTCATCTTAGGGTGCAACTTTTCGTAGTTGAATCCTGTTTTCTTCTCACGATGGTATAAAGAGGACTGAACAGGCTCATTTTTTTGCCTTTCCACCACGCTTCCCATATCAAGAGTGGCTACGCTTGATTGCTGAATCATGTTCTCTTCATTAAAAGCACCTTCTCCAGAGAAAAGAGCGTTTTTTTCTTTTGTCATGTTATTTTCTCCTGCCAGTTAACACAGTTAAAGGGACGGAGGGGTAACGCATAAGTTAACTGTGCAACAAACCTTTGCGTATTTTCCCCTCCTTCCTAATTTTTAGGTTGCTTGTTGAGCGGCATAAGCTGCGTAGTAAACTACGTCTCCTGAAGCGCCAACGATAGCTGATCCAATTATGATTCCCATCTGACCGGCGTTATAAGTGGAGTTAGTTAAAACCACCTGTTCACCAATCGGCAAAGCTTGAGGCTGCGTATAAGCTGGGCCTCCACTTGCCGGATAAGCAAATGCCGTAAATGCGCTGGTATTGATGTTAACTACATAGTTCAAGGCGTCAACGACACTGATGACTTGTCCTACCATGTTGTAAATCTGTACCATCCCAAATGGAGCATACACATAAAAGTTTACGTAAGCGCCAACGGTCAAATTGTGAGGAACGCTAGTCGATACCTGAGCGTTTGTAGCTTGCGTAATGTTTGTGATGACAACATCAGCCGGCTCAAATAGACCAGGATCTTGGACTTTGGTTGAATAACCACCGGTAGCCGCAGCGGCAAATCCAGATGTATTGATTGGAATGCTAAAGCTGTTAGCATCAATAACCGTGATTTGAAACAAGATACCGTTTAACTGCGTCATCCCAACAAGGTTAGTCAATCGAACGTAGTCGCCGGTTGAATAACCGTGTCCTGTTTCGCTAACAACCGCTGGGTTTGCCTGGCTAATTCCACTCAAAGCTTGAGCGGGATACAAGACAGGATTGTTATCATTGAAAAGGGTAAATCCACCCGATGTAATGACACTTGATGAATCGGTCGCGGCTGAGTTTGTGTTTTTAGTCACAAATGCACTACCGGCCGGCATTCCATTAAACCAATTCGCTTGCTTCACCACACCTGGGTTAGCCGTTGAATTTTGGTTGCTATAGTTGTACAACTCAAAACGATCTACTCCAGAGGGAATATCAAGTAATAAAGCTGCACCTGTAGAGACATATGAACCTGTTATAATAGTAGCCATATAGTGTTACTCCTTAAGCTGCTTGTGTGCTTCGTAGATTAATAATCCATCCATCGTTCAACACACGCTGAGCCATAGCAAACTTAAAGCCAGCTGTCTGTCTCAAGTTGGTTGGGTCATTTCCCCAGCCAAGTGGTTTGTAAATGAATTGAGCCGTAGCGCCATCAAGATAGATTTGGCCGTAGCTTTCCATACCCACAACAAAGTTGTTATAAACGGTATTTCCAAGACCTGAAGCATTTAAAGAAAGGCTTCCAAGTGGGCTAAGCAACCATCTCGTGTTTCGAACGGCTCCCCACTCTGGTCTTAAAATATGTTCTTGATACGGGTATTCGGAAACGGGTTTGAAATCCAGAACGTTTTCCAAATCGCTCGATAAGTTGGTATGCGCCAAAACCATGTAGGCTTGACGTACTGGGCTTGTACCAAATTTCATCGCGCCGTCTTCAACATCCATGATTGTACGAGCTGAGTTGGTCAGCAATGTACGTGTCACGTTTGAAATATCGGTCGCTGTCAATTCTGTTGGTATATCGCCGTTTACACCCGCTGTGCAGTTCACGAAGGAAGCTGTCGCAAGCAAAGTATCTCGCATCAGCTGGTCTTCAGTTTCACGCAAGCATTGTGCAAGCAGATCAACAGTTTGAGCGAGTACGTCCTCTTGAGAAATCAAGCTAACCTGATCCGTCAAAATCACATAGCCGTTATACCACTGAATCGTTGCATCAATGTTAACGTTTGAAAGAGGAAGCGCAGGGCCTGTTAGGCCTGATGCTCCGACAGGGACCGGCACAGTTGGCAGGTTGTTATAGCGTCTAAATCTATGGATATTACCAGACGCCATCGGGTGCTGCTTTTTCATGGAAAGCAGACTGTGAATAGTATAAGGACGCTTACGAGCTAACAATAAGTCGTCAGCGTATTGCTGCACTTGGGGTGGCAGCGTATTAATGGTATTGATTGGGCCCGACATGGTCGCCTCAAGCTTGTAGCTAAAGGCATCAGACTAGGCTAGTAATTTCCGCCGAGATAGTTTTGAGCTCTTTTTAAAGCTGCCGCTTGCCGTGCTTCAATCTCTGCTATCGTGTTACCTGTCCCCATCGATGCGCTAGGATTTTTAGCCCCAGCCTCATTCAATGACCTTGGCGTAGAGGAAACTTCCTCTAGCTTTTTTCTCAAGTCAGGTTCACTTTTTTTAGTAGTCGGAGTATGAAGTTTTTTTAACAATTGGTACGCTGCCTCGTAGGGATTATCACTTTTCCTAACCATCTGCGCTAAAGCGGGGTTGCTAAGCAAATGTGTTTCTACGGTTTCGTCTGAAACATACTCGTCGTAATCCCGATACTTTATCCGCGCGATGTCTTCCTCTGACAAGGCAGGCTTTTTTTGATTCTTAAGAGCTTCTATCTCACGCTTCAGCTTTTTTAAATGCTTGGCTTCTACCGTGTCATCATCAGCTAATGAATCAAACTCATCTGGCTGACTCTGCTTTGCTCTTTCAATCTCCAAAAGTCTTGCTTCAAGTTCTTGGGCTCTTCTTTCTGCCTCATTCTTGCGCCTTTCGAGCTCCTTAAAATTCCTCTGAGCTACTTCAGAGTTAGGAGTTCTCGACGCCTCGGTGACCACATCTTGAGCAGCGACGGCCTGCTCTGTTACGCTAGAAACATCTTTAGATGCTGTTTCATCAGACATATTCACCTTATTTGCACAGTTTCGGCTTGAGTGAAGAGCCATAACACTCAGTTAACATTGAAAGTATTTATAAATTGAATTTTATGCAAGCCATTCTTTTATTTGAATGAAGAAAAATCACCTCTTGCATACTCTTTGACCCATTTTACTAGGGTTTGATCGTATTCTTGCGGCATAGCCAGTATTTTACTCATCGAATAAGGTGGAGGCAGGGTCCATTTTAGCTCCAAAACATCTGTTCGGTGATTGTAGTAATAAACCTGTGTAGAGGGTTGTGGTTCAGGTCTAGTCCATCTAGCCTGTATCACTTGCCTCACCACAGTTTCCTTTTTCATGTCCTTCCACATAGCTATTTCTATCCAGAAAGACTTTCCAGGATGTTTCTTTACTTCACTAGCTAAAAAGGTGTCCCTGCGCTTAATCAGTTCATCTTCCATCGATAAACGCATTTCAATGACCGGTATTTCCGGTCCATCAAGCATTTTCGTCTGTTCGATCAAAAGCTTACTGGCGAAATCTTGCGATTTCTTCACACCCATCTCGTAAGAGTTTAGTTGCACAGTTATAACCTCTAAACTTCACAATTTCGAGACATATGACCGCGAATCTTTGCGGAATCGTGTCTGTAATCCTCTTCATTCTTTGACATATAAGTTTTGTCATCTGGGTACATGTTATTGCCATACTTTGGCGCGCTAACAAGTGTACCGCTGTTTTCCATTCTAGCTGGGATTCCAGCCATTTTAGGGCCTCTAACTCTATCTTCTTTCATAGTGTGTCTCCTTGCAAGTTGACATCTTAAAACTAATTTTTAATTGACGATTTGTCAAGATTTTACTGCTGTTTCTTTTTCTTTATCTTGCATCGATAACTCGCTCAAATGCTTCAGAGTTTCTATTTGTGTCTTCAAATGCTCTAAATCAAGCCCTTTCAGCTCTTTGAGCGCTTTAACCAGATTGAGCATAGCTTGGGTATCTTCAGCATGGGCTTTTTCCATACGCTCAAGGCTTTCCATTTTCTCGACTTGCATCTTTGACATACGCTCAGCTGCAAGCGCTTTATCACTTTGTGATTTCGCAATGAGCACTTCATTCTCGATCTGCATGTTTTGCATTTCAATTTGTTGCTGATGAGCCAATTGCTGTTGCTGTTGCTGCATCGCTGCCTGAGTCGCATTCACAAGATCGTTTTTGTTCTGAAGATTCATCGTCTTCATAATCTCTTGAACAATTTCAGGGGTTTGGATACCCATTTTGTAGATGTCATAGAGCTGAGCTGCTTGCATCTGTCGTTGTGTTGACGTATTCATGCCATCTTCGATCGAAATGTCATATTTCTCGATGTAAGGAGATAGAATATCTTCTGACGGCATGCGTCCCAAAATGCGCGCAAACTTCCACTTATTCCAATTCTTTTGCATGATCTCGATGTCGATATCGCCTATCATCGCTTGTGAGTTATCAAATCGGTTAAAGATGGTTTCGAGTGTTACAATACCCGCCGATTGCCTCAGCATGTTCAATACGCCCGACTGCGTATCATTTGTATCGAGTCCGAGCAACGCTTCCGATATGCCCGATATCTCCATGACAGCCTCTTTCATCATCTGCGACATTTCAACCATGCCTTGATTGAGCTGAGCCGGTTGCTCTCGAATGCGTGAAAGTGCAGGATCTTTACCGCGCTTGAAGAATCGAACGGTGCCATTACCTGTTTTTTGAGCATCTTCGGGCGTTAAATAGAAGTCCTCTTCGACAAGCTCACCTGCGTTCACCTGAGATTCCATGCCATCCAATCCAAGCACAATCATGCGATTAAAGATGTATTGCGGATCTCGTAAACGTCTTGTAATGCCTTGAAACTTAAATGGCCAATCGTTAAAAGCTGGCTCGAAATAAGATAAGATTGGAGTGAATGGATAACGATCAATCTTTAAGGGATTAGGGCCATGGTACAACACTTTTCGATTCGCAATGATGCCAAGTCTAACCGTCGGCTTCATATACTTTATTTCTTTGATGTCTTCCATTTCCACGAATAATTGAGGATCAACCTTGGTGCCCTCTTTTAGCTCTTTCATTTCTCCGGTTTTCATATTGACTAAAGCTCTAACTTCTCGAACGTCAGCATACCAGTACTCATCGACGGGAATCATGCCTCGAACTGAGTACTGATTATTCTCGGGCATGAAATAAAACTTTGCGTCTCGAAGATCGGCTGTACTTATAGACATGATTTCTTCTGCCATTTTTGGCATCAGAGCTACTAGCGCTTTCCTGTCCATATAGCGCCTTACCCATATGTAAGAACAGTCACTTAGGTTAGGATTTCTCCAAAACGGATCACAGAATATGCTCGAGTACTCGAGCACTCTGTGCTTAATATCGCCATTAACAAGATCTTCTCGTCTGTCTAGCCAAGATTCTATAAAGCTAAGCCCTACTTTCTGAGCGCTTGCAAACGCATCGCTAAAGTGCTCATACGCTCCACTTTTCGCATACGCCCACTGAATGCAATTGCTTAAGTCATCAGCCATCTGCTGTTGTGAATATCCAGTCTGCTGGGGTGTGACAATCGTCGTTTTACGCTGCTGCCTTTGTCTACCGCACACCATCTCGATGCATTTATTGACGATGTTGAAGTGAAGTTGTCTCTTGCCAGTGGTGGGAAAGTCTGTACCGTAGCTCGACCATACGCTTTGATCGCCTACTACCGTGCGCATATCCATATTGGCCTCATTCCAAAAGCCTTGCCAAATCGGACTTGCTTGCGAATAAGATATGTCGACTCGATCGAGAAGGGCTTTCTCGTTTGCGACTTCATCTAAATCTTTGTACCACGTAGGGATCGGAGGATTTTCAGGCTCAGACCCAGGAAGCACTTGAATCGGCATTAAAAACGTCTACACTTTGCACAGTATAAATTTTTAATTTACTCTACATATACCGCGTTTTACGCGCAAAGTCTATCTGTTTGCGCTGATCTGCCGTAAAACCTGTATTTTTCACAAAATCTAAGCCTTCTATGGCGTACATTAAACTAGATGCGCCGTGCGAATTTTCGTCATGAAAGGGCTCTCTAGCCCAAAAGCCGGTACTTACCCACTTTTTGCGATAGTTGTCTAAGCATTTGATCCCAGCTTTACACTTTTCTACGTCGAACCAGCATCGATTAAAATGGGTTCTAGCTAAGTCAATCGAAAGCTGAATGTCTGGCGTTCGTCTAATCACATCAAAATCTATGCCTAAGCGTCTTGCGAATTCTCTTCGAGTCAAACCGGTTTGGAGCTCATGTGCTTCGATATCATGGGGCGCAAAATGCTTAGCGTATTGATATGGCTTGTTTCTGATTAGCTCGATGTATTCCTGAAGGCTCTTGCCTTGGTCTTGATAGTAGTCAATGAAATGGATCTCCTGGCCGCATATCTGAAAAAACCAAATTGCTGTGTGATCTGAATAGCCTAAATCCCACGCGGTGTAAACAAGCTGCGATCGATCGAGCGGTACATGCGATATGCGATTCTGAGCTCTTGCTATCATCAATTGTGGGCCGAAGATAAGTCCCTCTTGTGAAGCTTCAAAAGCTTCAGCTGGCGTAGTGGGATATTCTCTCATCATATCTTCGCCAAGCGCTGCTTTTTTCTTTGTGTACCACACTTTTTGCGAAGGTCCTAAAATAATGCCTGATTTTTCCAGTACATCAAAGTATTTTTCCGTCTCAACCGGTATGTAGACGGCTTCATCAATCTTGTAATCGGGCTCTTTGTACCAGGGAAAAAAGTGGAATTGATAGTCTAGTGTGGTAAGTTTTATCTTTGATTTGGCTGCGTCTTGAGCTTCTATGCACAAGTCATGAAAATGGCCTTCTCTGCCTTCTGCGGTGGATTCAATAAAGCAGATACCATTCTTTGGCACTGCTTCAATAGCGCCTGTGCGTATTTCTCTAGCCTTTTCAGGATACTTAGCGCATATCTTCCCGTATTCTGATACTAGCAGTCTCTGCAAGGTATCCCCACGCATCGAAAGTCCTACACGCAAGCTAGAACCGTTTGATAAGCTAAGTTCTGTCTGTGAATCGCGAATGGGGTAGATGATCTTTTTGAATGATTCGGGAAGGTTGTCATAAGCATATTTAACGCGTCTGAAGATTTTGCGAACGTCTTCCTCGGTATGTGCGATGATACCGGCTTTCAGATCACTGGTGAAAAGACAATCGTCTAAAAAGAAAAGGCTTATAGCCGTTGTACAACCCAGCTGTCTAGCTTTCAGAATGACGTTTCTATACCAAATGTTTTGATATAACTCTATCTGAGCCCAGTTCGGCTGATAAGTGATCTGCTTTCCGTCCTTGTCTACTATCTTGTACATGCAAGACAGGCGCTTCCAACGATCTTTTATAAGCTCATCAACTGTAAAGCTGCTTGACATTATGATTTCTTGATTGCTGATTCGCTCTTGTTAACGATCTCTTCCATAGCCTCGCGAGCACCGACTAAAGCTTCATTCTCTTGTTTCTTTAGAGAGCTTTTGAATCTAGATTCTGCGTCCTCTTCATCTCTAACTTCGCTGAAATAATATCTCAAGAATCTATGGCTTATTGATGGATTAACAGTGCCGTTGATATATTGTAGAGCTATTTCTCTCATTGCAATGTCATAATAGGGGACAAACTCAGGTCTCTTCGACATAGTATCAAAATCGCTTTTAGATATACCCATGTGACTACTATAGTATTCTGATATATGCATAGGTGAATTTTCTTCAATCCAGCTTAGCATATACTCGCCCATTTTAATCATCTCTTCGGGCTCTAGAGATACTGTGCGCGGTCTTCCAATTCTCCTTTTTTTTACAACCTGTTCGGACATTACTTACCTCTCTTTAGAACAGCTTTAAGAGTCTTTTTACTATGCTCGAATTGCTTAGTATCACCGTACTTTTTAGTGATAAACCTTTTAGAGGGAGCACGAGCGCTCGTGACAGAGAATGAGTGCATTACTTACCTCTCCCTCTAGCTTTACGTTGCATGCTGTAAGCAGCGGCTACAGATTGTTTTTCGGGATGACCTGATCTTCGCATCTCAGCGATGTTTTCAGACAAGACTTTCTTTGATTTACCTTTCTTGAGCGGCATAGAGACTCTCTGTTAGAGCCATGATACTAAAATGTTTATTTGAGTCAAATGAGAAAAAAGAGAACGTGGGCGGATCAGTGTCTTACGCTTGCCGAGCCTACGTTCTCTAAAATTCTAAGAGGCTAATCTTAGATGACGCTAGCTTAACGATTACCTATTTTTTCTGCAACATCCATTTTTTATATTGCGCATAATTCTTGCATTTGTTATATTTATGACATACAAGCTATAGAGTTGCTCAAGAGCAATCTAGGGCGAGTTTTAAAACTATAAGAGGCTAATCATGAAAAAACTAATTGGTGACACATATAATTTTCGAGAACAAATCAAATCAAGCGGCGGCAAATGGGACTCTACACAAAAATGTTGGTTTGTGCCCGATGACAAATACGACGCTCTGCAAAAATTAGTTGGAGCGATAGATGATGGTTTAAAGCTGAATACGCAGTTATGGGAAGAATGTGAAATTTGCGGACAAGAGCCGATTTATCTAGAAGTTGGAGTTTGTGCTGCATGTGCACGAAAGGGGCGTCGAAGATGAAAATAGACTTAGGTTGTAATATTAAAGAATCTTTTGGTCAATTAGAGCCGGGCGATGTTTTTCAAGTGTTAGGGCGTAATATTGTTTATTTAAAACTAGAATCTTCGATTGGAAAAGCGGTTGTTTTGGAAAGTGGAAAAATTCATGACTTTGACGATTTTACGATAATTAAACCCTTAAACTGCAAAGTCGTATTGAATCAATAAGGAGTCAAAATGAAAATTTACTTATCAAGCAACGACAAAACTTTCAATCAACTTGAAGAGGGAGAGGTCTTTCACCTCTTCGATTCTTCAGCGATCGTCTACATGAAACTAGATGGTAACTACGGCAGTGAAGGCATAAACGCGACGGCTGTAAATATAAGTAGTGGGGCTTTAGTTTTCATCCACGATGCAACTAAAGTTAAAAAAATAAACTGCAAGCTTGTGTCGGACGAATAGGAGAGTAGTATGAGACCCCTCGAACCCTTAGAAGATCTATCGCTAGTAGAAGAGCGAAAAGAGCAGTCTCGCGAGACCTGGATACAAGAGCATGCAGAGTCGCTATCTATGTACGACTACAACTATATATTTGATTTGACGGGACTAGACGAAAGCGAGATACAAGACAAAATCTACTCTTACTGGGAAGAGCAATACGATAGAAGCGCGTCTTCATCGAAGCTCGAAGAAGAGCCGACTAGCGATGACGATTATTACTACATTTAGTTAAAAATAAAGGGATTGTATGAAACAAAATATAGAAAAAAAAGAGATAGAAGAACAAATAAATAATTTAGATTGTCGAATCTCTTTTCTCCAGAAAATGATTAATGAACTAGACGGTAAAGTAAGACGTATTCAAATAGAATCAGAGCACTTTCACTCTATGAACGAGTTGTTTAAAAACGAGATTTTAGCTCTAAAAAAATCATCGTTTAAAGAATCTATAAAATTTGGGGCTATTTCTGGAGTTATTTATGCTATTTTAGTTTTAATAATAAACTATATTTTTAAATAGGCAATCACATGAGCGATGACACTATTGTTTGTATTGCAATGATCTGTGGAGTAATTATTATCACTTGTTGTGGGTTAATTTGTGCTATTTTCAATGTATACTAAAAGCATTGTGTACATACCAGTGCACACAATGATCCTGGTGTATGGATGAAAAGAATGAAAACGAGGTATGAACGTGAAAGAGAGGAGCGAAGATATGGTATTACACTAATATTAATATTAATATTTTTAACAGCAATAATACTAGCACTAGCTCACGCTATCTTCGGGTGAAATGGGCTTGCTCTCGGGACATTCTATAGCCTTGACCCAGGGGTCGCTAACCTTGTGATGGGACTCCATCCACTCTATCGCTACTTCATGGGTTTTCTGCTCTTCAGGTGATCGGCTAGGCTTAGGCGTTCTGCGCCAGATAGGGCAGCAGGAGCAGTTGCAAGAGTCTACAACTACGGGCTGAGCTTTAACATGGACAGGGACAGGTATAGCCATAGGGCCTCACTTTTCTCTATCGTACGAGTAGCAATTTTTTTAATCAAGGCTACACTTTTTCACTTGAGAATCGTAAAAGTCCCTGCCTATCGTGCAATCTTCGTAAGTATCGGATTCCAGTGCGTTAAGAGCCCACTTGTTTATAGACATAACTTGATCGTGTAGGCATCTTCCATCGAATCCCTGCCAGCAAGCTCGCCAGCCTTGAGTCAACCACATGTTCTCTCGCATAACAGCTTCGAGAATGGCTCTTTCTTTATGTCGCGTATACTTTTTCAAATTTTTCTTCACAGTCATAGTTGAAAAATTACTCTTCCTCTTTTCCTTTTGTCAACCTCACTTGCATACTGCCAGGTTTCCTATATTTCTCAATGTCAATGCCTGTCTCTTCAGCTAGTTTTTTCATGTCATAGTGAGCAGACTTACAGAAAGTTTTTGAAAACTTGTAAGGCCCTATTCTCATACGTTTATAACCTTGCGACTCAACGTACTCCTCGATCGTCGTCTTTCTCACTTTCTTTTCGTATTGCGCTTGTTTTTCTATTATATCAAAGTGATCGTACTCCCTCATAACTTTGATAATTTCATCCTCTGGGCACTTGGGGTAATCTTCGTCTATTAAAGGCGGCTCTTCAAAATCTCTCATAGATATGTTGAATTTCTTCAAAAAAGGCAACGTATCTTCGATAAATGTGGGATCAGGCAACACTTCGTGAAAGTAGCCGTCGAATCCGTCGAACACGACAAAATACGCGATTTTAGCTTCACTTACGAAAAGCTGCATCTGTACTTGAATCCAGTAATGCTTGGGCACGCCAGCTTTAAAAGCTTCGAAATTCTCTTTCCCAGGGCACTTGATCTCTAGTACAGCCGCATGCTCTTCGCTATAACCATCTAAAGACGCGCCAATAAAATCATAATCGTCATGTATCGCTACGATCGGTTTAAACTTGATCCCCATCTTTTGCTCGAACCAAATCTTCGCGGGAGTCTCATGGCGCTTGCCCCATTCAATCGCTGGCTTATAGAAACTAGGCTCTTCCCCTAGGCACTTTTGCCGCCAAAGTTGATTAGGCGTAAGATAAGGGCTTTCGCATAGAATAGCCGCGACTTCGCTTGCGAAGATGCGCGGGCGTCTCAAATCTAGCCACTCTTTCGACCCTTGCTCTACGTCAATGATTCTCATTTTTCACCGCTTCAATCGATTGTTGCAAAAATGATTCCATCTTTTCATCGTCGCACCAGTATATAGACTGTGTTTTCCAATATTCTAGATCTTCTAAACGGTTTAAAACCTCTTCTTTTGCGAACCATCGAATATCATTAAAAAGTTTGGTTCTCAGCTGTTCTATTTCCTCAAATGAATCACATCCCTGCAACGCATCACAACCAGAACAAGATCCCCATCCAAAAATTAAGATGCCGTACTTATCTCCGTCTTTGTATAAAACCCTAGAATCACCACTGTAATCATGATCATCTACTTTGACTAAGATTTGACCCATTGATTCCAAAAGAGGTAAATAATCGCCCTCCGCGATAAAATAACCTTCTGTATCTTCACAATGTGTATAAATTTCTTTAATTGGTTTCATTTTTCACCTATCGATATCATCGGTATGTTGTCAGAAGTGACTCGCGGCAACACGCCATCCCATTTTTGAACCGCTTGCCATCGTATCAATTCTTTTGTGATTGATCGTGAAAGCAGGTCATTAGCTTCAGCCTCAGCTTGAGCCTTTAGTACAGCGCAACGTGATTCCCCTTCTGCTTGGGCTATTCTTTTCTTAGCCTCAGCTTCAGCCTCTCTAAGTTCATTTTCTCTTTGCTCAGCTCGTTGATTGGCCTCAATCTTAGAATTCAATGCGGCTATAACGTTTGTTGGGAAATGAAACCTTCCAATCAAATAAATTCTACTTAACTCTATACCCATGGGAGATAGATCTTCTCTCACATGCTTTTCTACGTCTTCAAAAAAGCACTCTTTTCCTGAATACAAGTCTTCGATGCTAGTTTTGCTGGCTGCTTTGTTAATAGCGTCTCTAATGTAGTTTCTTATGAAAACGTGAGTGATTTCATCCATGCCTCTTCTATAGCGTTGAAAGATCAAAGGGATTGATTCAGGTCGTAGATGATAAGTTATTCCAATGTCGGCTGATACAGCCATCCCTTCTGAAGTCTGAAAGTTGAAGCCTTCCCTGTCTCCTTCCCATGTGTCATTTTGTTCGAATATAGGAAACTGGTAAACGGTCTTCCAAGGCGCAATCCAATGCATGCCGACATGTAGCTCTTTTGTTTCTACACCCTTAGAATCTCCAAGCATATCTACCACAACGCCCACATATCCCGGCGATATCATTTTGAAGAAACAGAGCCAGATTAGGAATAGAAAAGCACCTACTACGGCTATCTTTATTTTAAAAAGTTTGTACTTATCCATTGGTTCTAATCCTCACAATCTGGCACGTAATTAGTTCGCTCTTGGTATTTTATATCAACGTTGTGAATTTCAGTAGTTTCTAAAATCAACTTGTTTACTTTTTTAATAAAATCTGTCATAGATTCCTTAGTTATGTTTGAATTTCCTGCTTTTACTATCATTTTAAAAACAGAATTTTTTAACAAATTGACGGGAGCTGATATAGAAACGGTTTCATAATTTACCCCCAGTTGTTTTGAAGCATCCATATAAACTTGAACACTTATTTTTTCAAAATATTGCAAAAACTCAAAAAATTCATCTTCTTGTCGCTCGTTCATTTTTGCCTCTTGGGTCTACCGCGTCTGCGTTTTTCTAAAATATAATCCATAGCTTTCTTATCTTCTTTTTCAATATAATCCAAAACTTCTTTGGGAAGATCCGTAGTAGTTGTCAAAGAACTGGTTCTTTTAGGTTTTTCTAAAATCAAGCTTTTGAGCTCATTCGATGCTTTATTTGCTATACCTGAAAAGTCCGTGCCTTCTTCTGTTTTCAAATACAGATCTGGCGTAGGTAAAATTTTGTTATTTAAAATATATTCTCTAAATATAGATTTTTTAATAAAAATTTTCCTTCCAACTCTGCAAACAACATTATTAAATCCATTATAATTTCTATTATTTATCCATCGACGGATTGTATTTATTTTGAGGGGAAATTCGGGATCATTAGCTATTTCTTCGGGTGTATATAAATCCATCTCTCGACCCTCTAAGACCGATCTTTCAGCAAGCTGCTTTTCTAGCCCCTCGATCTCACTTTTGAGGAGTTGATTCTGCTCAAGTAGAGCGTTTCTAAATCTTTCTTCAGTTTTTCGACTTTCTTGTAAAACTTCGAAACATTTTTGTGAAACATCTCCGGATTCATCAACCAACTTTCTCCACGCTAGACACTTTTTGACCATGACAAATGACGAAAAAACCGATATAGCTGTTACTATTCCTAAAAAAATATCTATCATTACTCACCGTCCATTGCTTTTTGAAAGTCTAATTGTTCTTGGGGTACTTCCATTGTTTGAGACTGTGACTTTTCTTTTTTTACTCTTAATATTGGTATTATTCTTTCATAATTTTCTTTTGACATTTGATCGTACGATCTTATGTGAGATTTGATATTATCAAGCAATTTTTTCGGCGCGTACTGCTCTAGCTCGTAAAGCTCATTGAGCTGCTCTTGTGTCAATTGCCATTTTACCTCTACATCGATTGTTTTTCCTTCGAGCTCTAATGCCTCTTTGCTTTGAAATCCACTCAGCTGCTGAGGAAAACTATTTTTAAGATTAGCGCATAAGCAACACTTGTATAGCATGTGCTTAAACATGTTCTTCCAGCATCCTTGATCTTTTGCATAGTCGCTTGCAAAAATCATAAATTCGCATTCATGCCAAACTCCATTATCATCTTTCTTTTTGACAAAAGTTTTGCAAGTCACAACCTTGCCCTTATCGTCGTATGTGTATTCGGGACAGCGCCCGGGCATATAATTTCCCGTTCTTTCGGCGATCACTCTAAAACCATCAACTCCTACAACATGAGTCCACGTTGCGCCATATCGTATAAGATAAATTTGATTAGCTAGAGGGTTGAGCTGGCTTTCATCAGCCCTGATAACAAAAGTTAATATTTCAGAATCAGGGGGGGGGTCTTTTTTTGCTCTTTCCTTAGCATAAATTAGTGCGATGTTCCTCATCGATAGAAATTTTGGGCCATAGTTGTTTATGTCAAACAACTCAGGTTCAAACACTGTGATAGCGGAGTTCATTTTCACCTTCCTTTTAATGCTTGGTTGATTTATATTGTGAATAAATTACACATTTTTTGCAAGGAGAAAAAGAAAATGGTGAAAAAACCTCATAAGGTACCCGAAAAGCGATACCACTTTGGATTTGCTGTTAACAAAGAGGAGTTTGAGAGATTACAAAAATATCATGACGCTATCCGATACCGCGTAGCTATGAAACGGGAGATCATACCCCTGAAGCACTTTCAATTATATGAGCATATTTTAAAATACTACATTGAAAAAGAGAAGATTCTTTTGGAAGAATAAAAAACCCCTTCTTTCATATCCAGAAGGGGAGAAACCATCGCCTGATTTATATGGAAACGCGGGTAAAAGGAATAACCGCGGCCCTATTATAGTTAGAAGCATCTTTAAAAAAAGGAAAATATGAATTACATATTGTTTTACTGCGAAAAAGATTATTGTCCTCATCACAAGATTTTTGTAGGTATAGAGGAAGTTTTGGAATTTTTGAACTCTCATCCACTTCTCGAAAAGCAAGTGGGATGGGACAAAGACCGGTACGAAAAGAGTGGTCTTGAAAATATGCATTTTACCGATCTTTACAAATTGTTATTGGATGGGGAGTTTATGGTCTATGAACTGGTTGCAGATAGGTTCAAGATTGTTACTAAAGAAGTGCAGTGGGATTATGTTTTAGACGATGAGGATTGAGGAAAATATGGCATTGGATAAAGAGAACATTAAAAGTTTGCCGCCGTATAAGCGCCCTGTAGGTTATCAAAATAGTCTATGCAAAAGATGCTGCTGTATCATGGTTAATTGTAACATGGAAGGTTTTACAGGACCTTACTGCGAAGAATGCCGCAAACACATTGCTGAGGAAGATCAATTACCAGATCGGTAGGTTTCGTTAGGAAATTGGTAGTTAAGGAAGGAAAAAAGATGATTACAGAAGACCTAAACTTTAGAAAATTGGAACTAGACGCGATAGCTAGGCGCATAAAAAATCACAAGGAAGTGGAGCATGTTCTGGTTGTGACCGTAAAAAGGGGTCATTACTATTTTGGTGCCACAAAAATGGATCGCGGCGAGTGTGGAGACATGCTTATGTTTGCTTCGTTTTTAGTCGCTGAAAAAGTACTCGAAAGAGAGGGTAAGCTTTCATGAGCTTTTGCGATGTGTGTAATCAAAAAATCCGTTGTCCAGATGAGTACGAACGTAGTTTTTTGTACGCTTGTCCGATTTGTGACACTCCAGTAGAGGAGCGTATGTACAATGTGATTCAAAGGTTAGCCCTTGAAAAGCGAGAGATGATTCCAAAAATCATAGTAATGGAAGAGATTAGTAGAAGGCTTGGATAAATAAGAATTGCCCCAAAAGGGGGGTTACGGCATAGTTCAGCCATTGTAAAAAAAAGAATGCCCAGGCCTTTAATCACCTGGGCAAAAAACTCTGTACTTCCCATACAGAAAAAACCATAAGTTTTACACTCTTTTTTGTGCAAGAGGTAATGATCTTAACTTATGGTTTCTTTAAATGGCAAGTCAGAGTTTCTAACGATAGGAGCTCTCATCTATGACAACCCATTTTGAAATCCAAGAAGACATTCCAGACCACGCTTACAGAACAGAAATTCCCAATATAGTTTTTCACCTAGGGCTAGACCCTTACGAATTTTTGGTCTACTCTCAAATAAAAAATATAGCTTGGGATAGGCGTTTTTGCTGCAAGAGCTACAAAGATTTAGCTAATTTACTAAAAGTCTCAGAAAGAAAAATTATCCTTGCCGTTCATAAACTTGAAGCCCCTTTCGAAAAGTTGGGTGGAAAATCTTTAATCAAAGTAGATCGAGATCGCAAGGATTCAAAAGGTGGTAATCTCCCAAATCTGCTGACTGTTACGAATATTTGGCGTATCAATGGTGAGTATTTCCGAAAAGATCAAGAAATTTCTAAGGTGGTGCACGAGGTGCAGGGGGGGGGTGCATGTGATGCACCAGGGGGGGTGCATATGGTGCACCCAGATAAAGATAATATAGAGAAGATAACTCACACACATACGCGCACGCGCGAGAGAGATCCACCCTTTTCGATCCCCAAGAAGAATCACGAGTTGGATGCAAATGGCTTGCCGGTCATAAACCTCAAGGACCAAGAACATGAACGCTTGATCGCAAACACGATTCAGCTGCACTCGAAATCCAGGGAGGAAGCGAAATGCATTGTGGACGATGTTATTCGCCAGTATCGGCTCACTTGCGGCTCAAATGGTCATGAGCATGAAAAACCCTACTACGCGATTTTGAAGTGGATCGATAAAGCTGTAAAAGACGAAAATGTGCGCAAAAAAAATCAATGCACGAGAGATAAACAGGTTAGACCGAAGTGGTTAGATGAACCGGAAATATATAAAGCTAAAACAGTTAGAGATTTGCCAATAGAAGAACTTAGAAAAATTGCTAGCGAAGATGAGATAAGGGAACTTTTAGGATATGGAACAAACTAAGGAAATTTTTGAAAAAACATATGCCCATAATTTTAGGGATTGTTTTGACCCGTTTATGCGTTATTCTCTCAAGTCAGACCCTACTGCGTTGATTGAATACATAGATAAAAAAAAGTCTGTCATATTAAAACGTTACAACAATTGTTTGTGGGATTTAGGATTTACTCCCAATATAAAAATGTCTATTCGATCATGGTTAAATAATCCGGAAAAATGGCTATACATGCATGGAAACATAGGGTGTGGCAAGACAACCTTAATGTCAGCTCTATACCTTGAGTTATTAAAAAAAGGTATTGATGTTTGCATATTCAACGTTAGACAACTTGAGTATGAAATCAAAGATGGCATAGAAACAAATAGTGAAAGAAAAATCTTGAAACAAGCAAGGAATACAGCAATTTTAATGCTGGATGACCTAGGGGTTGAAACGCTTAGTGAATACAATTTGGGTTGGATTTATAATTTGATTGATGAAAGACAATCTGATTTTAGATCTACAATTATTTCCTCCAATTTAAATATGAATGATCTACGAGAACACTACTCTAAAGTTAATGGAATTTTTGCAAAGCGAATAGTTTCTAGAATTAAGCAAAATTCATTCGAAATTGAGTTCGATAATGTGCCCTACAGATAAAAAGGAATAGCCATGGAAAAAATGGAACTTAAGCCGGGTGATGTCGTCCAGATCAATCCCGACTCAATCTACTCGTATAAGGGACTAGGAGGCGCGCTACTTGTGGTAACAGAGCCCAAATCTTTTGGCTGCCAAGGCTATTTGCTCTTGGATCGTCAAGTTTATGGTTTAGCAACATACAAAGGAAGGGCCTTTTTAAGGCCTGAGTTCAAAGATATTGAGTTGGTTGGTAGGCTGGTATGGATTTATGACGATGAGCAGTCAGAGGGCCTAGAATGAAGAATTTAAAAACACCACTGGACGAATGGTCAGAAGAAGACCTGATTGAAGTTTTGCGAGAAAATCAAAATCATGACTCCCAAACTTTAGCTTATGTGTGCTCGGAAATTCTAAGGCGACAATTTTATCTTAAGCGAGTCTGTCGTCATTACCCTGACTTGAGGATGTACCAATGAAATATACATTAATGATACAAGCAGATTCCAATAGTGTAGAAATAAGTTTAGATTTGCTTCCAGAAAAAATAATAGCGTGGCCTCATCTTACAACAGGACTACCTGTAGTAGACTATCTGCCAGAGAGTAAATGGAAATCAATAAAAGACCACACTCCCGAACAGAACAAACCCTATCTAATATATGAAGTTTATCCGACCGAAGCAAGATTTAAGCTTATTTGTGCGCCTTTAGTAGATTGCAAATATAAACTCGCTGAGTGGTCTAATTACTATAAAGGATTTGTTAACCGTGAATCGAATGTCTACAAATACGCAGCTTTTTTCATGGAATTGCCGCAGCCACCCAAAATTGAGGAAAAACCATGAAATGGATTAGCGACAGAAACCCAAGCTCGCCCGGTATGTACGCCGTTAGAAGGGTAAATTATTCAATAGATAGCAAAGACCTGAATTTTTATTATTTTGATGGCGAGAAATGGTTGAATGCATCTTATCCGTATGACGTAATGTCACCTTGTGAATGTCGTTCTCAATGGTCAGTTATCGACTGGGGAAGGGACGATAAGCCTAAAAGTGAAGGGCATGTACTTACTGGCAATCCGGATGTAAAGCTTAGTTTTATTCAACACGGCGTTTGGTACAAAGTTTCTGAAACTCCTATTCCTGATGATATTGATAAAGTTCTTTTTTATTTTACTGATTGTGATGAAATTGAAATTTATGAAAGAGGATCATTACCAAACCTATGGTTTTTTTATAACACTGATGATACATGTAATTTATTAAGAGTAACTCACTGGATGCCCTTTCCCGAACCGCCTAAATGTTAGTTGGAGATGATTCATGATACCTGAAATTAAAATTGATTTTATGGCCAATTTATTATCCGTGCCAATGCCATATATGGGTGATGACTCAGATACGTTGATCAGAATTTTTAACTACATAAACATAAAACTGGCTAAACGTGTCGGAAAATGCCCTATAAGACAAAAAAAGTTTATAAAACTACAACAGGAATTTTTAGATTTATATGAAAAGATTGAAAAAAAGGAGCTTGAAAAAGAAGCAGAAGGCTCAGGAAAGGAACCCTTTCATTTCATTAGATTGCCTGATAAGCGGCGCCAAAGAATATTTTGGTCACTTAGAAAAAGGGCCAATAGATTTCAAGCATAAGACGCATTGTTTCAAATTTACACGAGTCAAAGCTTAGAAAAAATGAAATATCTCTACTACATACTCCGCCTCTTCTTTTGCCCTCATAAGTGGCAAGTACTCAGAGAGTGTGAGGTATTCCAATTTAAAGATTCAAGGTTACCATATCGTATGGAATATATTTGCAAATGCCGATATTGTGGAAAGATAAAGGTGTTCAAAGCTTAGACACCCAGATGTGCGTCTCGTCGCAATGCCACCATTTTTTGTGGCAACACTCACTACAAACCTGAGAATCATTTTTATAAGCTACTCCTTGAAGCAAATCCATCCAGCTTTTCAAAACTCCATTGTCAACGTCAGGGGCCGTCTCTTTCCAATTGCCAATAAGTTTTTTATTAGAAGTTTTGTAATGAGCTAAAATTTCAAGTTTTACGGGGCCTTCTATCGGTTTATCAAAGTAAGGACGTGCCCACATAGCTATAACCTTTCGTTCTGCCAACTTAGGGTCATAGAAATGTGTTTTATTACACCTAGGCCGTGACCACACGGGCGAACGATGTGGATATACTACGTGCACTGTCAATCTAACCACCAGCACCCAAGGGTGTGTTCGATCGGCGGTACTTTTACCGATTCTTTTTTTCCGGAAATGGCCGTAACTAGCCTAATGAGTTTATTGTAAATGTATTGCATATTCTTAATATAGCAACTTATTTATTTAAACTCAACTTGATTTTGATGCTCTTTCCTGAGGATGATAAATCGGGCTCTGAAGGGGTACTTTGCATCCCTGAATTTTGGGTCATGCTCATGGACGATATCGAATAAGTTTTCTTGGATGCTCTCTTCCAGTTTGTCGCAAAATTCCTTCTTAAGCTGCATAAGATAGGCAAGTGGCGTTTCGGTTACCTCATAGCCTCGACGAGCTCGCTTGATAAGTCTATGCTCATAATCGGACCAAAGGAGCGCGGCTTTGACAAGATCTTGCCATGGCGTAAGATCGCCAGTAGGCTCCTGGACCTTGAACTGCCAGCAATTGCAGTCGTATTCAATAGTAGCTCTGGTAAGTGAATTGACGATCATAAATGACCCTCCTTCCTTACCCTTTCTTTTTACGCCGACTCTCATTATTTGGGAATGTAAACGTATTGCATCTTTCGGGTCTTGATGCGATGCATCTCTAAAACAAAGTGACGTTCATGAAAAAGTCTATCTATGTCTGTGATAGGCCCGTATCGCTCAGCTAACTTGTGAAACTTATCTATCTTATGATAAAGCATTTTTATCTCTATATCGCTGATGTCGGTAACGTTTGGTTTTTTACAGAGCTCTTCCTCTTGTCGTACCCAGTCTATGGCAGCTCTGACAGTTCTAGAATATTTAGTAAAACCCCAAAAAGGCCTGTGATGGTATCCCCAGTCGATCATACTATAGCTAAATCCCCTTGGGTGAGTACTAACTGTGATAATGTCCATTTATTTTCCTAGTGATAAATGTTAATGCTGTGTTAAAAAGGTTCGAAATCGTCCAACTACGATTTTTCACACCCGCCCTAGCGAAAGTTAAGGCGGGATTTTTTTTGTTTCCATCAAAGCATACTTCGGCTACCTTGAACTTGGAAACAAAAAAAGGAAAATGGAATGCATGAAGTAGCCCCCATTGCATTAGTGGTGTTACTCGCCTTCACGTTCTTGATACGTGAGTTGTAACAGCGCCACCCACTAGTTTGTAAAGAGCTAGTGGGGTTGCTTTAACAACTGCTCAGCATTTTCCCTGAGAAAACTTCAACACATGTATAGGAAATGGAGTTTTTCTATACATAGGAACAAGGTCATGTATAGAAAATCGTTGTTTTCTATACACAGATTTCATGAAAATTATTTCTTTTTTGAAGATTTTCTTTTATTAAGCGAGTCGATCTCAGTTGCTTCATGATACGCAACTTCTCGCCTTTCCTTAGATGGAACCATTTTAGAAACTTCGATAGTTCCTTTTTTTGAGACTTTCCCCAGTAATTCGCCCTTAGGTACTTTACGCACGAGATTTTTAAGATCTTCATAGCCGCTGGGGTAAGCCTTCTTTTCAGCTTGGTCCGCTTTCTCATGGGAAGTGGCATAATGTTTCCGGTTAACTTGTGAGCCCTTTTCCTCAGCCCACTTCACTGTTTTAAAATGGGGATGGTCAGTGCTGTGATACATCCCGCATTGTGGGCACTTCGACATTTATAACTTCCTGCCTATAAATTACAAAGGACAGCCTACAAGACTGTCCCCTGCATTAAAAACTAGAGAAGCTTATAACTCTAGTTTTTATTTTACTCGTCCCAAGCACCTGATCGAGGGTCCCATGAACCTGGATCCCAAGAAATAGGGCTTTTTTCGTGTACGCTGACTTGTGCAGCAAAACTTTGAGTTGCAAATCCTAAGACTGCAACCGCTACCAACATTAGATTTTTCATCTTTTTTTCCTTTTTTTGTGGTTTACCACACGGAAACTATAACTCAAAGTGAAGATATTTGGGTATAAAAATTGCCTCGTGTAGGACTTGAACCTACGCATTAGATTTGTGCCCATGAAAGACACCAACTAAACTCTACCAACTGAGCTAACGAGGCGTTATCATTTTAGGAATTCGTATCGTTCTTGATCAATCTTTTTCTGGTCTTCAAGATCGGGTCGATTATATATGTAGTAGTGAAGCCTACTTCTTGGGTGAAATCGTGCCTTCAAAGCGTACGGGTTTCGCGTACGCTTGACATTGCGATTGATATCGCCATAGATTTTGTTTGGCATCGTGTCATAATGAAAAGCTAGTATTAGTGTTTCCCCAGGCTCACGTATGCCATAAGACGGCCACGGTAACAATTGGATCACAAATTCGCTTCCAACTCGGTTAATGCACCTTCCAGGGCAATATAGTCCTCGCTTTCGGTCGTAATGGCACCAAACAAAATCCCCGATCTTAGGTTTTACAACATGCTTCATGTAATTATTTTAAAAAATCGTGATATCCTTGAGCAGATTTTTTAGCTTCCAGGTAATAATCGCCGAAATAATCACGAGGTGCTGCATGAAAGATCGCATAATAATCTCCTCTTTTTTCTCCCAGCATCCTTAAAATACCACATTCGCCTTTTCCGCTAACCCATCCCTCTAGCATATAAGGATTACGTTTGGTTTTGACGTTTCGGTTTATATCACCATAAACTTTATTTGGAGTTTTAGCATAACTAAATGCAACTGTAACATGCTTAACGTTTTCTGGCTGTAATACATCCCAAGCGTAGGTCAAAAACTTTACAATGAAAGTACTTCCTATCCGGCGTATACACTTTCCAGGGCAAGGTCTACCACCCTTTCCGTCGTAGTAACACCAAACGAATTCGCCTATTTTAGGCTTGATTACATGTTCCATCGGCTACTTTCGGTGCATTTTCTTGAGGGTTTCGGCTAGGCGCACCTCCTTGCCTAGAGAGCCCTTAGCATGTTCATGCTTTTTAAGCTTGGATTCGGGTATCTTTTCGCCCTCTTTAACCCCTAACTTCTTATGCAACTTACCCTTACTCGAAGGGGGTAGTGCTTTCTGTATCCACTTTTCGGCCATTTTATTACCTATGCTTACTTTTTTTGGCCGTTATGCCGGCCCTCTTAGCTCGATCGATAATGGGATCTCGAACCTTTTGATCGTAGTCGGCAAGCTTATTATTCTTTCGCTCAGCATCTTTAATCAAGGACTCCCCCTTTCTAAGCTCAGCGCTAACCTTCCTCATCTTTTTGTCCATCACTTCATCTCATCAACATAATTGAATTCATTTCATCATATATTTGACACAAATTTTTGCGAAATGCTATTTGTTTTTTTTACGAAAACCTAAAGGTGCATATGCCGTCCCCTCTAGTCATCATAAAGAATGAAAGTCTTTTAGTTCGAACATCAGATTTATCGAAAGGTTTCGGTGTCGAACATCGAGACCTCAAAAACATCATCAATAAGTATAAAACTGAGTTTGAAGAGTGGGGGGTTATTGCATTTGAAATGCATAAACCTACCTCGAAAAAAGGGGGTAGACCTATCGATGATTTTTTGCTAAATGAGGAACAGGCAACCTATCTTTGTACACTGCTTAGAAATCATGACATGGCTAGATCTTTCAAAAGAACTCTGACTAGAGAATTTTTTAGACAAAGGCGATTCTTGATAAAACTCCTTTCTCAAAAACAAAATAGAGAATGGTTAGAAAAACGAGAGGCTGGAAAAATCGAGAGGAGATTGGAAACTGACACTATAAAAGAATTTGTTGATTACGCTAAATCTCAAGGAAGCTGTAATGCTGAAAAGTACTACATGATCATATCCAAAATGGAAAACAATTCACTATTTGCCTTAGATTTTATTGGGCAAAAGTTTCCGAATCTTCGCGACATATTGGATGGGTTCGCTCTCGACTCATTAAAAATGGCGGATCATATTGTAGCTAAGTCTTTAAAGGATGGGATGTTAGAGAAATTAAATTATAAAGATATCTATAAAAAGTGCAGAGATTGTGTTGAACAATATGCAAAACTTATGGGAAAGACCCCATTAAGGCTAACCTTAAAATGACTGAGTCAATCATTCCCCTTTTCGATAGCTCGTTTAAAGAAC
>Ga0181531_10000543_pt1 | contig 25103 bp, 21 predicted proteins | sample PEATcosm2014_Bin_38_FD_119743 | JGI IMG/M metagenome (GOLD analysis project Ga0181531, IMG submission 119743) | Peatland microbial communities from MTU Mesocosm Facility, Houghton, MI, USA - PEATcosm2014_Bin11_10_metaG | ecosystem: Environmental > Terrestrial > Soil > Wetlands > Peat | place...
CGATCATGACGCCAACGCGTTTTGAATCAAGCATAGTTCCCGAACCGATCACCTGATTGCGGGGAATATTGGCCAGCGTTTGAGCGTGAAGCGTCATCACGTCGACAGGATTGGTTACCATAATGATAATTGCATCTTGATTGAGCGGCGTAATACTTTTCATAATTGAGGTAATAATTTCACGATTTTTTTTGACGAGTTCAGTACGCGGTTGATCCGGCATTTGGGGAACGCCGGCTGCAATTACGATGATATCAGCATCTTTGGCATCGTTTGCAGATCCGATTCGAATTGATGATGAGCGGTGAAATGAAAGTGCGTCTGAAAGATCAAGCACTTCTCCACTACAGCGCACTTGATCGATATCGATGAGCACAATTTCAGCGGCAATATTTTTAACGAGAATTGCATAGGTGGTGGTGGAGCCGACAGCCCCTGCGCCGATAATGGCTATTTTAGAGGGTTTCATACTAAAATCCTTTGTTTTTTTAATGATTATGATACTGTAATTACCATCGTTGAAAAAACGTAAATTGAGAGTAAATAGTTTTTGGCAAAAGGAGGTACATTTTATAAGGAGATGGCAAAATCCTTATAACACTATACGCATTAAAAAAAGCGGCAATTAAAGAATTATTAAATCCTGTATAAAGGAAATTCCCATGGCAAAGCAAGAAAAGAAAAATAACAAGCCGGTAAAAAAAGAAGAACAAAAAGGTAACAACAAGGGCAACAAAAAGAAATAGTTCGCCTTTGATACTTATTAAAAATACGGGTGGCGTAAAAAACCGCCCGTATTTTTTGTCCCCAACCATCCAAGATGAACAAAAAATAATCATGAATCCAGTCCCACAAAAATTAGCATCATTCCGCAATTTTATCTGGACCTTCTATGAAAAAGAGGGCAGGGAATTTGAGTGGCGCAATGTAGATAATCCATACTACGTTTTAGTATCTGAAATCATGCTTCAGCAAACGCAGACGTATCGCGTTGAACCCAAATATCGCGCCTTTATTGATGCATTTCCTGATTTAGAATCGCTCGCAAGCGCATCTTTGCGTGATGTTTTGGGCATGTGGCAGGGCTTGGGATATAATCGCCGCGGCAAATTTCTACATCAAGCCGCTCAACGGGTAATGCAAGAATTTAGGGGCAATCTTCCTGACGATCCAGCGATATTGGTAACACTTCCGGGCATTGGCAAAAATACTGCCGGTTCAATTTCTGCATTCGCTTTCAATAAACCGACCATCTTTATCGAAACCAATATTCGCACTGTCTTTATCCATTCATTCTTCAAAGATCAAGCCGAAGTGCATGATAACCTCATTCTCCCGCTCGTGGAGCAAACCGTCGATCATGATAATCCACGCGAATGGTATTATGCGCTTATGGATTATGGCGTGCATCTGAAAAAGATGGTTCCTAATCCAAGCCGCCGCAGCAAACATCACGTGGTGCAATCAAAATTTGAAGGCTCTGATCGCCAGATTCGGGGCGCCATCATTCGTGCACTCGTCCAACGCCCCGCGCTTTCTGAATCAGAATTAAGCGTTATTTGCAATCATGATGCGCGCGTTCCCAACATTATTCAAGAACTCGAACAGGAACAATTAATTGAGCGGGATAACGATCTCTTTTCGATACGCAATGCATAAAAAATGCGCCGGTTTTATCCAGCGCATTTTGAATTCGGGCAATACTTAGTTAATTATCATCATCACTATCACTATCATCGCTCTCAATCATCACATGATGACTATCATCGCTATCACTATCATCTACTGCAGAGATAGGCCGTTTTTTGCTACCCCCAGGGGCATTATTATTGTTTGTTTCTTGCGTTTGTGCTTTGGTAGCGGTCTGCGGAGTCGCTTCAAGAGCACGCTGTTTTTGAGCTTGTGCCATTCTCAATTCAGCCTCTCGCATATTCATTCCTGCCTTTTGGAGTTCCTGCAGGATATACTGAGGCGTTATTCCACGCTTAACCATTTCTCGCATTTCACATACAGAAGGCATTGCTCCAGTAGCCACCATTTGCGTGAACGATTGTAATTGCTGCAGGGTATTCTGCAGCATTATTCCAGTATTCTTTTCAGGGATTCCCTTAACCATTTCTGGCGACAGTAGACACATAGGAGGCATTATTGCAGTATTTTTTGCTTCTTGCGCCCGAAGAGCAGGCTTAGCCCGATCGAGAATATATTCCGTAAGGGCAGCCTTAAATGCTGCAATTTCGCTTTGCTTGCTTTCTTTATAAGCAATATTTGCATATTCCATAAAGTTTATGCCATCAATGCTCGATAGAAATTCATCCTTATAGATGGGAGCCATGTTGGCTGTAAGTTGATCAGCTTTAACCTTTATATATCGAGATACAAATTTAGGGGTTGTAGTGAAATCTAAATCAGAATTTAAGTCGTGCTTTTTCTCCATTTCATCTTGAACAGCAAGTGGGTAAATGATATCCCTTTTTTCTAAATTTAAGAATGCCCGCAACACTAATAGTTTGCCCTTTACACCCCTCATATCCTCAACATTATCGATTTCACCATACTTATGAGCGGCATGGTCTTCCAAGCACTGCATATCATAAGTGAACATTGATGTGATATCTTTTTGTATGTCTTGTTGGGCTTCGCTCGCAAAATCATTTAGTTGCGATTGAATATTCTTTATGATCGCCTCTCGGTTGGCTTCTGCTGCAGGGGTTAATAAATCATATTTATCGAACGAGATTATCTTTTTGTAATCATCCCCCATAGCATTCAAACTTGCGAGATTGATTAAAAGCATCACTGCGGCATACCGTATAGATTTCATATGAAATCCTTTCATGATAGTTTAACTTTTGAATTGTTTTTGTGCTGTGCAACACGGTTAGATAGTTCATATAGTATAGACTAAGATGAAGATAAAAGCCAAGTTTGTGATATACTTATGCAATCACATTCATATATAGAGGGCAAGGTATGAAAAAATCACGAGTATTATTTGTATGTATGGCAAGCAGTTTAATAGCTCCAGCATATGCCATTCGAATGCGCACTGCAGGCGCATTGACCGGATTGAGCGCTGCGGTATCGGCCGCTGGGTCGACCGTCATGGCGCATAAGTGTGGCGCTTATTTGCCTGAAATGTCCAATCAAGCGTATGCATCGCTCTTAAGCGCATACGTCGTGGTCAATACGATCCCCACCGGCTACTGGCTCTATAATAGAACGCCGCAAGGGCGATTGCGGCTTGCAACGAACGATCTTAAGCAGGTAACAGCTGATCCGTTGACCCAGCCAAAGCTGGGTGAAGACGCCTTGGCCGCTATGAACCGCGTCTACGTCAATAAGGATTTTCCCTACATCGAATCTTTGCATACGCTGCAGGCCCATGATGCCAAGATTAAAAGCATAAAGGAGCTGCTTGCAAAAGGGCGCAAAGATCTGAAAAAAGATGATTTTGTGTTAATCGATAAATATGAGAACGCCGTACGGGAAACGGAGCGGACCCATCAAACGGTCCTTGATATGATTCAGGCGGTCCGCAATCTTCCTGATTACACCAAGCGTTTAAAATATTTCAACGAGCAACAGGCGCAGACGGCTCAAGCCAAGGCTCAGAACGAGCAGGCAAAAGCTCAGAAAGTGATTGCCGGGGCCAGCGTGGTCGGGGCCTTTGCCAAGGTGATCGAGGCGCTCAATCCATTCAAAAAAAGCTCATAAACCGCATAATCACGCCGTCCTTCGATATCTCCATTGGCAATGCATAAAATGAAAATGCGCGGATTTTACCCCGCGCATTTAATATTATCCAGATTAAAACAAGATTTTCTTGTTTTATACTCCTTTATAGAGAGTGTTTTCATAATTACGATGCGATTGCTTTGCTAATGCCTCAATGGATGCTTTGTAGTGGTTTACGCATGCTTTTTTCAAAAGATGCTGAGCGATATTGCCGACTGTGGCCTGGGGAGCAATAGCGGCAATCTTTGTTGCTACCGACTCTGTTACATTTTGAAATGTACACGTTAATGGAATGCCATTTAATGTTGCCAATTCTTCATTTAGGCGTCCATCAGATATGGGCTCCGTTACCCATGGGTTCTGGCTCACAACATAACCCCTGTTAGTTTTAGAATATTGTATATAGTTGGCGACAACCTCTCTTCTGATATCATCAGGAGTATTATTATTGTTGCGTAATTGTGCTGCAAAAGCTGCGCGCACCAAAAGAATTTCCGCCAAAGGGCCTCTTAAAATAGGCAATTCACCTATGAGTTTAGTCCGATTGCCTTTTGCGAACTCTGCTTTATAAAAATCCTGTTTTTCGATCTCAAGGTGTGGATCTACGCTTTCTGGTGATAATGCAGAAAGGCGTGAGCAGGAACTCTCTGAATAATTACCTGAGTAATCGGGTCTTTTAGCAAACACTGAATACACGGTATTACCTATTGTATAGAATTTAGTTCTATAGAATTCAATGTTGCGATCTTGATCAGTAGAGCCAAGACTGCTTACAAGCAATTGCATATCTTTATCGTATGCCGATTGCGCTTCTTGAACGAGCACTGTTTCAAGTTGTGAGAGTTGAGTGGCTATATTGCGCTGTATTTGAGCAGCATGTGTCTCAAAAGGCGACGCCTCTTTAGTACGCACGACGGAACAACTTTCCTCATTAGTTCTAAAAGATGATGGGCCCATGGCCTGCATGTTTACCGTGCCAGACAATAGGTATGCGAGTGCAAAATATTTGATAGATTTCATCTGAAATCCTTTCGTATGAATGTTAATTGATACTTTAAATGCGCCGATTTTACTCAGCGCATTTTTTAATCTTTTTTTAAAGAGAAGATTTAGGCGAGCTTATTGTTTGTCCCCTCGAATAGCCGCTCTTCTTTCCTTTAATGCCGTTTCATCTAGATCGTATTTCTCGAGCTCACTCCAAATATATTTGAAGTCTACGCCTCTATAACGGACTATATCGGGAATCCCCGTGGTATCAGCAGGAAAAACAATAGCTTTGCCATCTGTGCTTTTGTCGGGATTTGCCCTTGCTGTGTGAAACATCTTGATTTCCTCTTGGTGCAAGATCTTTAAGGCCAACATAGCTTTAGCTTGAAGTTTTTCTTGGGGGTCCATCGCTTGCATGCTCATAGCGCCAGATAATAGGAATGCGATCGCAAAGTATTTGATAGATTTCATCTGAAATCCTTTCGTCATGATTAGTTAAAAATGTTTGCTGGTGTTATGCATACACGGCGATCCAGTATACTAAAAAGGGATAAAAACTATAGATAAAAATAAGTTTTTACACCAATGATCACTGCAATACAGGGTCAAAATCAAGATTTTTTAAATGGCAGCATATTAATAGAAAAGCGCTTAAAAAAAGAGATTAAAAAAGCAATCAATCCATTCAAGAAAGGCAGCAAAAGCCCTATTCTTGCCATTTGCAGCAGATAGATTAATATATAATCATATGAAGATGAATGAAAATATATCCAAAAGTGCTGCCGGTAGCAGCCTTATAAACGATCAGATTTATGCCTATTATTATAGGTCATAAGTAGAGGTTCGCAGTGCGTCTGGGATATAGATAAAAATATGCAGTAATTGTGATAGCCTCAGTTTTAAAAAGCTGAGGCTATTTAATTTAGGAATATATATGAATAAAAATGTGATACTCATTGGGGTATTAGGGGCATGCATAGCAGGGTTTATTTTATTCAAACAAATGCAAACCCCAGCCGTTAATGCGGCTTATACCATAGGCATACTTCAGACAGCTTCTCATCCTGCTCTCGATGCAACCCGCGAAGGATTTATGAATGAGTTAAAAGCTCTCATGGGTGATGAGGTGGCGTTTGTGGTTCAGAATGCCGAAGGATCGATTACGAATGTGCATACTATTGCACACCAATTTCACGGCAAGAGCCAATATGCGGGATTTTTTGCAATAGCGACTCCCGCCGCGCAGTCACTCGGAACCATAGAAAAGGAACGCCCTATTTTTATAGCGGCGGTCAGCGACCCAGATTCATTGGGATTGGGGTGCTCTAAAGCGAATGTTTGTGGTACCAAAGATATGATTGATGTTCATGCGGGCATCGATTTATTGATGCAGCTGGTGCCGCATGCGAAAAAGATCGGTCTTCTTTATAGCTCGGGGGAAACCAATTCAGCGGTGTTAGTACAAAAAATGAGAGAAGATCTTGAACCTCGCGGCCTAAGCGTTGCTGAATTTGCGATGAGCAATGAAGCAGATATGCAGGCAATGGTTGAATCGGCATGTCACAAAGTAGATGTGCTTCTTGCGCCAACCGATAACATGATTGGCTCGGCTGCTTCGGCAATCGCCGCTATTGCTTTGAAGCACAAAAAGCCGTTCATCGTCAGCGATAATATGCTCGTTAAAGAGGGCGCGCTGGCAGCGCATGGCGTTGATTATAAGGCGGGTGGGAAACGCGCAGCGCAGATTGCGCATGAGGTTCTTGTGGGCGGCAAAAAACCATATGAGTTGCCGATTGAACGCATTCAAGATGATGCAATCTTTATAAATCAAAAAACATTAGATACGCTGGGTTTATCGATTCCTGAATCATTAAAGGAACGAATCGTTATAGTTTCGTAAGGGAAAATATGATTGAGTTACTTCATATAGTGCAAGGCATTGTTGAGCGAGGACTTATATTCGGGATTGTGGTTGCAGCAGTCTATATCGCATCTCGTTTGATTAACTTTGATAACTTGGCGGTAGAGGGATCGTTTGGGTTGGGAGGCGCGTTATCAGCGGTGCTGATCGCCGGTGGTTTTAATCCTTGGCTTGCGCTTCTTTGCGCAGCGCTTGTCGGAATTGCATCGGGAATAGTTACTGCATGTCTCAATACAAAATTGCAACTGAACAACTTGATTAGTGGTATCGTGGTTACCACTGGACTCTTTTCTATAACGCTCAAAACAGCGGGATCTAACATGAGCTTGAGCGGCAAAACAACCATGTTTAATACGATGCCTTCTTGGTTGGCTCCCTATCAATCGTTGGCGGTGCTCATAGTGGTTTGCATGCTTATTTTTACATTAATCGACTGGTTGTTAACAACCGAGATTGGGTTTCTGTTGAGGGCAGTTGGTGATACACCGCAGATGCTGACCAATGTGGGCAAGAGCATTGACCGTTATATTATGCTTGGCATTGCACTTTCTAATATGCTTGCTGCAATGAGCGGGGCGCTTTTTGTGCAATACACTGGTTACTTTTCAATTTGGGCGAGCCTTGGCATTCTCATCATAGGTTTAGCGGGCATGATTATTGCAGAAACATTTAGTCCATCATTTGGTATTTCGCTCATCGCTGGATCAATTGCATATCAAACAATTATTGCAATGACCTTTGAATTACAGCTCAATCAAGATTGGAACAAGTTAATCACCGCGGTGTTGATTGTGCTTTTAATAGTCATTAAACAATGGCTTTATAAGAAATAGGGGAGACAGATGTTAAAACTTAATAATATTGACGTCTGGTTTGGCAGCAATCATGTTTTGCGTAATCTTTCATGCGATGTAGAACCGGGCGATTTTATTGTAATCGTTGGTGCTAATGGCCAAGGTAAAAGTACATTGTTTGATACGATCGCAGGAAAAGTAATGCCAACCAGCGGGACTATCACGATTGACGATGTTGACGTTACCAATCTTGATGAACGGGAGCGCGCGAGCATGATTACGCGCATCTTTCAAAACACTCAACTTAATTCCGTTGGAACTCTAACGGTACATCAGAATCTTGCTATGGCCCATTATAGCCGCCGATCGGCACGTTTTGGTGATGGCATGAAAGCAATGCCGCGTGAAAGAGCCGAATATTTAATTACGAGCATCGGCATGGATGGCGAGGTTTTGGATAAGCCAATGAATGCATTGTCGGGTGGCCAGCGGCAGCTGATCGCATTCGTAATGGCAACGCAGATGATTCCGAAAGTATTATTGCTCGACGAGCCAACCGCAGCACTTGATCCCCACAGTGCAACGCTTCTTTTGCAATACTCAGCTCAATTTATAAGGCGCCATAAAGTCACCACCTTGCTGATTACGCATGATCCTCATATTGCGCTCAGCATTGGCAATAAGGTCTGGATTTTAGAAGATGGCAAAATCTCAAAGCAGTTTAATGCGGAAGAAAAGAAAACCTTAAATCCAGATAAATTGATCGGGCAGATCGATTATGAAAGTTTGATGATATAGAGTTTTCTTTGGAAGACGTACATTATGATTTATGTTTTTATCTACCATATTTGAATGCGACCCATCAATAAAGAATCCTGTTACGCTGCCTTATATGCCTTAAGCGCAGTCTTACGTTCTGCATCATGATCAACCATCGGGCGCGGATATCCTTTTATGGCTGGGCTTGTTTCCTTAAACCAATTATGAATGATTTTAGGATCAATATTTGCCAACTGAGGAACCCATCTTTTGATGTAGGCACAATGCGGATCAAACTTCTTCTGTTGTGTCCAGGGATTGAAGATCCTGAAGTAGGGCTGCGCATCAGCCCCCGTTGATGCAGACCATTGCCAATTGCCGTTATTAATCGCTGGATCGTAATCAACGAGTTGTTGCGCGAAATATTTTTCTCCCCACTGCCAATTGATGTGCAAATCTTTGGTGAGAAAGGATGCCACAATCATGCGCAGTCGGTTATGCATGTAGCCAGTTTCATTTAACTGGCGCATGCCGGCATCAACGATCGGAAAACCGGTTTCACCATTGCACCATTTCTTAAAGTCAGCCTTGCTCTTACTCCACCATAATCGATCATATTTCTTATGATATGCATGGCCAAAGACCGAAGGCGTATGAAAGGCAATGTGATAAAAGAAATCTCTCCAATAAAGCTGACGGATTAAAGGGTGATGAGGCCCAAGATGATGCTTAATAGCATCGGCAACTTCGCGCACTGAAACAGATCCAAATTTGAGGTGCGCGGAAAGATTCGTGGTGGCCTCGAGCGCTGGTATGTCCCGCTCTTTTAAGTAGTTTTTAAATTTTTTGAGGCCATGCAGAATCTTTTGGCCGTTATGTGAACCGCCATGCACGTGAAGATCTTTGTTTTCATGGGGTAGAATCTTTTTGAAAATTGATTTGGGCGTTTCTGCAAGCGGGATTGATTTGGAATAAAAATTATTCAAGCGCAATGAGAATGGCTTTTCAACAGGGCAATGCTTGGCGCAATATTTATAAAAAGGGGTGTAAATAGAATATGGTTTTCCACTGCCTGTTTTTACATCCTCCGGCTCATTAAGCAGCGCATCAGGCGATTCTATGCAGGGGACGTCATGTGCAGCACATGCCTTTTGAATCGCTTTATCTCGCGCAATGCTAAAGGGGGTGTAATCTCGATTGAAAAATACGGCATCAACTTTCTGATTTTTGATCAGTTTTTTGACCACATCTTGCGCATTACCGTGGAAGATATACAGCCGGCCCTTTTTTGCTGCGAGCTGGGATGCAAGATCCTCAAGCGATTCGATCATAAATTGGATGGCATTGGCGCTGCGATAGGCATTAGCCTTGCCCACTTGCCGAAGGTCAAGAATAAAACAGGGAATCACTATCTGACTTTCAGAAAGTGCAGCGCGTAATCCCTTATTATCATTCAAACGCAGATCACGCCTGAATATAAAAAGCGCCTTTTTATACTTTTTTTCTGCCATGGAAAGCCTCGCATTATCGTATACGATTAACATCTTTCTCAGAGCATAGAATATGCGTGGTCCATTTTAAAACAAAAAAGGCGCACGGGATGTGTGCCTTGAGAAATCAAGGTAAATAGGAGCTCTCTATTTGGTAGGTGTCGTATTTCGGGAGTCAACGACCGTATAGATATCATCAGAGCGCCTATAGTCAATGATTGATGGGAGGAATTTGCTACCTAGACCGCTGGACTCAATGGTAAGGGAAAAGAAAAGCCCCCAGGAAGCTTTTTGGGCTTTCCTGAGGGCTCTTTTTCTTGCATTTTTGCTTATTTCATTATACCTACACTGGTAGAGTTACTGCTATCGCCACCACAATTGGGATTAACATGACAAGCTACACCGCATAGTGTACAGCCGCCGCAGTCTTTATATGGTGCTTTTATACTTATGATGCTCACTGATTTATTAGGTAAGCATCGGCATACGGCAACAGAGCAATAGCACACTGTAACTCTAAGAATGTCACAATAGTTGTCGCTTGAGTCATTTTGCATGCTCATGAGCGGCGTAGCTGATGTGACTATCAGGAGAGAGAGAGACAATAACATTCGTTTCATATTTTTCCTTCTGTGAAACGTTAAGAGAGATATTTCTTGAGGAGTTCCTGAATAACCTTTGGATTACCCTTACCTTGGGTTTTAGCCATGGCTTGGCCAACAAAGTACCCGAATAGCTTAACTTGTCCAGCTTTATATTGCTCAACCTGGGTAGGGTTTGCGGCAATGATTTCTTTAATGATAGCTTCGATTTCTTCTTGAGAACCCACTTGATCAAGGCCGAGTTCTTGCACGATATCTGATGGTTCTCTGCCGGATTGCGCAACGATTTCAAATACTTGTTTTGCAGCATGGTTATTGATCTTATCTGCATCAAGCATCTGAATAATTACGGCGAGTTTATGCGGGGTAACGTTGAAAGCAGCAAGATCGATCTTTTGTTCTTTTAGATAACCCATCACATCGCGCAGCACCCAGTTAATGATGTTCTTGCTTGGATATGCGGCATACGTTTCTTCAAAGTAATTTGCGAGCGGCAGATCTTCTACTAAGATTTCTGCTTCGTATGGCGTAATATTCTTCTCTTTAATCAAGCGATCAAACTTTTGATGCGGAAGTTCCGGCATGGTTGCAGCGATGCGTGCAATTTGCGCATCATCAAGCTCGATGAGTGGCAAATCAGGATCTTGAAATATGCGGTAATCAGCTTCACCTTCTTTAGTGCGCATGACGATTGTCTTTTTATTCTTACTATCCCAGAGACGGGTTTCTTGATAGAGCTTGCCGCCATTTTCAATGGTGCTGATTTGGCGTTCAATCTCATATTCAACCGCATCGCTGATGAATTTAAAGGAGTTAATGTTTTTCAGTTCGCAGCGAACGCCGAGCTTGGTTTCGCCTTTCTTGCGCACTGAGATATTGGTATCTCCGCGGAACGCGCCTTGTTCCATATTACCAGTGCAGATGCCCAAATATTGGACCGTTGAGTGCAATGCTTTCAGATATGCGCGCACTTCGTAGGTGCTATTAATATCCGGCTCGCTGACGATTTCAAGCAGCGGGGTTCCCGCACGATTGAAGTCAACAAAGCTTTCTCCAGTTGCCGGATCGTGAATATTCTTGCCCGCATCCTCTTCCATATGAATGCGTTTAACGCGAATATTTTTGATGCTGCCATCTTCTAAGCGGATTGCCACGTGCCCATTGACGCAGATGGGCACATCGTTTTGCGTAATTTGGTAGTTTTTTGGCAAATCGGGATAGAAGTAATGTTTACGATCAAAATAAGAGATTTTATTGATGGTGCAGTTGAGCGCCAAGCCTGCAAGAATTGCATAATCGACGACCTGCTTATTAAGGACAGGCAGTGTGCCCGGATATCCGGTGCAGACATTACAGATATTGGTATTTGGATCTTTGGAGATTTCGTTTGCTGAAGAACAGAATATTTTGGAGTCCGTAGTCAGCTGAACGTGAATCTCCATGCCGATGGTCAATTCATAATCAGGGTATTTATCTAGAACAGAAATGGTTTTAGACATGGTTGTCCTTTTATCCCCTATCCTTCGATATGCGCTGCGCGCTACTTCAGGACGAACAGGGAATGATATTATTTCCGTTCGCCCTGAGGGTTCTGAGTCTCGTGAACGAGATGAAGAACGTCTCGAAGGGTGAAGGAATAAAGTTGTATGATCTATTTATATTGAGCCATTGAAGTATATTACTTTTTTTCGATTTTGTACTGAGTGGTGGCGTATGAATCCTGAGATACGATAGAGATTTTAAGTCCATACGTTTTTTCAAGATCAAGAATTGCATTATACTCGGTTGAGGTGATGTATTCAAAAATTTGCGGATTAACTTGTAGCGCGAGCTCTTTTATTTTGGCGTTGGCCTTGAGCTCTTTTTTGATGTGTCGCAGCATCTCATAAGACTCGGTTTGCAATGATTTTACAAACCCATATCCTCTGCACGCTTGGCATGTTTCAGTCAGCTGCTGGACGAGGGTTTTACCAGATCGTTTACGGGTCATTTGCACGAGCCCGAACTCTGATATTTTAAGCACCACCGATTGGAACTTATCTCGTTCTTTGAGTGTTTTCTCAAAAAATTTGAATAACTTTTGCTTGTTTGAATGGCTTGTCATATCCACAAAGTCTATGACAATCAGACCACCGATATTGCGCAAGCGCAATTGCCGCACCACTTCTTCAGCGGCCTCAAGGTTATTTTTAAATATGGTCTCTTCCATATTTGCCTTACCTATGAATTTGCCAGTGTTGACGTCAACGACGGTCATCGCCTCAGTGGTTTCAATAATTAATGATCCGCCCGATTTGAGCTCAACGCGGCGATGGAGGGCTTCTTGGATTTCTTTTTCGACGTGAAAATGCTCAAAGATGCCGGTCACCCCCTCATAAAGGGCTACCTTTTGCGTGTGCTCAGGAGCGGTATTCTTAATGAACTTATGAATCTTATTTTGATTCTCTTTATCATCGGTAATGATGGCATCGACGTCATCATCAAGATGATCGCGCACCATTTGAAGCGATATCTCGAGATCCTCATGAATCATTTCTGGGGTATCTGCTTTTGCAAATTTGGCCTGAATGGCATCCCATGTTTGCAGAAGATACTTGATATCCTTGGTGATCTCGTGCGCATCTGAGCCTTCGGATGTGGTACGGATAATCGCCCCCATGCCTTCAGGCAGTTCAGATCTGACTAGATCGCGCAACCGCGCGCGCTCTTCGCGGTCTTCTATTTTTTTAGAGATTCCTATTCGAGGAATATTGGGCATAAGCACGATGAATCGGCCGGGGAGCGTAAAGCAGGTAGTAAGTTTGGCCCCTTTTTCGTAAATGGGCTCCTTATTTACCTGGACAAGGATGCTTTCGCCTTCCTTGAATATCTTGCTCATATCCGGCAATGTGCGCGTGCGTGGCCGTTTTTTAGGTTGTTGTTGGTCATCATCAAGCTGGGTAGTCTTACTAATGCGCTCTATGGCGAGCTCTCGATCAACCTCCGAAATATGGAGGAACCCTGCTTTTTCCTGGCCGATATCGACAAAGGCCGTCTGGATCCCTGGAAGGATCTTGGTGACCCTGCCTTTAAAGTAGGATCGTTCCAGCGTAAGGGTGGCATGATCAGAGAAGTAGACATTCTGAAGAACGTCATCGCTCATAATTGCTATTCGTGTTTGCCAGCTATTTTTATTTATTATTATCTTTTTCACCGTCATCCCATGTAGATGTTGCCTTAGACATTTTTTCTGGTACGCTTAGGCATCATATGTAATATACTGCATATTGTATGTAATGGGTAGAAGATTGCAAAAAAATATGCTAAATTCCCTTAAAATCTGGGGATTAACTTAAAAAATTAAGTAAAAAAAGAAAGGAAAAGCCTATGAAGACTCAGTATCTTCCATTAGTCTTATTGTGCTGCGCTCTGGCATTTCTAGCTGGATGCGGAAAAGACAAAAAGAAAAAGGACACCAAAAAGGGCAAACAAGAAATGTTTACCCAGGTGGATATCCCAACAGCCGACGGCGACACCTTCCTTTTTGACGATCTAAACAGTGAATTCAGTAAATTAAACGATAACATTGATATCGGCGCGGTCAGCGCAGATGACTTTAAATGGCTTGAAGCCGATGAAGTCCTACAAGGCGAAGCCTTCGATGTCGTTCTCTTCGAATTCGATAGATCCAATATCAGACCTGATCAAGAACCCCTCGTTCAACGTAATATTGCCCTTGCCAAAGAGCTGTTACAGGAAAGCGGCGATGTAGAAATTAACTTTGCAGTTGAAGGACATGCGTGCAGCTCAGCAGGTTCAGCGGCATACAACTTGGCCCTCTCTGAACAACGCGCTAAGGCTGAACGTGATCGTTTTGTAGCCGCAGGCATCCCTAAGGAAAAGATCAAGATTGTAGCTCGCGGTTCAGAAGTTCCAGTCATCGTGAATGGTGTGCCTCTTACTGGTGACCGCGTCGCTCAGGCCGCAAACCGTCGCGATGAAGTTCACACGATCTACAGCTAAGTTTAAGATTCTTAAGATTATAAAAAGGCCCGCCCTAAAAGGCGGGCCTTTTTGTTTTAATGGGCTTAGTTATTTAGTTTTGGTAATAGCAGCTGATTTACTATCTGTTCCGCTAATATTGATTGTGACGCCATCACCACATTGCATATTTTGGTCTCCAATTTGTGTGACGCCCGCTACTGGTCTGCCTAGCCCTAGTTGTGTGGCCAGCACGGTGGGGCGTGCATTTTTTCGCGTCTTATCATCAACCATATAAATAGTAAAATGCCCAAAAACTTGTGAGCTTTGCAGAGGGCAGCCGTTAGTTAAAGTTACTGATTGTTTTGTTTTTTTATCCACATATCCAGCTCCAGATCCAGCACCTGGGGTACAAACTGATTGCCCCTTGCTATTGTTAGCAGGAGCAGGATAAGTCAGAGCATAAAGAACGTCAAAATCACTGGCGTTATTGATAGTTATGGTTGCAGCGTGCACTGCTGAGGTTGTCAGTAATAAACCTATGCTGAGGATTTTATACATTTTCATATTTTATTTCCTTATTTAAGGGGGTTTGCCTTCTTACCTAAGTAAGAGCATAAAGAAAAAAAGAGTTATAAATCAACAGTTTTACTCGAAAGATCAGTTTTGAGGGTGTCCGCCAGAGGGGGGCAATTGAGCTGTTTCCTTTGAAGGAGGTCGAAGGGTAGCCAAGTAGGACCCGGCCTTCATGGCTTTAGCGAAGTAGGATTGACCTTTGGCCGTAAGATCCATATTCTGATTATAAATACGTATAGGGAAATATCATGAATATCAGATACTTTTATCAATGGTCGGCAGCTTTGATGGTCATTTTGGCCGTCTGCGCGGCATGCTATTTCTGCTTTAAACCGAGCCCGGTTATAGAGCAGGAGGTGGTAAGCACGGTCAAAAAAGAGGCCAAGATGATTACCGTCTTTATTCATGGCTCCCTGCTGCCCGATAGCTCTTTTATCGACACCCTTTCCCTTTCAGATCTCCAGGCCATATTATTCGACACCATCGAAGATGATTGCGAATATATGAGATCCCTCAGACGTGTACGCGCAAACCCTGAAGGCTATAAAGAGCAAATTATGCTCGCCGAAGGGCTTCATCAGGTCCATGAGCGTGATTTGCGCGATTTATGTGAGGCCGAGGATGCTGAAATTCACCACTGCTCATGCTGCCATCATGAACATAAACATAAAAAGCATGCAGATCACGAATCGGATGAGCTTTATGCTGCCCATTATGCAATCGCATGTTATAACACGCTTGTTAAACGCCTCTATCGGAACTATGAAACCGATTATTACACCTTTGGCCATTTGGGCGTCTTGAGCCATCGCTATAGAGCTTGCGTAGCTAAAACGTTATACACCGAACTTCTTGAAAAAGTGAAAGAGGCTCAGGATGTCTACGAAACGGTCAAGGTTATCCTTGTAACGCATAGTCATGGCGGCACGATTGCGCTCAACATGGCCGCGGTAGAAAATGAATTGAAAAAAGGTCTCGAGATTGATGATTTAGTTATGTTTGGCGCACCGTTGCAAGCAGAAACCGCACCATTCGCCTATCATCCTATGTTCAAACGTATAATGAATTGTTATGCACTCGGCGATATTATGCAAGGATCAGACGTGTTAACCACGGCATCACGCAAATGCTACACTACCTTTGCAAGCATCGAATCACTCAATCGCACCAAAGATACTGTCTATGATGTTCAGTTATCAGTGAATGGCGATAGCAATGCCATTACGCATGGCAATATGTGGTGCCTCAATCATAAACAGATAACCAACACTCACCTTGATCCATTACCATACGCGGTTATGACGCCAGCCATACTTGCAGCATTTGATAATCACAGTTTTGGCCCAAGCGTGCAAGCCTCCATCCGCTCGGATGAAAAACATCTTAATCTGCATGTAGCAGATCTTGAAAAAAAGGCGGAATATCAATCGCCTAACACGTATGATGTTCTTGCGCGATTGCGCGATCAAATCCCAGCTCCAGAAACTACGCACGTTCAGGCGTAGAATCTTTCATACATTTTCTTCCTTCTTGCATGCTCGTCTTTGTAGATTGATCATAGATTAGTAATGAATAGCCCAGGCTTCGCTAATACTTCGAAGGGATACCTCAGGAAGTATTTTGCTTCGCCGGGTTATTCTATTCGCTTGTAGCGAAGTAGAATAAGAGGATTAGGATGCGCGAAACTATCGTAGTAACGGGCGGGGCGGGATATATCGGATCTCACATTGGCTACTTGCTTGCCCAAAAAGGATATCACGTTATTTTGTTGGATAATCTTTTATACCATCAAAGTACAGCGCCTTTTTCGTGGGCAACGGTGCAAGTAAATGATTATGGCGATGCAACAGTGCTTGATGCACTTTTTAAAGAGCATAAAGTAAAAGCAATTGTGCATTGCGCGGCATATATCGAAGTTGGGCGTTCGGTAAAAGAGCCGCACGATTTTTATGAAAATAACGTCGTAAAAACAGTTACGCTCCTTGATCGCATGCGTGCGCACAACGTTCCTTATATTATTTTCTCTTCAAGCTGCGCCGTCTATGGCACGCCACAAATCGTGCCGATTCCTGAAGATCATCCGCAAAATCCAATCAGCCCCTATGGCAATACCAAGCATATCATTGAGTTGATGCTCAAAGATTATGATCATGCCTACGGTATCAAACATGTTTCATTGCGTTATTTTAATGCTGCGGGTGCATTAGCCGAGCAGCATCTTTGTGAGCAGCACGAGCCAGAAACGCATCTTATTCCGGTACTGATTCGGTCAGTATTAACCGGAAAACCCTTTACTGTTTTTGGCACCAATCATCCTACGCCGGATGGCACGTGCATTCGCGATTATATACATGTTATTGATATTGCCGATGCACACATTCGCGCGCTCAATCATCTGATGAAAGGCAATCCCTCAGATTCTTTCAATCTTGGCACGGGCGTTGGCATTTCGGTGCGAGAAATGATTACGGCAATCGAGCGATTGTATGATGTGAAACTCAAGGTTATCAATGCCGAACCGCGTGCTGGCGATCCACCTGCTTTAGTGGCACAGGCTGCACGCGCACAAGATATTTTGCAATGGGATCCACGCAACTCGACGTTGGATTTGATGATTAAATCCGCATACGCTTCATTATTGAAGCACGTGAAATAAATGCCTTGAGTGGTGCGACCTTGATCTAAATAAAAATAAGCAATACCCTCCTCCGTTCGTCCCGAGTGTTTTTATCCTGCGCGAAGCGTAGGTAAAAACGTGTCGAGGGATTGTAGATGAGATAAAATTTCCCTAATAAAATATGAATTCATTAATTGAAATCCCTCGACACATTGGGCATTTCCTTCGGAAATTCCCAACACTCGGGACGAACGGGGGAGGGTATTATACTGATTTTCTATAGTAAAATCGCCGCTTCAAGTATTGCCTTGCGTCCATCGAGCTCGCATTACTTTAATATATGCGCAAGCGCATCCTGCAGATTCTTCTCCAGATCAATGTTCTTGCGTATTTCAAGGTGATGTTTGATGTTTTTGAGCACGTTTGGAGATTCTAAGAGCAGTTTGAGTTCACGATAAATATCATTTACGGTATCGGCCTTTACGCCATATGAATTTTTGATGACGTAGCCAATATCAAACGTTTCCCATGTTAAGGTGCGGCCGAATGTAGCAAGCACTAATGGCACTTTCATTTGAATACCTTCAGATACGCTGTTTGGGCCGGGCTTGGTGACGAAGATGTCTGCGGTTGCTAAAAGATCGGCAACCTCTTTGGTAAATCCGAGTACAGTCATGGTGATATGGGGTGGAAGCCGCAGTGCGCTTATTTTTTTTCGCGCTCCTTCATCTCTTCCCGCACAGAAAATGAAATGGCATCGCGTATTTAATTTGTGCAGCTCGCGAGCAATTTTATAGCTGTTATCCGATCCGGCAGCGCCAAGCATTACCATGATAACGGGAACATTCTGAGGAATATTGAATTTCTTTTTCAGAGCCGCAGGATCTTTTGGTGTAAAGAAATCGCGGCGTAATACAAAGCCGGTATCAAGAACGTTTTCCCGCCGTATGCCCGTTTTACGAGTATATGAATCTGCTTGTGGATCATCGATTACCCGCGCGATATAAAATTTATCGTAGGTTGCATTCTTGATCCCATAGAAATAATTGCGGGGATCATAGTCGGTTGGGATGATGAAAAAGGGAATATTTAATTCTTGAGCGACGGCAAGAGCAGCTTTATTGCCGTGTGGAATGACTGAGATAATACAATCGGGTTTGAGAGGAAGAATACTTTTTTTGATCAGATATATGGTCATTGGGTTTATAACGGTGAAAAATCCATAGACGATATATTTTGAAATATTAACGAATAAGATCCAATTTTTCTTAAGCAAGAAATTATACACATCATTAAAGGAATATTGCCCGGGAATGACGTAAAGATGCATCACTTGGGAGATGAAATCGAGGGGTATGATTTCGTAGGTTGAGCCAAGATACTCAGTTAATGCTTGGGTGGCAGCAGTGTGACCCCCGCCTGAGGCTACGGTAAAAATAACAATCTTTTTCTTCTTCATGCCTTCTGTCCCCCATACTTTCTATCTAAAAGATAGCATATTGGGTTTTCAGATAGCAATAATAATTGGTTCGATACGCTTCGCTACTCACCATGATCGGGGTATATTTGGGGGCTATTTGCCGACGCAAAATTGCTTAAAAATGGCGTCCATTCCGCGTTCGCTGATCGATTTGCCAGTCAGTTCGCTGACGTGCGCGAGGGCATCATTCAGATGATGGGAGAGGATTTCATATTGAATTGGACCGTTGAGAATTGTCTCGATTTCTCGGAGCTTGCGCTCGAGCTCAATAAGCAAGCTAAATTGACGCTTATTAAGTAAAAATGGTGCATCCATGTTGGATGAAAGGCGGGTGATTCGCTGTTCGATGAGAGATTCCAGCGCCTGGATTGTTTCCGGCTGGTGAGCCGATATGCGTAAAGCCGGCTTATATGAAAGATTTCTTTCGATCACAATGCCCTGATCGGCCTTATTTTCGATCACAATCACTTTATTTTCATACGATTTGATGAGTTGCTCATAGATAGCGCTTTCCTCTTGAGAGAGCGATCGGGTTCCATCACAAACGAGGATAATGACGTCGGCGGTCTGAGACTCGATGAAGGATCGCTTGATGCCTTCTTGCTCAATTTCATCGTCCGTGGTGCGAAGTCCTGCGGTGTCCACGATGGTCCAGTAGATCCCATCTTTATAGAGCGCATCTTCCAGGACGTCTCGGGTGGTACCCGCTTTGTTGGTTACGATAGCCCGTTGTTTGGAGAGTAACGCATTAAAAATGGAAGATTTGCCGGCGTTGACCGAGCCCAAGAGCGCGACTCTAAAGCCTTCTTTGATTTGCTGCTGGCTGCTATACGTTTTTTTAACATCCGTAATCATGGAGCGGACTGAGCGCAGAGCGCTGCGAATTTCTTTATCGAAGGTGATTTCTTCATCGATAAATTCAAAACTTGCTTCGCAGAATGCCAGGATCCGGAATAGTTCAGTTTCAATTGCTTGAGACCATTGCGAAAGGCTGCCTTTTAATTGAGAAAGTGATTTTTTAAGCGCAAGCGGCGTTTGGGCGTGAATAAGATCGTTGATCGCCTCAGCTTGAAGCAAATCAACCTTATTATTGAGCACCGCGCGCTTAGTAAATTCGCCATGCTGCGCAAGGCGGGCGCCATGATGGATCGCAAGTTCAATGATTTGATCGATGATAAATTGATTATTGTGGCACGTGATTTCGATCACATTTTGGCCGGTAAAAGTTGCCGGGCCGTCCATGACCATGAACATAACTTGATCGATTACTGGTTCGCTCGTTCGCCCTGCTTGCGCCTCACCATGAATTGGACCCCGATCATCCTGACCCTGAGCTTGTCGAACGGGTCGAAGGACAATCCATCCATAATGAATGGTATGCGTTGGGACCGTTAGGATTGATTTTTTTGCAGGAAGTAGACTCATTGCTGCTGCGATATCGCGTGCATGCGTGCCAGACATGCGCAACAATGCAAGGGCTCCTGGCCCTTTTGGTGTGCAGTGTGCGATGATCGTTTGATCATCATTATGAGTAAGTGTATGTGTCCCAATCATATAATCCCCCGATTTTGATTAGTTCATTTTATATTTAGTAACCAAGCCTTTTTATCCCCGACCCATTCGATACGCTTCGCTACTCAGGGCGAGCGGGGAAAGAAAATTTTTGTATTGTTGTGATAGCAGAAAGGCATTATCTCCGTTCGCCCTGAGGGTTTTTTATTTCGAGAGAAATAAAAAATGTCTCGAATGGGTGTGCGGAGCAAGAAGATTTTCTTTTCAATGATTATGCCACTGGCTCAGCAGGCGCTGGACTCGATAAAACTACCTTGAGTCCACGATATTGTTTTTTCATTTTAGTACGCAGCATTTGCATGATGAGATATGCAGAGCCCCTAAAGAGTTGTTGTTCAAGAGCTTTAGTTGGACATACCGGTTTATCAAAGGTGATCGTTAAATAGTAACGCTTTGGCTCGAGATTGAAGGTAATATCGCTGCAATTCATATTTTTAAGCAAAGTTTCAACCCATGCGCGCGTGGTGCTGATCATTTCTTCTGTCCAGAAGATTTTTTCCGGCGCAGCGTGTTGTTGTTCTCCGGCAGAACCCGTTTCTTGAGCTACAAATGAGAGTTGCTCTTGTTCACGTGCAGGGGCAGGCCTTGGCGGAGTTTCTTTACGAGTTAACTCACGAGTCATTGGCTCACGATATTCGCGCGGTTCACGCGGCTCGCGAGGCTCACGGCGCTCATTACGTTCGCGAGGTTCACGATGTTCTTGATGTTGTTCACGTGCTTCTTGGCGCTCATTGCGCTCGCGCGGCTCGCGACGTTCGCGAGGCTCTTGGCGTTCATAACGCTCACGAGGCTCACGGGTTTCATGACGATCTTGGCGCTCACGTGGTTCACGCTGCTCGCGGGGCTCGCGGCGTTCGCCGCGTTCACGTGGCTCGCGACGCTCTTGATATTCCCGTTCTTCACGGGGTTCTCGAGGAGCTGTTTCGCGGCGCGGTTCTTTGCGGTATTCTTTTGTTTGCGTGTTAAAGAGCGTTGATTCGGTAGATGTTTTGTGCTTTGAGCCGACTTCTTTTGGTTGTCTCTTTTCAACAGGGTTGAAGATCAATGCGATTTTTGCTGATTTGGTGACCATGCCGAAAAAGTTCTTTTCAGGTTCTTCAAAGATTTTGACTGAAAATTCTTGTGGTTTTTCTGCACGAATCCATGCGGCCTCTATGGCCTTAACAATTGATGAAGCTTCTTCAATTATCGATTTCATATATTTTTTGTGTCCTTTAAAAATTTTTTAATGGTTGAGTGCTCAGTATTGTACGGCTTGTAAGATAACTTAGAATATAATGCCAGGTGGCGGGCATGGGGGAGAAGATCTTTGGGATTATTTGCCGTACTTGTATCTGGAATGGATGGCCGTGCCATACGAAGCTTTAGCGAAGTATGGAGCGGGAAACGGGATTCGAACCCGCGACCTTTGCCTTGGCAAGGCAACGCTCTACCAACTGAGCTATTCCCGCAGTGCCGAGATATACTTGCACTGATAACACTTAAAAGGTACCATGGGAGCTGTATTTGTCAACTTTTAGAAGATCCAAATACCTGTTTTTCATGCATTATGAACGTCCAGCGTATCGCGTGCCAAATAATTAAGACCAGTTTGAAGGGATAAACCTATGATTCATATGATAACGGGGGTCATTAAAGCTCAATATGATCAGGCAATAATGGTCGATATTGGGACGCTGGGATTTCTCGTGCAGGTGCCTCAAAATGCTGGCCTCGAGGTTGGCAGCACCGTTTCCCTGCATACCTATCTTCATTGGAATCAAGAGCAGGGGCCGAGTATTTTTGGTTTTAACACAGACATTGAGCGGGAAGTTTTCCTCCTGATCATTTCATGCACGGGCATTGGGCCTAAAATCGGCTTGGCAGTATTGGCTCAGTTGGGCTATCAGGCCTTTATTCGGGCAGTCCAGCAAGAGGACATTCTGGCCTTGAGCAAGGTCAGTGGGATTGGGGCCAAAAAGGCCGAGCAAATCATCGTACAGCTCAAACATAAGGTAGCGCGCTTTATAAAATCCGGCGTTCAGCTTGATGATGAAGGCCAGAGTGCGTCATGGAACACCGTCACAGAAGTCTTAGAATCGTTGAGCTACTCGCGCACTGAAATCAGTTTGGCCATGAAGCATTTGAAACAAGAACATCCAAACACGCAGCTTCCATTCGATCAGCTCATGCGCCATGCGCTATCTTTTTTATCGAAAAAATCGTAAAATTAACACATTAATTAAGATATTAAAAACCATTTATAATACGCGATTATCATCCCATATGATGTTAGGAAATGCATGGATATTTTAACGTGGCTTTCAGATTTAAATGATCTTACGATGGCGCCCTGCGCGATACTTTTTTTTGGTGTCGCAGTGCTATTAACGCTGAGATTCGGCTTTTTGCAATTTCGAGCTTTACCGCGCTTCATGCAGCTTGTGACAGGCGGCGTTAAAGAGCGACACAAATATGACGCGCAAAAGATCAGCGCCTTTCAAGCGATGTTCACTGCAATGGCTGGCACTATCGGGATGGGAAATGTTGTAGGGCCGTCTGTCGCAATCCTATGGGGTGGGCCAGGCGCATTATTCTGGCTTTTGGTCTACATGTTTTTTGGCTCAATGACAAAGATGGCCGAGGTAGTTCTTGCAATGCACACTCGTGAGCGATTACCCGATGGCCATATCGTTGGTGGGCCGATGGAATATCTTAAAAAGGTACATCCATTCTTGGGCTACTGGTACATGAGTTTTGTAGCATTTCTATTTGTGGTTTGGTCTGGATTACAATCAAATACACTCGGACAAATTTTTGAAATGGATGGGATTCCAAGCTGGATGGTTGGTGTTGGATTGGGATTGCTCGTCTATTTGGTCGTTAAAGGCGGTATTCATAGAATTGGTGCGGTTGCAAGCAGCCTTGTGCCACTCATGTTTGTTCTGTATGTAACCTTCGCGGTTATGATTTTATTCAAGGATATTACGGCATTACGCAATGCGATTGAGCAAATCGTTGCCAATATTTTTACGCCCTCTGCGCCGGTTGGCATGTTCTTGGGCGCATCAATAATGACCGCAATGAAATGGGGAGTATATCGCAGTATTCACATTACCGAAGCAGGGCTTGGCAGTTCATCTATTGCCCATTCAATGTCTGATTCAAATAATGCGCTCGATCAAGGTATTCTTGCCATGTTCTCTATGGCAGCTGACGCAATATTAGCTACCCTTTCTGGATTACTCGTATTAGTAACGGGCATTTGGACGCAAGGCGTGTTCCGCAATACGCTCGTCTATGAAGCGTTTAAAATGAGCTCTTCTCAATTTGGTGCAACGGTTCTTGTAGTGAGCGTGAGTTTGTTTGTAATTACTACGGTAATCGGAAACACATTTAATGGTATGCAAGCATTTGCTGCTTTTACGCGTGATCGTTATATGAATCTCTATTTAGGGATTACGATACTGACCATTATGTTTGGTTCGCTGTTAGATCCAAAAACCGCATGGAGCATCACCGATATTATGCTTACCATTGTGGTAATTCCTAATGTCATTGGGGTTGCAATTCTTGCACTGCGCAATCCTCAGTACTTTAAGCTAAGTAAACTCGATCTAAAAAATTAATATTTGGTAGTGATTCCCTATCCCCGTCTACGCCTTTACTTCGAAGTTCTGCTTCACGATGGGCTATGCCTTCGTACTGAGTGCTTTCGATACGTTAGAAATTTAGATCTGATTGGGCTGAGTTAGATGATCCATAATGGGATCCTCCAAATCCTCCAAACGATCCTCCAAACGATCCGCCAAAATAACCGTATGAATGTGTGCTGTGGTAATAATAATATGCTAATCGCACTGCGATGGTGCCGATGGTTAATGGTATTGCCCACCAATATTGGTCGAACCATTCTTGGAATGTGCTGCTTTCTCCTGTTGTATATGCTTGTGAACTATTCGATACCTGATCGGTAATGATATCGATTGCATGGAGTATCTGATCGATGCTCATATTTTCAATATGGGTTTCATCAAAGAGCGATCCACCTGGATTGGTATATACATGGCGCAATGCAATGAATACAACGCTGGCGAATTCTTTCACGAACTTTATGTTATCAATGAATTTATATTCCTTCATATCGTCCCACTGATGCATCATCGGATTTGGGCTACTTGTTTCTTGCATAGCGCGCAATACGGTGGCCACGCCACCCGATTTTGAGAATGCTTGGTAATCGATGGTGTGATAAGGCTTATCATTTGGCGTCTTGCGTAAAAGTTCTATTGCCTTCTGTAATCGCTGTATGTAATAAAAACGTAATGCTATTTCATCAGTTGCAACTTCCGATTTTAAATCCAAAGGCGACGCATGATGGAGTGGGAGTTGAGAGCGGATCTGAGCGGTTTGCGGGGGCACTATTTGTTGGAGTGCATGCGTTATTTGATCGATCGCATCAAGAAGTTGTTCTGTTTTATTGGGTGTTGTATGGGGGAGTTCGTGAAGGGCAAGATGGTCTACATTGCCATATTCATTGAGCGATGAAAGCACTTTGCGAGTAACTACAAAAATTTCTTTACTGAAGTCTTCTATAAAGACGTCATCTTCGAGCGATTTATATGCAA
>Ga0181531_10000544_pt1 | contig 25087 bp, 24 predicted proteins | sample PEATcosm2014_Bin_38_FD_119743 | JGI IMG/M metagenome (GOLD analysis project Ga0181531, IMG submission 119743) | Peatland microbial communities from MTU Mesocosm Facility, Houghton, MI, USA - PEATcosm2014_Bin11_10_metaG | ecosystem: Environmental > Terrestrial > Soil > Wetlands > Peat | place...
CAGTTGTCAGTTGTCAGTGGTCAGTTGTCAGTTGTCAGGAGTCAGGGGTCAGTGGACACGATCCCGTAAAGGCTGGCGGCTGGGGTGGCAGGATTCACCGTCGATCGGGGATCGTTTTAAGCGGGATACGAAAGACTGGCAGTTGACTCTTGGAGAAGCCTTGTGAAGCTTGGTACGACTAGAATGGCGCTGGCCGCGCTGCTGAGCTTGAGCCTGACGGCCCTGGCGCAACAGCAGCAAGCCCCGGTTCCCGATGCTCCTACGCCGCAGGCGCCGCCGCCGCTGTCGGGCGTGGAAGGGCCGATCACCCCCGGGATGGGCGCCGGGGACGCGCAGACAGGACCCAGTTCGTCTTCCACGGTTCCGGCCCAGCAGCAGACCGCGCCCAGCAGCCAGGCGCCCTCCAACGAGGGCAAGGACGATTTTCAGAAGACTCCTCCGGAGATGCCGGCGAGCGGGGAGGGGGTGGCGTCGACCACGCGATTCGTGCTGAACGTGAATTTCGTCGAGGTGCCGGTCACGGTGAAGGACTCGAAGGGAAAGCTTGTGGCCGGGCTGACCTTCCGCGACTTCAAGGTGTTTGAGAACGACACGCGCGAGCCCCTGCGGCTGTTTACAGTGGACCCGTTTCCGCTTTCGGTGGCCTTTGTGATTGACCAGAGCCTGACCTCGGACGTGATGGCGAAGGTCAATGCCTCGTTGGGCGCAATCCAGGGAGCGCTGACGCCATACGACGAGGTGGCGGTCTTCTCCTACAACAACGGGGCCCAGGAACGGACGGCGTTTACGGGCGCACAGAGCAACCGGTTGCCCGCGGTGCTTGCGCTGACCAAGGAGACGGGCAGCGAGATGCTCGCGCCGGTGAACAGCGGGCCGCTGGCGGGCTGCAACGTGCACGTAAACGGCAACTGCGCCGACCCCAACCTGCAGCCGGGGCGCTCGGCCGGGGGCGGCTCGTTCATCACCATTCCCAAGGAGATTCACACTCTCAACGATGCCATTCTGGCCGCGGCCAAGGAACTGTCGACCCGGCCGAAAGGGCGGCGCCGGATTATCTACGTGGTCTCCGACGGGAAGGAATACGGAAGCAAGGCTACCTACCGCGACGTGCTTCGCTACCTGGAGACAAACAAGATCGCCGTGTATGGCACGCTGGTGGGCGACTCCGCTCGATGGGGAGAGGGGTATGTCAGCCGGATCCACCTGCCGTTCACCATGTACGACAACCGGCTGATCAGCTACATCCATGCGACGGGCGGGACCGCGGACTCGGAACGCGATCCGAACGGCATCGAAAAGAGCTACGCCCGGATCGCCGAGGAAGCACGGACCCAGTACACGCTGGGCTACCTGAGCCACCAGCCGATCATCGACGGCAAGTTCCGCAAGATCGATGTACGCGTCGACCGGCCAGGGCTCGAGGTGATCGCCAAGACCGGCTATTATCCTTCGGGACAGGACGCTCACTAACCGGTGAACGCATCGGGCGCCGCAGCGGGGCTGGGATTGATTTCGGCCGCCACGTGGGGCGGGTCGGACTTTGTGGGCGGGGTGGGCGCGCGGCGGGCTCCAGCGCTGCTTGTGGTGGCCTCCGGGCATCTCTTTTCACTCATGGTGCTGCTGGCGCTGTGCCTGGGAATGCGGGTCACCGCGCCGGGCACGGGTTCCCTTGTGTATGCCGCTTTGGGGGGCTTTGAGGGGTCGCTGGCCCTGGCCGTCTTTTATCGCGCGCTGGCCATGGGGGCGATGGGGCTGACGGCGGCTCTGACCGGCCTGCTGACCGCTCTGGTTCCGGTGGTCTTCTCTGTGTTTCACGACGGCTTGCCCAGCCCATTGACCGGGGCGGGCCTGGCGCTGGGACTGGGCGCGATCTGGCTGATTACGCACGCGCCGGCGAAGGCTCCCGGAATGAGCGGACCTCCCACGCCGCCGGCTGCGCTGCTGCTCGGCGCGCTTGCCGGGGTTGGCTTCGGCACGCAGTTGATCCTCTTCAAGATGGCCAGCGGAGGGGGCATCCTGTGGGCGATGACCTGGGCGCGCGCGGCGGGAGTGGCGGCCCTGGTCCTGTTTCTTATGGTTGCGCCGCCCAAGGGGCAGTGGCGCGGGTTCTGGATGACCGGCATCGCGGCGGGCGCGCTGGATACGGTTGGGAATCTATTTTATCTGGAGGCCACGCGGTGGGGACGGCTGGATGTGGCAGCGGTGGTCTGCTCGCTCTATCCCGGCGGCACCATTCTGCTGGCTGCGCTGGTGCTGCGGGAGTGGCCCACGCGACGCCAGATGGCGGGTATGGCGCTGGCGTTGGCCGCGGTGGCGCTGCTTAGCGCGTAGAGGCTCGCGGCAGCGCCCATCCGGCGGGCCTTACTTGGGCTCGATGGGGGTCGAGGCAGGCGGCGGGGGAGGCGAATTCTGCTGGACATTTTGCTGGACGGGTGGCGGGGGAGGCGGAGGCGGTGGGGGCTCGGAGACGCCGCGAATGCCTTCCTTGAAGCCTTTCAAGCCTTCGCCCAACCCCTTACCCAACTCCGGCAGCCGCTTGGCGCCGAACACCAGGAATGCAACTACACCCAGCACCACCAGATGCCATGGCTGAAGTAGATCGCCCATAAAATCATCCTCCGCGGGCCACGCTGAACCGGTCCGCAATCTCACCGTTTATTGTCGCACAAAGCGAAAGGGACTCGCTTAGACGCCATCATGCTGAGCTGGGCACGGGTTTGGCGGAAGGCGTAGAAGCGGGCTTCAGTTAACCTGCGCCGGCTTGCCCAGCCGCTCGGTGACCATGGTGAAGAAGGCGCGCAGGTCTTCCTCTTCGCCCACGGTCAGCCTGCGGTAGACCTTCATGAGCGGGAAGAGCCGCGAGCCGCGCACTTCGACGGCCGGAACCGCAACCGCGCCGCCGGGGTACTGGGTCATCTCCCAGCCGCCGGCATAGCGCCGGCGCAACACCTCGCCCAGATAACTGCCCCACAGGCGCACTTCGAAGTCCACGTCGAGTTCCGGGCTCTCGCCGACCAGGACCAGAATCTCGTCCAGCCCGTCAATGGATTCCTCAGTAAAGTCGAGTTTTTGGTGGAAGTCGCGCTTGCCCGACTCCGCCGCTGCCTGCGCGTAGCCCTCCATCATCGCACCCAGGTCAGGGTAGGCCGCCGACTCCAGACGTTTGCGCAACTCACTGGCCACACTCCAGAATAAATCCTCGGGCTCGGGAGGCCGGGCAAGGGATTGGTATTGCCTTGCGTGGATGTGGGAGACTGGAAACAGCCGTGAAAAGTCTCTATATGAAGACCGTCAAGCTCGCCGCGTTGGCCGTTCTGCTGGCGCTGGCCCCCGGCAACGCCCGCTCGGCAGGCCGGGACCTCTTTCCGAGCCCGTTGCAGGCCAAAGCCGACATCGCCGCAGCCCTCAAAACAGCCGCCGCCACGCACAAGCGGATCCTGCTCGACTTTGGGGGCAACTGGTGTGGCGACTGCCAGGTGCTGGACCTCTACTTCCATGACGCCAGGAACCGGCCGATCCTGGAGGCCAACTTCGTGCTTGTGGATGTGAACATCGGGATGATGGACGCCAACCTGGATCTCGCGAAGGAGTACGGCGTGCCGCTGGACAAGGGGGTTCCCGCGCTGGCTGTGCTGAGCGAGAGGGGGACGCTGCTCTACAGCCAGAAGGGCGGCGAGTTTGCCCCCATGCGGCGGATGGAATCGTCCGCGGTGACCAAGTTCCTGGTGCAGTGGAAGCCGGTGAAGCCGGGGTGTTCGACGGTGATGTTGAATTGCTAATAGGCCGAGGCTGAATCTCGTTGCAACCTTAGAGGAACGAGATTGCTGGTCGATCGGCAGAGGTGCAGGTCGTTCGACTTGCTGTGTTCGCTCCCTATGAACAAAAAACCGTTCGAGTAAAATCAGCAAGTTGGCCGCGGCTGCGCCGCGATAGCAGGTTGGCGAGTTGGCGAGAACGGTTTCCCCAACAACTGTTCATTTCAACCGTAAATCGACGCGGGGAGTCCGGCTGCTCAGCGATGACAGCATTCTGGATGCAAGCTTCAGGGTCGAGGCGCGGGAAAGTTGGGGAGCTGCCCGAATTTGCCGCCGGATTTGGCTCAGGTTATTGGCGCGAGGTGCTTGGTTTTGGAGTAGGTGTAGGTGATGCGGTGGGCTACGGTGATGGTGGAGAGGGCGGCCAGCACCCAGAGCACCGGGGCCATCACGCCCCAATGGTTGAACAGGGCGCCGAGAATGATGAGGACGATGCGCTCCGGGCGCTCCATGAAGCCCACCTTGCACTGGCCAATGAGGGCCTCGGCGCGGGCGCGCGTGTAGCTGACCATGAGCGAGGTGACCATGACGAAGGCCACCAGCACCACGTACCGAAAGCGGTTGATGCGGCCGTAGTAGACAAGCAAACCGAAGAACAGGACCACGTCGGAATAGCGGTCGATGACGGAGTCGAAAAAGGAGCCGAAGACGGTGACCTGGTTGTTGCGGCGGGCTACCCGGCCGTCGACCATGTCGAAGATGCCGGCGCCGAAGATCACCATGCCGGCGTAGAAGAACATGCGGCCGGCGTTCGTGGCGTTGGCATGACCAAAGAGAAATGCGGCAACGATATTGATAATGAGACCGAGAAAGGTGAGTACATTGGGGGAGATGCGGGTGAGCGCCAAGCCGTGAACGATGTGGTCGAGTAGCCAGCCGCAGCCGCGGCCGAAAGCGCTGGTCCAAGTCATTCCTTGTCTTCCTTGCTACTGAACGATTCCGGGGGCTGCGGCTCCGTTTTCCGGTTCGCTTTCGCCAGCTTCATCGTGGATGGTGGTCAGCTTCAAGATTTCAAGCTCGCGCTTGCCGTTGGGGGTGACGATGGTGGCGATGTCGCCCACCCGCTTGCCGACCAGGCCGCGTCCGATGGGCGAGGTGGTCGAGATGAGGCCCTTGGAGACGTCGGACTCCTCGCTGGTGACCAGGCGGTAGACGATCTCCTCGTCCTTGGTTGTGTCAAAGACCACAACCGTCGAGCCGAAGCCGGCCTTGTCCCTGGGAATGTTGGTGAGGTTGACCAGGGAGAGCTCGGCCATGCGCCGCTTGAGCTGGCCCAGGCGGGCGTTGACAAAGTCCTGGCGCTGCTTGGCCATGTGATATTCGGCGTTCTCGGAGAGGTCTCCCATGGCGACGGCCTTTTTGATCTCGGCGGGAAGCTCGTGCTGGAGCTCGTGCTCAAGAATGGCAATCTCTGCGAGAAGCTGTTTTTTGATGTGATCGGGCATCGTAGTCCGTAGCGGGGAGCGAGGTTGCTCGGTCCCAGAAGGGATAGTAGAACTTAACGTCTTATTATACGCGGGGGATGGGGCAGGGAGTAGGGAGTAGGGACTAGGGACTGGGGACTGGCTTCCGTGATTCCAGGAAGGACTTAAGGATCAGGGTGGCGGCGACTTGGTCGACTACGCGGCGGTGCTGCTGGCGAGCGTGGCCGGCCTGGTAGAGGATCTGGTGGGCTTCGCGGGTGGTCAGCCGCTCATCGCAGAGGTGGATGGGGAGGCCGGTCAGCTTGCCCAGTTCGGCGGCAAAGGCCTGCGTCCTGGCGGCCTGCGGGCTGGGGTCGCCGGAGAGATGGACGGGATTGCCGACTACGATGCCTGCCACTCCAAAACGGCGGCAGAGGCGGGCCAGGGAGCGCAGGTCTTCGCGCGGACTGCGGCGCCGCTCAAGGGTAAGCACGGGTTGGGCCGTGAGGCCCAGCTCGTCCGACACGGCCACTCCGATGCGGCGGTTGCCCACGTCGAGGCCGAGATAGCGAGGTTGCGCCGCGGATTCCAGCATTGATCTCCTGAGTACCAGCTTAGAGCGCGGACCCTGGGACAAATGCCCTGCAGGCGGGGATTTACGCCCGATACAATCAAAGGTAGAGAATCCCCGCGGGGATAAATCGCGTCTCTAGAGAGTAAAGGATCGACAGCAACGGAATGGTGCGCCGCAGACGGAAGAGCAGAAAGAAGAAGAATTCTGGCGCGGCGGGAATCTTGCTGGCGGGTTTTCTCGTATTGCTTATCGCGGCCGGAGGGGCGGCCTGGCTGGTTTTCACGCCCTTCGGACCGGCGACCGAGACGTTTGTCGAATTGGCTCCGGGGTCTTCCACGGTACAGATTGGCAGGCAACTGGAATCGGCGGGTATCGTGCGCAGCCAGTTCGCATTCGATCTTCTGCGCGGGTGGAAGCGAGGGACGCTGCGGGCCGGTGAGTACAGGTTCGATCATCCAGCGGCAGTGACCGAGGTGTATGCGCGGATCGCGCGTGGAGATGTTTATACCAGGACGGTGACCATTCCGGAGGGCTCGAGCATCTTCGAGATTGCGGCGCGGCTGGAGCAGGCCGGACTTGGCCCGCGCCAGGGTTTTCTGGACGCGGCGGTGAAGCAGGCCGGGCTGGTGGCGGATCTGGACCCTGGGGCGAAGAGCCTGGAGGGTTATCTTTTCCCGGACACCTATCGCTTTGCCCGCAAGGCTGGGCCGGCACAGATAGCCGCCGCAATGGTGCGGCGCTTCCGGGAGGTCGCAGGACAACTGGAATTGAAGAGGAACGTGCACGCGGTGGTGACAATGGCTTCGCTGGTGGAGCGGGAGACGGCGGTGGATCAGGAGCGGCCGCTGGTGGCCAGCGTGTTTGAAAACCGGCTGGCCAAAAAGATGCCGCTGATGACCGACCCCGCCGTGATCTACGGGCTGGAGGTCGAAGGCCGCTGGCGGGGCGCGATCTACCAAAGCGACCTGCATTTGGATACTCCTTACAACACCTATCTGCACGCCGGCCTGCCGCCGGGGCCGGTGGCCAACCCCGGGCTGCCGTCTCTTCGTGCGGCGATGATGCCGGCAAAGACGGACTATCTCTACTTTGTGGCCGCAGGAGCCAATGCCCAGGGACGGTCGGAGTTTGCCAGCACCCTGGACGAGCACAACCGCAATGTAGCCGGCTATCGTCATGCCGTGAAGCGGGCAGGTGGCCGGTGAAAGCAGCCTGTCGCCTTGCGTGCGCCGCGGCCCTTGCCTTGCCGCTGCTTTTGCTTTCCGGCTGCCTTTCGACCATGCGCAGGCTGCCCGTTCCCAAGGGCCCGGCGGTGGTGCAGACGGCTACCCCGGAGGAGTTGGTGAATCGGCTCAACCAGCGCTTTGCGAGCCTGGAGAGCCTGACCGCCCGCGTCGATCTGCAGGCCAGCGTGCTGAAAAGCAAGGAAGGCGTAGCTACGGACTACACCTCTGTGCCCGGCCTCATCTTCATGCGCAAGCCGGAGATGCTTCGCGTCTACGGGATGGTTCCGGTGATCCGCACCCGGTTGTTCGACATGGTGAGCGACGGAAAGGAATTCACGCTCTACATTCCGTCGAAGAACAAGGCAATGCGGGGCTCGAACGCGGTGAGGAAGCGTTCGGCCAACCAGCTAGAAAACCTGCGGCCGGGATTCTTCCTGGACGCCCTGGTGGTGCGCGGGCTGGAGCCCAACGATCTTTATTCGGTGACCGCGGATGAGGACATGGTGGAGGACGCGGCCAAGAAGCACCTGTCCTCGGTCCCGGAATACATTCTGAGCATCTACCGCCGCAAGCCGGACAGCCAGAAGCTGGCGCCGGTGCGCGTGGTGCATTTTCATCGCGAAGATCTACTTCCTTATCAGCAGGATCTTTACGATAGCGAGGGCAACCTGGAGACCGAGGTCTTCTATGCGCAGTTTGGCGAGTTCGGAACCAGCAAGTACCCTTCTGTGGTGACCATCAAGCGGCCGCTGGAAGATATACGGATCGTTCTCACGGTGCAGGATGTGAAGGAGAACCAGGATCCGCCACTGACCGACGACCAGTTCCAGATCAATATCCCCGAGGGGACGGAGATCCAGAAGCTGGAATAGGCGGGGGCCAGCGGGGGAGAGATCTCGGGGATGCGCTCAAAAGGCGCCGCAGGTTTGGAGGACCTGGGCGCCTTTTGGACGGTTCGGAGGTGGGGTTGCGCGGATGATCGGCGGACGCCTACTTCGTCTGGAGGGTTTCCAGGTAGCGGCTCAGATTACTGATTCTGAGCAGCCGGTCCTGGGGGTTGGTCTGATTCATCTTGCCGAGAATCGGTCCCCATACGGGCATCTCGGCGGAGCCGTGCGAGGGAATCTCGACGCCATTCTGGAGCACGGTGACGATATGCGTATCCGGGAATCTGCCGTGGTTGTTCCTGCTTAACACGGTCAGGTCGGTGGGCGGCGTCTTGAGTGCGGGCGCAACCGGGCCATGGCCCCTGCCGTCCACTCCGTGACACTGTGCGCAATAGTTGACGTACATTTCCCTGCCACTGGTGGGGGGTGTCTTGCCGACTGGAACCGTAACTTTTGCGGTGGATTGATCGGCATAAGCGATTCCGGCCGCAAGCGATGCGGCCATGGCTGTAAATAAGAGCCGTTTGAACATAAGTTCCTCAATTCTGGACCGTTGGATCGGTTCTCCAATTCTTGCGCCGTTTCCGGCGGCGTGCAGGGCGGCTTTTCTTCAAGAAAAGCCACTCGGCAGACATGGCTCGGTGCGCGGCAATCGGAGAACGGCTGTGGTCCGTAGGGGACTTTACTCCATCGCAAGAGTACTCCGGATGTGATGGCGAACACATGGAAGGGAGCTTTTGAGCACCGACGAACGCCTGCGGGGAGGAGCAGGATTTGGTGGCATAAGCCCTATAAAGAGTCGTATGAAAAGAGCGGAGTTTGCGGAGTTGGAAGCTGAAGGCTGGCGGATACTCGGCATTCTGCAAGTTGAACAATCTAACAAGAAATAAGGTCGAAAGACCCGATGGCCGATGGTCGGCCTTTGTGGTCTCCCACCCATCGAGCAAAGTACGCTCGATGGATGGGGCACCCAGCTCTTGTGGGACAACTGGGGCGGGTTCATCGTTGGAAGTGACTTGGCGCGCGAGCTGGAGTGCATACCTGTTGGGATACTTTGATGCGGCGCAAATGGATGCGGCCTATAATGAAGCATGGCGACTGTCCGGCAGGCCGTCCCGGCAGAGGACCCCGACGCGCTCCCTTCTCCCGCGGGGGCATTGCAGGTGGCCGTGCGCGATGCGGATCCGGGCGCTCCCCAACGCCTGATCAATCAGCGCTTTGAGGGAATGCTCAAACAGGTCCAGGCCAACCGTCCCAGCGAAGACATTTCACTCATCCGCAAGGCTTGGGAGTTTTGCGTCAACCATCATGAGGGGCAGAGGCGCGCCTCCGGCGAGCCCTACATCGTGCATCCGCTAGAGGTGGCCGAGGTGCTGGCGGAGATGAAGATGGACGCGACGGCCATCGCCGCGGGCCTGTTGCACGACGCCGTGGAAGACACGCCCGCCACCAATGAAGAGATCGAAGCCGAGTTTGGCGACCAGGTGGCGCACATCGTCGAGGGCGTTACCAAGATCGACAAGATCCAGTTTGCCAATCGCGAGGACCGCCAGGCCGAGAACGTGCGGAAGATGCTGCTGGCCATGGTTTCCGATGTGCGGGTGGTGCTGATCAAGCTGGCCGACCGGCTGCACAACATGCGGACGCTCGAACATCTGCAGCCCGACAGACAAGAAGCGATCGCCCGCGAGACCCAGGATATTTACGCCCCGCTCGCCCACCGTCTGGGCATGGGCAAGGTGCGCGGGGAACTGGAGGACCTGGCCTTCCGTTATACCGACCCGGTCAGCTACGAGCAGGTGTCGGCGGCCGTCGAGTCCAGGCGCATCGAGGGCGAGCAGTTCCTGCGCGGCGTGGAAGAGACGCTGGTGGAGCAGTTGCGCGAGAACGGCATCGAGGCGCGCGTGGAGTGGCGCATCAAGCGGCTCTACTCGATCTTCCAGAAGATCGAGCGCTCGAAGGTCTCCTTCGACCAGGTCTACGATCTGTTGGCGATCCGCGTGATTACCCAGGACGTGGCCTCGTGCTACGCCGTCTTCGGGCTCATCCACACGCTGTGGCGGCCAGTGCCAGGACGCATCAAGGACTTTATCGCCATTCCCCGCGCCAACCGGTACCAATCGCTGCATACGACGGTGATGGGGGCCAGCGGCCACCAGTTCGAGGTGCAGATCCGCACCGAAGAGATGCACCGCATCGCCGAGGAAGGCATTGCGGCGCACTGGAAGTACAAGTCCGGCGGAAGCATGGTGACGGCGCGGGACGAGGAGCGGTTGAATTGGATCCGGCAACTGGTCGAGTGGCAAAAGGAGATGACCGACCCCAATGAATTCCTCTCGAGCCTGAAGATGGACCTTTATCCCGACGAGGTCTACACCTTCACGCCCAAGGGGAAGGTGGTGGTGGTTCCGGCCGACGCCACGCCGATCGATTTTGCGTACACGATCCATACCGAGGTAGGCCACACCTGTGTGGGGGCCAAGGTGAACGGGCGCATGGTGCCGCTGCGCACCAAACTGCGCACCGGCGACATCGTCGAGATTGTCACGCAGAAGGATCACAAGCCAAGCCGCGACTGGCTGACGTTTGTGAAGAGCCCGCGCGCACGCAACAAGATCAAGCACTGGCTGAACGAGGATCAGCGCACCCGCGCGGTGGAGATCGGGCGCAAGCTGCTGGAGCGCGAGGCGAGGAAGTTCAAGGTGCCGCTGAGCCAGATATCGGACCAGGATCTGGGGCGCATCGCCAACGAATATGGCGTGGCCACCGCCGCCGACCTGCTGGCCACGCTGGGCCAGGGCAAGCACTCCGCCCACCAGGTGCTGAGCAAACTGACGCCGGGCCTTGCCAATCAGGGCGATGCGGAGGCCGCACCGGAGACCAAACCGGGCGTTGGCGGCGAGCCGGCCATGTCCGAGGCGGTGCGCAAGCTGCACCTGACCGGCTCGGACTCGCTCCAGGTGGAGGGCCAGAACGACCTGCTGGTGTATCGCGCGCGATGTTGCAACCCCATCCGCGGCGAAGAGATCATCGGCTACGTCACACGCGGCAAGGGCGTGGCCGTGCATGCGCGCAGTTGCCCGAACGTGCAGAACCTGCTCTACGAGAGCGACCGCCGCATCGCTGTCGAGTGGTCGCGCGTGGGCGACCAGATCGCCGGACGCCCGCAGCGCTATCCGGTGAAGATTACCGTCTTCTGCGACGACCGGACCGGCATGTTGAAAGAGTTGACCGCGGTGATCTCCGACGACAACACCAATATCCGCGGCGTGGATATCCGGCAAGAGGATGGCGAAGCCGTAATCGACTTCGTGGTAGAAGCCGAAGACATGCACCACCTGAACCGGATGGTTCTGGGCATTCGCCGGGTGGCCGGTGTACGCACGGTGCAGCGGACGCAAAAGCTATAGGAATCTAACCAACTCGCGCAAGAACTTTCCTTTTCAGGCCGGCGCAACCTGATCCAAACCGCTCAGACTCTGGTCGATCGCCCTGCGATGCTGTTTTTGTGCGCATTGGGTTTGTGCGCATTGGGGCGGAATTGGGATTCGCCTAAGCTCCAAGCAGAACTCCCAAGGAGCCTCAGAATGAATTGTCTTTCCGGGGCTGAAGCACGCGTTCATTCTGTTGGCTTTATCCGGGGGTTGAAACCCCCGCCTCCGGGCAAGAGATTTTCCGCAGCCTTTGAAGTCGTGCTCGATCGAGGCGGCGACTTATGCAGAGGTTTCTTAGGGATTGCCGAAGGCCCGACCGCATGCAGCAGGAGGCCGTCCAGTTGAGAAAAGCCGAAGACAAACCGTTTGACACCGCCCTCTTTCTGGCCACGGCGGGTGCAGGGCGGAACATCATCCGCTTCAAGGCAAAGCAGGTCTTCTTTGCCCAGGGAGGCGCCGCCGACGCAGTGTTTTATCTCCAGAATGGCCGGGCGAAGCTCACCGTGGTCTCAAAGCGAGGCAAAGAAGCTACGGTTACGCTGCTGGCGGCCGGGGATTTTTTTGGCGAGGAATCGATGGCCGGAGTGGGCGCGCTTCGATCCGCCTCGGCCTCGGCCATCACTTTCTGCAGTGTGCTCAAGATCGGGAGGGAGCAGATGCTCCGCGCCCTGCACGACGAGCACGAGTTCTCCGATTCTTTCCTGCAGTTCATCCTGCTGCGGGGAATGAAGACGCAGGCGGATCTGGTGGATCAACTTTTCAACTCGAGTGAAAGGCGCCTGGCGCGAACGCTTTTGGTGATGGCGGAATTCGGCAAGCCGGGTGAGCCGGAGATGGAAATTCCGCCGGTGACGCAGGAGACTCTTGCGGACATGATCGGGACGACACGGTCGCGCGTGAGCTTCTTCATGAATCGCTTCAGAAAGCTGGGCTACATCGACTACAACGGGCGGATCCAGGTTCACAAGTCGCTTCTCGACGTGGTTCTGCACGATTCGCTGCCCGAGGAGAATGCGACAAGGCCGGTGCTTCTGGACCCTCCACCCAGCCGACGACGAAACAGCAAGCGAGCCAAGCTGGTTTGAGTTAGAAGCTCGAATCGTCTATTCGCAGGGCGGTCGCGAACCGCGCCATCACTCGCCAAGGAGAACTTATGTCGTTTGGAATTTATGCTGCCGGATTCGCGATCGTAATCGGTGGACTGGTTTACGCCGCGCACCTGGTGCGCATGCCGACGCAATGGATTGTGGTAGGGGCGGTTGTGCTGGTGGGCCTGGGGCTTTTGTCTGCGGTAAAGGCCACGCGGCAAAAGGATGCTGCCAACTAGTGCCGTGACCGTGTGAATAGGTAATCTCCCCGGTCTCAAAATCGAGACCGGGGGCACCCCATGGTTTGTTTACTAACTACCGAATCACGCGGTCACATCAGGTCGTTTCCGAGGTTCCAAAAACGGGACATGGGACACCCAAGCCTAGAGGCATGATTGCAAGATCACCAAGTCGCGGTGCCGGGGCGATACGATACATCCATGACAGAGAGAACTGGGGAGCGGGGTTCGATCCTGCAGGGGATTCGTGTCATTGATGGGGGATTGGCCTCGGAGCTTGAATACCTGGGCGCACGGATCGACGGGCCGTTGTGGTCCGCACACGTTCTGGAAGACGAGCCTGAGAAGGCAGTGGCCGTCCATCGCGCCTACATTGAAGCAGGCGCCGAGTGCATCGCCACCTGCAGCTACCAGGTTTCCCGGATGGGCTACGCGGAGTTTGGGCTGGGCGCCGAGCGGGCCGACGCCGCGCTGCTGCGAGCAGTGGAGTTGGCGCGGGAGGCCGCGGCGGCGTTTCCTGAGCGCCGGGTAGTGGTGGCGGGGTCGCTGGGGCCGTATGGAGCGGCGTTGCATAACGGGGCCGAATACCACGGGAACTACGATTGCAGCTTTGCCAAGCTGGTCGAGTTTCACCGCGAGCGGATCGCGGTGCTGGCGGCGGCCACTGGCGCGCAGGCGCCCGATCTGCTGGCCTTTGAGACGCTGCCGTCGCTCGAAGAGGCGTTGGCCATTGGAGAGGCGCTTGCTCCTTTTCCCGAACTGGCGGCCTGGTTCAGCTTTACCTGCAAGGATGGGCGGCACGTTGCGCACGGCGAACGGCTCAGCGATTGCGCCGCCGCGGCCGCGCGCTTTCCACAAACCGTTGCCGTTGGCGTGAACTGCACCCAGCCTGCGCTGATGCCGGCGCTGATTGGTGAACTGCGGGCGGCCTCAGGCAAGCCGGTGATGGTTTATCCAAATTCCGGTGAGGTGTGGGACGCCGGAGCCAGGTGCTGGACCGGGACAGGCGATCCGGCGAGCTTTGGAGCGATGGCGGCGGTGTGGTTTGCCGCTGGAGCGCAATTGGTGGGCGGTTGCTGCCGCACCCGTCCAGCACACATTCGCGAGGTGGCGGCGGCAAGCCGTGTGGGCTAGGAAAAGGCGCGGCGCAAGCGGCAGATTGTGAGCCGGCTATGGGCTGCCGGAGGACGTTTCGGCCTCTGGTGGCGGCCGGGAGCGGTTCAGCTTCCAGATGACCTCAAACGTAGACTCGCCGGCAGGGCCAACGCGTTCTAGAACTGAGTCAGGCTGAGGACATTGTTCTCGGGATCGTGAAACCATGCGATGCGTGCGCCGCCGGGCGCGGTCCAGATGGCGAGCGGGCCGGTGTCGTTGAGGCCCGGATAGCGCAGGAACACGACTCCTGCCGCCGTGAGGCGATGGACTGTGCCTTCGATGTCGGTGACTTCCCAACCAAGCACGGTGAAGGGCGCCGGATGGTGTTCGGCGACGACGGTGACGCGCAGCATGGTTCCGTTGGCGTCAAAGACCACCGCAAATGGCTGGTCATCGGAGACCAGACGGAGGCCGAGCACCGACTCATAGAATGTGCGGGCCTTGACCGGGTCTGTTGTGGGGACGAAGGCGACCAGCTTGCTTTCGCCCAGGATTGAGCTGCTCGGCATGAGCTGAGTCCTTCGCTTATCTGCGGCTGAAGCCTCGCGGCTTGAGGGTTGGGGCTACAGGGAGGTCTACTTTGCCCTCGGGATAAACCACCAGGAAGCGGTCCTGGCCTTCGCCAGAGCTTGCGGTTTCGACGCCTGCGAGGGATTTAAAGGCGAGATGGAGCAGGCGGCGCTCACGGCTGTTCATGGGAGGGAAGCTGTAGGGGATGCCGGATTTGCGGACCTTGTCCGCGGCAGTTTCGGCGGCCATGCGGAGTTCCTGGGCGCGGAGGGCTTTGAAGTTGGCGGCGTCGAAGCTGACCAGGTCGTTTTCACGCTGGTCAAGGCGCAGCATCTGCGCGGCGATGGTTTCGAGCGCGCGGAGCAATTCGCCGTTGTGCTGGGTGACCAGAGGCACGTCCGGCCCGGCAAGTTCGACATAGATGACGCGGGCCTCCATGCCTTCGGGGTCGCGCGCGCCGTCACCGGCGGTGATGCGGTATTTGAGACGCATTCCGCCGAGTTTGTTGAGGTTGGCGAGGAATCCGGCGATTTTCTGGGCAGCTTGTTGAAGATCGGCAATTGGCATAACGGATTAGTATCGCAGAGCGGAGCGGGGTTGCGTCTGTGAATGCTTTCTTGCGCAACTGGTAGCCGCAAGCGATTTTTCCGGAGGCATCACCTGAAATTAAGGTTCGAATCGTATGCTCCTAAGTGTGACGATGCGACATACATTCTGGCGGGACGGGAGAAGGAGTCGTCTCGGAATCCTGGCCGGGGCAATCCCATTCTTCTTGCTGGCAACGGCTAGCTTCGTAAATGGCCAAGCGGCGGGCGCTGCGAACCAGGACTTTGCGCATCAGGACTTATCGAGCGAGGGCAAGCTGGCTGCGATCACTCTCGACGAGGCGATCCGGCGGGCGGAGGCCAATGAGCCGGCCTATGCGGCGGCGGCGGCCGAGAGCAGGGCATCGGCACTGGACCCCTCGATTGCGCGCGCGGGCCTGTTGCCCGGCGTGGTCTATCACAACCAGGAGCTCTACACACAGACGAACCGCGGGCAGCCGACTCCGCGTTTCATTGCCAACAACGCACTGCGGGAGTATTCCAGCCAGGCAGTGGTGAACGAGACACTGGGGCTGGGGCTGGTTGCGGGTGTGCGGCGGGCGGATGCCGAGGCGGCGCGGGCGAGGGCGGAACTGGAGATTGCGCGGCGCGGCCTGGTGGCGGCGGTGACGGGCTTGTTCTATGGATCGCTTGCGGCGGATAAGAAGCTCACGGTTGCCGAGCGAGCCCGCGGAGAAGCGGGCGACTTTACGGGATTGACGAACAAGCGGGAGCGGGCGCGCGAGGGGGCGCACGCCGACGTGGTGAAGGCGCAACTGGTGGAGCAGCAGCGGGAGCGCGAGCTTGGCGACGCCAAGGTTGCCGCGGAAAAGGCGCGGCTGGAGTTGGGGGTACTGCTGTTTGCCGATCCGCGGACGCCGTATGTGCTGGCGGAGGCGGACGCGGCTCCGGAGATACCAACGCGCGCGGAGGTGGAGCAGGCGGCGGGCAGGAACAATCCGGAGCTGAAGAGCGCGCTGGCCGCGCTGGGGGTGACGAACGCCGATGTGCTGGCGGCGCGGGCGGCCTATCTGCCCGATCTTGGATTGAACGTGACCTACGGTATCGATGCGCCGCAGTTTGCGGTGAACGGCCCCGACCACGCGCGGAACCTGGGCTACTCGGCAAGCTTGACCCTGGACATTCCGGTGTGGGACTGGCTTGCGACCGAACACAAGGTGAAGCAGAGCGAGATTCGGCGCGATGCCGCGCGGGTGGCTCTGACGGCGACACAAAGGCGGCTGATTGCGCGGCTAGACGAGGCCTATGAAGAGGCCGCGACGGCGCGCGATCAACTGGCTTCGCTGGATGCGAGCGTGGCGACGGCGGCGGAGAGCCTGCGGCTGACCAAACTGCGCTATGCCGAGGGAGAGGCCTCCGTGCTGGAGGTGGTGGATGCGCAAAGCGCTTCTGTGGGCGCGGAAAATGCGCGTGAGGACGGACGTGTGCGCTACCAGACGGCGCGAGCCGATCTGCAGACGATCACGGGGAACCTGTGAGCCGAGGACTAGAAAGAAACAGAAATGCAAGTTCAACAAAACAAGGCGTCGTGATGGAGTTCTATTGAGTCCCACCCATCGGACAAAAACAAAGACGTCCGATGGATGGGGCACAGTTTCATCCGAAGCGGGTCGGTTACACCGGTGGGGGACGAACAGGAAGATGAGCATGAATGCATACCGGAATGCCGGTTGGCTGAGAATGTGCCGGCTCTTGTTGGGCGCGATGGCGCTGCTGTTAGCCTTTGTGCCGGGCTGCAAGAAGGAAGCCGCGCCGGAGACGCTGGTGACAGTGCAAGCCGAGCATCCCGAGCAGGGCGCGATCGCCGAACACATTCTCGCCGATGCGGTTCTGGCGCCGCTGGCGCAGGCGGCCATTGCGCCGAAGATCTCAGCGCCGGTGCGGAAGTTCTATGTCGAGCGGGGAAGCAAGGTGAAGGAGGGCCAGTTGCTGGTGACTCTGGAGAACAGCGACCTGGCCGCGGCGGAACAGGACAACAAGGGCTCCTACATGGCGGCCGAAGCGGCGTATGCAACGGCGACCAAGGCGCAGGTGCCGGAAGACACGCTGAAAGCCGAGTCGGACGTGGCGGAGGCCAAGGCCAATCTCGACCTGAACCTGAGCATCGTAAAGGGGCGCAAACAGCTTTTTGCGGAGGGGGCGATTGCGGGGCGCGACCTGGATACGGCAGAGGCGGCGCTGGTGGCGGCCCAGGCCGCTTACGACGCGGCGAGCAAGCATCTGGAGTCGGTGCGGAGCGTGAGCCGCGAGGCGGCGCTGAAGTCGGCGCAGGGGCAGTTGAATTCGGCGGAGGGCAAGTACAAGGGCGCCGCGGCCCAGGTGAGCTACTCGGAAATTCGCAGTCCGATCAACGGCGTGGTGACCGACCGTTCGCTGTTCGCGGGAGAAACCGCGGCCGCGGGCGCGCCGGTGATTACGGTGATGGACACCTCAAGCCTGCTGGCCAAGACGCACCTGGCGCAGAGCCTGGCGCAACGGATGAAGCTGGGTGACGAGGCATCGGTGCAGGTGCCGGGGATCGCCGAGCCTGTTCCGGCAAAGGTCTCGCTGATCAGTCCGGCGCTGGACCCGGGGAGCACCACGGTCGAAGTCTGGCTCAAGATCGAGAACAAGGCCGGAAAGCTCAGGGTGGGGACGCCGGTGAAGGTGTCTATCACGGGAAGAACCGATGAGAAGGCATGGAAGGTTCCCGCCAAGTCGATTTTGACGGCGCAGGATGGAAGCAAGTCGGTGATGGTGGTGGGAGCGGACGGGGCGGCGCACCGCAAACCGGTGACGCTGGGTCTGGAGGACGCCGAGGATGTGCAGATCGCAAGCGGCCTGGCGCCGGGCGACCTGGTGATTACCGGAGGGGCTTACGGACTGGACGACGGCGCCAAGGTGAAGGTGGGTCCGGCAGCAGACGACGACCAGAAGCCTGAGGCCGGCAAGGGCGGGGGGAACGACTGATGCCTGACGGAGTTGCCGGTGCCAGCGGCGGCCAGAAACCCTTCTGGCTGACGCGGTCAACAAGGACCATCTTTTTCTTTGCGGCCATTCTCACCGTGGCGGGCATCTACTTTGCCTTTCAGGTGCCGATCTCGGTGTTTCCGGCGACAAATTTTCCGCGCGTGGTGATCGGCGTGGACAACGGCGTGATGCCTGTCGAGCAGATGCAGGTGACGATCACCAAGCCGATCGAAGATGCGGTGAACTCGGTGCCGGGGCTGCTGACAGTGCGTTCGACGACCAGCCGGGGCTCGGCGGAGATCAGCCTCTTCTTCGACTGGAACGTGGATATGTTCCACTCGCTGCAACTGGTGGATGCGGCGCTGGGCAAGGTGGAGCAGACGTTGCCTTCCTCGGCCAAGGTGACGACCAACCGGCTGACGTTTGCTACCTTTCCGATTCTTGGCTACAGCCTGACTTCGGATACGGTGCCGCAGACGCGGCTGTGGGAGATAGCCACCTACGACCTGAAGCCGCCTTTGAACCGCGTGGCGGGCGTGAGTACCGTGACCGTGCAGGGCGGCAAGGTGCCGGAGTTTCATGTGGTTCCGAACCAGGCCCTGCTCGAGGCTTCGGGCGTGACCATTCTTGACCTGGTGAACGCGATCCAGGCATCGAATATCGTGGACTCGCCGGGTCTTTACGAGGCCAACCACCAGTTGATTCTGGGGCTGGTGGGAGCGCAGGTGCACGACGCCGCCGAGCTGCGGCAACTGGTAGTGAAGACCACGCCGACGGGCGCCCCGGTGCACGTGGCCGATGTGGCAACGGTGGAGCAGGGAACCATGCCGGTCTACACCATGGTGACGGCGAACGGGAAAGAGGCGGTGCTGGTGAATATCGCCCGCCAGCCCGCGAGCAACACGGTCGCGGTGGCCGATGCGGTGGCGGCGCAGGTGGTGGAACTGAAACGCAAGCTGCCTGCGGGCGTGAAGCTGGAGCCTTTTTACGATCAGTCGCAGATTGTGCGGGACAGCATTGCCAGCGTGCGCGACGCGATCGGGATTGGACTGGCGCTGGCGTGCATCGTTCTGTTTCTGTTTCTGCGCGACTGGACCTCGTCTCTCATCGCGGGGCTGGTCATTCCGGTCACGATTGCGATTACCGTGCTGGTGCTGTGGTCGATCGGGCAGAGCTTCAACCTGATGACACTGGGCGGGCTGGCCGCGGCCATCGGACTGGTGATCGACGATGCCATTGTGGTGGTGGAGAACATCGTGCTGCATCGGGACGCGGGCGAAAGCCGGGCCGACGCGGTGCGCAAGGCATTGCATGAGATCACCACGCCGCTGGTGGGTTCTACCATTACGCCGGTGGTGGTGTTTCTGCCGCTGGTTTCGGTCGTCGGTGTCACCGGCAGCTTTTTCCGGGCGCTGGCGATTACGATGGCCGCGGCGCTGCTGACGTCGCTGGTGCTGGCGCTGACCTGGACGCCGGGGCTGAGCCTGGTGCTGCTGGGCGAGCGGAAAGAGGGCGCGGCAGAGGAGGACCACAAGGCCGGAAAGCTGATGGGTCCCGTGATCCGGTTGCATCGCCGGCTGCTGGAGTGGTCACTGGCCAAGCCGCTGTGGCTGGGCGGAATTTGCCTGCTGCTGGTGGCGGGCACCTGGGCTGGCTACCAGGCTCTCGGCTCGGATCTGCTGCCGGAGATGGATGAAGGCGGATTCATCCTGGACTATATTATGCCGGCCGGCAGCTCGCTGAGCGAGACCAACCGGGTTCTGGAACACGTGGAGCGCATTCTGCATGAGACTCCGGAGGTGGAGAGCACGTCGCGGCGCACCGGCCTGCAATTGGGGCTGGCCGCGGTGACCGAGGCCAACACGGGAGACATCTCAGTGAAGTTGAGGGCGAAGCGCAGCCGCGGAATCGACGATGTGATTGCCGACGTGCGCGCGCAGGTGAAGGCCACGGAGCCGGAACTGGACGTTGAGTTTACCCAGGTGCTGCAGGACATGATTGGCGATTTGTCGAACGCGCCGGAGCCGATCCAGATCAAAATCTTCGCCAACGATCCGGCGATGCTGGAGCAATTGGGCCCCAGGGTGGGCGACGCCATCGGCAAGATTGAAGGCGTGGTGGACGTGGAAAACGGGATCGAGAACACGATCAGCGGACCGGCTACCAACTTCCAGGTGAATCCCGTGGTGGCGGCCCGGATGGGGTTCACTCCGGCCGAGGTCTCCGAGGACGCGACGGCCATCCTCGATGGAGTGACGACCAGCGATCCGCTGATTTCGAACGGGCGCCCGTACACCATTCGGGTGCGCCTGGGCGACGAAAACCGCGCGTCGCTCGAGACGATCCAGAACACCGTGTTCAACAGCAGCTCGGGCCACATTGCAACGCTGGGTTCGCTGGCCGAGATTGAGCAGTTGCCGCCACAGAACGAGATCCGGCGGGAGAACCTGCAACGGCTGGTGGTGGTGACCGGACGGCTGGAAGGATCGGACCTGGGCAGCGCGATGACCAAGGTCCGCCAGACGGTAGCCGGCCTGCATCTGCCCGCCGCGGTGCGCGTGGAGTACGGGGGCACCTATGAGGAACAGCAGAAGTCGTTCCACGACCTGCTGCGCGTGCTGCTGCTGGCGCTGGCGCTGGTTTTCGGCGTGCTGCTGACGGAGTTTCGCAACTTCCCTGCCCCGATCGCCATTCTGACTTCGTCGGTGCTGTCGATATCCGGCGTGATCCTGGCGCTGCTGATTACGCGGACCACGTTCAATGTTGCCTCGTTCATGGGACTCATCATGGTGATCGGCATTGTGGCGAAAAACGGAATTCTGCTGTTGGATGCCGATGAGAAGTTCCGCGCCGAAGGCGCCACGGCACGGGAGGCGATGGTGCACGCGGCGCAGCGGCGGCTTCGGCCTATCGTGATGACGGCCATTGCCGCGGTTTGCGGAATGCTGCCGCTGGCCTTTGCGCTGGGCGCGGGCTCGCAGATGTTGCAGCCACTAGCCATCGCGGTGATTGGAGGGCTGAGCATTTCAATGGTGCTGAGCCTAGTGGTGACGCCGCTGGTCTACTTCCTGCTGACTCGGGACCGGGAAGAGCTTCCGGCGGAATCGGGGCTGTGATGGGTGGGGAGTTGACGGGAGGGCGGTAGGAGGGGCAATGTGGAGGGAATCCTATGCCGCCTACCGAGCCCATTTTTCTCACCGCCGCCGAAGCCCGCGTACTGGGCGCTCTCGTTGAAAAAGAAGTGACCACGCCGGACTACTATCCGATGTCGCTCAACGCGCTGATCAATGCCTGCAACCAGCGCACGAACCGCGAGCCGGTGACGGACCTGGACGAGGAGGCGGTGCGCATGGCTTTGCACGGCCTGGACGACATGCACCTGGCCGGGCGGGCGCGGTCGGCCGATGGGCGCGTGACCAAGTACGAGCACTGGCTGGGTGAGGCCTTCAACTTCAGCAGGGCGGAGACGGCTCTCTTGTGCGTGCTGCTGCTGCGGGGGCCACAGACTCCGGGCGAGCTGCGCGGGCGGACCGAGCGAATGCACCGCTTTGACGAGATCAGCGAGGTGCTGGCGGGGCTACAGAAGCTGATGGAGCGGGAGCCGGCGCTGGTGGCGGTGCTGCCGCGGCAGCCGGGAACCAAGGAGTCGCGCTATGCACATCTGCTGTCTGGGGCTGTCGAGTCGGTGGCGGCCGCGGCGATCGCCGAGACGGCCTTCGTGCGGCGTGAGAGCGGAGACGATGCTGGGCAGGAAGAGCGCATTGCGCGGCTGGAGGCGACTGTGGCGGAAGTTCGGCGGGAGATGGCTGCGCTGCGGCAGAAGTTCGACGATTTGTTTGGGGATGGGTAGGATCGCAGATGCTCGCCGATTTTAGGGGGCAATCTTCAAATCTGCAAAATGGGCGATGGTTCCCGGCCCCACCCACAGAGCGATCCCGCCCTTGGTGAGGGGCTGCTTCAGGTCGTTGACAATCAGCGCCGGCTGGTCGGCCCCGTTTACATATAATCTGGCGGTCTGTCCTGCGACCTGAATCTTGATCCTTGTCCACTGTCCAGGGACCAGGTCGACGTAGGACTCATATTTTCCGGGAGTCTCGTCGCGCAGCTTGTTCCACGGAAATCCCGGAATCGAGATGTACTGGGTTGAATGGTTCCGCTGCAACTGGTCTTCGGATCGTCCATTCTTGGGTCGAACGTAGAAGCACTCGAAATGCGCCGTGTCGGCCACGCGGAAGGCGATTCCGACAAAGCCGCGCGCGAGGGGCGGAGCGTCTGCAGCGGTATCGCCGGCAACGGTCACCTCGATCGTGCCGTCTTTGAAGGACGTTTCCTTTACGAGTGCCAATCGGCCATCATCGCCTGTTTCCGGAGGCGCGATATCAGTAATGCGAACGGCCGGGCGTCCACGATACGTAACGAAATCCGCTTTCACATTGTGCAATTCGAGGTTATCTATCGTGTTGAGCCGTACCTCTTGCGGGGACTGACCGATTGACTGTCCGGAGAGACAAACTGCTAAAACAGCGATGAAACCCGCATTCCTTAGAACCATCGGAACCTCCCAACCTGATGCTAAATCAGCTCGTAGCCGGCAAACCAGTAGGCGATTTCGAAGGCGGCGGTGTCTTCCGCGTCGGAGCCGTGGATGGCGTTCTCCTGGAGGGAGCCGGCGAATTTCTTGCGGATGGTTCCCTGGTCTGCGTTGGCAGGGTTGGTGGCGCCCATCAGCTTGCGCAGGTCAGCAATGGCGTTGTCTTTCTGGAGGACCATCAGGACCAGCGGGCCGGAGGACATGAAAGCGCAGAGCGCGTCGAAGAAAGGCTTGCCTTGATGGACGTGGTAGAAGCCCCTGGCCTGTTCCACTGAGATGGATTGCTTTTTGATGGCCACAATCTGGAAGCCGTCTCGTTCGATTTCGGCCAGAATGGCTCCGGTGAAGCCCTTGCGGACGGCGTCCGGCTTGACGATGCTGAAGGTGCGCTGCGCCACTGATCTGTGCTCCTTAGATGATTTTCGTCTGCGAGTTCATTGTAATTGCCGGCGTTTTGAGGGTGCCTGAGTGGTGAGAATCTGGTAGAGTTGCGGCATGTTTCGCTTGAGCGTTTCCCATTGCCTTCGTTGTATCGCATGGACGGCAGGATTGGCCGGGTTTTTGGCGGCCTGCCAGACTGTGCCACCAGCCGCCGCGCCAGCCGCGCCCCCCGCCGCTGAGTTGCGCGTCTTCGATTCCGGGCTGATCGACAAAGCCGTGGACCCCTGCGAGAACTTTTATCGTTTCAGCTGCAACGGCTGGTTCACGCGCAACCCGCTGCCTGCCGACCAGACCGCCTATGGCCGCGATACCGAACTGAATGAGATAAACCGGGTGCACCTGAAGCAGATTCTGGAAGAGGCGGCCGTGCCCTCGGCCACGCGCTCCAGTAACGAACAGAAGATCGGCGACGAGTACGCCAGTTGCATGGACACGGCGGCGGTGAACAAGCTGGGGCTGGCGCCGCTGAAGCCGGAACTGGATCGCATTGCCGCGCTCAAGACGGGTGCAGAGTTACCAGCGCTGCTGGCACACCTGCATGCGATTGGCGTGAGCGCGTTTTTCTTCATGGGATCGAACCAGGACTTTGCGGATTCGAATTCAGTGATCAGCTTCTATGGCGCAGACGGGCTGGGGCTGCCGGAGCGCGACTACTATACCCGAACCGACGCCAAGTCAGTGGAGCAGCGCCAACAGTACGTGGCCCACGTGCGCAAGATCTTTGCGCTGGCGGGCGAAGCGGAGGAACAGGCTGCCAAGGATGCAGACACGGTGCTGGCCATCGAGACCCGGCTGGCCAAGGCCTCGTTGACCATCACCGAGCAGCGCGATCCGCAGAATCTGAATCATCCCACGGATGTTGCGGGTCTCTCAAAGGAACTGACGCACTTTGCTCTGACCGATTATGTGGCCGCTGCCCATGCTCCCGCCACCGGCAAGGCGAACGACATGGAGCCGAAGTTTTTCGCCGAGTTCAATGGGCTGGTGGCCGATACGCCGATGGACCAGATCAGGACATATCTGCGCTGGCATCTGCTGCACGCCTATGCCGGCACCAGCCTGCCGGAAAGCTTCGACCAAGAGAACTGGAACTTCTATTTCCACATTTTGAACGGCGCAGAGAAGCAGCAGGAGCGGTGGAAGCGCTGCACCAAGCGCGTGGATGAAGAACTGGGCGAGGCGCTGGGCCAGGCGTACGTTGCCAAGTACTTTCCCCCGGCCGAGAAGCAGCGCGCGCTGGAGATGGCGCTGGCCGTCGAGCAAGCCATGGACAAGGACATCGACGGGCTGGACTGGATGAGCGCCGAGACCAAGGTGAAGGCCAAGGATAAGTTGCACACGGTGATGAACAAGATCGGCTACCCCGACAAGTGGCGGGACTACGCGAAGCTCGACATTGTGCGCGGAGATGCGCTGGGCAATGAGATGCGGGCGCACGAGTTCGAGGTTGCGCGCGACCTGGCCAAGATCGGCAAGCCGGTGGACAAAGGCGAGTGGCAGATGACGCCGCCGACCGTGAACGCCTACTACGATCCGCAGATGAACAACGTGAACTTTCCGGCCGGGATCATGCAGCCTCCGTTTTTTGGCGACAAGGACGACGACGCGGCCAACTACGGCGACATGGGAGCGGTGGTGGGCCACGAGTTGACGCACGGATTCGACGACGAAGGCCGGCAGTTCGACAAGGACGGGAACCTGAAAGACTGGTGGACCAAGGATGACGAAGCGAAGTTCACCGAGCGCGCCGACTGCACGGTGAAGCAGTACGACGCGATCGAGGCGGTGCCGGGCGTTCACCTGAACGGGAAGCTGACGCTGGGCGAGAACCTGGCCGACCTGGGCGGGCTGTGGCTGGCCTGGGAAGCCTGGCTGGAGAAGGCCCAGGCGGTCCACCTGGATATGAGCGCGAAGACCGATGGCTACACGCCGGAGCAGCGGTTCTGGATCGCATACGCCCAGGGCTGGTGTACGCAGACGCGGCCCGAGCGGTTGAGGACGCAGGCGCTTAGCAATCCGCATTCGCCCGAGGAGTTCCGGACCAATACGGTGCTGACGAATCTGCCGGAGTTCGCGAAGAGCTTCAGTTGCAAGAAGACGGCGGCGATGGTGGCTCCGAAGCCGTGCAGGGTGTGGTGAGGGTGTCGCGAGTTGGCTAGATTGAGACTCC
>Ga0181531_10000545_pt1 | contig 25073 bp, 18 predicted proteins | sample PEATcosm2014_Bin_38_FD_119743 | JGI IMG/M metagenome (GOLD analysis project Ga0181531, IMG submission 119743) | Peatland microbial communities from MTU Mesocosm Facility, Houghton, MI, USA - PEATcosm2014_Bin11_10_metaG | ecosystem: Environmental > Terrestrial > Soil > Wetlands > Peat | place...
GCAAATGTTGCCGGCCGGGTTACCGACGCTTTCGCAGAATACCGCCCTGGTATCCGCGTCGATTAATCGGGCGATATCGTCCGGCCGGTCGCTTTCCGCGAAGCGCACTTCAATGCCCAGGCTGGGAAGAAAATGCGCGAATAGCGTATGCGTTGTGCCATAGAGCTGCGGCACCGACACGAGGTTTTGACCCGGCCCGACAAGATTGAGCACGGCATAGTGCAACGCCGCCTGCCCGCTGGCCACGGCCAAGGCGCCGACGCCGCCTTCCAGCATGGCAATCCGCTTCTCGAGCACCGCGGTCGTCGGATTGCTGATCCGGCTATAGCGGTGGCCCTCCACTTCCAGATTAAACAGTGCCGCGCCATGGGCCGCGCTGTCGAATTCGTAGGCAACCGTTTCGTATATGGGCACCGCCACCGCGCGTGTGGCTGGGTCGGCCGCGGAGCCGCCGTGAACAGCCATCGTCTCGGTTCGCATCTCGGAAACGCCCTCGTCCACCGTATCTAAGGTCAGGTTCCGCCAGCCGGGAATTCCACCTTCGTTCCATATTATAGCGGAATTCGCAAAGCACGCGCAACTGACTTCTTCGCAGCCAGGCAAACCGCTCCCCTTGCGTGGCGCAAGGCCGATGGGCTGACGCCGGCACACCGCGGGATCGAGGGCTTTGCTCGGCAATTGAATGTGCGGCCGGCAAAATCGCATTTACTCGTTGCGCAACACAGCGCGTCGTTGTAGGCTTCCCCAAGGGGTTGGATCATGAAACGGCTGGTTCTCATCGCCGAGGGATGCCCAACGCTGGGTGTTGCCGCGCATAGCGTGGGCCATGTGCCTATGCTGTGCAATGTCGGTATGGTGTCTTAAGTTTGCGGCAGGTTGACCGTTCGGAGGCAGATTGTGGAACTTTTTGAACTCAGCAGTTATCAAAAGATCATTGACGAGATCGGCGAGCTCAATTGGACGGCGTTGAGCCGGGATGAGCTGATGGCGGTGGCCGGCGCGTATTACTTCTTCTCCGTTCAGTTCCGCGAAAATTTGGATCTCGCGTGTGAACAGAATCCTTGGGATCACCAGCTCGCGCGGCTACGCCGCGAGGAGTGCGACACCGACAATCTGTCCCCGTTTCCAGGTGTGGCACAACCGGGCGAACGGATGAACCACGACGAGTTCATGCTGCGTCTGCTGAACATGTCGCGGCTGAACCCGGACATGCGCCGCAGGGTCGATCGGCTGGGTGCGTCCTATCTCGCCTACATTCGGGATTTCGACCCGACGACGCGCGCCTTGACCATTGCCAGCTACGAGGACGGTGGACTTGAGCGGGTTTTTAGGTCGATCCTCCGTGCGCCGGATTGGAATGAACCGTCGCTGCGCGCATTTCGGCATTTCCTGGTCGAACATATTCGATTTGACAGCGACGTCGAGGCCGGTCACGGCGCGCTCAGCCGCCACCTGGTTCCGGACGATCGCATTTTTCCGTTGTGGCGGGCTTTCCGGGATATTCTTGTCGGCGCAGCGCCCGTCCTGGCAACCTGATCGACTGTTTTCCGGCGGCGTCGCGCGGCAGCCCACGAAAGCCGGCAGCCGCGCGCCACGATGTTCGAGTGCTAACCATGCCGCCCGCAATGTCGGCCGCCGACGTGTCGCCGTTATTTCCGTCCGCCGGTGACCGGGAGCGGATCGACAACTGGCTGACCGTCGCCCTGAAAGAAGCGCGCGCGCGCGTTCGCCGAGGCCCGGTCACCTCGGCGCGCGACATCGATGCGCGGCTCGCCGCATTGACATCGTTTGAATTCGACGAACCGCGGCGGCTGGAAACACTGTTGCCCTGGGTCGTCGAGCAGATGGAACATGGTATCGTTCACGTCGACCATCCACGCTACTTTGGCTTGTTCAATCCGGCCCCAACATTTCCCGCGCAATGCGCCGACCGCATCGTCGCGGCCTTCAATCCCCAACTCGCGACCGCGCTGACATCGCCATTTCCGGTCGCCGTTGAAGCGCGTGTCATCCAGGCCATAGCCGTGCGCGCCGGTTTGCCCACCGGCGCCGCGGGTCATTTCACCAGCGGTGGGTCCGAGGCCAATTATACCGCGCTGATCTGTGCTTTGACCCGGGCCGATCAAGGGTTCGCATCGCGCGGCGCGCGCTGTTTCAGTGGGCCCCCGGTTTTCTATACTTCGCAAGAGGCGCATCTCGCCTGGTTGAAAATCGCTCATCAAGCCGGCATCGGGCGAGACGCCGTGAAACTCGTTGCCACGGACGGATCGGGCCGCATGAACCCGGCTTCACTGGTGCACGAAATTGAGAGCGACATCGCCAATGGGCTTGTGCCCGTCATGATTGCGGCTACGGCGGGTACCACGAACGCCGGCATGATCGATCCGCTGGCGGACTGCGCCGAAATCGCACATCGCCACCGGCTTTGGTACCACATCGATGCGGCCTGGGGCGGCGCGGTGATCGTTTCGGATCGGTTGCGCCCTCTGCTCGCCGGCCTTGAAGCCGCCGACTCCATTACCATCGACGCGCACAAATGGTTTGCAACAACAATGGGCTGCGGGATGTTTCTCACCGCGCACCCGACAATCCTGTCGTCGGCATTTCAGGTCGTCATGGCAGCGATGCCCTCGAACCTGCCGGATCGCGACCCGTACGTCACATCAGCTCAATGGTCCCGCCGCTTCAACGGACTGCGACTCTTCCTCGCATTGGCAACCGCCGGGTGGAACGGATACGCGCAGCACGTCGAGCGTTCACTCGCGTTGGCCGAGTTGATCAGGGCGGGGCTGGTGGCGTCAGGATGGAGCCATGCAAACCGCTCTCCGCTCGCGGTGGTATGCGTGGCACCTCCTTCCGGCGCGCCGGGTGCCCGCGCCATTGCGCGCGCGGTTGTCGAATCGGGTGCGGCCTGGGTGTCGGCAACGGAATTCGAGGGAAATACTGTGATCCGCGCTTGTGCCATCAACTCCGAGGCCACGGATCAGGACGTCGATAGGCTGGTCACGAGTTTGAATGATGCGATCAGCCGCGCATAAGGCCAGGGCTCTGCCCTGGACCCGCTGGGGCCGGGGGCCCCAGACCCCGATTCATTTAATGGCTTCGCCAAGAAGCCAGGAAAAGCCGCGCAGCGCTAAATGGGGTCTGGGGCCTCCGGCCCCAGCGGGGTCCAGGGGCAGAGCCCCTGGCCTTTCTCGGAGACTCGATCATTACGCCGTGTAAGTAGCGGCAAATCAGGCCGCTATGCGGCGCGCGTAACCATAGGTGTAGTTGCTGCCACCATATTGTCCCGCCTTCGCGCCATTGACCTTGTTCAGCACAAGTCCGGCCAACGGGGCGCGCGCCGCGCGCAAGCGATTGACCGCGTGATCGACCGTATCGCTCGGCGTGTTGCCCCAACCCACGACGACGACCGTTGCATCGACCATGCTCGATACCAGAATTGGATCAGAAATCGCCAGCACTGGTGGCGTGTCGAGAATGACGAGATCGAACTCCTTGCTCAATTCCTGAATCAGATCGAGCAACTGCCGGCTCTCGATCAGGTCGGGGTTCGGCTCACTGACCGATCCGGCACCGATAATGCGTAGCGGCAATGACTCGTGCAGTTGCAGGGCCGAGCCCGCGGTGGCATTGCCGATCAAAACATCGGTCACGCCCTCCGCATCGCCGCCGCGGAACAACCTGGTGATGGCTGGATTGTGAAAATCCAGATCGACGAGCACCGTTCTGACCCCGGCGGTCGCCGCGGAAACTGCCATGCTTGCGGCCAGCGTGGATTTGCCCTCGCCCGGAATGGCCGAGGTAAATTGCACCACATGCGCGCCGTCGACACCCGCGTTCCGCAAACCAAGCCGCAGCAGCCGCAGGCTCTCGGCAAATTGGGAATACGGCTTCAGCGCCAGATACTCCGGAATCGTCAGCCTTAGGTTGCCCGCCGTCAGATCATTTTTCCGCAAATACGGTGCCATGGCCAGAACCGGCAGGGAAAAATCGCGCTCCGCGGCGCTGGCATCCACGATCCGCCGTCTCAACAACGGTGCGAGCATCACCACGCCGACACCGGCCAGCAGCCCCAGCGCGCCACCCGCCGGCACGAAGATCGACGCGCGCGGGAAGCTTGGCGCCTCCGGAACCTGCGGTTCGGAAATGACCCGCGCTTCCGCGTCCTCCCGCGTCTCCTGCTCTTCCACATCGCGCAGCCGGCCAAGCGATGCCTCATAGGCGATACGATTGGCCTCGGCCACGCGTTCGGCCTCACGTAATTGAACGCGGCCTTGCGCGCTGCCGACCGCACTCACCGCACCGACCAGACGGGTCAATTGGCTTTGCAGGGCGTTGCGGCGGGCCAGCGCCGTTTGATAGTCATTGCGAAGTCCCGCAACAATGCGCGAGGTTTCCAGCGCAACTTGAGCGCTCAGCGCATCGCGATCCCGCTCCGCCGCCAGGCGCTCGGGGTAGTTGCGCGTGTAACGGTTGGCCAGGTCGGTCAGCCGGCGGCTGGCATCCGCCTGTTGCTTGCGCAGATCCTCGATCACTTTCGAGGATGTCACATCGGAAAGCCCATCGAGGCCGCCGCCGCTGTGCATGATATGCACCGACTGCTCGTACTTGGCTTGGGTGGCGGCAACATCGCCCTCGGCCTTGGCGAGTTCCGCGTTGACCTCGGTCACCGCCTGGCGGTCGAGTGTGGACCCCGGCCCGTTATCGGTTTCGGTCAGGCCGAACTTTTGCCGTATCGATTCGACCGCGGCCTCGCTGGCAATCAGGTCGCTGCGCAGCTGCTGCAGGCGATTGGTCAGCCAGCTGGTATCCCGTCTTTCCGCCGCGGATTTTGTGTCCATCTGGTCGGCCAGGTACGCATTGGCGACCGCCTTGGCCAAACGCTGCGACAGCAGCGCATTGGGCGCGCTGACATCGATCCGTATCACATAGGTCATGCCGAGACGCGTGGTGCGAATCATTTGGCTCAACCGGTCCACCGCGCGCGCTTCCCGCGCCGCCGGCGTGTCGACGGTCGGCGTCGGCTTCGTCGTCGAGAGCAAGGCGAGCCAGTTGTGGAAACGCGAAGGCCGCGCGTCGCCAAACGTAGGATCGTCCGCCAGATGCTCGGCGCGCACCACCCGGTCCAGCATGCCCCAGGACAGCAGAATCAGCTGAACGCTGGCGATTTTCGTGCTGTCGACATAAACGTCGGTAAACGCCGCCTCGGCGCCGTACGAACCTGGCCGTTTCGGATCGATCAGCAGCGAAACCGCGCTGGTATAGCGCGGCGGCAACAGTTGAACGGCAGCAACGCCGAGGCCCAGTCCCAGCACTACGGCACCGGCCAGGATGTGCGACTTGCGCAGCAGAAGCTGGAACAGCGAGCGGAGATCGAATCCCGGCTCCGGCTCGGCCAGCATCCGCGGCGGATAATTGTGCATGCCCATCGGCGCGATCGCAGTCATATCGGGAAGCCTTTCGCGGGCGCGCCGATCCGGCGCGAAGCTGTTGAGCCAGCGGAACTATCCGGGCAATCAGTAGGCATGGCGGTCGTAGGCCAGCAGGGCGGCGGTGCGCAGCATGATCCACGCATCCATGCCGAGCGACCAGGTTTCGATATATTCGCAATCCAGTTCAACGCGCCGGCGCAGCTTTTGCTCGGTGTCAACCGCGCCGCGGCTGCCATTCACCTGCGCCCACCCGGTAATACCCGGCTTCACGCGCTGGCGCTGCGTGTATTCGCCGACCACCACGTGCGGGGGCAGCCCCGCCACTGTCATGCCCAAGGCATGCGGCCGTGGTCCCACGATCGACATCTCGCCGAGCAGCACGTTGATCAGTTGCGGCAGTTCATCGAGGCTGCTCCGGCGCAGCACGCGGCCGACCCGGGTAACACGGGGATCGTCGCGGCAGGTCTGTTGCACCGCCGCCTCATCCGTCATGTCCGCGTACATGGTGCGAAACTTCCACATACGAAATATCGTGCCGTTCCTGCCCACCCGTTGCTGGCGGAATATCACCGGGCCGGGACTGTCCAGGCGGATCGCCAGGCCGATGGCCAGAAGCGCCGGCGCGGTCAGCAACAAGGCGGTCAATGCCACCGTCACATCGGCTACCCGCTTGGCCGCCTCGGCGAAACTGCGTGGCCCCGGGTCGGTCACGAAACCGTTCGCGGCAGTGCCAATTCTGCTGACCCGGGCCTGCGGCGCATACAGTGCCGCGCTGTCGGGCACCAGTGCCACATCGATCGCCAGGCGCATCAACCACGGCATGATGGCGCCGCAGGCATCGCTGGCATGTTCGAAATCGGCAATAATGACCCGGTCAACCAGGTTTCGCCGAACCACTTCCTCGACCCAGGCGAACGAGGGGCTGTCATGGGTTCCCGGGATGGGCGCGCTGGCAGCGACGCGGATCGCCCCGTTGCTGGTACTTTCGAGCGCGGCGGCGACGCCCCGCGCCGCTTCCGCCGAGCCTGCCAGGACCAACGGGCGGTCCAGGCAATATCCACGGCGCAAAACCATGCGCAGGCAAGCCTGCCAGGCTGCGCGCACCACCACCACCCACGCAACCACACCGCCCGCACGGGCCATGAGAGGCAGGCGGGAGGCGGCTGTTACGGGGCTAGCGGCGAACGCGAGCAGCAGAACAATGCCGACCAAGATGGCGGCGGTCATCAGCGCCGACACCACCGTGCCGCGGCCGAACACGATGCGTGAACGTTCATACAGTCCCTGCTGGTGCGCGGCCAGCAGCCAAACCGCGGCGGCGGCGGCGGCGGCCGCAAGCAGCGGGCCGATGTCGTGCGGCACCGATAGCACCGAAAGATTGAAAATGAGCAAAGGCAGCATGGCGGCGGTCAGCACTTCCACGCTCACGATCGCGGCAATCCAGGGGCGCAACGACAGTCGCGGCAAGGTGTCGAACTGGTAGGGCGCCATGCCCGACGGGCGGCTGCAATGCTCCGACTGGTCCAGCGGCAGCCTATGAAGCAGCAAAATATCCTCCAATCGCAATACGCTTCCACGCCAGCGGGCAATGGAAGCTGAAATAACCTAATCGGGCGCTGGCCCGCGCCGAGCGCACGACCTGGCGGCAAAAAGCCGCCCAGCGCTCCGCAGTCCCGCCACCGGTCCTCACGTGAAATCACCTACCCCGACTTGCCGGGCAACCTTGAAATTCTTGAACGCAACCCAACCGACATCCCGGTTCGTCCAACGACGAGCCGGGCTTGATGTGTAACGTCGGCCCCTGCATCCGAGGTAGAACCGAAGGCACTAGTCGGGTTAGGGCAATGCCCATCGATTTCGTTGTGACATGCTAAGGTTCGCGGCGCGGCCGTCGCTTTGGAGTGCGTTTGCGCTAGTCGCATTAGAGCGATTGCCCCGGTTTTTCCGCGGTGCGGCCCGGCAAACGCAAGCAGTACCGCCCGATGCGTACACGGCCCCGCAGGCTTCGGAACCCCCGCCGGGCAACGCGCACGGCAAAACAGGCTGCCGGCGCCAACGCGGCGCGGCGCGCGGAGCCCGTGGGGCGCAAAGCAAGGGACCAATCGGGTGCCGCCTTCGCGCCGCTTGAACGGGCCGCGCCAAACCGGCATTTGGAAGGCCAGAGCAGCAAGATTTCTCATGCCGATGGTGTTATTGATGGCTGAATGAGCGGCCGTTGCGCGATCCGGCACCAAGCCGCACGCCAGCGTTGAGGAGAACAAGAGTTTGGCCCTGGCCACACGCAAGCAAACCACCGCCACCCAGACCTGGGCACGCGCGCTGCAAAACATCGCGCCGCTGCGCCGGGAGGGCGCGGCCACGCTAGGGACCCTCGTGGATGAGCTGGCCGCGCGCTACGGCGACGCCGTCGCGCTGCTCAGCGAACACGATCACGTGAGTTACACCGAGTTGGCCCAACGGAAAAACCAATACGCGCGCTGGGCGCTGCGACAGGGGCTCGCACCCGGCCGGGCGGTGGCCCTGCTGATGGCGAACTGTCCGGATTATCTGGCGATCTGGCTTGGCATTACGCAGGTGGGCGGGGTGGTCGCGCTGATCAATACCAACCTGGCCGGCGAGGCCCTGCTGCATTCGATTGCGGTCGCCGACGCACAGCATGTCGTCGTCGGCGCCGATCACACGGCCCGCCTGGCGGAAATCCGCGCCGATCTGCCGGCCGGCGCGAAGTGCTGGGTGCCGGCGGAACCAGGCACCGAAAACGCCGGATTCACCCCCCTCGAACGCTCGCAGTACGCCGATGCAACGCTTACGGCGCCGGAACTCCTGGCCATCGCGGCCCGCAGCACGGCGCTGCTGATTTACACCTCCGGCACCACGGGCCTGCCGAAGGCTGCCCGGATCAGTCATTATCGCGTGCTGGAATGGAGTTTTTGGTTCGCCGGCATGATGGATACCGGCCCGGCGGACCGGCTCTACAACTGCCTGCCGATGTACCACAGCACCGGCGGCGTCGCCGCCATCGGCGCCGTGCTGGTGAACGGCGGCGCCATCGTGATCCGCAAGCGGTTCTCCGCACGCCGTTTTTGGGACGACATCGCGGGCCAGGGCTGCACGCTGTTCGTCTATATCGGCGAGCTGTGCCGCTATCTCGTCAACGCGCCACCGCACGACATGGAAGCGCGCCACGGCCTGCGGCTCTGTTGCGGTAACGGATTGCGCGAAGATGTCTGGCAGGCCTTCGCACAGCGGTTCCACATTCCGCACATCCTCGAGTTCTACGCCTCCACCGAAGGCAACGTCGCGCTCTACAATTGCGAGGGCAGGCCGGGTGCGATCGGCCGGGTTCCCGCGTTTCTCGCGCATCGCTTCCCGGTGGCCCTGATCGAATGCGACGCCGAAACCGGCGAACCGCGGCGCGGCGCGAACGGGCACTGCATCCCATGTCCCCCCGAGTGCGTTGGCGAAGCCATCGGCAGGATCGCGGCTGAAGCCCATGCGGGGCCAGGGCTGTTCGAGGGCTACACCGATACGGCAGCGACCGAAAAGAAGATCCTGCGCGACGTCCTTTCACCGGGCGACGCCTGGTATCGCACTGGCGACCTGATGCGGCGCGATCGTGACGGCTTCTACTATTTCGTCGATCGCCTCGGCGACAATTTCCGCTGGAAGGGCGAGAACGTCTCCACAACCCTGGTGGCCGAGGCGCTGTGCCGCTGCGCCGGCGTTACCGGCGCCGTGGTCTACGGCGTCGCGGTGCCGGGCACCGAGGGCCGCGCCGGCATGGCTGCCATTACGGCCGACGCCGCATTCGACCTCGCGCGGTTGCGCGCCGATCTCGCGAAAGCGCTGCCCGGTTATGCAAGGCCGGTGTTTCTGCGGATCTGCGCGGCGTTGCAAACCACCGGCACATTCAAGCCGATCAAGGCACGCCTCGTAGAGGAGGGTTATGCGCTGGATACCAGTTCCGACCCGATTTATGTCGAGGACTCCGCGGCGGAAAGCTTCCGGCGGCTGGATGCGGAACGGCTCCGGGCAATCCAGGCTGGGGAGGTGAGGTTTTAAGTGGCACAGAAAGGCCAGGGCTCTGCCCTGGACCCGCTGGGGCCTGAGGCCCCAGACCCCCATTCATAAGAAACCGTTGGCGGGAACGGCGAAGCCTATAAACAACGGGAGTTTTCTGGCTTCGCCGTTCTCCCAACGACTCTTAAGGAATCGGGGTCTGGGGCCTCCGGCCCCAGCGGGTCCAGGGCAGAGCCCTGGCCTTTCGCCGTCCCTAAGCCGTATTCCCCGCATCGACCGTCAAGGTCGTCCCGGTAATATTGCCCGCCTTTTCGCTAAATAGAAACGCCACCGCCTCCGCGACATCCTCCGCCACCGGCAGGCGGCGCAGGGCGCTCCGGCGCACGATCTGGTCGCGATGGCCGCCCTTCAGCTCGCTTGTCATGTCGGTATCGACAAAGCCCGGCGCCACGCTGTTGACCGTGATCCCGAGCGGACCCAGTTCGCGCGCGAGTGATCGCGTGAAGCCGCCAAACGCCGCCTTCGACGCGGCATAGACCGAAAGGCCGCTATATCCGGTAACCGCGACCACCGAGCCGATATTCACGATGCGGCCGGAGCCGCCGACCATCATGGAGCGCACCGCGTATTTCGTCAGCACGATGGGCGAGACCACGTTCAGGTGCAGCAGTTTCTCGATCTGCTGGTCGTGCATGGTGGCCAAAATCCCCGCGGTGCCCAGCCCGGCGTTGTTGACCAGCCCGTGCAGCGGGCCGAAATCGCGCACCAATGCCGCCACGAATCCTGGAATTGCCCCGACCTCGCCGAGGTCAAACGCGCGGAAATGCACGGCGCCCACACCCGTTTCCCGCGCGCCTTGCACCAATGACGCGAGTTCGCTGCTGTCATGACGCGCGACGGTAATGACCTGGTAGCCCTCGGCCGCGAGCTTGCGTGCGATCGCCAGTCCTAACCCGCGCGATCCGCCGCTGACGAGAACGTTACGCACGCATGCGAACCAGCTTGCCGGAGGCCGCGATCTCCAGGCTGGGCACAACGCGGATCGCGGCCGGCACCTTGTGCGGCGCCAGGCGGGCGCGGCAGAAATCGCGGATCTCGGCTTGGGTGGCGCGGGCCGGCACCGCACCCGGTCCGCTGCCACCGGTGCGGAACACGATGTCGGCCACCACGAGGGCGCCGGTAATCGGGCTTGCCCTGGCGGTTACGCGCGACATTTCGACGGCCGGGTGCTGGTTGATCACCGCTTCCACTTCCTCGGGGTGCACTTTTTGGCCGCCGACATTAACCGTGCCGTCGCGCCGCCCGGCAAAGTAGTAGCGCTCGTCGCGCAACACGACGATGTCGCCGGTATCGACGTAGCCCTCCGCATCCGGGATGGCGCTGATCCCACCGTCCAGGTAGCCGATCGCGTTGCGCGGCGAGCGCACCCGCAGGGAATGTGCCTCGATGCGAATCGAGGCTCCGCCAGCCTCCCCCACAAGTGATGCCGGAAAGCCGGCCTCGCCGTCCGTCACCTCGAAGGCCAGGCCGGCCTCGGTCGATGCGAAGGCGTGAACGATCCGTGCTGCCGGGTAGCGCTCGCGCAGCTTGTTGAGAATGCCCTGGTCCGCCACTTCGCCCGACAGGCGCACATACGCGGGGGCGATCAGGTCCGCCGCCTCGGTCATCAGCGCGCGGCGCCAATGCGAGGGCGTGCCGAGAAAATGCGTGGCGCCGGCCCCTGCGGCGCGCGCCAGAAACGCGCCCGGGCTCTCATCGGGACACGACAGCACCAGCGAGCCCGCCCCGATCATCGCGCGCAACAAGATCTGCATCCCGCCATATCGGCGTATATCGTAGAAAGTGCACCAAATGGGGCCAGCCGGCGACCCGGCACCGCCGAACAAATGCCCCGCCAGGCTGTTCAGCGTGTGCACGACCATCTTCGGCTGACCCGCGGTGCCGGAGGTGAACAGCACCCATTCGGTCGCGCCCCACCCCGCCCCATCCGCGTGTGTCGCATCGGCCGCTTGCGCGCCCACAAGGTCCCCCGGCCCCGGCGGCCATTGCGAAACAACAATTTCCGCCCCGGCTGCCGCCGCCACCGCATCGATACCCGCGCGTGGCAGGTCGTGCGGGCACAGCACGATGCGCCGCGCCGCGCCGTCCAACGCAACCAGCGCCGTCGCGGCATCGATTTGCCGTGGCATGGCCAGCAGCACGATCTTGCCGCGAAACCGCGCCAGGCCCGGCAGCGCCGCCTGTGCCAAATCCGAAAGGTCTAGGCGCGTTGCCTCATCGGCGATGAAGCGCGCTTGCGCAGTACTGCCGGCGCGCACCAGATCGCGCAGAGATGGCGGATCACTGTCCGGCATTCTCGTAAAGCTTCACGAAGTCGCCGATCGTGACGGGCAACGCGACGCCTTCGGCGGCGCTGAACGGGTCGACCCCGAGACCATCCTCGAGACGCGCGACCACCACCGCCAGGCACAGCGAATCCAGTCCGGACTCCATCAACGGCAGATCGTCGGTCAGTTGCGGCAAGCTCTTGTTATGTTCCGCCGCCACCTCAAGGATGGTGGACTCTACCTTCGACCTGACCTGCATCATAACGGCTCCGCGACAGCTGCAATAAGGGTAACGTGGCCGCCGCGGCACCTAAACCCCGGCCGGCGCGAATTTTTTAGCCGAAAATGCCTCAAATTTCAATCGGGTGTACGGTGCCGCAGTCTCTAAACACCTGGGATAACGCCGTCAATGTAAACCCGCTTCCGGCCGACGCCATCAATGGTGGCGCGCGGCCGCGTCGCGATACCCCGCCCGCCCATCGATGGTTCCTGTCATCGCCGCTTCTGGGGCGGCGATGTCGTCCACCACCCGCGACAGCACCTCGGCCGCCCGGCTCGCCTCCCGCAGGGTCTCCTCGATCACGTCCTCCGCCGCCGCGATGCCAAGTTTGCACGACCAATCCTTCAGCGTGCCGCAACGCCCGATCGTATAAAGGTCGATTTCCCGCGCCCAGCTGATCAGTACCGCGTCCGCCGCCGCGGACGATCCGGCTTCGTCAAGATATGCCTCCAACGTCGCCGTGATCCCCTTGATCGGCGCGCAGCTGCGCGCCCGCGCCGACTTGCCGATGATTTCGAACACCCGGCCGAGCCGCGCCACGCGGTCAGCGGTCTCTTCGCCCTGGCGCTCAAACGCCCGCCGCAGTTCGGTCGATCCGGTCCGTCTGGCCGCGCGCCGCAGCGTGCGGCGGGAGAGCTTCGCCGTGAAATACACGTCCTTCAGCGTTTGATGAAACGCCTCCGCCAATACCTTGTCGTCCATTTCCATCATCTTCCGCGTCCCTCGATGGGTGCGATGCATGCATGTTCCGGCCGCCCTGGGGCCATTTCGGGCAATTGACAGATCGTTACGCTTTCGCTTTGGACTGCATCTTCCTGGCCCCGCGCTTTACCCCCCCGCTCGAAGCGGCGTCCGGTTGCGCCGCCTTCGGCCCGTCGGTCGTCCGGTCTTCCGTGAGCTTGATGATGGCCTCCCTGATGGAGTCCATTACCTTGTTCGCGGCGGCTGGAACGCGATCCTCTTTCATGGACAGTTTCCCCTCAGCTGCTGTCCATTGGAAGCCAGCTTTGTGTTCAATCGATCGGGCCAATGCGCGGATGCCCCGGTCGCTACAGACCGCAACGCCGCCCCCCACACCAGAAGCATTGGCTCTAGGTCGCCTAGCGCGCGTGCTGCAATCGATGCGTGCAATGTGCGCGACCGAGGCGGGACGGCAGGAAGGCCTGGGCTCCGCCCTGGACCCGCTGGGGCCGGAGGCCCCAGACCCCATTTAGCGCTGCGCGGCTTTTCCCCGGCGTCACGGCGAAGCCAATAAAAAAACCTGGTTATTAGGCTTCGCCGTTTCCCCAGACGATTGCTTATGAATGGGGTCTGGGGCCTACGGCCCCAGCGGGTCCAGGGCAGAGCCCTGGGCTTTCTGTTCTTATACCAACGGCCCTAAGTGTTGACCTGCAAGGACAGGTCAAGGGGCCGTAGGTATCAGAGTCTTTTTTCGCGCGCCGCCGCCGGCCAACCCGGCGCGCATACCAACCGCCCGAATTGCTGGAAGAGTCAGCAATTCGGGCGGTTGGTATTACTTCCAACCTTCTCAGAGCGAAGCGCGCCGCCTGATCTGGTCGGCCGTGGCCACCCCGCGCGGCCAGGCAATATTTACCCCGCGTTCGCGAGCCCAGACGATCGCGCTACTGCGGCTGTGCACGCCGATCTTGCTGTAGAGCGTCGCCACATGGTTGCGCACCGTGGAGCGCGTCAGCCCCAGCTTTTCCGCGATATCGGTGTCCGTCATGCCGTGGCTGATGAGGCCCAGCACCTCGCGCTCACGCCGCGTCAGATCGCCGATTTCCGCGACCGGACCATGCGTGCCGGTCGGCGACCGCACCACCGCAAGCTTCTCGATCACCGTGCGGCTGAACCAGGAGGTATCCTTCATCACCGCTTCCAGCGCCTGGAACAGCTGCACTTCGTTACGTCGGCGCTCGGTGACATCCTGCAGCGCCAGCAGCACGCAGGGTTGGCCGAACGCATGCACGCGCTCGGCCGAAAGCACGCAGTCCAGCACGTCGCCCGCGGCGGCGCGCACGCGCACGTCCATATTGCGCAGCCGCCCATCGGCACGCAGGTGGTGTTCGAATTGCTGCCGCGATGCCCTGGTGTCGAACAGCCCCATCTCGTCCAGACTGTGCCCGATCACCGCTTGCGCCGCGTGGCCGGTCGCGGCCAGAAAGGCATCGTTCGCATCCAGGATGCGCGGATCGTCCAGCTTGCGGATGATCATCGGCACCGGCGACAGCGAGAAGGCCTTGGTAAAGCACTCCTCGCTGTGCTTGCGTTCGGTGATGTCGGTCGACGCACCGACGGCGCCGACCAGCACGCCGTTCGCATCCAGGCGCGCGCGCACCGAAACCACGGCGTCGACCAGCTCGCCCGACTGCTTCACGAACTGGCATTCCAGTTTGTGCAGTATGCCGGTATCGCGCAGCACATCGACGGCGTGACCCAGGAAGTGCGCGGCAAACGGCGCCGCCATGAACTCGGCGATGCCGCGCCCGATCACCGCCTCGCGACGGTAGCCCAGCCACTGCAGCCAGGCTTCGCTGACATCCAGAACGCGCATGTCGGCATCGAGCACATGCAAGGGCACTGGGGCGGCCGCGCACAGCGCAGCGGCGTCCTGCCAAACGGCAGCCGCGCCTGTCCGATGGGCGTCGCCGGCCTCGCGCGTCGGGCTCACGTCGATCAACGTGAAGAGCATGCAGCGCTGGTCGCCGAAATCGATCGGCTGGCCGGCGAGCAGAACCGGTTTTGCGTCTCCGTCGGCAGTTGGCAAAATGGACTGCACGAGCGGCACGGGCATCGAATTGGCCACGCTGCTCACCGCCTGTTCGCCGGCGGCGCACCCCTTTAGAAAATCGATCTCGCTCAATCGATGGCCGATCACCGCCGCCTTGGCGCGCCCGGTCAATTCGAGAAATGCCTCGTTCGCATCAAGGAAAACCTGATCGCGCACGCGCATGATCACGGCCGGGTACGGCGTCGAGTCGATCGCCGACGCGAACCGGCCGCGCACCTCGAAATCCTCGTTCACCGCATGCAGAACCAGCACGATGCAGGCCGGATTGCCGCCCTCGTCGGTCAGCACCAGATTGCGCACGCGGCGCAGCCAGACCGGCTTGTCGCCGCCCAGCGGCGTCACCTCCACGATCACGTCGCGGAATGCCTCGCCCGCCGCGACGCTTTCGACCGACTGCTGCACGGCGGTGGATTGGCTGTTGCGGAATTTGACCTGAAAATTCGCGTGATACTCGTCGATCGACCCGCCGAGTGCCTCGGGCCGGTCCACGCCATGCATGGCGAGCGCCGCGGCGTTGGCCCATTTGATGGTCTGGTCTACATCGATAAGAATCACGCCCTCGGAAAGAGTGGCTGCGATCTGCTGAATTTGCCGCCGATATGGCGGATGAAAAGCGGTCAAAACCTTACTCATGCTGCAATCTCCAAACGTAGGCCACCGCGTGCGGGGCCGTCGGCCATAGCAGGCACGCTGCGATTATAGCAGCGGGCGAGCGGCTCAAAATGATGCAATGTACCTAATTCGTTTAGCACAACTCTTCCCGCAAGTATCGAAAAATAACGGGTTGCCCGCAGGCTATTCCGGGACTACCGTTAACTGTTTCGGCTTTATTGCCAGCCACCCCAAGTTATCCCCAGGCCGATGCTGCCGGGGGCCCCTTGCCTTAGCAAGCGGATTTTGCGGCGCGTACCTCATCCCGTGCAAATGTTGCGTGTGAACGCCATCACATTTCAGAGAGCCGACGGTTTAGAAATGAATTTGCGACAGCGCGTATAAACAGTTGGAGCGGCTGTCTATTGAAATATCCACACCGCCCCTCTGGTTTCGAAATTGGTAAAAACCTTGCGCAACCCTAGGTTGATTACAACTTGTGGTTGCAAATGCTCGCCGCGGGTGCCGAAACCAGCGCTTCATGTTGCAGTGCGCAACGACCGCGCCACCTCCGCCGCGGTTCCCCGCCGCGCGAGCCGGGTCGGCGTTAACGACTAAGGGACATGCCGATGCACCCGCACGCCGCCGATCGGCCAGGCGCCGCAGGGCCCGCGCATCGCACCCGGCTGCTGGCGCTGATGATGGCGATGTTCTTCGCCTTCGGCTTTTGCACCGTGCTCGTCGACACGCTGATCCCAAAACTCAAGGCGATGTTCGCCCTGACCTACGCCGAGGTCATGCTGACCCAGTTCTGCTTCTTCGGCGCCTATTTCATCGTCTCCACGCCCGCCGGATGGCTGATCGGCCGCATCGGCTATCTGCGCGGCATCACCGCCGGTCTGCTGGTCATGGCGCTCGGCGCCCTTGGCTTCACGCCCGCCGCCCGCCTCGGCATCTACCCGGGGTTCCTGGCCGCCCTGTTCATCCTGGCCAGCGGCGTGACGCTCGTGCAGGTCGCGGCGAACCCGCTCACCGCGCTGCTCGGCGCGCCGGCGCAAGCGCATAGCCGCCTCACCCTCGCGCAGGCCTTCAATTCGCTGGCCACCATGGTGGGGCCGATCTTCGGCGCGGCGCTGATCCTCTCGCACGTTACGGCCCTGCCGGATCCCGCCAGCATCGGCGCGGCGGACCTGGCGCGGCTGCGCCACAGCGAGGCCCTGGTCTTCCAAGTGCCGTTCCTGCTTATCGCCGCGCTGCTGCTGGTGCTGGCGGCGCTGTGCTGGTCCCTGCGCGCATGGGCGCCGCCCCCGCGCGGGCCCCGCCCGGGATCCTACTTCCGCGTTCTCGCGAACCGCCGCCTGATGATGGGGGCCGCTGCTATCTTTACTTACGTCGGGGCCGAGGTCTCGATCGGCAGCCTGATTGCCAGCTATCTGATGCAAGGCAGCGTGCTGGGCGTCGCCGCGCGCACCGCCGGCACGCTTGTCAGCGTCTACTGGGGCCTAGCCATGCTCGGGCGGTTCTGCGGCGCCGCCGTGTTGCGCCGCGCGCCGCCCGCGCTGGTCCTGGCGATTTGCGCTCTCGGTGCCGCGACACTCGCAACTGCGACCGGCCTGTGCGCCGGCGCCGCCGCGGCCGCCACCGTGCTGGCCATCGGCCTGTTCAACTCGATCATGTTCCCGACCATCTTCACGCTCGCGATCGAGACGCTCGGGGACGACACCGCGCAGGCCTCCGGCGTGCTTTGCCTGGCGATCGTCGGCGGCGCCGTGGTGCCGCTGCTGACCGGCCTCGCCGCGGATCGCATCGGGGTCGGCCACGCCCTCGTGGTGCCGGCACTCTGTTATCTGTGGGTCGCGCTGTTTGGCTGCTCGACGCTCGCGGCGCGGAACCCATCGAACAAGGCGACGGCGCGATAAGCGCAGTATTAGAGTATTGAAGTCTCACCCACGAGAAACTGACGGTTCGATGCAGAAGGCAAGGCCAGGGGGCTCTGCCACATAAGCGCTAGGTTAAGGTCAGAAAGGCCAGGGCTCTACCCTGGACCCGCTGGGGCCGTCACGCCTGGGCGTGCTGTGCACGACGGCCCCAAACCCCTATTAGCGCTGCGCGGCTTTTCTTTGCTTCCTGGGCGAAGCCTTTACCTGGAATACGTTTTTGGCTTCGCCGTTCTCCAAACGATTCCTTATGAATGGGGGTCTGGGGCCTCAGGCCCCAGCGGGTCCAGGGCAGAGCCCTGGCCTTCCTCGATGTGTTAATCTCTACACGCGTTGGTATTAGTGCTTGACGGTATTTTGCAGTGCCTCGACCTGCTTCTGCACGGGCTCGAACGAAGCGGCGAACACGGCGGCGGTCAATTTGGCGATGTGGCCACCGTCGCTGACGGCGGCTTCGACGCCTTCGGCGATCAGCTTGCGCTGCAGTTCGACGAACTCGGTCGGGGTTTTCACCCGGGCAAGCGCCTGCAGCGACGCGGTGAGGCGCTCGGCGTTCTTGGTCGCGAGCGCCTGGTAGGCTTTGGCCAGTTCCTGGAAGCCGGCGATCGCGGCATGGCCGCTCTTGGTTGCGGTATCGGTGTTGATGTCGGCGATGTGCTCCGCGGTCTTGGCGCCCTTGGTCAGGGCGTCGGAATTGGCTTTGATGGCGGGCTGAATGGTGGTGCTGGTCATGACGAAGTGCCTCCTTGGCATAGTGCGTGGTCTTGGGCGGTTCCCGGTGCCGCCGGATTGGAAGGGCGTTGGCTCGAGCGGGCTTGATCCTCGCCAGCCGACGCCGGTGCTGATTGAATGGAACGGCGCGGAGCGTGGCCGCGTTTGCCGCCGCCGGTGACCAAGGTTCAACCTGCTCAGACTAGGGGGCTGTGAAACAGCAGTAGAAGGGTCGGAAACTACTCACTGCCAAAGGCAGGCAAGCACCAGGAAGCCAGCATTCTTTTATAACCGGAACCAAAAAACGCGTACTTACCGCGAGCGCGCACCGTTTGGATTGATAACGTAATCCATTGAACAAAAGTTTTTTGGTTCTTTTTTTCAAAAAAGAACAGAACTTCCTTTTGAAAAAAGCAGCAAAAACTTTTGTTCATCGCGCCGTGGCCGCGGTCAGTTGCCTTACCCAATTACCGAAGAATCGATCGTTTTGGTCGTTGGCAAAAGCGCGCGTAAGCGGCACCAGCAGCGCGCGCGTGCGCGGCACATTGCCCAATTCGAATGCAATCTTTGCCTCCAGCACGTCGAAGGACTCGCCCGGGTACGGGTCGGCGAGGGCCTTGGCCGCGGTGCCCCGGTCCAGGGTGCGCAGCGTTGCCTGTGCTTCCGTGTAGCGTTTCGCCACCACCAGGCATTGCACCTGCACCAGCCCGAAAGCCTGGGTGATCGGGTGTTTGGCGCCGAACGTCGTAGCAGCAGCGGCAAACGCGCGCGATGCATTGTCCAGCCCCGCCTCGGCATCTCCGGCGCGGCATTGCGCGGTAGCCAGGCCCGCAAGCGTATTGATCGCCCCAAAGGACTGCGCGCCTTGCGTGGCAACCGCCAGGTCATAGGCCGATTTTTCATCGCGCGCCGCGTCGGCGTAATGGCCGGCGCTGTTCTGCGCGTCGGCCAGTACGCTGATGGCAACGACCATCTCCCTGTGGCGGGGGCCAAACACTGCAAGCAGATCGGCGCGAATCGCGTTGATCTCCGCGATGCACCGTTCCGGGTCGCCGCTCAAATCGAGCGCCTGCGCATGCTGGATCCTGGCAATCAGCGTGTCGACGTATCTTGGCCCATGCAACGCATCCATTTCACCCGCAACGGCCGCCAGGATGTCACGCGCGGCGGCGTACTGGCCGGCGAAAATCAGTGCCTGCCCCTCGCGGAAGCGCATGCCTAGACGGTCATCGGCGTCGAAGCTTGCGGGCATGGTCGCGGCCAGCCGCGCCGCATCACGCAGGGCCGGCAGGGCGTCGGCGGCGTTGCCGTCGGCTACCGAAATGGTTCCCTTTGCGGTCGAAAGCCATACCTGCACCTCGTCGCGGCGCGGACCGAGACGCGGCAGCGAAGCTGCAACCGACGCCGCGATCGACCTCGCCGTGGCGAGCGACGCCGCTTCGCGCGTGCCTGCTTCCATGATCGCACTGTGCAGGCGGACAATCGCCGCATCCGCGGACATCGGCCCCTCGGCCCGCTCGAAGGATGCCACCGCCTTGTCATAGGCATCGCGCGCCGGCGCGATGGCGCTGCGGTCGTCGTAGGCGCGCGCCAGGGCCGCATAAATTGTCGCGGCGATGAGCGGATCGTTGCTGAAGCGCCGGGCGATCATCGGCTCCGCGTTGGCGGCGGCCTGCATCACTGTTTCGTCCGGCTTGCCGGTGTTGCGCGGCGTGCCGCGTCCGAGCAGATCGCGGGTCAGGAACAGGTTCACGGATTGGGCCAGCTGCGCCGCGCGCTCGGCCTTCGCGCGCTGCTGCGTCGCCTGCCATGCGAATAGGCTGACCCCCACGAAACCCAGCACGAGCGAGGTTCCCAGCGCCGCCAGCCAGGGACGGCGCTGGCGCGCGCGGCGCATCTTTTCGGCCGCGATCGCGGCCGAAGCGGCCGCCGCCCGTTCGGCAGCCAGGCGCGAACGCGTCTGTTCCAAGTGCGCGATGGAATCGGCCAGGCCGGCTGCCGCATTGGTGCGCTGGGCCGGGTCGCCCGCCACGGCTTCGGCAATGATGTCGCGCAGCACCGGGTCGGCGATATGGGCCTGCCACCCGGTGGCGAGGGGGCGATCGAAATCGCCCACTACCAACTGGTAAAGCAGAATGCCGAGGGCGAAAATATCGGACGCCGCCGTTACCGGCCCGCCCGCCATGATTTCGGGCGCCATATACAGGAACGTACCCGTTTTGGTTGAGCCGCCGCCGGACGCCGCGGGTTCGCGCAATGTCACCGCCAGCGCCTCCGCGCGGGCGGCGGCGGTCAGCGCGCCGGCGCCGAAATCCGCCACGCAGGTAGTGGGCGTGCCGTCGGCCGAGGTTCCAATCAGGACGTTGCCCGGTTTGATATCGCCATGCAGCGCGCCGCAGCCATGCGCGTCACCGATCGAGCGGGCGATTTGCACGAGCAGATCCAGGCGCCGTGCCAGGCTGACCTCGTCGATGCCGCCCTGGGCCGCGAACCAGGCGCGCAGATCCGGGCCGCCGTAGGACGATTCGATGTAATAAGGTGGCTGCTTGAAATTCCACTCGAGGATGCGCACGAGATCGCGGCGCGCGCCGAGCCTTGCGAAAAGCAGCGTGGAAATCGCTGATTCCAGCTTGAGTTCGTCGAGCCGGGTCTGCGTCGCGGCAAATTTGAACACCCGCGCCTCGCGGGTCTTTTCGTTGCGCGCCAGCCAGACATCGTGCGGCTTGGCGGGGTGCCCGGCCGGCGGCGTGGCGCGGTGGCTGAGCGGGCGTTGCAGCCGCCATTGCTCGCGGTGCGGCACCTGGCCGCCGGCGGCGAGCCCTGCCAGGTCGGGGGCGGCCATATCGACAAAGCTGACATCGACCGGCACGGCCAGGCGGTAGCCGATACCGGGCACCGACTCGACGATCTCCGCGCCGTCCGGCTCGAGTGCCGTGCGCAGATTATAGATGGCGGTCAGCAACGAGCCCGGCTCGACCGCCTTCTTGCCCGGCCAGACCGCCTCGATCAGATCCTTCTTGCTGACCGCGAAATTGGGCTGGGCCAGCAGGGCCGCCAGAACGGCGCGCGGCTTGGCTTCCAGCTTGCGGCGCGCACCGTCGGCCCAGAGCTCCTGGCTCGCGCCGTTAAAGGTGAAGCGGCCAAACCGGTAAATGGCTTGCCGGAACGGAGCGGTCTCGGTCGCGCGGTCTGACGGCATGGATCGGTCCTGCGGCCAACATGTTGCCCGGTCGGTCAGCAGGCCTTGCGGTTGGCGGTACGAGGCTGTCAAGCGCGCCGGCAAACGCCGTCGGCCGCGGAAAATAATACTGACATATCAGATACTTGATTGATTCTTGAGGGCGATTGATCGGCTCTTCATTTGCGCCGGGCGCGGGGTTTGGGGGAGGTGTGGCGCGCCGATCAGCGGCCGGGGTTGCAGGTCTTAACCCCGCAACCTTCGACCAGCGCCAACGGGGCGCTGGCCCACACGAGCGAGGAGACTACATCATGGCAAGACTGACATTCGCGGCGGCTCTTTTGGTCGCGACGCTGACCACCGGCGGCGCCTCGTTCGCGGCGTCCATCGGCGCCGACGTCACGGCATCGCCAGCCGGCGCTTTCGCGTCCGCGGCTTCCGTCGGCGACAACGCGCCGTTCCGCAGGGTCTGTGAAGGGCGCCAGTGCGGTTGGAGGTGCTGCACCTAAGCCAACCTCACCGAACGCAAGCAAGGCGGTCAAAGGCACGCGGCCTGTATCGCAGATCAGTCAGGATTGGGCGTGCACGTCAGGTCGAACAATCGCCGAGAGCAAACTCGTCCGGGGCGCGACCAAAGCCCCGGCACGAGTATCATCAATGTGTAAACGAGGACGATGTGTGGACGATGACGCCGCCGTACCGCAACATTCAACCCGGCGCGCCGGAATGCGCAGGATCTGCATTTGCGGGCGCCGCCGTTGGTGCATTGCGTACCAGCACGGTCAAGCCGCCGCTGCTACACGTTCATCAAGGCGTCATACGCCGATCGCCTGACCGTCACCGCCTTCACAACCACAGCAACCGGTATCAAAATCATATCGAGAAAGGAAATACCATGCGACTCATTGCATCCATTCTTGGCATAGGCGCCATGGCAGCGTCCCTGCCGGCATATGCCCAGGTCGTGATTTCGTCGCAGGCAGCCGGCATATCCTCGGCCAGCGGCACCATCACGGCGGCGCGGGTGCCGGTCCAGAACGGCACGAATCCCGTGCAGTATTTCGACGTTACGATCAGCCTCGCGCCAACCTTCAACGGCTCCAACGTCAGTGGGCTTAGCGCGTCCGCCACCAGCACGCCTTCCAAGATACTTCAAACCCAGCATTTTGTCGCCGGCACCTATAAGGGCGCGGACGGCTCCACGTATACCGTGAGCGGGCCCGGCGCAGGCCCCGGCGGCGGCACCGTCTGGACCATCGTGGAAAATTCCGGCGGCACGAGCTGCCTCGCGCAAGCCACCTGGTACACCACTGCCGGCAAGGATAATCCCGAGTACGCGCGCCTGAAAGCGGCGGGGATCACGTCGCCGACCTACAGTTACGGAGTTGAAGGTACGGCGTCAACAGCATGCAATTTTGATGCGGCAACCTTTGGCACCGACACGCTGATCGGCGCCTATCAGAGCGGAAACGCCCTCGTGATCAGCAGCTTCACCTACGAGGGGCATGGCGATTCCAAAACGCCGGTCGACTCACTCGAAATGAATTTGCAATGACTTGGCGCATGTGCAAGGCGTGGCGAGCCCTGGAGCCGGGCTTTCAGGCCTTGCGCCCGCCGATGATGCGCGCGATTTTCAGCAGGTAGCGGGGCGACGGCACGATGCGACGATAAGAGGAACCGCGTCGTGAACGAACACGTTGCTTTCACAACCGTAAAATAGAGAGAAGCAATCGTCTTCAACACCCAAGGACGGAGCATCCAAAAATGTCCAGGAAGCTGCTTTCACTTTCGATGTGGAGTGCTATCGCATCGATAGTGGTGTCGCAAACCGACGCGCAAACACTGACAACCCTGTACAATTTCAAGGGTGGCACCGATGGTGGCGGCACGGTCGGCTCCTTAACTTACCAGAACGGATTTCTATTTGGCGCCAATGGGTCATTCAGCAGCAACTGTTCCTGCTACGGCACCGTATTCAAGGTCGATGCTAGCTCCGGTTCCGAAACAGTACTGCACGATTTTGCGCTTTCCGGGGGGTGCGCTTCTTATGGAAGCCTGATTTTCCATGGCACCAGCCTGATCGGAACGACCTCGCTATGCGGCAATGGAACCGTGTTCAGGATTAACCCAAAGACCCAGGCCTTCAATACGATCTATAGTTTTACCGGTGGCGCGGATGGTTGGGGCCCGGATGACGGGTTGATCCTTGAAGGCGGCGCCTTCTACGGAACAACCGAAATTGGCGGCAGCCGGAAATGTGATCCAGATCTTGGCTGCGGCGTTGTTTTTAAAATAGACGCCAAGACTGGTGTTGAAAGCACCGTGTACACTTTCAATGGGGGAATGACCGACGGGGCCTACCCAGAGGCGGCGTTGATCTACGATAGCGGAAATTTCTATGGAACTACCTACGGCGGTGGTCCGGCCGGCGTCGGGGCCGTCTTTAAAATCAATGCTGCCACGGGTTCCGAAAGTGTGCTCTATTTCTTCACCGGCGGCAGCGACGGAGGGGGACCTGCCGCACCGCTGATTTCCCATCGGGGCAATTTGTATGGAACCACCGTTTATGGCGGCGCAAACCATGCATATTATTGCACCACCGGCCTGACAGGTTGCGGCACCGTATTCATGGTAAATCAATCGACTGGGGCAGAAACGGCACTGCACAGCTTTACGTCTCAAAGCGATGGAGCCTACCCCTCTTCCGGCTTGATCTACCAGGGTGGCAATCTTTATGGCTCCACAATCGGAGGGTACGGGGGTAGCGTAACAGGAACAATCTACAAAATCAATCCATCGACCGGAACCGAGACGGTGCTGCATAGTTTTACAGGTGCCGATGGCGCTTCGCCCCAGGGGCAGATGATCTACAATAGCAACGTCTTCTACGGAACCACCTCGAGTGGCGGTAGTGGCGGCTATGGAACAGTGTTTAAATTCACGCCGTAAGGTGTTTCGAATAGCTTTGCAATCTTGTGCTTGCCTCGAACCACAGCGAGCGTACGATGGGTGAGTGTAGCGCTACCCAACATGGCAGGGTGATGGGTAGCGCTGCGCGCACCCATCCTACTGGAATTGCCTTGAGCCGGGCAGATAGTCGGATCGGACATAACACCTGAAAGTCTGGGAGGAGAGTATGCGTAACTTTGGATTTTTGGTGGCTATTGGCGGCTTCCTTGCAGGATGCGTAAGTCCGGAGCAGGCTGCAAAAATGCGCGTGTCAATTGCCCGCCATGTCACATGTCAAGGGCAGCAGGCTTGCGCGGCGTCCTGGGCACGCGCAATTGATTGGGTTCAGTCGCAGAGCTCGATGCACCTGTTGATGCAGACCGACTACACGCTAGAGGCGGGTGAAGGGGACGAAACCGTTCCTGGGCTAGGACCGCCGATCAGGATCACAATCACAAAAAGCCCGATCGGACCGAGCGGTTTTGAGTTTATTTTTCGGCTGAGATGTGTCGATCCACGCGTTTGCATGGGTCTCGAAATGATAGGCGACGAGGCCTCCTTCAAGGACTACATGCTCGGACCGGTATGAAGTCTGGCGAGTGTCAGGGTCCGTAGACGGCAGCTTCATGGTCGTCGGCAACCGCGGGCTCTACCCCCTGGAGCCAAGACGGCGTGCCGCCGCTGGTGTTAGCGCTGCGCGGCGGGAGTCTTCTGTACTATCCGCGCAAGACCTTGGATTTCGTCCATGGCCGGGCTGCCGAAGCCAGCCTAGTGTCCCGACTCTCAATTGCCTTTAAATAACTCATGCAGCCTCGGCCTTGGCGAGTGCGGCGCGGGCGCGGTGGATTTTGTCC
>Ga0181531_10000546_pt1 | contig 25065 bp, 27 predicted proteins | sample PEATcosm2014_Bin_38_FD_119743 | JGI IMG/M metagenome (GOLD analysis project Ga0181531, IMG submission 119743) | Peatland microbial communities from MTU Mesocosm Facility, Houghton, MI, USA - PEATcosm2014_Bin11_10_metaG | ecosystem: Environmental > Terrestrial > Soil > Wetlands > Peat | place...
CTGGGGCCGGAGGCCCCAGACCCCGATTCATCAAGAATCGATGGGAGCAACGGCGAAGCCAAAAAACCAGTCATTTATTGGCTTCGCCGAGAATTAAGGAACAGCCGCGCAGCGCGAATGGGGGTCTGGGGCCGTCGTGCGCAGCACGCCCAGGCGTGACGGCCCCAGCGGGTCCAGGGCAGAGCCCTGGCCTTACCCTCCCTTGCCTTCCAGAAGGTCCAACGTCCGCTCAACAACCTTGCTTTCGTCGTACCGTTCCACCGCCCGCGCTCGCCCCGCGGCGCCCAGACGCGCGCGGGCTGCCGGGTCCGCGGCCAGGCGGCGCAGCGCTTCGGCAAGCGGGCCGACCGTTGCGGGCGGCACCAGCAGGCCGGTTTCCTCCGCGATAACCTGTTCGCGCGGGCCGCGTATGTTGGTGGCGACAACGGGCAGCGCACAGAGCATGGCCTCGATGACGCTCATCGGCAGGCCCTCGAAATGGCTGGGCAGCACGAAGATATCGCTCGCGGCGAGCACGGCGGGGACATCGGCGCGGTAGCCCAGGCGTTTCAGGCGGGGGCCGAGGCCGGCGTTGGCGAAATAGGGCTCCATGTCCTCGCCGTGGTCGGACGGCAGGCGCTCGCCCACCACCCAAAGCTCGGCCGGCACATCGCGCATCGCGGCGAGCAACTCGGGGTAGCCTTTGTGGCGCACCAGGCGGCTAACCGCGGTCACCACGATGGTTTCCTCGGCCACGCCGAGGGCGGCGCGCACGCCGGCGCGGGCGGCCGGGTCGGGGCGGAAGATGGCGGGGTCGCGGCCGTTGCCAACGGGGATCGGGTTGCGCGCGATGTGCAGGCGACGCGCGTCGGCGGCTTCCTCGGTGGAGACGGTGAGGAAGATGGTTGTGACGCGCCCGGCGATCCATTCCATGATGAGGCTCGCGGCGCGGCGCGGCCAAGGGGCCGGCTGGTTGAACAGGAAGCCGTGGCACGTGTACGCGATGTGCGGCACGCCGGCGGCGCGGGCGGCGAGACGCGCCAGAAACCCACTGATCGGCATGTGGGCATGCACCAGGTCGGGTTTTTCGCTGCGGAACAAACGGTAGAGCGCCATGAACGCGCGCGCCTGCGCGAGCAGCGACGTGCTGCGGGCGAGCGGAGGTGTCACGATGGTAAGGCCGTCGGCGCGCACATCGGCGAGGAGTGGGCCTTCGGCGCAAACGCCGATCACGTCGTGCCCGCGCGCCCGCGCGCCGCGCATGAGCGGCAGCAGGAAATGCCGCAGGGAGAAATCTACGTTGGTGAGCTCGATGATTTTCAAACGCTTGGGTCCATGGCGGCAAGCGTCGCCGCGATCTCATGAATTGATCGAAACAGCAGCAATGGCTCGTCGCGGACCGGGATAAAGCCGCGGCGCCGCCAGAAAGCCGCCGCTTCATCGTCGATCGCGTGCAGGATGAGGGCGCGACCGCCAATGAGTTCGGCTCCGGCGACCGCCCGAGTGAGAGCGTGGCGCAGAAGAAGGCTGCCGATACCTTGGCCGGCGTGGGCGCGGTCCGTGGCCAGTTGCCCGAGCAGCAGGCACGGGACCGGGCTCGGCGGTTGCCCGGTGCGAATCGAGCGCGGCAGGTTTGAGGGGTCCACCGAGAACGGTGCCAGGCCGTAGTAGCCGACAACCCGCATGGCATCGTGCACCACCACGACGGCGGAAAAGCCGTGGCGCTGATTGGCCTGGGCGCGGTTTCGCAGCCAGTTGGTCAGGGCAGGTTTACCGCAGTCGAATTGGCTCACGTCGTGGTCGGCGCGCAGTGTTTCGGGCGCCGAGAGCGGCGGCACGGCGCGATCAGCCTTGCGGCGGCTTTTCCCAGGGCGCGCGCCTGTTCAGCACCTCGAGCAATTCCGGTATTGGCTTTGCTGGCGCATCGAGCGCCGCCATGAACTCGACGCACGCTTGCGCTGTCAGGCGCGGCATGGCGTGTTCCATCAGGATTTCCTCCGCGGCGCGCACGGCGGCCTCGCGCACGAAATCGGTGCGCGATCGGCCGCGCAGGCTGGCGGCACGGTCGATCACCGCGATATCGGCTTCCGGCAGCCGCATGGAGAGCGGCATCTGGCGGCGTTTGGTCGATTGCGACATGGGTGGAATCCGGAGGTTTGGTGTAGTGCAAGATACACTACATCGGCCGTCGGGTCGAGCCTTGTCGCGTTACCCGGGGCTGTGCCGCCTCGGTCGCAGCGGGCAGAAGGTCATCCACGGTGACGCTTAGAAACGTGGCTAGGCGGCGCAGCGCCGCGGCGGATCCTGGTTTGCGTCGGGTTTCAATCTCGGTGATGTAGCTGCGGGCGATGCCGGCGCGGTCGGCTAAGGTTTGTGCGGAGAGGCCGCGATGCTCGCGCCAGATGCGTACCGGGTGCTCGCCATCCAGCACGCGTATCGCCAATTCCACCGGCAGGTAATTCGCGCGGGCGGCCACCTTGCCTACCGCTGCCTCCCGCGCCTCGATTTCGGCCACCGCGGCACGATCCTCGGCGTCCTCAATGGCGGCGCGCAGGCGTTCGTAGTCTGTGCGGCGCAGGGTGACCGTGTCGGCGGTTTCGGCGATCGGGGCGATGGCGTTCATCGGTAGGCATCCTCTCGCTTGAGACGCCTGAGCTCGTGGCTAAGCGGCATATCCGATTGACGACCTGGGTCCATACGCTCACCTTAACAGCATGAATCAACTTGCCGATACGGACCTTGTCGAGATCGGTCGGAACGTGGCCCAGCACGTTGCGGGTGCCGGCACCGTTGAGCGCGTCAAAGTGAGCGCCGGGCAGGATTCCACGGACAGGCCTGCATATTTCTTCTCCTTTCTGATCGATCGCTACCGAGACGGCGAGCGTGCAGGACTGATTCGGATCAGGCTGGAGCAAAAGTTGCGCGACGAGCTGATGGCGCGCGATGACGGCCACCATCCCATCGTTCAGGTCTTGAATAGGGCGGATTGGGAGCAGCACGAGGGTGCCGGACCCCACTGATCTGCTGGCGGTTGCGCGCCTGCTTTTGTCCTCCGGAGAAGCGCAGCCGGCGTCGCAGGCACAGCTTCGGCGTGCAGTGTCCACGGCCTACTACGCGCTTTTCCATACGGTGCTGCGGGCGGGCGCTGAGCGCTTCATGGGCACCGGCAAGCAGCAAAGTGCCGGATATCGTTTGCTCTATCGCAGTTTTACACATGGCCGCATGAAGAGCGTCTGCGAATCGTTAAACGTTGCGGTGTTGGGTAAGACTCTGCAACAACAGCTTGGCCGCACTGCCGTCAGCCAGGAGATGCGCGATTTTGCCGGTGCGTTTGCCGTCTTGCAGGAGGCGCGCAACCTTGCCGACTATGACCCAACCTCAGTGTTCGTGCTCTCGGACTCCGCGGGGTTGGTCGATGCGGTTGATGTGGCCATGGTTGCGTTCGGCCACGTTGCGCCGGATGAGCGCGCAGATGTTCTCGCCCTGATGATCGTCAACCCAAAGTGACATGGCGCGGACCTTTATTACGGCGTGCCAGTCCCGACGCCGCGGGTTGTTCTCATGAGGTGGATTGCGAAGAGCAACCCGCCGTACGCGGTGTTGCTCGCGCCAGGGCGCGCGAGGCGCTCGCCGCGATGACTGACGAGGAAGACAAGTTTATTAAAGAAGCGGCAGTCGCCGATCCGGACGCTCGACCGCTCGACGGCGAGCGGCTCGCTCGGATGCGGCCGGCATCGACAGCCGATGCCGGCGATATGAAGCGCCGCGTGCGTGGCCGGCCGCGCGCGCAAACGCCAAAACACCTGGTGAGCCTCCGGCTCGATCCGGACGTGGTCGCGCGCTACAGGGCCACGGGACCGGGATGGCAGTCGCGTATCAACGAGTTGTTGCGGGAGCATATGCCGGAGGTGTGGAAATGGCGGCATTTTCGGATAGGTGCTCTTTGCAACCAACCCCCCAAGAGATTGCCAACCCCGACGTTGCGAGCTGATCTCAAGTGGTGGGTTGCGAAAGGCAACCCACCCTACGCGCTGCCGGCCCCTCAGGTCCCGCAGTCCGCTTTTGCCGGCGCTGGGGCCAAACCGTAAATCTGGGTGTTTGGTGCGCCGCCGGACACGCTACCGATCAATACCTCGGCTCCGTTGGACGGATTCAGAGTATACAACTGTTGCTGTGTGTTTCCGCCCGCGATGTACCATTGCTTGCCAACATAGACAGGTGCCCCCAGAGCCGCAGGGTTGCTAACAAGGGTCGCTGTTCCGGTCTTACCGTTCACCGAAAACAAGCCCAGGTCGTTGGTAATATACAAGGTCGACGACCCCGTAGAGATTGCTGCCAAGCTGCCGGTGTTGAGGCCAGTGTTTCCGATTGCCTTTGCGGCGCCCGTTGTCGCGTTGACGGTGTACACATCCTGATTGGACATGATTTGATAGATAACTTTCTTCGTCGATCCGAAGCCGAACGCGCCAGGCGCTCCGCTTGCCCCGACTTCAGTCAAACCACCATTTGCCGGATTGACGCTATAGACCACACCAGTTCCTTGCTCCTCCGTCAGAAGCGACTTGAGCGGGCCAATTGCGAGACCCACCGGAACGTCGCCGGTGCCACCAAAGCCAAAGTTTCCGCACTTCGTGAAAGCGGCCGTCTTTAGGTTCAGGATCCCGAAGTCACTGTTCTCCCAGGCCACGTAAGCGAGTGGCGTGGCGGCCGTCGCAGCCGAAACGGACGCCAGCACACCAACAGCGCCCGCGACCGCGCACTTCTTGAATGTCATTTTTTGTTCCTTGCTGTCGAAAATTGTGAAGCGGGCCGAAGCGCCGCTACCGACACCGTTCCCAAAGGCCAATCTTTAGCGCGGGCGGGGACGGTTGCAAGGTCGCAAGAGCAGTGAAACAAAAAGCGCCACAATGGCCCCGGGCGGCAGACGCCGCTCCTCGTAGCGTCTCACACCGGACAAAGGTCTTTATTATGCGTGGCGAGCGCGGAGCCTGCGGTGCGGCCTTGCCTTGAACGGAACAACAACTCCGCCCCGGGGCGGGCGCCCGCCGACCTTGTCTACCCCTCAACTTCCTCCCGCAGCATTTCCAACTCCAGCCATCTCTCTTCCGCCGCCGCCAACGCCGCGGTGTTGGCCTCCAAGGCGGCGCTCACGGAGCGGAAGCGCGCGATGTCGCGACTGAATAGGCCCGGGTCGGCAAGTGTCGCCTGATGCTGGGCGATCTGCGCGTGCAGCCGCTCGATCTCCGTCGGCAGCGTTTTCAGCGCATGCTGATCCTTGAACGAGAGTTTTCTTGCTGCCGGCCTTTGCATTGAGGTTTGCGGCAGTGCCGCGCGCGACCGACCGGGTTTCCCAGCCGCCGCTGGCGCAGTCCCCCCACGCTGCAAAAGCATGTCGGAATAGCCCCCGGCATACTCCACCCATCGCCCATTCCCTTCCGCCGCCACCGTACTACTCACCACGCGGTCCAAAAATCGCGGTCGTGGCTAACCAGCAGTACAGTGCCCTGATAATCCGCCAGCATGTCCTGCAACAGATCCAACGTTTCCAAATCCAGATCGTTGGTCGGCTCGTCCAGAATCATCAAATTCGAGGGCTTTGCCAGCGCCACCGCCAGCATCAGCCGCCCACGCTCCCCGCCCGACAACACGCCCACATTCGTGCGCGCCTGTTCCGGGCGAAACAAAAAATCCTTCATATAGCCGATCACATGGCGCTTTTCGCCGCGCACCTCCACCATGTCGCCGCCACCCCCGGTCAGCGTTTCGGCCAAGGTGCGATCCGGGCTCAAACTGGCGCGCGTCTGGTCCAGCGAAACAATCTGCAAATTCGTGCCGAGCCGAATTTCACCCGTGTCAGGCGCCAACGATCCCGTCAGCATACGTAACAAAGTGGTTTTTCCGGCGCCGTTCGGCCCAACAATCCCCACCCGGTCGCCGCGGATGATGCGCGTGGAAAAATCGCGCACCACCACACGCCCGCCAAAAGATTTCCCAATTCCATTCGCAACGGAAACCAATTTTCCGCCACCCTCCGCTTCGAAAACCTCCAGCTTCACATTGCCCACCGCCCGCACAAAACTGCGTTTTGCTTCCCGCAGCGCCGCCAACTCCCCCACCCGACGCACATTGCGTTTGCGGCGCGCGGTCACGCCGTAACGCATCCAATGTTCTTCCCGCACAATCTGCCGCGCCAATTTGTGCTGCTCCGCCTCCTCGAGCGTCAGCACCTCGTCGCGCCAGGCCTCGAAATGCGCGAAACCGCGATCCATCTGCCTTGTGCGGCCGCGATCCAGCCACACCACCGTGCGCCCCACCCGCTCCAGCAGCCGCCGGTCATGCGAAATCAGCACGATGGCGCCGCGAAACGCCGCTAGCGCCGCCTCCAGCCACTCGATCGCCGGCAGATCCAAATGGTTGGTCGGCTCGTCCAGCAGCAGCAGATCCGGCGCCGGCGCCAGGCAGCGCGCGAGGGCCGCGCGCCTTGCCTCGCCACCCGAAATCGTCGCCGGATCCTCCGCCCCCGACAAACCCAGATCCTGCAACAACGCGGCCGCACGGTGCGCGTCGTCGGAAGGGCCGAGCCCTGCCTCGACATAGGCCAGCGTGGTGGCAAACCCTTCGAAATCGGGCTCCTGCGGCAGATAGCGCACCGTCGTGCCGGGCTGCAGGAACACCCCGCCCTCCTGCGCCTGCAGCAGGCCGGCGGCGATCCGCAGCAGCGTGGACTTGCCCGATCCGTTGCGGCCTACCAGGCACACGCGGTCGCCGGCGCCTACGGCCAGCTCCGCGCCGTCCAGCAGCGGCGTGCCGCCTAGAGAAAAACTAATGTCCTGGAGATGGAGGATGGGGGGCATAAGGCCAGGGGCTCTGCCCCTGGACCCCGTTGGGGACAAGTCCCCAAACCCCATTCCTTTAAGAAAGTGGGCAGTCCCCTCATTGGCGATAGGTCTGGTGTGACGGTGATTTTGCTACAATTTGGTGACACCTACGTGCTAGGTGCGGTGCAGCATTATCCGAAGCCGAGGCCGCGCGTTGAAAATCATTAGCTGGAACCTGCTGCGCCTGACCGGCGCGCGCCTCAGCGACGTTGTGCGGCTGGCGCGGCACGAGCGCCCAGACCTGCTGCTGATGCAGGAAGCGACCCGGGATATCGACGCCCTGCCGACCTATCTCGGCGGCTTTTACAGCCGCGTGCCACTGCCTGGCCGCATTCACGGCCTGGCCATCTGGAGCGCGGCACAGCGGCCGAAGCCGATTGTTCTGCGCCTGCCCAGCGGCGCGGTGGTGGATCGGGTATGCCAGATCGTCGATGTCGGGGCGTTTTCGGTGGCCAACGTGCATCTGTCGCATGGCCAGCTGCTGAACCGCCGGCAGTTGCGCCACATCGCGCTGCATCTGCCGCCGCGCGCCGCGGTGCTGGGAGACTTTAACCTCGTAGGCCCCGCCCTGCTGCCCGGGTTCGTGGAGGCCGGTCCGCGCGAGCCCACGCATCTCTGCGCCGACATGCTGCCGCTGCGGCTGGACCGCTGCTACCTGCGCGGCCTGGAATGCGTGCAAGCGACCGCCCTGCACCGCCACACCTCCGACCATCGCCCCATCATGGTGCGCCTACAAGCCGCCGAAATCCCCCGCCGCCTAGCTGCTTAAAGAAACGGGGTCTGGGGCCTACGGCCCCAGCGGGGTCCAGGGGCAGAGCCCCTGGCCTTCTTTTTAGAGGCAGGAAGCAGCCATTTGCGCCAAAGCCCGAGCCCGATGGCTTTGCGCGTGCTTCTCCGCCGGCGCCATCTCGCCGAAGGTGAGGATGCCGCCTTGCGGCACAAACACGGGATCATAACCAAATCCATGGGTGCCGCGCGGCGGCCAGACGAATTCGCCGTCCACGCGGCCCTGGAAAGTCGCGGTTTCGGCGTCGGGCCAGGCCAGGCACAGCGCGCATATGAACCAGGCCCGGCGGTCCGGGCTATCGGCGATCTCGTCGTGCACGCGCGCCATCGCTTGCGCGAAATCCCGCTGCGGCCCGGCCCAGCGCGCCGAATAAATTCCGGGGCGGCCGTTCAGCGCCGCGACGCAAAACCCGCTGTCGTCGGCGAGCGAAGGCAGGTTTGCCGCCGTCGCGGCGGCAAGTGCCTTCAGGCGCGCGTTGCCGGCGAAATCGGGCGCGGTTTCCTCCGGTTCGGGCAGGCCGAGATCGGCGGCGGATATCGTTTCAATGCCATAAGGCGCTACCAGCGCGGCGATTTCGCGCAGCTTGCCGCGATTGTGGCTGGCCAGCAGCAGGCGCGTGCCGGTGGCCAGACGCCGCGCCATCAGGCGAGTGCGGCGCGTTGAGCGGCGAACAGGTGCCCGGTGCCGAGCTTGGCCAGCGCCAGCATGTCCGCAAACTGCACGTCGGAAAACGGGTGCTGCTCCGCGGTGGCTTGAATTTCGACGAGGCCGCCGGCGTCGGTGAGAATGAAATTCGCGTCGGCCTCGGCGCCGCTGTCCTCGACATAATCCAGATCGAGCACCGCCTCGCCGCCCACCACGCCGCACGACACCGCCGCCACCTGGCCGGTCAGCGGCACGGCGGCCAGCACGCGGTTCGCAACCAGCTTGCGAAAGGCCAGCGCCAGCGCGACGTAGGCGCCGGTGATGCTGGCGCAGCGCGTGCCGCCGTCGGCGTTGAGCACGTCGCAATCGAGCGTGATGCTCATCTCGCCCATCGCCTTGCGGTTCACCACGGCGCGCAGGCTGCGGCCGATCAGGCGTTGAATTTCCTGCGTGCGGCCGCTCTGCTTGCCGCGCGCCGCCTCGCGATCGCCGCGCGTGTGGGTGGCCCGGGGCAACATGCCATACTCGGCCGTGACCCAACCGAGACCCTGGTTGCGCAGGAAGGGGGGGACCTTGGCCTCCGCGCTGGCGGTGCAGAGCACCTCCGTGCGGCCCATGCGGATCAGGCAACTGCCCTCCGCATGGTGCGAAAAGCCTGGCTCGATGGAGAGGGTGCGCAAAACGTCGGCGGCGCGGCCTGAGGGGCGCATGGCGGGATCCTGGAAGACGAGTGTCCAGGTAAGGGTATAGGCAAAGGAAGGCCAGGGCTCTGCCCTGGACCCGCTGGGGCCGTAGGCCCCAGACCCCATTTAGCGCTGCGCGGCCTTTCCTTACTTTTTGGCGAAGCCCATAAATAGGTAAGATTTTCTGGCTTCGCCGTTCCCTCACGAGTCTTTAGGAATGGGGGTCTGGGGCCTCAGGCCCCGTCGTGCGCAGCACGCCTCCGGCGTGACGGGTCCAGGGCAGAGCCCTGGCCTTTATTCCTGCAGCAACCTCGTGAGCACTTCGAGTCTGTCCCCCTCGGCCGCCGGCTTATCCCAGCGCAGCCGGGCAATGCGCGGAAAACGCAGCGCGACACCGGATTTGTGGCGGGTCGAGCGCTGCACCGCGTCGAACGCGATTTCCAGCACCACGCCGCGCGCCACTTCGCGCACCGGCCCGTAGCTCTTGACCGTGTTATTGCGTATCCAGCGATCGAGCCGTTCCAGTTCGGCATCCGTGTAGCCGGAGTACGCCTTGCCGACCGGCACCAGTTCGCCGTCTTCGCGGAACAGTCCAAAAGTGTAGTCGGAGTAAAAGCTGCTGCGCTTGCCGTGGCCGCGCTGGGCGTACATCAGCACCGCATCGATCGTCAGCGGATCGCGTTTCCATTTCCACCATAGGCCTTTAGGGCGTCCGGGGACATAGGGACTGTCGAGGCGTTTTAGCATGAGCCCCTCGATCGAGGCGGCACGGGCGCCGGCGCGCAGCGTGCGCAGTTCCGCAAGCCCGGTGCCCGTGATCAATTCGGACAGGTCCATGCGTTTGGGACGGGTGTGTGCATACCACGCCTCCAGGCGCGCGCGGCGCGTCGCGAAAGGCAGCGCGCGCAAATCCTCGGTGCCGTCGAACAGGATGTCATAGAGCCTGATGGTGGCCGGGAATTCATCGAGCATTTTGGCCGACGTGGTTTTGCGGTTCAGGCGTTGCTGCAGATCAGCGAAGGGTGCGACTACGCCTTCGCGCATGATCAGAAGTTCGCCATCGAGCACGGCATGAAAATTCAGTACCTGCAAGATATCAGGAAATGATTTCGAAATATCCTCCGCGCCGCGGGAATAAACGCGATTGCCGCCGGGGCCGGCCACCAGTTGCACGCGGATGCCGTCCCATTTCCATTCAGCCGCGTAAGCGCTGGGATCAAGCGACGCGATATCGGTTTCTTCCAGTGGATGCGCCAGCATGGGGGGCCGGAATACCGGCGCGTCCGCGGGGTCCGGGCGGGGTCCGCGCCCTTCGAGCCAGGCGAACAGTTCGGTGTACGGTGGTGCGAGGCCGTGCCAGACTTCCTCGATATCGTCAGGGGCGATCGATTGACCGTGGCTCGCGGCGAGCTCCGACAGCGCGATTTTCGCCAGTCGCGCGCTGGCGCCGGCGCGCAGCGCACCGGTGATCAGTTTGAGAATCGCATACCGCACGTCCGGCCCGGCGGCGTCCATCCAGTCCGCGAGGATAGTCGGCAGTTTTGCTTTCGGCGCAGACTGCAAGGTTTCCACGATTGTGGTAAGCGAGGGCGGGTGCAGCGCCGCCTGGGAAGGCCACATGAGAGAAACGGTTTCCGCGAGGTCGCCGACGAAATCGTAGGAGAGCCGGAACAGGATCGGGTCGGTGCGCGCTTCCGCCAAGCCGCGGATCAGGCCGGCCTTGGCCGCGGCGAAACGCAGTTCGCCGGTCAATGAAGCGAGGCCCCAACCGCGGTCCGGGTTGGTTTCAGTTGTAAAAAACCGCTGCATCAGCGCGATTTTTGCCGATCGACCGGGGGTGAGCGTCAGGCGTTCGATCAGCGCGGCAAAGGCGATCATGCGGCTTCCTCGCCGGCGTCGTCATAGCCGACCAGGCGCAGCGCGCGGGCGCGAAAACCGCGCTGCGTGGCAGCGTGGATCAGCGCTTCCTCGCTGCCGTGGGTCACCCAGATCTCCGGGGCCGCAACGTCCTCCAGCGTTTGCAGCAATTCGGGCCAATCGGCATGGTCGGAAACGATCAGCGGCAATTCAATGCCGCCGGCCTTGGCGCGCTGTCGCACGCGCATCCAGCCGCTGGCCATGGCGGTAACGGGGTCGGTGAGGCGGCGGGCCCAGCGATCGGCGATGGCGGAGGGTGGTGCCAGCACGATTTTTCCGGCCAGCTCGGTTTTTTGCGCCTCCGTCGCGTGGCGCAGATCGCCGAGGCGCACGCCGAGTTTTTCATACGCAGCGCAGACCGGCAGCAGCGCGCCGTGCAGATAGATCGGATCGTGAAAACCGAGCGCGCGGAGTTCGGCAATCAGGCGCTGCGTTTTGCCCAATGCGTAGGCGCCGATGACGTGCGTGCGGCCGGGGAACGTCGCCACGCTGCTCAGCAGTTTTCGTAATTCGGTGGCGGCCGGCGGATGCGTGAAGACCGGCAGACCGAAGGTCGCTTCGGTCACGAACACGTCGCACGGCACCGGCTCGAAGGGCGCGCAGGTGGGGTCGGCGGCGCGTTTGTAGTCGCCGCTGATCACTGCGCGGCTGCCTTGGTACTCGATCACCACCTGGGCGCTGCCGAGCACGTGGCCGGCCGGGGCAAACCGGATCTTGGTGCCGCCGAGATCCTGCGCGGTGCCGAGCGGAAGCGGTTCGGTGGTGGTGCCGTTGAGCGCCGCACCCATGCGGGTCGCCATGAGCACCAGCGTTTCCGGTGTGGCGAGCACGGCGCGGTGGCCTGGCCTGGCGTGGTCCGAGTGGGCGTGTGTGATCACCGCCCGCGGCACGGGGTGCAGTGGATCAATAAAGAACTCGCCCGGCTGGCAGTAGAGGCCTTCGGGGCGGATGCAGAGCCACGTTTCGGGGTGCGGCATGGGGTTTATCTGGGGTTACGTGCGCCGGGGTCCATGGCCTTGACAGCGGCTGCGGGGATGACTAGAGTGCTGACTAGTTAGGTGGGGCGCTTCGCATGAAACTCTGGGCGGTGCAGGACGCGAAGGCCCGGTTTAGCGAGTTGCTGGATTCCTGTCTTTCGGAAGGGCCGCAGGTGGTCACGCGGCGGGGGGTGGAGGAAGCGGTGCTGGTGCCCGCTGCTGTCTGGCGGCTCATGCAGGCGCGGGCACGGCCGTCGCTGAAGGAGCTTCTGCTGGCTGATGAACCACGAGCAGAGCTTGATATCCCGCCACGCGGAGCGCTGCGCCGGCGGGCTCCGGCCACGTTCGAGTAGTCTTTTTCGTTGTACCTGCTCGATACCAACGTGGTGTCGGAACTGCGGCGCCCACGCCCGCACGGCGCCGTCGTGGCGTGGCTCGCTGAGATTCCCGATCGGCAACTCTTTTTGTCCGCTTTCACGATCGCGGAACTGCAGGCCGGCGTGGAACTGACCCGGCAGCAGGATTTCGGCAAGGCGGCGGAGCTGGATGCCTGGATCGACCGGGTGGTGGAAAGCTTCAATATATTGCCGATGGATGCGGCGATCTTCCGCATCTGGGCGAAACTGATGCACGGTCAGTCCGACACGCTGATGGGCGACGCGATGATCGCGGCGACCGCGGCCGCCCACGGGTTGACCGTGGTCACGCGGAACGTGCGCGATTTTGTTGCGTTACGCGCACGGGTGCTCGATCCGTTCGATCAGGGCAGTTCCAAATAGGGCATCGCCCTTCCCGCGGCCGGTCCGCGCGCCTTGACGTTGCCACCGGCGGGATCGTGGCTATAGTCCCCGCCATGCCGGGAACATTGCCAGAACTTTTTGTCACCTGGTTCGCCGCCCGCGGCTGGGCGCCGCGACCGCACCAGCTTGCGTTGCTCGACGCGGCGGCCAACGGCGAGAACGTGCTGCTGATTGCGCCGACCGGGGGGGGCAAGACGCTCGCGGGCTTCTTGCCGTCGCTCGTGGCGCTGGCCGCGCCGCGCGCGCTGCCCACGCTGCACACGCTCTATGTCAGTCCGCTCAAAGCCCTCGCCACCGACATCGCGCGCAACCTGACGGCGCCGGTGGCGCAAATGCAGCTGCCGATCCGCATCGAGACGCGCACCGGCGACACCTCCTCGGAACACCGTCGCCGCCAGCGTGAGAGCCCGCCCGATTTGCTGCTGACCACGCCGGAATCGCTCGCGTTGCTGCTGTCGCTGGAGGATGCGCCGCGCATTTTTGCCGGCCTCGCCACCGTGATCATCGATGAGATTCACGCACTCGCCGGCACCAAGCGCGGCGATCAGCTTGCGCTGTGCCTGGCACGCCTGGCCACGCTGGCGCCAAGGGCGCGCCGCGTCGGGTTATCCGCGACCGTCGCGCATCGGCAACCGTTGCTCGATTATGTCGGCGTCGGCGCGCCGGCGCGGTTGATCGAGGTCGACGAGGCGGCACCACCAGAAATCGAAATGATGCTGCCGGAGGCGCACATCGCCTGGTCCGGCCGCATGGGCCTCGCCAGCGCCAGCGCGGTGATGAAACGCATTGTCGCGAGCGGAACGACCATCGTGTTCGTCAATACGCGCGCGCAAGCCGAATTGCTATTCCAGGAACTCTGGAAACTGAATGCGGACACGTTGCCGATCGCGCTGCACCACGGCAGCCTGGAGCTCGCATTGCGCCACCGCGTGGAAGCAGCCATGGCGCGCGGCGAATTGCGCGCCGTGGTAGCAACGTCCTCGCTCGACCTCGGCATCGACTGGGGCGGCGTCGACCAGGTGATCCAGGTCGGCGCGCCGAAAGGCACCAGCCGCCTGTTGCAGCGTGTCGGCCGGTCCAACCACCGCATGGACGAACCGAGCCGCGCCATTCTGGTGCCGGCCAATCGTTTCGAGGTGCTGGAATGCAAGGCCGCCATGCTCGGCATCGCCGCGCGCGAGCTTGACGGCGACCCGCCCGGCCCCGGCGGCCTCGATGTCCTCGCGCAACATCTGCTGCTGATGGCGGCCAGCGCGCCGTTCATGCCCGACGCAATGTTCGCCGAGGTGCGGCGCGCGGCTCCTTACGCCCAGCTCGCGCGCAAGGATTTCGATGACGTGCTCGAATTTGTCGAGAATGGCGGCTACGCGCTTGCGCATTATGAACGCTATCGCAAACTTTTCCGTGATTCCGAGAACCGCATTCATATCGCCGGCGTGCGCACGGCGCGCCAGGCGCGGATGAATATCGGCACCATCGTCGAGGCGCCACTCCTCAAGGTGCGGCTGGCGGGCAGGCGCGGGTTGCCGCTCGGCGAGGTCGAGGAAAGTTTTGCCAATGCCCTGCGTGAAGGCGACACGTTCATGTTCGCCGGTCGCCTGCTGCGATTCCTGCGCATCCATGAAACCACGCTCGAATGCGCGGAGGGCGGCACCGGCACACCCGCGGTGCCCGCCTATGCCGGCACGCGTATGTCGCTGACCACGAACCTGGCCGCCCGCGTGCGCGCCATGCTGCACGACCCACAGACCTGGCACACTTATCCAGAAGAAGTGCAGGAATGGCTGACGCTGCAACAGGAACGCTCCGAACTGCCCGGACCGGATAATCTGCTGGTGGAGATTTTCCCGCGCGAAGGCCGTTTCTATCTCGTCGCCTACGCCTTCGAGGGCCGCAACGCGCACCAGACACTCGGCATGTTGCTAACCCGCCGCATGGAACGATTTGGCACCGCGCCGCTCGGCTTTGTCGCGACCGAATATGTCGTCGGCATCTGGTCCGCGCACGAACCACAGGATATTGCAGCCCTGTTCAGCCACGATCTGCTCGGCGAGGATCTGGAAATCTGGATCGCCGAAACCTCCATGCTGCGGCGCACGTTCCGCAATGTCGCGGTGATCGCCGGCCTGGTGGACCGCCACCATCCCGGCGCCGAAAAGAACCGGCGGCAGGTCACCGTCAACACCGATCTGATCTACAACGTGCTGCGCCGCCACCAGCCCAACCACGTGCTGCTGCGCGCGACCTGGCACGATGCGCGCGGCGGCCTCACCGATCTCGCGCGCCTGCAATTGCTGCTCGACCGTGCGGCCGGGCGCCTCACGGTGCGGCGGCTGGATCGCGTGTCGCCGCTCGCGGTGCCGGTGCTGCTCGATATCGGCCGCGAAAGCGTGCGCACGCCGGCCGACGAGGACGCGCTGCTGCGGGAAACCGAGGCGCTGGTCGCCGAGGCCACCGCGCCGACCGGCCGCCGGCCCCCGGTCCGGCGCGAAACTGGCAGGCGCAACCCGCGAACCGTTCGGAAAAGCATGCGTGCATGACCGCCGCGCCAATCCATCTCGCCGGCCATCTGCTGCATCTCGACCCCGCCGGCGCCCTCGTCTGGCCGGCAGCACGGGCGCTCGTCGTCGCCGATCTGCATTTGGAAAAGGGCTCGGCCGCCGCCCGTGCCGGCCAGCTCGTGCCGCCATGGGACAGCCGGCAGACGCTCGAGCGCCTGGCGTTGTTGCTGCGGCGGCACCAGCCGCGCACGGTCGTGGCACTCGGCGACAGTTTTCATGATATCGACGGGCCTGGCCGGCTCGCGGCAGCAGACCGCGCGCGCCTGGCAGCGCTGACCGCGCAGGCCGATTTCGTCTGGGTGCATGGCAACCACGATCCGGCACCGCCGCAGGGGATTGGCGGGCAGGCGCACCCGGAATGGACACACGCCGGCATTGTGTTCCGCCATATCGCCGAACCGCGCGCGGCGGGCGAGATTTCAGGCCATTTTCATCCCAAGGCGCGGGTCGCTACGCGCGCCGGCGAAGTTGTGCGCGCCTGCTTTGTCACGGATGGCCGCAAAATCCTGCTGCCGGCGTTCGGCGCTTATACTGGCGGGTTGGATGTGCGCGCGCCGGCCATCGCCGCGCATTTTCCGCGCGGCGGCCGCGTGTTTTTGCTCGGCGAGCACCGGCTGTTCAGCTTTCCGTTGGCCCAGGCGCAGTAGGCAAAGTAAGGCCAGGGCTCTGCCCTGGACCCGCTGGGGCCGGGGGCCCCAGACCCCCATTCATTAAGAATCGTTGGGGGAACGGCGAAGCCAAAATACTTTCTACCTATTGGCTTTACCAAATAGTTGAGGAAAAGCCGCGCAGCGCTAACGCCAGCGGCGGCACGCCGTCGGGGGTCCAGGGGGCAGAGCCCCCGGTCGCCGAAGGCCATCTAAGATTCAACTCATTGATTTCATTCAACTATTCTTGTCCTGACGCTTACGGCGCCGCGCTTATCCTGCAGCGCTCAACGTGCCCGGCTTGCGGCGGCGCGCCTCGCAGCCACATGAGTCCCCATGGCTGAAGCCGTTCCAACGATCGTTTGGTTTCGCCAGGATTTGCGCCTGCTCGACAACGCCGCACTGAGCGCGGCGATCGCCGAACGGCGGCCGGTGATCGCGCTCTATGTTCTGATTGAACAGCAAGGCGACTGGGCCATGGGCGGCGCCAGCCGGTGGTGGCTGCACCACAGCCTGGCCTCGCTTGCCACGTCGCTCGAGAGCAAGGGCGCCCGCCTGATGCTGCGGCGCGGCGATCCAGCGCAGATCGTGGCCGGCCTCGCTGCCGAATGCGGCGCGGCAACCGTGCACGCAAACATCTGCCCCGAGCCGCACTGGCGCGCCGCGGACACCGCGTTGGCCGCGCGCCTGGAGGCGGCGGGCCGTCGGTTCGTGCCGCATCGCGGCTTCACCCTGTTCGATCCGGCGCTGATCAAGACCCGCGCCGGCGGCATCTACGGCATGTTCACCCCGTTCGCCAACGCGGCGCGCGAGGCCGCAGGCCCGCCGCCGCCCCTGCCGGAACCGGCCACCATCCCACCTCCCGCGAACCAGCCGCTGTCCGACACGCTCGCGGATTGGGGATTGCGGCCACAGCATCCGGACTGGTCGCAGGGCATGGCAGCGACCTTCACGCCGGGCGAGCCGGCGGCGCGGGCCCGGGGGCGAACCTTCTTGCGCGGCGTCGTGCGCGAATACGACACCGGCCGCGATCTGCCCGGCCAGGACCTCACCAGCATGCTCTCGCCACACCTGCACTGGGGTGAGATATCGGCCGGCAGCCTGTGGCACGCGCTGCATCGAAGGCCACCGGACCGCGCGGCGCAAACCTTCGCCAATGAACTCCTGTGGCGCGAATTTGCCGCCTACCTGCTCTGGCACCACCCAACGCTGCCGGACCGGCCGTTGCGCCCCGAATTCGAAAACCTGCCGTGGCGGCACGATCCGGCCGGTCTGCGCGCCTGGCAGCGCGGCCAAACCGGCATCCCCATCGTGGACGCCGGCATGCGCCAGCTGTGGCAGACCGGATGGATGCACAATCGCGTGCGCATGGTCGTTGCCAGTTTCCTGGTCAAGCATTTGCTGGTCCATTGGCGTGTGGGTGCGCAATGGTTCTGGGATACGCTGGTAGATGCCGACCTCGGTGCGAACAGTATGAACTGGCAGTGGGCCGCCGGCACCGGCATCGATAGCCAGCCGTTCTTCCGCATCTTCAATCCGATGACGCAGGGCGAGAAATTCGACGCGGACGGTGCGTACGTGCGGCGCTTTGTGCCCGAATTGGCCCGCATGCCGGACAAATTCCTGCACGCGCCGTGGCGCGCAGCCCCCCTGGTGCTGGCCGAAGCCGGCGTGCGGCTCGGCGCCACCTACCCCGCGCCGATCGTCGATCTGGCCCTCGGCCGCGCGCGCGCGCTCGCGGTGTGGCAGCAGACCGTGCGCGGTACGGCACCCGCATCGGCCGGCGCATGACGGAGGAGGCACTCCCGGCCACGCCGCGCATTCCGCCCGGGCGGAAACTGCGCGTGGTCGGCGACGTGCACGGCGACTCGCATGCCTTCGCGTTCGCGGTCGACACCGATCGCTTTGTCATCCAGCTCGGCGACCTGACCGACGGCGGCCCCGATAGCGCCGGCACGCTGCGGCTGATGTTCCGCATGCTGGACGAAGGCCGTGGTCTGTTCGTGCTCGGCAATCACGACAGAAAACTGGCGCGCGCGCTCGGCGGTGACCGGGTGCGCGCCGGCCCGGCGTTACAGGATACCATCGCCGCGTTGGACGACCCATTGAAGCAGCGGGTGCGCGCGGAAGTGGCGCGCGCGCCGGCCTGGCTGATGAACGGCAAGAGCTTCTTCGTGCATGCCGCGTTCCATAGCGCGATGCTGGGCGTCGACCCACCGCCGGCGCTGGGCCCGGTGGACCCGCTGCTGAGCCGCGCCCTGTTCGGCGAAACCACCGGCCGCACCCAGGCGGATGGCTTCCCCGAGCGTCTACTGCGCTGGGTCAATCACATCCCCGCGGGCCTAAGGGTCTATTGCGGCCATGATCAGCGCAGCCGCGACGGAAGGCCCTGGGTCGCCCATGGCGACGGCGGCGGCGAGGCGGTGTTTCTCGATACGGGTGCGGGGAAGGGGGGGCATTTGTCTTGGATCGATTTGTAGGAAGACAAGGAAGGCCAGGGCTCTGCCCTGGACCCGCTGGGGCCGTCACGCCTTGGCGTGCTGCGCACGACGGCCCCAGACCCCATTTAGCGCTGCGCGGCTTTTCCTTACTTCTTGGCGAAGCCATCAAATGAAATGGATTATTTGGCTTCGCCGTTTCCCCTGCCCATTCTTAATGAATGGGGTCTGGGGCCTCCGGCCCCAGCGGGTCCAGGGCAGAGCCCTGGCCTTCCTTTCTACCGGGCAGCTTACGGCCGTGGCAGCAGCAGCCATAGGCGCCCGGTCTGCCGCATCCGTCCGGCCCACTCCGCGGCCTGGGCACTGGCGCCCAGAAACACATCCACGCGCGCCGGGCCGGCAATGGCCGAGCCCAGATCCTGCGCCAGCACGAGGTGGCGCCACACCCGCCCATCCGGCACCGTGGTATCGACAAACAATGGCGCCGCCAGCGGCACGAAATTTCGGTCTACGGCGGCGGAGCGGCCTGCGGTCAGTGCGACGCCAAGCGCGCCGGGCGGGCCCATGTTGACGTCCATCTCGGGGGCAAGCCGGAAGAACACGTAGCTCTCGTTGCGGTCCATCACGGCGCGCGCCTCGCCCGGGTGCGCTTCCAGCCAGGCGCGGATGCTTTGCATGCTGACATCGCCGGGGGCGACGGCGCCCTGCTTGCTCAGCACACGGCCGATCGGCGTGTAGGGACGGCCGTTGCGGGCGTCGAACACCAGGTGGAGCATGCTCCCGTCCGGGAGCTCGATCAGCGCGGAGCCTTGCACCTGGGCGAAAAACAGGTCGATCGGGCTGCTCAGCCAAACCAGCGGACGGGCCGCGTCACCGAGCGCCCCGGCCTCGATCTCCGCGCGCGAGTAATAGGGTTTGAGCACGCCGCCGACCAGGCGGCCCATAACTGGGCGGCCTTGTGCGTCCTTTTCCGTGCTGGCCACGAGGTCGGCCGGGCGTGCGAGCACTGGGACCTGGTAGGCGCCGCCTTGATGCACGTCGCCGTGCAGCACCGGCTCGAAATAGCCGGTGACCAGCGCCGCGGTGGAAACGCTATAGGGGGCGAACCAGCGCTCGATGAAGCCATGCGGATCGTCGTTCGGCGCCAGCTCCAGTGCGGCACGGCACGCGTCGGTCCATTGGCCCGCGCGGCCGCCATAGGTCGCGGCCACGCCGGTGCCGCCCAGCGCCGTATCGGGCGGCAGCATCGCCAGCTTGCGGCATTGCAGGCGCAGGGCCGGCAATAGCTCGACAAGTGGATCATCCGCCCAGCCCGGCAGGTCCGAGAAACTGGCGAGTGCGAGCTCTGGCGGAGCCGCCGGCGGTGGCGGCGCCTTGACAGCGCACCCAGCCAATAGCGCTGCCGCAAGGGTAAAGAAAATAAATGACGGGGGTCTGGGGGGGCGGCGCGCCCCCCCAGCCTTACTTCCTTTTGTGGCCGTCAAGCGCTCTGCGCCCCAGCCAACTTCCAAGCCGGCTGCCCGGACTTCAGATCGCGCGAAAAGGTCCAGATGTCCGCCAGTTCCGTCACCGCGTCGGCGCCCGCCACGATTGAGTTGTCGGCGCTCAGGGTCAGCGTGATCTGGTGCGAAACGAAGCGCACGGTAATGCTCGCCAGGCTGCCGGTCAGCGAGGCGTGGTCCACGGTGGTGTCCAGGATGGCACGGATTTCCGTGCGCTGGGTCTGGCCCGCGGCAAGGCGTGCGGTGATCGCGCGGTCGAACGCCGCGAAGGTGTCCGGCGTCAGCAGAGGGCGGAGCTTTTCGCGGTCGCCGGCGGCGAAGGCGGTCACGATCAGCCGGAACGCATTTTCCGCGCCGGCCAGGAAAGCGGCGGGCGAGAATGTGTGATCGGCTGCCTGCATGGCAAGCAGTGCGCGGCCGGTGTCGCTGGCAGGGTCCGGCAACGGGCGGTCTGGCGATGCGGGCGGCTCGGCGTGGCCGTCGATCACGGGTGCGGAGGGACGGCGCGCGGGCGCCTCGGGAGTGCCCTCAAAACCCTGGCGGCGGCCCAGAATGCTGCGCAGGCGCAGTACAAGAAACACCGCGATCATGCCGAACAGCACCAGATCCACGGGGATAGCGCTGGCGGACATTGCAATCTCCCTTCCTTCGACGCGCGCCGCCCGAGCGATTGGGCGCCGGGGCACCGACATGGGCCCCGCGAGTGCCCTTCCCAAGGGCGCGCCCGGCGGCTAGCTCCCCGCGCATGATCCTGATGCGCCACGGCCAGAGCAAGTTCAACCGGCACTTCACCGCGACCCGGCGGGACCCGGGCATACCGGACCCGAAGCTGACGGAGGAAGGTGAGGCGCAGGCAGCCGAGGCCGCCGGGGCGTTGGCTAATGCGGGCATCACCCGTATCGTCGTCAGCCCGTATACGCGTGCATTGCAAACCGCGGCACCGATCGCGTCGGCACTCGGCGTTCCGGTCGTGGTTGATCCGACCGTGCGCGAGCGATTTCATTTCACCTGTGACATCGGTACGCCGATTTCCAGCCTCGCGCGCGCGTGGCCGGCTTACGATTTTTCACACATCGAGGAGGTGTGGTGGCCTTCCGGCACGGAAAGCACCGACAGCACCATGGCCCGCGCCGCGCGGTTCCGCGAGGACATGCAAGCGAGCGAATTCTGGCGCGAGACGCTCGTAGTCAGCCACTGGGCTTTTCTGCTAACGTTTTCTGGCCAGAATCTGAACAACGGCGCCTGGGTGCGCATTGAGACGCTTGCTACCCCCTGAGCCGCTGCATCAGCCCCATTCCGCCGCCCGCCTTTGCGCCAAAAGGCCAGCGTGCTAGGCGCCCGCCATATCCAGGAGTGATCCATGTCCGAGACCCAAGCCCCGCCGCAGGGGCAGCCATTGCCGCCGCTGGTGGTCAATGTTCAATACATTAAGGACCTTTCGTTCGAGGTGCCGAACGCGCCGGACATCTACGCCACGCTGCGCAGCCAGCCGGCGGTGCAGATCAACCTCGATGTGCAGGCCCGCGCGATCCAGGAAGGCCAGCCGGTCTATGAAGTCGTGCTGTCGGTGAAGGCGGAGGCGCGCGAAGCGCAACCAGCCGCCAATGGCACCGCGGCCGCCGAAGGCCGCGTGGTGTTCATCGCCGAGCTGCACTACGGCGGCGTGTTCTCGCTCAACAACGTGCCCGCCGAGGCGGTGGAGCCGCTGCTGCTGATCGAATGCCCGCGCCTGCTGTTCCCGTTCGCCCGCAACGTGCTGAGCGACGTCACGCGCGAGGGCGGCTTCCCGCCCGTGCTGCTGCAGCCGATCGATTTCGTGGGGCTCTGGCAAGCCCGCCGGGCCCAGCAGGGCCAGCCGGCCGCGAACGCATAGTAAGGGCGAGCAAGGAAGGCCGGGGCTCCGCCCCTGGACCCCGCTGGGGCCGTAGGCCCCAGACCCCATTTAGCGCTGCGCGGCTTTTCCTTGCTTCTTGGCGAAGCCAGTCAATGAATTGGATTTTTGGTTTCGCCGATCTTTGGAAATGGGGTCTGGGGCCTACGGCCCCAGCGGGTCCAGGGCAGAGCCCTGGCCTTTCTGACCTTATCTTAGCACCCATGGCGAAAGCACGCGGAGACCAGTGGATCCGACGCGAGGGCCGATAGTACCGACCGCCGCCCGGCTTCGCTCTGCGTGGCGACGACCACCCCACCAAAAAACAGGCCCTCGCCGCGGGCGCGGGCCAGTAACAGGCGGGCCAGCGCTAGTCCGGCATTGTTGCGCGGTGTGCAGCACGGGCATCCGGCCTGATGCGCGCTCTCCGGTCCCGGCTCGAACCAGTCCAGCCCCGGCGCGCGCGCCCCGGCGCCCTCGCGGAGCACGGCATCGCCCGGCCCCGCCGCTTCGACATCGGCGAACACCAACGGAATGCGTGCATCGACGAAGCGATTCATGATATAGACATAAAGATCACTTTATATATTTATACAAGCCCATGGACCGCCTGATCACCGCCCTCGCCGCCGCCGCCGACCCCACGCGCCTGCGCCTGCTGGCGCTGGCGGCGCGCGGCGCGTTCTGCGTCAACGATTTCTGCGACATCCTTGGGCAAAGCCAGCCGCGCCTGTCGCGCCATCTGCGCCTGCTGCACGAGGCTGGCCTGTTGGAGCGCACCCGGGAGGGCGCCAACGCCTGGTATGTGCTGGCCCAAGGCGAGCAAGGCGCTCTGGCGCGCGACCTGCTGCGGCGCACCGACGCTGAGGATCCCACGCTCGCCGCCGATCGGCGTGGTGCCGCCCGTGTGCTGGCGGAACGCGCCCGCGGGGCCTCGGAGAAATTCCGCCGCGCCGGCGCCGATTGGGATGAGATGCGCGCGCTGGACCTGCCCGCGGCGGAGGTGGAGGCGGCACTCGCACGCCTGCTCGGTGAGGGTGGCCTCGGTCGTGTGCTGGATGTCGGCACCGGCACCGGCCGCCTGCTCGAATTTCTGGCGCCACGCATCGAATGCGGCCTCGGGATCGATGCCAGCCGCACCATGCTGGCACTGGCGCGGGTGCGGCTGGCCAAACCGGAATTTGCGCACCTGAGCGTTCGGCTGGCGGACATGTATGCGCTGCCGCTGCATGATGCGGCCTATGACCTGGTGCTGTTGCAAATGGTTCTGCACTACGCCGAGGAACCGGCGCATGTCATTGCGGAAGCCAGCCGCGTTCTGGCGCCCGGCGGCCGCTTGGCCGTGGTCGACCTTGCCGCGCATGACCGCGCCGAGCTGCGTGAGCGCCTGGCGCACCGCGCGCTGGGTTTTTCCGATGCCGATATGTCAGCGCTGCTCGCCAGCGCGGGATTGCACGTTGAGCGTTCGGTGTCCGTTGCCGGGCCGCTCGCGGTGCGCATTTGGTGCTGCCGCGCATCCGTTTCCGCGGATCAGCACACACATTCATTCGAGGCCGCGCTATGAGTTCAAGCATTCTCGAGGCGCTGCGCGAGCGCGTGCTGCTGTGCGACGGCGGTACCGGCAGCCGCGTGCAGGCCATGCCGCTGGAGCTGGAGCGCGACTATTGGCACCAGGAAAACTGCACTGAGGTGCTGAACCTTTCACGACCCGACATCGTGCGCGACCTCGCACGCGGCTATTTCGCCGCCGGGTCCGATATCGTGCAGACGAATACCTTTGGCGGCTCGCCGATCACGTTGGCCGAATTCTCGCTCGGCGACCGCGCGCGCGAAATCAACCGGCTGGCTGGCGAACTGGCGCGCGAGGCAGCCGAGGAGTTTGTCGATGGCCGCACACGTTTTGTGTTGGGCAGCATCGGGCCAGGAACAAAGCTGCCTACCTTGGGCAACATCGACTATGACACATTGGAAGCGGCATTGGCGGAGCAGAGCCGTGGTCTGCTGGACGGCTTGGTCGATGCGATCCTGATCGAGACCTGCCAGGACACGTTGCAGATCAAGGCGGCGGTGAACGGCGCCAAGATCGCGCGCGCCGAGGCCGGCCGCGATGTCCCGATCTTCGTGCAGGTCACGGTGGAAACCACCGGCACGCTGCTGGTCGGCCCCGATATCGCCGCCGCCACCACGGTGGTGCAGGCGCTGGATATCCCGCTGATCGGTTTGAACTGCGCCACCGGGCCGCAGGAAATGGCCGAGCATGTCCGCTGGCTGTCACGCAATTTTCCCGGCTTGCTCAGCGTGCAGCCCAATGCCGGTTTGCCGGAGTTGGTCGACGGACACACGCGATATCCGCTCGGCGCCGCCGACATGGCCACCTGGATGGAACGCTTTGTCGAGGAAGACGGCGTCAATCTGATCGGCGGCTGCTGCGGCACCGATACGTCGCACATCGCGGCACTCGATGCCATGCTGCGGCGCCGCGGCGGTTTTCGGCCGGCCCCCGTGCAGCGCACGGTTGTGTGGATGCCGGCGGTGGCAAGCCTGTACGGCCAGGTGGCGCTGCGGCAGGAAAACAGCTTTTTTGGTATCGGCGAACGCTGCAACGCCAATGGCTCGAAAAAATGGCGCGAGCTGCAGGAGAAAGCCGATTGGGACGGCTGCGTCTCCATGGGTCGCGAGCAGCTCGCCGAAGGCTCCAACGCGCTCGATATCTGCACCGCCTTCGTCGGCCGCGATGAAGTTTCGGAAATGAACGAGGTCATCACCCGTTTCACCGGTTCGGTAAATGCCCCGCTGGTGATCGACAGCACCGAGCGCCAGGTGCTGGAGGCGGCGCTGAAACTGCATGGTGGCAAACCGATCATCAACTCGATCAATTTCGAGGATGGCGAGCAGGCCGCCGCCGACCGCATGATCCTGTCGCGCCGCTTCGGTGCCGCGGTGATCGCGCTGACCATCGACGAACAAGGCATGGCCAAGACGCCGGACCGCAAATTGGCCGTCGCGGAGCGCCTGGTCGAATTTGCCTGCGAGAAATACGGCCTGCCGCAAAGCGATCTGCTGATCGACCCGCTCACCTTCACGATCGCCACCGGCAACGAGGACGACCGCAAACTCGCGGAGTGGACGCTGGAAGGCATCCGCCTGATCCGCGAACGCTTCCCGGACGTTCAAATCATCCTGGGCCTCTCCAACGTAAGTTTCGGCCTCAACCCCGCCGCCCGCGCCGTATTGAACAGCGTGTTCCTCGATCACGCCGTTCGCGCCGGCATGACCGGCGCCATCGTGCATGTCAGCAAGATCCGCCCACTGCACCTGATCGCGCCGGAAGAAGTGCAGGTCGCCGAGGATCTGATTTTCGATCGCCGCACCGAAACCTAC
>Ga0181531_10000547_pt1 | contig 25013 bp, 26 predicted proteins | sample PEATcosm2014_Bin_38_FD_119743 | JGI IMG/M metagenome (GOLD analysis project Ga0181531, IMG submission 119743) | Peatland microbial communities from MTU Mesocosm Facility, Houghton, MI, USA - PEATcosm2014_Bin11_10_metaG | ecosystem: Environmental > Terrestrial > Soil > Wetlands > Peat | place...
AACAATCCGCTTTGATCTCGACGCTTGCCAGATGCGGTAGCTGCCTTCGAATGTCGCCCATGGAGCACCGCACGGCAGGCAATTATTCTTTACCCGGCAGGATCTGGTGGCGGATCAGCATCCGGGCCCCGTGCATCGTTCAAATCCACTATGCGCTGAATACATATCTGTTCTCCGGGAGGCGTCGTCGATCGCCGCCTCCGACTCTAGGGCCTTGGCACACCCGGATACAAGGGCAATCTGCCTTCGAAACAGGCTATTGTTTCGACGTGTTCCGTATAGGGCAAAAGGTTAAATGCGGTGAGCGCGCTGAGACGCAGTCTGCCGTGCGCCGTCAGTTGCGCGGTGTCTCTGAGGAACGAGTCCAGCCCGCAGCTCACGTAGAGCAGGCGCTCGGGAGGCTGCTCGCTTAGGTACTCGGTCAATTCGGGATCGAGACCTTTGCGCGGCGGGTCAGCGATCACCACCTGCGCGCCCGATGCAGCCAGGCGCGCGGCACCGGCTGGACCCGGAATGACCGAAATCCTTTCCCGGCCGTCCGAGGATAACTGCTCCAGCGCCAGCGCCAACCCCCGCAGCGAATGCGGGCTGACCTCGATCATGCGGATGTCGTGGGCCTGCGCCAACAGCGACAAGCCGATGGCGCCCACGCCGGCATAGAACTCGGTGATCCGCGCGCCCTGCGGGATCCGGGCGCGCAGATGCTCGATGATGCGCTGTGCCATCTCGAGGTTGTTTTGTCCGAACGCACCTGGCGGGTAATGTACCTGCGCACCACCGAAGTTTTCGACCACGCTTGCCGGTCCGCACCAGTGTTCGAAATCGGGACCGAGAATCGTATTGGAGCGCTCGCACTGGGCGCTGAACCACAAGCTGTGTAGATCGCGTCCCAGCCGGTCGCGGATCAGGTTAAGACATTCCGCCAGCGGCTCGGGGGTCGCGCTGTTGGCGACGAGGACCACCTGGGCGGATTGCGAACTGCGCTCCACCACCACCTGCAGGTAGCGCGCGAGCCCAAGATGAGGCACTTCCGAATAGCTGGTGATGCTCGAGTCAACCAGGGCGCGCCGCACCACAGCGGCAACATGGTTGATCAAAGGATGATGAACCACGCAGTTTGGGATATGGACCACGCGGTGGGAATCAATCTCAAACAGTCCGAGCTTGGGCGATCCCAGGCGCCCTCGAATGGCGAGCCGCGCGCGGTGCCGAAACCCGGTTGCCTGGCCGGAAATCACCGTGACCGCCGGCAATCCGTGAGCGCGTGCCAATTGATTGAGCACACCGTGCTCGGCAGGAGCCACACCACTGTCGCCGAAGCGAGGACAGCCCGGACAGGGCGGTCGATGCGGGCATGACAATAAATCGCTCTGCGGTCGAATACTGCGCGACTCTGGGGGGCGTCTGACCATCTCGCGTTGCCGTCTGCGATTCCGAAACCATTGCGGGGATCTCTAAAGCAGCGGGCCGGGACTGCTTCGAGCAATCCCGGCCCGTTCAGGGTCAGTGTAACTTAATGCTGCGGTGAGGTTCAGCGCACGGCACCCGCCTTAGCGAGGCGGCCCGGCAGCGACCATCATCGGTAACGGCTGTGCATTCTTTGCGTTGTAGACAGCGAATAATGCCCCTTGGTTGACCTTGCTCACCGCGGCCGCGATGGACTGGCTCGCACAGTCGTTGCGGTGCATCTTCGAGGACAGATCGCCATGACTCAGGGGCGAGCACACCGCTTCGGCGGCGGTGCGAATGCGGCCGTGGAGCATAGCAGCACCGTGTGTAGTCGATACATTGAGATCTGCGTACTGCACGGTGATTTCGCGCGCCTCGATGCTGTCCGAAGCATTGGACAATGATGCGACGCCTAAGACCAGGGCGCCGAACATTGCGGTAGCGACGAGACCGCGCAGGCGCATGGATGCGATGGTGGTGTTCATGGTGGTCTCCTGGAATGTCTCTAAGGTTGATCTGGGTCTGCTAGTAAAGACGCCGTCCGCCGGCGAAACCCGACATTCGGGGGTGGGAAGGGCATGGCGCGGCGGTGGCGGAGGAGCTAATTTGCGCTGATCGGGTCAGGGAAGGACCAAGGCACTCGGCGATGGGGCTCTCAATTTCTCAGATGGCGCGCATGAGCCAGCTGCTCGATGAAGCGTTGCCGCTGGATGAGGCAGGGCGGCGCGCGTGGCTGGAGCGGCTTGCTCACATCAGGGTCACGGCAGAGTTGATCGACGCCCTCGATGGCACACACCGGTGGTCCGAGACCTACGACCGCGATATTGGCGATGTCCTGAAGGTGCAGAGTGAAGTCGCCACGAACCTAGTCCGCTCTCTCCAGCTGGAAGTGACCAACCCGCTCGCACTCAGCCCACGGGCATCCCCACTAAACAATGAGGCATACGATCTCTACCTTTCGCGGGCTACACGCCAAGGAGCAATTTGACCGGCGCGGTGAGGAGGAGGCGGTGGCCGATTTCCGGCGCGCGCTGGAACTCGATCCGTCCTTCGTCGAAGCCGCCGAGGCCCATTCGGTAGCCCCCCGGCAAATATTGCCTTCGAGGGCTATGTACCGCCGCAGACCGGATGGGAGCGGGCCCGCAGAGCAGCGCAGACAGTCCTCGGGCTCAATTCAAAGTCGGCGCTCGGCCACGCACTGCTCGGGATCGTGCATGTTCGCTACGACTGGGACTGGCCGGCCGCTGGCCGGGAGTTCGATGAGGCCATAAAGCTGTCGCCCAATCTGCCGATCGTCCTGAACTACGCCGCCAGGAATCGAATGGCTTTGGGCGATTGGAGTGGGGCAGAACAACTGCTCAGCGCCGCGCACACGCTCGACCCACTCGACCCCGGCTTTGAGTATGGTCGGGGTGTGCTGTATTTGCGCACGGGCCGCATTGCGGAGGCCGAGCGTACTTTCCGCCGGGTGCTGGACATCAGTCCGACATTTGAAGAGGGACATTTCTTACTCGGGACAGCACTCCTGCTCGAAGGCAACGCCGACGCTGCGCTCCCCAAGATGCGCCTGGAGACACGGAGCGCCAGGCAATTGGCGGGCCTGGCGCTGACCTATCACGCGTTGCGGAGACCCGAGGACGCGGATGCGGCGCTGACGCACCTCGAAGCCGAATACGCCAGCGCCTCGGCAATGCAAATCGCCGAAATCTTTGCGTATCGCTCCAGGAAATCCCAGGCATTTGGTTGGCTCGACAGAGCCTTTGCACAGAAGGATGTCGATCTATGGTCAATCAAAGGTGATCCGCTGCTCAAGAACCTGGAGGGCGACCCGCGCTACGGCGCGTTCCTGCGCCGGATGAACCTGCCGGAGTGAGCGTCGGGGTCAGAGGTCGGGATCTTTTGTCCAGAGCGAGTTGATTTCATCGACCAGCGTCGGAATTTCACTCTCGCCGTAGCCGATGTGAATGGCGGCGATTCGGCCATCGCGGCCAATGATGATCATATGAGGGATGGCTTTTACGCCGTATTGCCTGCCGAGATAACCAGTCTCGTCGCTGATAAGCGTCAAGTCGATCCCATGCAGGGCGTGTTCGATCTCGGCAAATCGGTCGGAGCTCTCTTTCCAGTTGACGGAGAAGATCACGACCCGCTCGCGAGTGGCGTGCTTCTGGATACTGGCCAACACGTCCATTTCCTTGCGGCATGGTGCGCACCAGGATGCCCAGAAAGAAACAATGACGATCTTTCCCTGGTAGTCGCCGAGTTTGGCGAAGCCCAACTTCTGCGGTGGCAAATCGCCGACCTGCAACTTTTCTGCCGCCTGCAGGAAGGGCGCGGTGAGTAGGCATCCCAGGACAGTGAGAATTATGGATCTGCGTAACTTATGAGATGCCGGCAGTTGCATGGCTGCTGTACCTTCGGAAACCCCTGTTGCAAGACAATGTCAGCGAGGCGTCTGCATTAGCGCGGCTCCGGCACCGTTCAGGTGTATACGGGAGCTACAGCCGGGAGTATCGGCGCGCCACTGACCCAGGCAAGCATCCATAGTTGATCGTTGATCCATATGGCTTCGTCAGCGCGGCGCGCAAACCAGGACCCGCGCGATAAGCGGGTCGGCATTGCAATGGAAGTGCGGTCGAGACAGTCCAAGGTCGAGCCCCCGCCCAGAAAGGTCGTTATTGATCTCTCACCGGTTGCTGATTTGCCATGTATTCGTCGCTGGTCGCCTCCAGATGAAACAGCTCTTCCAGCAATCGGCGATGGGTGGTCGCGTGATGCTGCACGAATTCATCCGACTCGTCGGGTGCAAAATTATAATAGAGCAGGATGTCCTGGTTGGTGTGACCTATCAATGGGATCATGGTACCTGAAGTTACATAGTTCTGACTCACCGGGCCAGCGGGCCTATCAACTGGCCCCCAGGATTCAGAATCAACCTGATAGTCCGCGAGCTTGCTTGTTTTGACACCGCGAAGTTCACGTGCGAGCCCTTTTTCCAGCATGGCATTCCAGAGATTGTGTAGCTGATTGAGTCCCGTATTGATCCATCGCAGCACTTTCCAACCATGCTGATTCGGTGAATCCTCGAAGGCTCCGGCTATGAACGAGTGCGTGGTGGGCACCATGGTGACCGGATCGATCGTGTTGTTGAGCGCGCACGAGGTTGCGCCACCCGAGGTTATGCGGGCAAAGTTCAAGGCGAAGTGCAGGTTCCCGGCCCGAGGTTGTGCAAAGGTGTAGGACCTGAGCTGGTACTTTTTAGCCGCGAGCTGAAACGGATCGCTGCCGTCGGCGGCATTCATGGCGTTAAACAGGAAGGCGTGGGTCAGAGCTGCCAGGGCTACACCCTGACTATGGCCGGCGATGAGCAGTGTGCCTGCTGCCGGCACATACTTGCGGACGGCAGCCACAGTGCGTCGTCCCGGTCAAACTGACTGAGCGCCGGAATGGCATCGAGTGGCGGCCTATTGAACAGGTCCTGTGGGCTGTCTGGCACGGTGGAGGTACATCCAATCAAAGTGAAGGAAAGGAGATACGCCAACGCACTTCCGGATACCCGGATCATGGCACTTTCCTGGGGGACCTACCCGCGCGGCGAGATGACCTATTCGGCCATCCGCAACCCGACGACCGGAGCCACGTGCCTGGGTGTCTGGAAGCAAACCGGGCGCTATACCTACGAGCTCAACGACGTCGGTAACTCCTGGGACCCAACTGTGACCGTTCCTTTCAGGGGTTCATCGGGGCCGGCGTTCATCAAGCAGTGGGTGACCCTGGCGTCGAATGGCAAGACTTATAGCGGATGGTTCGAGATCAACCAGCTCGAGAAGGACGGCAAAACGCTAGCGACGGGGTTCCCGATCAAGGGCAAGATCGAAGCGGTTCGACTCACGGTCGACACAACCACCCAAACTCTACCGTTATCCGGTAACGAGTGACCCGAAGGAGCCTCTCCTGGCATTCAGCCAGAAGAGGCCGTCGCGTGCGCTGATTCAGCTGCTGGATGCGTGTCGGTGGCAATCCAATTGATTTGCCTCACGGCGCGTAATGGGTGAAGAGATAGTCCGCAGCCTTAGCAGGCACATGGCAAGGAAAGCAGGTGTTGAGCAGCGCTTTCTCGTCAGGTTTGCCATCCTTGAATTGGGCAAACCCCCAGCCTCCGGTCGAGGCATATTTCTTTGAATCCTTGACCATAAACTGAACGTTGATTGGTGCCCCAGCAACGAAGGATTGGTCCTGGCCAAATACCTTGTTGTTTTCCTCAGACGACGTATAGACCCAGGCCAGACGCGCGATAATGGTGCCGTCCGGGAACGGAAGCTTGCCCTCCCGATAGGTTTTCAGTGCCACATCGTTGCCCAAAACGGCGCGAAGATCATTGTTCTTACCCGCCTCGTGAGCGACGGAGATTACTTTCCAGTCACGATACCCGGCAGGAAGTTTGACTCCAAAGTCCGTGGCAGCCTTGTCATTGGCTTGGCCGGATGCGGCTGTGTAGACGGCACCACTGCCCAGCGCTACAACCGCGCCCAACAAGTAAGTAATCGACCTCATGTGGCACCGTCCTTTCAGTACGAGCAGATACGACCTCTGGAAGCAACGCGCAAACAATGCACCATTCCGCAATGGATATAAATAAACCTTTAGTATCAGCTTCGAGCTGCGCGCGTGGTTCGGCTTTGGGAATCGCGGACAGACAAGGCGAGCATCTGGGTATAAGCTGAAATTTCAGAGTCAAATGCAGGGAACATTATGAGCGAGCACTACCACGCTATCGTCTGGATCGACCATCGCGAGGCGAAAGTCTTTCATTTCAATGCCATAGACGTGGATCGAGCGGTCCTCCATTCGCATCTCACCGGCCACCACCTGCATCACAAGGCCAACACCACGGGGAGCGGGCACCTTGGCGTCGACAAGGAATTCTTTCACCGGGTTCTGGAGGCGCTAACGCACACCGGTGAGCTTTTGATCACCGGTCCCGCCAACGCCAAAATGGAACTGAAGAACTACATCGATCAGCAGCGTCCCGAGCTCGCGAAGCGCATCTCTGGTGTCGAGGCTCTTGATCATCCAAGCGATGGGGCGCTGGTTGCCTTTGCGCGTAAGTACTTCAAAGCGGATGACCGGATGCATTCACAGACACAAAAGTCGCTTTGAGAAAATGCGGTTCGAGGCGCCGCAGCTTTGGAGTCTCGCTGAATTCAGGGCGCGTACTGCGCCTCGCCATTGCCGAAGGACCAGTTCTCCTTTTTGAACTCAACTAAGTTAATGACGACGTCTTCGCGACGGAGGCCTACTTGCTGATGGAGGCCGTCGACGAGGGCTTGGTAGAACTTCTTCTTAATCTCTGTCGTCCGCCCCTCGTTGAGCGTTATCTGGATAATTATGGCGTCGGCGGTTCTGTGAATACCAAGATAATCGGAATCAATTACCGGCTCGCTCCGGCCATGCTCGATGATTACCTGGAAGCGGTCATCCTTTGGAACATTCAGGACTCTGATCATGGCCTGGTAGACAGTGTCGCCAATCGCGCTGCGGTACGCGGGGCTCTTACCTGAGGGCAGATCGATTCTGGCTAATGGCACGATATCTCCGGTGTGCAGGGTGTAAAAGCGGCGGATAACTTAACAAATAGGCGCGCACAAGGCTCGGGTGCTTGCATGCACCCGCCTTGTGCTCTTCTTAACCGAGCTGGGCAGTGAGCACAGCCCAGGCTGACAGAGCACCGTTGAAGCTGGTGTAGAAACCGTAGGCATCGTAAATGGCCTCGCCCCAATGACCCTGCATGGCCGGCGGTAGCGCGTCCGCCTGGATGGGGTCGGAGATGTTTCGCAGCGAGCCAAAGGGAATCTTCCCGGCCAGGGTGCGCGCAATGATTGCATCATCCATCTCGACGCAGGCGAATTTGGACAGGTTGCCGCTCGTATTGGCGACGACAAAGGACTTTGCGGTCAGCAGTGCTACCCCAGCGCCAGTCAAATCGTTGATGGCAGGCGCCGCCGCGCCGGAGTTGAGGTTGCCTGGATTCAGAGTGTTGAGCGAGTACTTCGTTGAGTAGAAAGCATTGAATTGCGTGGCGATGGATTTGAGATCCGATGTAGTCGTTGGCACTGGGAACAGCAGATTCTTAAACGGCCTGCTCTTGAGGACGGTATCTTCGGCAACCCAGGTACTGACGAATTTTGGCCATACAGTCTGTGGCTGATTCGATTCATAGAGCGCATCGCTGCGAACCACGTTCACGGTTCCTACGGGGTCGGAGAGACGGGCGCCACCCGCTGTGCCAATTGAAAGGATCAACTGGGGTGCGACTGATTGCACGAGCCGGTTGACGAGTGCTGCCAGGTCTGATTCGCCAGAGCTGGCAGCGTAATGTGCGTTCGACTTGTACAGCAGCACCTGCGTGCCGCCGAGCTTGGCCAGACGGTAGTAGCCCCAATACCCCAGCTCAGCGGGGGCTGAGGTCTCATCTTTCACCCAGCCGGTCCACGAAGACTCATTGCGCTTGGCGTATTTCATTGGAGCGGCCCCGAAGAATACCTGCTCGAGCGCAGCCCATTCCGGTTCAGCCCACGTAATGACGATCGCCTCTGCCGAAGGCAAAGTGCCAGGGGTGTTAAGCGGCTGCGGGCGGTCCGCAAATGATGTCCAGTCGATCGCCGGCAAGGGCGGCGTATTTGAAATCTTGGGCTGGAACTTCTTGCTGAACTCGGCCGGGCTGAGAGCCGCCGTCAGTAAGAGGCGGGCTGGATGGAGGGAGTCGGTCGATCTCACTTTCCTGACCATGACAGCTCTTCCCCGGCGTTAATCCGTCCTTGTGACCAAGGTGTTGAGTCGACTTCACACCCCGCTCGCGTGAATAGTCATCGCAAGCGTACGTGAAGTCCATTACGGAGGGTTGTCAGAAAGGAAATGCGGATGGCGCGTCCATTGCTGTGTCGCACCGAGCTGTAGGTGCGTCGTCGCTGCAGCACGCCCGATTCCTACAGCGAACTGCGTTCGTTACCGGTAGAGCACGAGAGGGCCGTTGCTCAAAGTAGGCTGAGACTGCTGTGGATGCGCAATTCAGGGGCACGTCGCCGTCGGCAGCAGCGAAATAAACCCGTAGCGAGGTAAATATGCCGAAGTCAGAGAAGCTTAAGGGGCGGTCGTCCGGACCGACGACCACGTCAGCCGCCCATTCCGAGCCTGGGAACGAATCCAGTTCTTCGCGTGGCGCCGACGCCGGAAGCCGCGAGGCACGAATCTCGGAAGCGGCCTTCTTCAAGGCGGCAGCGAGGGCATTCGCTCCGGGCCATGACTGGGAGGACTGGTTTGCCGCCGAGCAGGAGATCGACGCCCAGTCGCTGGGTATCGTGCGTAACGGCGAGGGCACAGACACCGCCGGTTCCGCGCTTCGGCCGGACCCGAATTCCCGGATCTGGAGTTCCTAAGGGATCGGGCATCCGGCCGCTCGACGCTTCCCTGACCGCAGATCAGATAAGCAGCAGACCTACCGGAATGAGCACACCTGAGAATACCAATGTCCACGCCACGCGTTTCTGCCGCGTTTGAGTAAGGCCAATCCAGAGTCCAAGAGTGGTGGACAGGACGAGACAGAACGCTACTGTTAAGAAAAATATCTTCAGCGCCAGGGTCGATAGTCCCCGTTGATCGCCGTCATGCTCTGCGGCGGCCGGTGGCAGTGTTCCCCCATCGGGCTGGTGTGGGTTGGCTTCCGGTTCCCCTGGCTCAGGGTGATGACCGAGTGCGAAAAGCTGATCCTTGTGAACGGAGCTGAGCTTCTCCAGGACGGCGGGAGGCTGGTAATGACCGTGCGCTTCATGAAGGTTGAAGATCTGCGCCGCACCGGTCAATGCGAAGAAAAGTACGCTGGGACCAATGAAAAGACCGATATATGAGTGCCACCGTCGGATAAACGTCATCGGAAATGAACCTTATGTTGTCGAACGATGCGACGGCGGAGTATTGCGGGTGGCATGGCCGATTCACAGGAACGTTCTCGCCGCGCTAGCCGAGCACAACCGCTTGGACCCTACAATAATGTGGATTGCAGCGACGGGTAGGTGATTTGCAAACCGTTAACTTTCGCAAAAGGCGTGAGCCTGTGCATCTGAAACTTGCTCTCCGATAGTATTTCTACTGCCGCCACGCCATGCACATTGAGGGCGTCGGCCACCAGAGAGCGGTGACATTTCCATGGCAGGGCTTCGGCGCACATTATGGCGACGCGCCTTTCGTTGCGCATACGAATCAGCGCTTCAAGCGCATCCTGAAATGGCGTGGTCTGCATGTAATCCGCGTAGCCCCGAAAGCTTTCATTGCGCCACCCGGTATTGGCGGAGTCGTTATGCGCGTGGCGCAGGCCCCCCAGCGCTCGCATGGGGACGTACTCGAGCTGCTCCGCGGTCAGGCTGTTTGCCAAGGCAGTGTCATTGAATTGAGGATTGTGCCGGGAACGAGGAATCGTTCGGATGTCCACGAGGCGTTCGATGTGATAGGTCTTTAGCAAAGTCATGAATCGCTCGATGGGCAAAGTTGAATGGCCAAGCGTAAACACAGCGCCTTGGGGCCATTGCGCAGCCGATGGGGAAATATGTTCGTTCATTTATATGTACGTGTAGGTGCAGGACTGGTGGCAAGGGAGGGGAACTCACGGCCACAGGTCCATTGCAGGAATCCACTATGACCGGGTTACGCGCTTCCTGGCTTTCATCATTCGAGCCATGCCGGATTCCTGAGCCGCCAGTTCGCGTGTGTAGTAGCGGGGCATCTTAGGGTCATTCCAGCCTCCGGAATGCATGATGCTGGTTAGGTCAATCCCGTTGGCCGCCAGATCGTGCGCGGCGCCGATTCGGGTCGAGTGCGCCGATATGTGCTTGGCAGGCCATGCCACTGCACCGTACACGGCCTTCTCATTGAGTGTTTGTCCTGTGCGCTGAATGATGCGTGCCACCTCTTGGGGAGCAATAGCGTTCTGACCGATTGTGCCGCGTGGAGTGAACCGTCTGAACACCGCGCCTTCTTCTATTTCTGCGTGCCCGAGCCACGCCTTGAGCCACCTGACCGCGTCGGCTGATAGATAGCGGGATTCCTCCCTTCCGGCCTTGGTGTTGCGGATCAGTGCCACACCATCTCTGGCTCCGCCATTGAACGACAAATCCGAGACATTCAATGCGACCAGCTCGGCTCGACGAGCCATCGTGCAATAGGCCGTCGAAAGCAGCGCCTTCGCGCGCAGGTCCCAGGCCGCGTGGCTGGTGCTCAGGTGCTCGAGGGCGTGGGAGATGTGCGAGCCGCGCAATGCCGCTTTGGGCTGCGAAGCGGCTTTGCCGCGGGCCAGGTGGCGGTAAGCACCTTTGACATGAGCGGTCCTGGTTGGGTCAGGCAGATTGCTCAGCGTATGAGCGTGCGCAATGGTCGAGAGATACCGCTCGACGGTCGCTACCGATTTGGCGTCGCTGCCGAAACTGGTTTCAAGAAATTCCTGGACGATGATGGGCGCGGCCGGTAGCGGTGCGTAATGCCGCGCTAAGCAGAAGCGGATGAAAACGCGCCAGTCCGAACGTCTGGCACGCATGGTGTTTTGTGGGGCCGCGAGAGCGTAGGGATTTCCCCGCAACAACGGTGAATCTGTTTCGAAGAGCCGCTCGATTTCTGTCGCCGTATAGGAGGAGAGCGGGGCGAGCAGGTCTGCGCCGGCGATGTGCGCGGGAAGGACGGGCTTTTCGGGGAATTCCACGCGAATCGGGCCCAAAAGAAAGTCATTGGAGGGTCGAAGTGTAGCATCGAAAGAAGCTTTAGAGCAGATACGCGGCCTTATCGGGCTATCTATTTGAGCATATTCTGTATGCTACAATATGAATATGTATCGTCGTAGCAATTGTAATTAAATGCACTCCGAGGACGATAAAGACGGCTCCGGCCGTAAAGAAACCTTCACGGGGAGGAACATTCTTTATAGGGAGGGAGCGGTTGGGCATCTGGATGTACAGAGAGCCGCGGACGCTCTTTTAAAGCAGGGCATAAAGCCGAGCGTGGCCGCGATTCGAGAGCATCTGGGAGGAGGGTCGCCCAATACCATCACGCCGTTGCTGGCGAAATACTGGGAGAAGTTGGGCAGTCGACTCGGCGAGGGGCCGGAGTCATTGGAAAGAGTGCCAGAGGCCTTGGCGCGGGTGACTGAGTTGTTGTGGAGGAGGGCACTCGAGGAGGCGAGAGAACGGCTGAAAATTCTCGATGACCCCAAATCCGGCACAATCGGAATGGAAGAAGTGCAGGAGCAGGTGGGGAAGCTCGCGCTCGCCCTCGCAGAGGCCCGAGCGCGGGAGGGGGAACAGCTCAGCCATCTTGCCCAGCTTTCGAAAGAACGCCAGGGCCTGCGCATCGAGCGCGCCAATCTGCTCGCCCTTCTGAAGAGCTCTCAGGCGTTGCTGGAACAGCAGAGTGCCCGGGCGGCCGTCCTCGAGCAAGCTCGAGCGCGAAAGTCGTCTATGGCCGCGAAGAGTTCAAAACGCCGTAAATCTGCTCGGCCCGCCCGGACCAAGGCGGTCCCACCCAAAGCAAGTCGTGCGCTCCCGAGAGCACCATTCACGCTGCGCGCGAGGAGTAAAGTACGCAAGCCGAAATGACTGGCTGCACCGTGCGCCGATGACACGGTGCGTGAGAACGACCTTGAGGAATCTGCGGCAGGCGAGCGATTGCTTTCCAGCACCTTTGATTCCAACTCGAGGCCATCGCCGCGCTCTGAGAGGTGCCATCGCGATGCGTCGCCCTCAACAGCCCCCAGGTCCACACCGGTACGCTGCGCTATCGCTCGCAGGCGGAGTTACGAGAGGATCAACAAAGCTTTCAGACCTGTCCGGCTTCATTGGGTCCACTGGACCAGAATACTTAATGCGATCCGCGAGAAGGCATATTAGAGCGAGCATCGGAATTGCGACCTGCCCCGATCGGACAGAGCACGCTTGATTGAAAAGCGGTCTATCGAGGATGTGTCTGCTATGAGGCTCGGCGCAGACGGAACAACAACTGTTGCAGCTCTCGTGTCGCATTGGCACGATGCCGTAGTCGAGCCTCTAGCAACAGCTAACGATGAGATCCGCTAAACGTAGCTGACGATCGCCGTATTCGGCTCGTGTCTGATTGCGCGCGGCAGTGAGTCGTTTGCCGACATTCAGGGCTTCCCTATAATTGTTGGCGGCAATCCGTGTACGATCGTACTCGTCGCCGTCGCCATCAATCCATATGGCGACAAATTCGCGTGGGCCGTTGCGCGGTGTCATCGCACTTGCTCAGAGTCGAGGGAGGCTGGGAGGTAAAAGCGCAGCTGTATCATAGTCTGTTAACGCCCCCGTCTGTCTGTGCGCTAGCGTACTTACCAGGTGAATACGGATGGCTGGCCCGAGAACGACGGTTTAAGTTTCGGTGAATTCCACGTATGCGTGCTAAGCCGGCACCGACGGCTAGAAAGCTGCAGCGATAAGCCAATCGGCCGTGTGCTGTTGTGGGAGCTCTCGAGGCTGCATCGAACTGGGGGTTTCGGTAGACTGAAGCGTTGGGTAGCCCCCAGGCGTCGCGTATATCGCGCGGCGCACCTAGTGAAAGGAGCGCCGATGCGTTCCGATATGGCAAAGATCCTGGTGGACTGGCGCCGGCCGCCCAGCCGCATTCCGCGCGGCCGCGATGGTCGTCGGTTTCGAGACTCGAGCGACGCTCCGTTCCTGCCGATGAAGGCGGGTTACCGCAACCTTAAATCCCTCAATGAAAACATGCGGCCCCTGGCACGCTACCTCAAAGCCCAAGTGAACCGTCCATGGAACTCGGTCTATCGAGAGATCTGCGCGGTGATCGATGGCCGCAATGCCGTGCAGCGGCACATCCTCGAGCATCTGCGTCACTATGTGGCCGTGCACGTGCGCCTTGTGGGTGGCGAACTCATTGATCTGAACTCCTATCTTGGCCTGGGGCGCTTGTGGCAGCCGCTGTATGTCCGCCCGCGCACGGGACTGCTGCGTCGAAATCCATCCGATGAATCGTGGTGCCGGCAGTATCGTGAGCGGCAGCGCATGGCGGAGCTCGAGCGCGCTGCAACGCGGCGCGGGGTTTCGCCCACCCGGCAGCTGCATCGACTCGACGGACAGTGGTTTGCGGTGCACATCGCGGAGCTGCCGTCCGCCCCTGCGTTCGCTTGGGACGCCGTGCGGCGCTGCCATGTCGTGCTCAAGCTAGGCACCAAGCCCAGCGCTAACGATGAGCGTGACAGAGAGCAGCTCGACGGCCGCCGCGGCGTCTACGCAGTATGGAAGCGATAGCTGGGAGCACGGGAGCTGCGATCTTATGGGCTTCGGGACTAACGCCGATTAGTTCAGTCAGTATCATCTCGCCGGTCTGCGGATACAATCGTGTCGAATATGAGTAAGGCTCGGCCGGCAAACGCATTGGGACTTCACTGCATCGATGAATAGCTTGCGCCACGTAATTACGATGCGACAGAAATAGTGCGCATGGTAGCTACTGAGGCAAAACGTTCCCGCTGTGCGTCGCATGATAGATGTTGAGTTGTTACGGCCGACGGACATTAAGGCGTCGCAGAATTGCTGGCTTGCTAATGGCGCAGCTGCGCCGCCCAGTAAATGAGGCAGCGTCAGGTCGACTCTATGAGCCGCTCATGGAGACGGAGGCGCCCAGCGATTTGGGGCTGAGAATGAGGACTTGGAAGTCGAAGTGGTCAAGGGCTTTTCTTGCTGCCGGCATGCTCCTGACGCTGGCCCCAGTGTTCCTAAGTGCGATGGAAACACAGCAATCGGCCCCGCCGCCTTCTAGTATCAAAGACAACTACCATCACGCCGCCTGGACCTCCAAGGACGGAGCGCCCGCTGGAATCTGGACGATCACGCAAACCCCTGATGGATGGCTTTGGGTAGGGGGAGCCTCCGGACTGTATCGGTTCGATGGCATTACATTCGAGAATGTTGATTTACGCCAGCCGGGCAGCTTGGAATCCGGTGGCGTCCGATCGTTGATGACCACGCGTCGCGGCGACTTGTGGGTAAGTTTTTATTATGAAGGGGCTGCCGTCCTCGCGGGTGGCGCGTTGGGTAACGCGTGGTTTCCTCCAGGCCTCCCAGACAATGATTACATTACCGAATTCGTCGAGGACGGTGTCGGGGAGGTATGGGCCCTGACAAAGTCAGGGGCTCGCTACGTGCTGCGAGAGGGGAAGTGGGGTATCGCGGGCTCCGAGTGGGGACTCCCCGCAGGCGCGATTCATCAGGCGAAGCTCGATCCGCTGGGCGCGCTGTGGGTTGCCATGAAGGACGGCATCTACGTGCTCAAGAAGGGCGCGCATCGGTTCATTGCCACTCACACAAACGCTCTTGCTGGGGCGAGGATCGGCATTGCGCAATCGGGTCAACTGTGGAAGCTGGACCGCAACGGGTACGCGCTGCTCGAAGGGCCGGAGGTCGCAACGCGCGTCACTCGTGAGGACCCTGAACGATCGGCCACCGCTGCTCCTGTCCTGCTAGCGCGAGATGGAACCTATTGGAGCGTGGATTGCACGTTGGGAATCTGTCGCTCCGGCGAGAGGACTGATTCCGTTACACAAGTTAGCTCGAGTGCAGATATGTTTACACGGGCCGACGGGTTGTCCTCGGACCGGCCGATGACCCTGTTCGAGGACCAAGAAGGAGATATTTGGGTTGGAACCAAACAGGGGCTTGATCGGTTTCGCCGCAACGATCTGGTGAGCGTCCGCTTTCCGACTCCGCTCATCTACTTTTCTATGGTCGCCGACACCCGGGGCGGGATCTTGCTGGGAACCAATGTGTCGTATGCAAGCGCCGAGAACTATCTGTGGCGACTGGATCCCCTCCCCGCAAGGGTTCAAGGCTTTTCGGGTGCCATTACCGCTGTTCTGCCTGAGCAAGATGGCAGCGTTCTTTTTGGAGGACTTGGGACCGCCTGGCGGATGACCGAGGGCCAGTTTCAACCCGTTGACATTCCGGGCGACGCCGCAGTTCGAGCTTTGGCGCGAGATCGCGATGGGCATCTGTGGGCTTCGGTCCGCCCCGAAGGTACTTTTCGACTCGATGGTTCGCAATGGGTGAGAAATGGAAATATCGCTAACCTGCCAGACAAGGCAGCGGACGTCTTGGCGCTCGACGACTCAGGGCAACTTTGGTTGGGCTACCCGGATAATCGTGTGTTTGCTGTACAGGGCGCTTCCGCCAGGAGTTATAGCAGCGCCCAGGGACTGAGCATTGGCGCCGTCACCGCCATTCTCCCGAAACACAATGTCGCCTTCTTCGGTGGTGCGCTCGGCCTCAGCGCCTTTGATGGGAATCGCTTTGTCATGTTGCGTGCCGATCGCCCTGAGGCACTCAAGGGAATTACGGGGATACTTCAGACGCGGGATGGCACGTTGTGGGTAAACGGCAACGCCGGCGCGGTCAGAATCGGTGCGGATGATCTTACGCATGCGTTGTCAGACCTCGCTTTTCGAATGCCGGTCAGAGTGTTTAACGCGGAGGATGGCATGCCCGGAAGCGCACAAACAACCTCCGGAAACCCGACCGTGATCGAGGATTTGCGTGGCAGATTGTGGTTCGCGGCGACCGACGGGCTCGCATGGCTGGATCCAGAGCATCTACGACTAAATCTACAGAATCCGCGCGTGGAAGTCGTGTCAATTGCAATGTCGGCGCAGAATCTTGCGCCAAGCACCAACTTGCGATTGCCGTCGGGAACGCGGAATCTGACCATTCGGTACACCGCCCTAAGCTTGGCCACGCCCGAACGAATTCGATTCCGTGTTCGCTTGAGCGGCGTAGACAAAGAGTGGCGCAACGTAGGGGCGGAACGAAGCGTAACCTACTCAAATCTAGGGCCCGGCGCATTTACCTTTCAGGTCGCCGCGTCAAACGCTGAAGGGCGGTGGAGCGGTAGCGCTGCGTCCTTCCCTTTCCAAATCCAACCCGCCTTTTATCAAACGGAGTGGTTCAAAGTACTATACGGCTGCGGTGTGCTTGCGGCGTTGATCGGAATCGTACGAGCGCAGGGCGCGAGACTTGCCGCACGCACCGCTGCGAGGATGCGCGAGCGTCTGGAGGAGCGCGAGCGCATCGCGAGGGAACTGCACGACACACTTATTCAGGATGTCGAGGCACTCGTACTCAATTTGCGGGCGCTAAGTCGACGATTTGGGGAACTTGATGCCGCTCATCACGAGCTGTCGCGGATTGACCAAGCGGCTCAGCGATCACTTGAACTGGCCCGGGCCCGCGTAGGTGGCTTACGGGCGGTGGCACGCACGAGCACGTACCTAAAGGACGTGCTGCAGGAACTGGCGGAGCAGTTGGCGCTATTGTACCCGAGCGCTTATCGCGTGGAAGTTAAAGGCAATCCGCAAGACTTACAGCCAAGCGCTGCCGAAGAGATCGTCGCAATCGGCCGCGAGGCCATTTTAAATGCCTTCCGCCATGCCAAGGCCACCCTGATCCTGATAAGCATCGCGTACACGGTACGCTCAATCGAATTGACGGTCATTGACGACGGGCGAGGGTTTTCACCTGACACCATGGTGCATGAGAGCAAAGGGCACTGGGGGCTCCGTGGAATGCGGGAGCGCGCGCGGGAACTCGGGGCGCAATTGACCATTACGTCACTCGCCGGTCGTGGGACCCGCGTCCATGCGAGAGTCGCCGCGAGCATCGCGTACTCGGGATTACAATCAATAGCAATCCGCCGGCGGATGATATTGAGGTGGCAGCAGTGGTTAAGGGTGGCTGATCGGTCATAGGTTTCTCGATCCGCAGTCAGGGCCTTGCGGCAAATTGCGGCGGAAATCCCCCTAAGGAATGATTCCCTGCTCACCAATAGACGTGATACTGCGACCTCCAGTACCACCATGCTAGCAAAGCATTGTCAGCATACTGTGGGCCGGAAAGGCGAGCGGATGTCCTAAATGCCAGACCAGCCACGGAAAATCAGAATCCTGACGGTCGACGATCATCCCCTGTTCCGTCAGGGCGTAGCCGCCGTAATACATGGCTGGAATGACATGGAGGTAATTGCCGAGGGGGGCAATGGCTTCGAGGCGGTTGAGCTATACCGTCGACACCTCCCAGATGTCGTCATCATGGACCTGAGAATGCCAGCCTTGGGTGGGGTGGAAGCAATTTCTATCATCCGAAGCGAGTTCCCCGACGCGCGGATCCTGGTCATGACGACATACCAGGGTGACGTCGAGGCACTCAGGGCACTCAGGGCAGGAGCGGTCGGGTATCTTCTCAAGAGTGCGATCGATGAGGATGTTGGGCGGGCTATCCAGCAGGTATTTGCGGGCCAGAAATTCGTACCCTCCGAAGTATCAACCGCGCTTGCCGCGCATGCTGTCGAGGGCGAGCTGTCGACTCGCGAGATCCAGGTGCTGAGGCTGGTTGCATCAGGCCATTCGAATCCACTAGTCGCGCAAACGCTCTCGATATCCGAGGCAACCGTCAAGAGTCACATGAAGAGCATCATGGCGAAACTCATTGCACGAGACCGAACGCACGCGGTAATGATCGCCGTTCGGCGCGGCATATTGATCGATTAGCGCGGCTGGAACTCCGCCACCAACCATCGGCGTGCAAGCGCGCTTGAGTCGCAATCCGGACCGTTCGAGCGTCGGTTGTTGCGAGCCTATTGGGCGTCGTGGTCCGTGTGCCTTGTGCGGGCCTCAAGCGGCCCGCACAAGGGACACCGATTATTATCTGACGGATGCAGTCGTCCCGCCGGCGGCTGCTGCCTCGGCAATGAATGCTGCCACCTCCTTCGGCTTTGAAAGCATAGGGACGTGGCTTGAGGGGAGAGAAAGAGTCTTCGCTCCCATGCGTTTTGCTGCGAATCGCTCGTAGTCGGGATTGATCATACGGTCGCGCTCCGCCACCACGTACCAGGATGGCTTGTTGCGCCAGGCCGCCTCACTAATAGGTGCAGCGAATGCCGGCCCGGCGGTTGGTGCCTGCGTGGCGGCTAACACCCGCTTTTCCGCAGACGAGAGATCCTGAGCGAAGTCTTCAGCAACCCCTTTCCCTGTGAGAATCAAGTAGTTGTCCTCTATTGGTCTTACTTCAGGGCCGACGGGCGCCGGTGCGAAATTATTCGCAGTAGTCGCCACCGATTCGCCAGTGTCCGGACCGAACGCCGCGACGTACATCAGGCGGACAACTTTGGGATTATTGCCCGCTTCAGTAATTACGGCACCGCCGTACGAGTGACCGACGAGAAGCACGGGCCCATCCTGAGCGTCTATGGCCCGCTTGGTGGCGGCGACATCGTCGGCGAGGCCGGTGAGGGGATTTTGCACCGCCACGACGTGTAGTCCCCGTTCCTCGAGCAAAGGAATAACCTTCGCCCAACTGCTTCCATCGGCCCAGGCGCCGTGAACCAGCACGACGTTCTTGACGGGTTGCCGGTCCGAGGCCAAGGTAGGATTTTGAGTCACAATGTAACCTCCGCATAGTATCGCAGCTGCTTTTACCCATTTGTTTCGTGAATGCATAGAGTTTCCAGCTCCTGTATGGCTAACTAGCACGCAGGCCGACATGGAATCGCTGAAGTCATCCTGCAGGGAAATGCTAGTTGCACCGTCGGGGGACACGCACCATCCGAAAGAGTGATTTTTGGCGGTTCTGCCATCCGTGCCGCAGTTGGTTATCTGCCCGCGATCTCGGCGCTCGGTCCTTCACTTACAGAGAATCAGGCGTCTTCGGGTCCATTGCTCCTATCTCACGTAGGCTGCGACTGGCCGCCCAGCTAATTGGTCGGTGGCCCAACATATGCGAGTGCGCTCGATAGCCATCGGGTAAACCCGAAGGTCAATTTCTTCCTACGGATTCTTTAAGTGCAAGGAAATCAAGCGCTATATGGGCGATGGCGGCGGCACCGACGCCGATGCAACGCTCGTCGGGATCATAAAATACACTGTGAAGCTGATCGCGGCGACCGGGCCTACATGAGCCAATTAGCAGCTGGCAGCCTGGCACCCGTTCAGATATGAATGAGAAGTCTTCAGACTGAAATTTCCCCGGAACCGGCACAAGTGATCGCTCGCCGTACTGGCGCGCGATAGTCGAGAGCACAGCATCCAGAATTACGTTGTCGTTTACTAGGGCTGGCGTTCCACCCCAGAGTTTAATGTCACAACGCGCTCCCATTGCGGCGCTCACGCCCTCGCAGATACGGCGCAGGGCAGCCTCAGTGGCCTGCCGGGATGCGGCGGAGCGGCAGCGAAAGGTGCCCCGCAAGAGACAATCTTCCGCTATTACGTTGGAGGCGGATCCACCGTGGATATGACCAATGGAGAGTACTGCGGTGTCAGCCGGGTCGGTGATTCTTGAAACAATGGTTTGAAGCTGCATTACGATGGCGGCTGCGATCACAACCGGGTCTACGCCAGCGTGGGGTCGAGACGCGTGCACCGAGCGCCCTCGAATGGTGATTTCGAAATCATCACATGAGGCGTTGGGGGATCCTCGCGTATAGCCAAATTGACCGACTGGCAACTCCGGTTCATTGTGGAATGAGAGACACATCTGTGCACCGTCTGTGACGCCATCAGCGACCATCGCCGCCGCGCCACTCACCGATGTCTCCTCGGCCGGTTGAAACACAAAGCGGACGGTGCCAGTCATGCGACCGGTCTGGGCAACCAGAATCTTGGCGACGCCTAGAAGCGTTGCCGTGTGGATATCATGGCCGCAAGCATGCATCGCGCCGATCGTCTTGCTGGCGTACGGCAAACCTGTTTGTTCCACCATGGGAAGCGCATCCATGTCGGCGCGAATGAGCAGACATGGCCCCGGCAATGCTCCAGGTAATTCCGCAACCACGCCCGTCCGCCCGACACCTTCCTTTGGACTCAATTCCAGCTCGCGCAGCTCTCGGGCGACCAGCGCGGCGGTCCTCGTGGTGTCGAAGCCGAGTTCAGGATGCGCATGGATGTCGCGTCGGATGTCGATCATCCACGGCTCCGCGCTTTTCATGCTTCGCTCGAGAATATCGCCGACGGAATCATCCGGGCAGTGCTGCGGCCTTGTCATGGAGTTTGCTCGCGCGCACACTCAGTAATTGGTGCACCATCCGGCATACCATCTAGCAGTATGGTCTTGCTCTCTGTATACGCGAGCAACCCATCAGTCCCGCCCTCCCGGCCAAAGCCAGATTGCTTTTTGCCTCCATACGGGAGAGTGAAATCGCCTCTCAAGCCGTTCTGCGAGAAAGTGCCTACTCGCACCTCTCGACTGATTTTGAAGGCAGCCTCGACGTCGTTGGTCAAGACAGAGCCGAACAAACCGTAGCGGCTGGCATTGGCGATACGAATGGCGTCATTGTCATCCTTACACGGGATCAGACTAAGAACCGGCCCGAAGATTTCCTCCTGAGATATGTCTGCCTTGCTGTCGACGTTTGCGAAAAGGGTAGGCTCGATGAAATATCCTTCACGCAGATGGGCGGGACGGTGTCCCCCCGTTACGAGGTCCGCCCCTTGTTTGAGGCCGCGCGCGATGTACTCCTCCACACGTGTTAGTTGACGCTGCATCGCAATAGGCCCCATTTGTGTGGATGGGTCAGTGGAAGGACCAACACGAACATCCCGCAAATACTGACCGATTGCAGATGCCAGGGCGTCGTGCCGATGACTGGACACAATGACTCGGCTGAGCATTGCGCAGATCTGCCCACTCATCATGATGATCGTTGAGGCTAGAAGCTTTGCCGCGGCATCAAGGTCATAGTCCTCACGAACGATTGCCGCGGATTTACCTCCCAGCTCTAATATGCATCGTGCAATTCGGCCGCCGCAAGAACGTGCGATGCTCTGACCGGCGACGGTGGAGCCTGTAAAACTCACCAAGTCAACGCCGGGATGCCGAACTAGATGATCAGAGACTTCCCGGTGCGCAGGAACCAGATTTAGAACGCCGTCGGGAACGCCGGCGGCCTCGGCAGCCTCGGCAATAATGTACGCTTCCAGCGGTGTTTCCGGTGCGGGCTTCATGATAACTGTGCAGCCCATGACGAGAGCCGGCGCCACCTTCTTGATCATGATGTCGTAGGGGAAGTTCCAAGGGGCGATCGCAGCAACAACACCGGCGGGTTCTCGCGCGATCAAGGCAGTATGAGCTTCGGTGGTAGGCGCACGCGATAGGGTGGGGAATGTCCTCGCTTGCTCGATAACCCTGCGTGCTATGGTATTAGCCTCCGAGATAAGTGAGGGAGCCAAGGACATCAGGGCGCCAACCTGAGCGGTCCAGGCGCTCGCTAGCTCGGTGGCTCGCGCTTCCAGTCGATCTACCAGACTATGCAGTACAGCGGCGCGTTCGCGCACTGCCATGCGCCCCCAAGGGCCTTCGTCGAATGCCAGTCGTGCCGCTGCTACGGCGGCGTCCACGTCGTCAATCCCAGCTTGCGCGGTTGAGGCAAAAGCCTTCCCAGAGTCAGGTGATAGGAGAACTAGTGGTTCGTTACTGGTGGATTCGATCCAACGGCCGCCAATGAATAAACGATCGTTCGTTTTCAATGTGAAGGTAGTGCTCGACGGTGCCGGTTTCATGTCGGTCCTTGGATGGAAGAGGCGCCGTTAGGGCAGGCGGCGCAGTGGCAAGCGCCTTTGAAATGCGAGGGATGTGAACATACAGTCAGATGAGGTGATTATCCGGATGCGATCCAGACTGCCTATCCGGGGCATCAATCGGTCACGCGACCGAATACTGCACAAATGCGCATCCAAAGGCAACCCCGGGGCCGGGCTCTCCACGAGCGCGTTGAGATTGTGTTGCTCTTCGACACTCAACCGGAAGGGTTGCAGCATAAATGAGCTCAAGAAAAGCGCACCGTAATGACAACAAGGCGTAATAGCGATCCTGGCCGACTCGCACCTTCCGGCGTTCGTACCTTTCACGCAATCTGCTCCGCCTCGAAGCGATCTGGGCGATACGCATGGATAGAGTCGACTATGTAGTCATTGGGGCAGGAAGTGCAGGCTGCGTCGTTGCGGCACGAATGTCAGAGGACGCCCAAAGTAGGGTCTTATTGCTCGAGGCGGGTACCTCCGATGTGTCGCCCGTGATTCTCGCTCCGGCCGCCACCGACCTCTATGGGATTGGCAATCCGCGCTGGGATTGGCGCTATTTGGCGGAGCCGGATCCGAGCCGAAACAGTCGTGCCGAACTGTGGCCACGCGGAAAGGTTATGGGCGGGTCCGGTTCCATTAATGGAACCGTGTACCTACGTGGAATACCACACGATTTTGATCACTGGTCTGAGCTGGGCAATAGCGGATGGTCGTATCGTGAGCTACTGCCTTTCTTCAAGAAAGGTGAGACCAATGAGAACGGCGAGAACGAGTACCACGGCGGCAGTGGGCCGGTGAGCGTGAGTAACCTTCGTTCGCCCCACAACCTCACGCAAAAATTCATCGACGCCGCTATCGAAATGGGAATCCAGCCCAGTGAAGATCTCAATGGAAAGCAGTTCGAAGGGGTTGGCTTCAATCAGGTAACCCAAAAACGGGGCTGGCGGCACAGTTCGAGCCGAGCCTATCTGGGAGTCGCGAAACGGCGCGCGAATCTCAAGGTCATCACGGGCGCGCGAGTCGAACGGATCCTGTTCGAAGGTCGCCGCGCGATTGGTGTCCGCTATCAGCACAAGGGGAGGGCGATCGATGTGCGTGTAAGTTCTGAGATCGTCCTTTGCGCCGGAACTGTGGCTTCGCCACAGCTGTTGATGTTGTCCGGGGTGGGTGCCGCCGACCATCTCAAGGACTTCGGAGTTCCAGTCATCAACGACCTTCCGGGTGTGGGTGAGAATCTTCACGACCACTGCGGCCCCTGGCTACCGTTTGAGGTCAATGTGCCGACATACAATGCGGAAAAAGGGCTCCTCAAGCAGGGCATGCATGGCCTGAATTGGCTTTTATTTGGGCGCGGTCCCGCGACTTCTCCTGGTTGTCAGGCCACAGCGCGCATAAGGACTCGACCGGGAGAAGTCCTTCCGGACGCGCAGCTGTATTTCACGCCGGTCGGATTTGAGTTCACGCCCACAACGGTCCGACTGTATGACGAGTGGGCGTGCGGCGTGATCGCACACGTTTCTCGGCCGCGAAGTCGAGGCAGAATTCGACTCAAAGCTTTGGATCCTCTCGAACAACCGCGCATTATGCCCATGTTGCTATCGGATGCAGACGACGTACAGCGGCTGGTTGATGCATGCGCTGTCGCTAGACGCATCGTGCTCAAGTCAAAGAGCTTCGGCCCCTTGGTTGTGCGTGAGCTCTCATCGTTGACGGAAGCGACCACCGATGCAGACTTGCGCGAGTTTCTCAAAGATCAGGCCGTGGCGATCTACCATTGCGTGGGTACATGCAAAATGGGCAACGATAAGCAGGCAGTGGTTGATGAGCGCCTACGGGTGAGGGGCCTTGATGGACTTCGCGTCGTGGACGCCTCCATCATTCCGGCGCAAGTAACCGGTTGTACCTTCGCCGCGTCGATGATGATCGGCGAGAAGGGCGCGGCAATGATAAGAGAGGATCGAGCGCGCGCATAGTAAGGGCGGCGCTGTCTTCGTCACACCGCAGCGCGCCAGATTGAGCCCATCCCTTCCCACGAGCTCCTCCCGGTCGATGTTGGCTGGCTAGCCCGAAAATAGTGGCCGGATCCCACCTCGTATGCCGATTACGACCTCGCAATCATAACGGACTCTCGACGGTCGCGATGGCGTGTTAAAAAATGCGAGAGATTCTGGCCTCAGAGGGAGTCATCTATGTCGGTGCAGGCAGCGAATTTCACAAGCGATAATACTGCGCCGGTCGCCGCGCCTATCCTGAAAGAGATTCAGGCGGCGAACTCCGGCACCGCTCCTTCCTATGGCGCGGACTCTTACACCGAACAATTGAACCGCACCGCCCGGGAGCTCTTCGAGTGTGATGTGTGGTTCTATGCGGTCGCGACCGGGACGGCCGCCAATGCATTGGCACTCGCGCAAGTGTCGCCGCCCTACGGGGCCGTGTATTGTCACGAATTTGCCCACATCGCGAAAGATGAATGCGGCGCCCCTGAGTTCTATACAGGCGGCGCACAGCTCATTCACCTACCCTCGACGGATGGCAAGATATACCCGGAGGCAGTCACGGATGCGGTGGCGTATGCTCAAGAGATGGGGGTGCATCATGTGCTGCCCGCGTGTGTGAGTCTTTCACAGGCGACGGAGTGGGGCACGGTCTATGCCCCTTCGGAAGTAGCCGCACTGAGCGAGGCAGCCAGATCCGCAGGCCTCGCGATGCATATGGACGGGGCGCGGTTCGCCAATGCCATCGCGCACCTCGGGTGTACCCCCGCAGAGGTTACTTCGAAGGTGGGAATCGACGTTTTATCGTTCGGTGCCAGCAAGAATGGTGCGCTCTGCGCCGAGGCGGTGGTGATATTCAATCCGGTGCATGCTCAACGATTCGAGCGGCGCCGCAAACAGGGGGGTCACTTGTGGTCGAAGCACCGATTTCTCAGTGCGCAGTG
>Ga0181531_10000548_pt1 | contig 24954 bp, 17 predicted proteins | sample PEATcosm2014_Bin_38_FD_119743 | JGI IMG/M metagenome (GOLD analysis project Ga0181531, IMG submission 119743) | Peatland microbial communities from MTU Mesocosm Facility, Houghton, MI, USA - PEATcosm2014_Bin11_10_metaG | ecosystem: Environmental > Terrestrial > Soil > Wetlands > Peat | place...
GTAGGTCTCGCGCCGGTAGATGGCGTTGGCCGGCGGGAACACCATCATGCCGGCTTTCGAATAGACCTGACCGCCCGGCAGTTTGAACCCGTCACTGTCCCAAGGCGCCTTCGCCGTCGGGCTGGTTTTGATCCACTCCTTGGCCGCCTTGACGAGCTCACCGGGTGCCACCACGGCATCGACGAGCTTCATCGCCTTGGCGCGATTAAGCCGCAACTGCTCGCCCTTGAGCAGGAATTGCAGCGCATCGGCCGGCGCCAGCATTCGCGCGATACGTTGGGTGCCGCCGGCGCCCGGAAACAGACCGATCTTGATCTCCGGCAGGCCAAGCCGCGTCTTGTCATTGTCGGCCGCGATCCGGCGATGGCACGCCAGCGTCAGCTCGAAGCCGCCGCCGAGCGCGGTGCCGTTGATCGCCGCCGCCCACGGCTTGCCGCAGGTTTCGATGCGGCGGAACAGCAGCGAAAGTTTGCGGCTGTCCTCAAAAAAGCGCGCATTGGCCGCCTCTTCACCCTGCGATGCCACTCGCTCCGCGAAGCCGCGGCCTAGCGTTTCCAGCATTGCTAGATCGGCGCCGGCGCAAAACGTATCCTTACCCGACGTGATGATAACGCCTTTGATGGCGCCGTCAGTCGCAAGCTCTTCGACGATCGCCGAGAGTTCCTCGATCGCCGTCACGTCGAATACGTTCATCGAGCGCCCTGGCGCATTCCAGGTCACGAGCGCAATGCCGTCGGCAACATCGATGTCGAGCTTGAAGTTGGTAAAGGTCTTCTCTTTGCTCTCACTCATACTGCTTGCCGTCCTTGTGGGTGTAGCGTGCGCCCCTGTCGTCGCGCACGACCATAAGATCGACGTCGGGATAATCGACAAGTTCGTGTTTCGAGCGCGTGCCGATTTCGAGATAGACGGCGTCGCGTTGCGTCCTGTTGACGAGGTGATGGCCGTTGCGGCTGTTGGCCTTAAAGCCGACGGCATCGCCCGGCTTGAGCACGCTCTCGCCTTCGTCCTCGATCAGCACGACTTCACCTTCGAGGATGTAAACGAACTCGTCCTCTTTCTCATGCCAGTGGCGCAGCGCGGAAGCCGCGCCGGGCTTTAACGTCGTCAGGTTGACGCCGAACTGGTCGAGACCCGCCGCATTGCCCAGGCGCTTGCGTTCGCGTCCGCGCACCACGCGATCGAACGGCGCCGGATAATTGGTGCGGGTATCGACCGGAAGTTTGGCAATGTCGATCTTGGTCACTGGCCTACACCCGCTCGATGATCGTGGCGGTCCCCATGCCGGCGCCGATACACAGCGTGATCAGCGCGATTGACAGGTCGCGCCGCTCCAGTTCGTCAATCGCCGTGCCGAGAATCATCGCGCCGGTGGCGCCGAGCGGATGACCTAATGCGATGGCGCCGCCGTTGACATTGACCTTGGCGGTATCGAGATCGAAGGCCTGGAGAAAGCGCAACACCACCGCGGCGAAGGCCTCGTTGACCTCGATGAGATCGATGTCGGCGAGCGTCATGCCGGCGGTCTTCAGCACTTTCTTGGTGACGTCGATCGGTCCGGTCAGCATCAGCGCCGGATCGGAGCCGATATTGGCAAATGCCCGGATGCGCGCCCGCGGCTTGAGGCCGGCCTTGGCGCCGGCCGCTTTACTGCCCAGGAGAACCGCGGCCGCGCCATCGACGATGCCCGAGGAATTGCCGGCGTGATGGACGTGGTTGACGTATTCGACTTCGGGATGCGCCTGAATAGCGACCGCGTCGAAGCCGCCCAACTCTCCCATCTGCACGAATGACGGTTGCAAAGCGGCGAGCGACTGCATCGTGGTGCTCGGGCGCATATGCTCGTCCTTGGCCAAGATCGTCAGTCCATTGGGGTCTTTGACGGTCAGCACCGAACGGTCGAAGCGGCCTTCCTGCCACGCCGTGGCCGCACGCTTTTGGCTTTCGACCGCATAGGCATCGACGTCATCGCGCGAAAATCCATATTTGGTCGCAATGAGGTCGGCGGAAATGCCTTGCGGCAAGAAATAATGCGCCACCGCGATCGAGGGATCGACCGGCCACGCGCCGCCGGACGCACCGATGCCGACCCGGCTCATCGATTCGACACCGCCGCCGACGGCCATTTGCTGTTGTCCGGCCATGATCTGCGCCGCGGCGAAATTGACGGCGTCGAGGCCCGAGGCGCAAAAACGATTGATTTGCACGCCCGGCACGCTGTCGCCATAGCCAGCAACCAGCGCCGCGGTGCGCGCGATATCGGCGCCGGCCTCGCCGACCGGATCGACCACGCCCATGACCACGTCGTCGACCGATGCAGTATCGAGATTGTTGCGGCTTTTGATGGCGCCAAGCGTTTGGCTGGCCAGATTAAGCGCCGTGACCTCGTGCAGCGCACCGTCGACCTTGCCGCGGCCGCGCGGCGTGCGCACGTGGTCGTAAATGAAGGCGTCGGGCATGGATTGCTCTCCCTCGCTTCGCCGTAATCGCGAAAGCCACATCGATATAAGGATTCATTTCGGCAGTTAAAACGCCTCTGCCGGCAGCGCCATCGTGCTTGCCGCGCCGGCCTTTATCCGCGCCAGATGCGTCGTTGCCGCCGGCAGCATCCGTTCCATGAAGAACCGGCCGGTCGCAAGCTTGGTCGTCATCCGCTCAGTCGAACCGTTGCCTCCCGCCGCCGCTTTGGTCTTGGCTGCGTCGGCGATCAAGCACCACATATAGCCGAGCGCGACCAAGCCGAAGAGATGCATATAATCGGTCGCGCCGGCGCCGGCATTCTCCGGATTGCCGAGTGCGTTTTGCAAAAACCACATGGTCGCCTGCTGGAGTTCGCCAAGCGCTTGGCCGAGCGGGGTGACATAGGGCGCCATGCCGGAGTCAGCGCCGCGATCTTTGATGTAGGCCGAGACCTCGCCGAAGAAGGCTTGCAAGGCGCGACCGCCGTCCTTCGGCAGCTTACGGCCGACCAGGTCGAGCGCCTGAATGCCGTTGGCGCCCTCGTAAATCATGGCGATGCGGGCGTCGCGCACGAACTGCTCCATGCCGTGTTCGGCGATATAGCCATGGCCGCCGAATATCTGCTGCGCCATCACCGTATTGGCGAAGCCCTGATCGGTGAGCACGCCCTTAATCACCGGCGTCATCAGGCTCATATGGTCGTCGGCGGCCTGCCGCTGTTTGATGTCCTCGGACCGGTGCACGACATCGCTTTTCAGCGCGGTCCACAATACCAGCGCGCGCGCCGCCTCGTTGAACGCCCGGATCGACATCAACATGCGGCGCACGTCGGGATGCACGACGATCGGGTCGGCGGGCTGCTGCGGAAATTTCGCGCCGGTCATGGCCCGGCCGGCGAGCCGCTCTTTAGCGTAAGCGGCGGCGTTCTGATAGGCGACTTCGGAGAGCGCCAGCCCTTGGACACCGACGCCGAGCCGTGCCTCGTTCATCATCGTGAACATCGCCGCCAGGCCGCGGTTCTTTTCGCCCATCAGCCAGCCGGTCGCTCCGTCATAGTTCATCACGCAAGTGGCATTGCCGTGGATGCCCATTTTCTCTTCGATCGAGCCGCAGGACACCGCGTTGCGGGCGCCGAGCGCGGCGTCGGCGCCCGGCAGGAATTTCGGGCAGATGAAGAGCGAAATCCCCTTGGTGCCTTCAGGTGCGCCCTCGATGCGGGCCAGCACGAGATGAACGATGTTCTCCGTCAAATCGTGCTCGCCGGCGGAAATGAAAATTTTGGTGCCGGTGATTTTGTAACTGCCATCGGGTTGCGGCACCGCGCGCGTCCGCACCAGACCGAGATCGGTGCCGCATTGCGGCTCGGTCAAATTCATTGTGCTGGCCCATTGGCCGGAGACGAGCTTGGGGATGTAGAACGCTTTTTGCTCCGGTGAAGCATGCAGCGACAGCGCGGCAATCGCGCCCTGGGTCAGGCCAGGATACATCGCAAAGGCCATATTGGCCGAACAGAGAAACTCGTTGAAGGCCTGAGCCAGCACCATCGGCAGGCCCTGACCGCCGAATTCGACGGGTGCCGCGGCCCCGATCCAGCCGCCTTCGATCAGCCGCCGATAGGCGGCCTTGAACCCCGCCGGCGTGGTCACGCTGCCGTCGTCGTGGTGGTGGCAGCCTTCCTTGTCGCCGATGCGATTGAGCGGCGTGAGCACGTCCTCGCAGAACTTCCCGGCTTCGGCGAGCACCGCCTCGACCAGATCGGGGGTGGCTTCGGCGAAACCCGGCAGGTTGTTGTAGCGATCGATGTGGAAGACGTCGCTCAACAGAAACATCACGTCGTCGACGGGAGCCTTGTAGGTCGCCATGATGTCACTCTCCCCAGCGCGGCCGCCTCTAGCGGGCGGAACCGGCGCCTGTAAGGTAGTCGATTCAAGATGGGCTTACGACGAGGATTTGGCGAGGTCCCGGGCGGTCGCCCGATGAGGCTTTTCCGCGCCGATTGCGATCACTTGGTAGTTTGACACCTCACGGTTGCTGGACCTGCGTTTTATCGTGATTTGTCGCCGCCAATGGCGCCGACGCCGCCCCCTAGGCGCGGGCTGTTAACGGCTTGTTTACCCTTATCCGGAAAGGTCGGCACTTAAGACCGAGGAGTGCGCCCTCCGCTTCGTCTGTTAACGAGCCGCAGCTCGAAACCGGGCCATCCTGCTCCTTCCGAAGTGGTTTTGAGCGCAATGAAATCTGGCGGTCCGTGGAATCTCAGAGGCCTCCGCCCAGAAACGCGCGACGCCGCGCGCAATGCCGCGCGCCAGTCGGGCATGTCGGTCGGGGAATGGCTCAACAATGTCATCCAGCCGAGCGACGAAGACGACGACCCGCTGGAATATGCCGATTACAATGACGACAGAAACGATGGCTGGCGACGCGAGCCCCGCCAAGACTCGCGTACAGAATATCGTCGCGGCTCACGCCAGGAATATCGCGTGCCGCGCGGCGCTGGCGGCTCCCGCCACGATTATTATGAGCCGCCTGGCGGTGGCGGCTCCGCCAGCGCCGGGCGCCGTCGTTCGGAACGCGACCGCGAGCATGAGCGCGAGGTCGCGCGCGAAGAGTTCGGCGAAGTCCATGCGCGACTCGACAGACTCTCGCATCAACTCGAACACTTGGCACGGACTGACCGATCGCGGCTGACCGGTGCTCCGGCCCGACCCGGCCAGGGGCGATCGCCGCCGATCGGGCGCCCGAGCGTCGGGCATCGGACTCCGGCGCCAAGCGGCAAGCTATCGGTCGACGCCGCTGTCGCCGAGATCGCTGAACGGCAGCGCGCCCTTTACGGCGGAGCAGCCGCCGCGGCCGCGGCTCCGGATGTGGCAATGGCACCGCTTCCATCGCCCCGGATTCCCGACCCGGCTATCCCGGTTATCCCGCCGGTGCCGGCTGTCCCAGCCGTGGATATCAGCGGCTTGGAGCAGCAACTGCGCCAGATTACGGCGCGGATCGAAGCCTTGCGGCCGACCAACGAGCTTGAAAAGGTGATTACCAACCTTCGCGGCGACCTCACGGAAATAGCCCGCCAGCTCACCGAAGCTCTGCCGCGCCGCGCTTTGGAGTCGCTCGAAATCGAAGTTCACGCGCTCGCCCAGCGCATCGATCACTCGCGGGAGTCCGGCGTCGATTCGACCGTGCTCGCCGGTCTCGAGCGCGGACTTGCGGAAGTTCACGACGCCTTGCGGAATTTGACGCCCGCCGAAAACCTGGTCGGGTTCGACGATGCAGTCAAAACCCTCGCGCAAAAGGTCGATCTGATCATCGCCAAGGAGGATCCGGACACCCTGCACCAACTCGAGACGGCGATCGGCGCTTTGCGCGGCATCGTCTCTCATGTCGCTTCCAACGACACGCTGACTAAGGTGGCGGAAGATGTCCGCGCGCTGGCCGCGAAAGTCGACGGTCTCGCCAACAGCACCGCGAGCGGCCATGCCGTCGAGATGCTGGAAGGCCGTCTCGACACGCTCACCACCGCACTGAACGCCTCGACCGAAGCCGGTCAAGCGGTTCCCCGCGAACTGGAAAAGATGCTTTCCGGGCTGATTGAAAAACTCGAATGGGTTCAGCTCACACACACCGATCATGCTGCGGTCGCGCACCTCGAAGACCGCATTGCTCTTTTAATCAAGCGGCTCGATGCCTCGGACGCGAAGCTCGGCAATCTCGAATCCGTTGAACGCGGGCTGACCGATTTGCTGGTGCATATCGACCAGATACGGGGCGGCGATGGCACTCCCGCCGCGGCGGCTGTGCCCAAGCCGGTGGTGGTCGATACGATCGAGCGCGAGGTCGCCGAAATCAAGCGCAGCGAGCGGCGTACCGCGGATTCGCTCGAAGCCGTTCATGGCACCGTGGAGCACGTGGTCGATCGTCTCGCCATGATCGAAAGCGGCCTTAACAGCGACGACTCGCTGCGTTCGATAGCGATTGCGGCGCCGGCGCCGGACCCGGCGGTCGCGCCGGCATCGCCAGCCGCCGCGCCGTTGCCGCCTCGCTCCGCCGTCGCCCGACCGCCACTAGACCCCAACTTACCTCCCGATCACCCGCTGGAGCCCGGCTCCGCTCCGGGCACGCGTGGCGTTCCATCGGCGGCGGAACGAATCGCCGAATCCGAAGCTGCCCTTGGTTCCGCGAAACCTGCCGCAATCGCGCCATCGGGCGGCCAGCCAAATTTTATCGCCGCGGCGCGGCGTGCCGCCCAGGCAGCGGCGGCGGCGCCGCCGGAGCGGTCATCGCGATTCGCCGGCGCGGCAAGCGGCGCAGCGCAACCCGGACGTTTGCGCAAGCTTGTCGTGGCCGGAGGAGCCGTCCTCATCGCGGTCGGTTGCCTGCACATCGCACTGCGCATGTTCCAGGACAACGGCACGGCGGTCGAAACGTCATCTCAGCCGGCACACGTCGCGCCTCCCAGCGTGCTGCCTGAAACGGATTCCATGAAGCCACCGCCGCTTGCGGTTGCCCCGCTCCCCCTGCCGCTTCCCGATGCCGATCCCGGGCCACCGCCCGCCACAATACAAATCGCACCGCCGAATGCGGCTCCCGACGTACCGCCCAGCGCCAAGCCCGCTGTGGCACCGCCGGCAATTCCGGGACGCCAGTCCACTCTGCGCGATCATACCGCGCCGTCCTTCGCGCCAGCCAATCCGCCTCCTGGCGGCGCAAGGCCCGTGGCCAGCGCCATCCCGCCGGGACTATCGACGGATATCACCGGATCGATCCCGCGACCCGCGGCGCCGCAAAATCCCGCACCGGGTCCGGCGGGCAGTTTGACCGCCGAAACGCTACCGGCCACGATCGGCGGCCCGGTATTGCGTGCCGCCGCCATGGCCGGCGACGCCGCGGCCGCGTTCGAAGTCGCCACGCGCTACGCCGATGGCCGCGGTGTTCCGCCGAGCAACGAACAGGCAGCACGTTGGCTCGAACGCGCCGCCAAACAAGGACTGGCGCCGGCCCAGTTCCGTCTCGGCGGGCTCTACGAAAAAGGTGTCGGCGTGAAGAAAGACCTGGCCACGGCGCGCGACTTCTACATTGCCGCCGCCGAGAAGGGCAACGGCAAGGCCATGCATAATTTAGCCGTGCTGTACGCCGAAGGTATCAACGGCCCGGCCGATTACCGCGATGCCGCCCATTGGTTCCGCGAGGCGGCGGATCGCGGCATTACCGATAGCCAATACAATCTCGCCATCCTGTACGCGCGCGGCGTCGGCGTGGAGCAGAATTACGCCGAGTCCTACAAGTGGTTTTTGCTGGCGGCCAATGCAGGCGACGGCGAAGCGGCCAAGAAGCGCGACGAAGTGGCTTCGCACCTCGACTCGCAATCGCTCGCGGCAGCTCAACTTGCGGTGCAGAAGTGGTCCGCCGAGCCACAGCCGGATAACGCCGTTACCGTAAAAGCGCCGCCAGGCGGTTGGGATCCGATCGCGCAACCGGCCAAGCCAAAGCCGCGGTCGGTCGGCGCCAAAACTGCTGCACCAGAGACCAAGGTCAACTAACTCCAGGCTCAAAGGCCCGCTTCAATCCGCCAAGCAGCGCGCCGCTGGAAAGGCGTAAAGTCGCCGCTCGCTCAGCATATGGGCGGTGAAGGCTAGCGCCCCGAACAGTGACGCGATAGCACGGTCGCGCACGTTGAGCCCGCCGGCATAGGCGCCAAATGCCGGCATGACGAGACGCCTGCCGTCGCTGGCGAAGCAGCGCCTGCTGACCGCGCGTCCGCGTTGCGCCACGCGGGCCAGCGGATGCAGATGGCCCGCGATTTCGCCGTCGCTCGGACGCGGTGAGGGTTTTTGGCGAGAAGGCTTCTGGTGTGCAGGCTCATGGCGAAATGTCAGCGGCCCGAGCACCACAACATCGGCAAACTGGCCGCCGATATTCTCGGCCGGATCGGGATCGTGATTGCCGGCAATCCAGATCCAATCGCGGCCGTGTTGCAGCGCCTTGAGCGCGTCGCGATCGGTCTCCGCCATGCGTGCCGGACCGCCACCATCATGGAAATTGTCGCCCAGCGCGATCACGCGCCGTGGCGCATAGCGTGCGACGATGCCGGCCAGCCGCGCCACCGTCGCCGCCGTGTCGTAAGGCGGCAACAGCACGCCGCGCGCGGCGTAAGCCGAACCTTTTTCGAGATGCAGATCGGCGACAACGACGAGCTTTTCCTCCGGCCAATACAGCGCGCCGGCGGGATCGGCACGGAGCGTGACGCCGGCGAGCGAAATTTCTTCACCTCCCCCGCCCCTCACTGCATCGCCTCCTTCACCAATTCATCCTCCGCCTCGGCCAAAAGCGTATCGGCGGCTTCGCCATAGACCGCTTCGCGGCCGATCTCGAGCATGACCGGGACCGCAAGCGGCGAAACGTGATCGAGCGCTTTATGAACGATTCGGCCCCTGATGCGCGAGAGCATATCGCCGAGCCGGCGCACGTCGAGGAGCCCGGTCGCGGCGTCGGCGCGCGCGGCGCGAAGCAGCAAGTGGTCCGGCTGATGGCTGCGCAGCACGTCATAGACGAGATCGGTGGAGATCGTGACCTGCCGCCGCGATTTTTCCTGACCGGGGAAGCGCCGCTCGATCAGGCCGGCGATGATCGCGCAATTGCGGAAGGTGCGCTTCATCAAAGCCGATTCGGCAAGCCACGCTTCGAGATCGTCGCCCAGCATATCTTCGTCGAACAAAGCGGCGAGCGATAGCTCGCCTTGGGCGAGGCGCGCTGCGACATTGCCAAGCCCCCAGACCGCGAGCGCATATTCATTGGCGACAAAGCCTAAAGGTTTCATGCGCGCCCGCTCGAGCCGGCGCGTCAACAGCATGCCCAGCGTCTGATGGGCGAGGCGGCCTTCGAACGGGTAGCAGACCAGATAGAATTTGTTGGCGCGCGGAAAAGTCTCGACCAAAAGCTCGCGGCGTTGCGGGATTTGCGAGCGCCATTGTTGGATTTCGAGCCATTCGCGCACCTGCTGCGGCAGTTCCCGCCACGTCCGTGGATCGGAGATGATGGCGCGCACCCGGTCGGCGAGATAGGTGGAGAGCGGGAACTTGCCGCCTTCATAGGCCGGCACTTTGGGGTCTTCGGCATTCGAGCGCGAGACGTAAACCTCGTCCTCGACCAGCGCCTCGTATTGGAGAATTTCCCCGGCGAACACGAAGGTATCGCCGGGCACCATGGTCTCGACGAAATACTCCTCGACTTGACCGAGCAGCCGGCCGCCCCGCCGGATCGCCTTCGAGGCCCGGGAGCGGACCAGGCGAACTTTCAGCATGTCGGCCTCGACAATGGTGCCGACATTGAGCCGGTAGCGTTGCGCCACATGGGGGTTGGCGATCCGCCAGCGGCCGTCCTTGCCCTGGCGAATGCGGGCAAAGCGGTCATAGGCCTTGAGCGCATAGCCGCCGGTGGCGACGAAATCGACCACCGCTGAGAAATCCGCGGCACTGAGCGCCGCATAGGGCGCGGCCGTCGTCACCTCGGCGTAAAGTTCATCGGCGAGGAATGGCCCACCGCACGCGCAACCGAGCACGTGCTGCGCGAGCACGTCGAGCGCGCCGATGCGGGCCGCCGGCGTATCCTGGGCGTTCACCGCGATAGCGTCGAGCGCGGCGCGGCATTCAAGAACCTCGAAGCGGTTCGCCGGTACCAGCACGCCTTTCGAGGGTTCGTCCATGCGATGATTGGCGCGGCCGATGCGCTGCAACAGCCGCGATGCGCCTTTCGGCGCGCCGACATTGATGACCAGATCGACATCGCCCCAGTCGACGCCGAGATCGAGCGAGGAGGTGCACACCACCGCCCGCAGCCGGCCGGTCGCCATCGCGGTCTCGACCTTGCGCCGCTGCGCCACGTCGAGCGAGCCATGATGCAGCGCAATCGCCAGATTATCGTCGTTGATGCGCCAAAGGTCTTGGAAAATGCTTTCGGCCTGGCTGCGGGTGTTGACGAAAACCAGCGTCGTGCGATGCGCCTTGATGAGGCTATAGAGTTCGCCCAGTGCGTAACGCGCCGAATGGCCGGCCCAGGGCACCCGCTCGGGGCTGTCGAGCATGGCGACTTTCGGCGCGGCGCCCGGTTCCGCGACGATGAGATCGGCCTGCGCCGGGCCGGCCACGCCGCCACGCTGCGGCACCATGAAGCGGCACAATTCGCCGGGTTCGGCAACTGTCGCCGACAGACCGACGCTCGTGAGTTGAGGCGCCAGGCGAAATAGCCGCGCCAGACCGAGCGCCAGCAAATCGCCGCGCTTCGAGGTGACCAGCGCATGCAGCTCGTCGAGGATGACGCGCTGCAACGAGCCGAACAAATAAGGCGCATCGGCGGAGGCCAGCAACAGCGCCAATTGTTCCGGCGTCGTCAGCAAAATCTCCGGCGGATCGCGGCGCTGCCGCTGCCGCTTCGACGCAGGCGTATCGCCGGTCCGGGTTTCGATGCGGATCGGCAGCCGCATTTCGGCGATCGGCGTTTCCAAATTACGGGCAATATCGACGGCAAGCGCCTTGAGCGGCGAGATATAGAGCGTATGCAGCCCGCCGTCGCGGCGAACGTCGCGGCCGATGGAGACCAGGCGGTGCTTCTCCCCGCCTGCTTGCAGCGAGGCTGCCGGTAGCGCGCGCGCCGAAGATCGAGACCGAAGGGGTGCCGGCGCCGCGCTTAGCTCAACCAGACTTGGCAGAAAGCCCGCCAGCGTTTTGCCGCCGCCGGTCGGCGCGATCAGCAGCACCGAGCGGCCGGCTTGCGCCTTGGCCAATAGGTCCAACTGATGCGCGCGAGGCGTCCAGCCGCGGCTGGCGAACCAGCGCGTGAAAATCTCCGGAAGCAGCGAGATCGCCGGGCTGTCGAGCAAAGTCACATGGCAAAGTAACCGCGACTGTACCCACGGTCGAGTAAAAGGGCGGGCGCCGACGCTGATCCCTAAAGGCTTGCTTGGCGGTAGACCTGCCGGCCGACGCAGGCTAAACAGCCACCGCCATGACGATGACGACCGACGCCGCAGCCGAACCCAAATATGGGCTCGTTTTCCTTTCAGTTCTCGCGCTCCTGACCGGACTTATTACCGGGTTCGGCGCGATATTCTTTCGCGGCTTGATTGCCGCGATTCACAACGTGTTTTTTCTCGGCACGTTCTCTATTTCCTACGATGCGAATATCTTCACCCCGCCCGGGCCGTGGGGCGCGTGGATCATTCTCGCGCCGGTGCTGGGCGGCCTCGTCGTCACCGCGCTGGTCAAGAATTTCGCGCCCGAGGCCCGCGGCCATGGCGTCCCCGAGGTCATGGACGCGATCTACTACAAGGAAGGTATTATTCGGCCGGTGGTCGCCGTGGTGAAATCGCTGGCTTCGGCGTTCTCGATCGGCAGCGGCGCCGCGGTCGGCCGCGAGGGGCCGATCATCCAGATCGGCGCCTCGCTCGGCTCCAGCATCGGCCAACTCATTGCCGTCGAGCCGTGGCAGCGCATCACGCTGGTCGCGGCCGGTGCCGGTGCCGGCATCGCCGCGACCTTCAATACGCCGATCGGCGGCGTCATGTTCGCCATCGAATTGATGATGCCGGAAGTCAGCGTGCGCACGTTTCTTCCGGTGGCGTTGGCCACCGGCACCGCGACCTTCGTCGGCAATTGGTTTTTGGGCCCGCAACCGGCCTTCGCGGTGCCGACGCTGCCGGCGCTAGGACATCATCCCGCATCGATGATTGCGCTCGGGCTCTACGCTTTGCTCGGCGCGATCATGGGCGGCGCGGCGGCGGCCTTCGTGCGCGGGTTGTCGGCCGCGGAGGATTTATTCGAGCGGATCGCCAATCCTTATTTGCGCCATGCGATCGGCATGCTGCTCGTTGGTTTTTTGATCTACGCGCTATTTCATTTTTACGGCCACTACTTCGTCGAGGGCGTCGGCTATTCGACGATCCAAGCGCTGCTGTCGGGCCAGCTTGCGCCGCTCGCCATCCTGCCGCTGCTCTATGTCGCCAAGCTGGCGGCGACATCGGTCAGTCTCGGCTCGGGAGCATCGGGCGGTATCTTTTCGCCGTCGCTCTATATGGGCGCGACGCTGGGCGGCGCGTTCGGATTTCTGGTCACCACGTTGCATCCTTCCGCGGATACCAATGTCGCGACCTTCGCCATCGTCGGCATGGCGGCGATGGTCGCCGGCGGCACCGGCGCGGCGATGACCGCCGTCACGATGATTTTCGAAATGACCCGCGATTACGCGCTGGTGATGCCGATGATTCTCGCGGTGGCGCTGAGCATCGGCGTGCGCCGCGTGCTGACGCGGGAAAATATCTACACCATCAAGCTGGTGGCGCGGCGGCATCTCATCCCCAAGGCGCTGCACGCCAATATGTTTCTGGTGCGTCACGCCAATGAGATCATGGACAAGAATGTCCTGGTGCTGCCGGCCGAGACGGATTTCGATTCCTTCCTGCGCCGGAGCGACCATCAAGGCGCGATGAAGCACGTCGTGGTGATCCGCAACAACCGCGTCTTCGGCGTGCTACGGGTCAATACAGCGCTGCGCCGCGGCCTCGAAGAGGCCTACACCGGCGTCACGCTCGGCGATGTGGCGCAGCGCGATTTCACCATCGCGCGCGAGGACGACATCGCCTTCGAAGTGATCAAGCGGATGTGGCGGCGCGGCGGCGCCATGGCTGTCGTCGTCGGCGGCCAAGGCGTGCCCACCGACGCCGATGTCAAAGGCATCATCACCAAGGAACACGTCGCCGATTCGGTAGCGGACAGCATCAAGGGCTTTGCTTGACGCCTCGACGCTTACAAGGGCGGTGAAGAAGCCACAACAACATGCCCCGGCACCGGCGCGCCATTTTCGGTGCGGATCGAAGCTTCGCCGAAATGGCATAGTGTCAGTCCCGCGGCGGCGATCGTCGCGCGCAACGAAGTCTCGCCGTGGGCAAAGCGCAGCGTCGGCAACAGCTTCGCGCCGCCGCCGGAATGGGTTTCGACGGTGAAGGCCAACACACCATCCGGCGCCAGGACCCGCGCAGCCGCGGCGATGACCGGCGCCAGATCGTTCACATAGACAAATACGTCGGCAGCGGCCACGATGTGATAGTTCTCCCGCGCCGCGCTCTCGGCGGCGAGAAAATCCTTCAATTCGGCCGTGACCAGACGATCGTAAAGACCTTTCGCCTCGGCTTGCGCGATCATAGCCTCCGCGAGATCGACGCCGACGAGCCGGCCGACCAATGGGCGAAAGGCTGCACCGCAGAGGCCGGTGCCGCAGCCGAGATCGAGCATGGCGCCAAGGCGCATCGGCCGGCCGGCGGCGCGCATCGCTTGCTCGACCGCATCACGGAGGATTGCCGGACCGCGATAAGAAAGGTGCCCGGTGAGGGTGGTTTCGAAGCTTCCGGCATATTGCTCGAACAGCCGGCGGACATAGGCTTGCGTCATCGCCGGCGCCGCCTCGCCGGCGCCGAGCCGCGCCAGCTGAAGGCGGGCGCCATGGTAATCGTCGAGGTCCAGATCGCGAGCCTGCCCGAAAGCGGCAATGGCGCCGTCGCGGTCGCCGAGCCGGTCGCGGATGGCGCCGAGCGCGAACCAGGCGGTGGCGAAGCGCGGTGCAAGCTGGACGGTTTGCGCGAGGACGTCGGCAGCTCCGGTGAGATCGCCGCGCCCGGCGTGATCGAGCGCCCACTTGTAGCGGCGGTCGGCGATGATATCGCCGGAGGAAACGAAGAGTGGGCCGGTGTCTGCCATCGCGCTCGCGTCCCAATCTCGCGCCCTACGGCGGAATGCTTATCTATGGCTTGCGATGCGTCCCGAAGACATCCTGGCGCCGACACCGGCCGGCCTTTGCTGCAAACTCGGCGGGTTTTATATCGACCCGACGCGGCCGGTCGAGCGGGCGCTGATTACGCATGCGCATTCCGATCATGCCCGCGCCGGACATGGCGCGGTCCTGGCGACACCAGAAACGCTCGATCTGATGCGGCTGCGCTACGGCGAGAATTTCGCCGGTGCGACGCAGCCGGCGGCATACCGTGAGAGCATGAAGCTCGGCGGCGTGACGGCCACGTTCCATCCCGCCGGCCATGTGCTCGGCTCGGCCCAGATCGCGGTCGAGGTGGACGGACAGCGTGTCGTCGCGTCCGGCGATTACAAAAATGTGCCCGATCCGACCTGCGCGCCGTTCGAACTGGTGCCGTGTGACGTGTTTATCACCGAAGCGACTTTCGCGCTGCCGGTGTTCCGCCATGGCGATCCGGACGGCGAGATCGCCAAACTCTTGCGCTCGGTCGCGCTATTTCCCGAGCGCGCTCATCTGGTCGGGGCCTATTCGCTGGGTAAAGCCCAGCGCGTTATCGCCCTGCTGCGCCAGGCCGGCTATGACGCGCCGATCTATTTGCACGGCGCGATGGAAAGCATCACCCGATATTATGCCAGCCGCGGCATCGCGCTTGGCGAGTTGCGGCCGGTGCGCGGCGCCAGCAAGGCCGAACTCGCCGGCACCATCACGCTATGTCCGCCGTCGTCGTTGAAGGACATTTGGGCGCGGCGTTTTCCCGACCCGTTGACCGCTTTTGCATCCGGCTGGATGCGGGTGCGAGCCCGTGCCCGCCAGTACGGCGTCGAGCTGCCGCTGGTTATTTCCGATCATGCCGACTGGGACGGTCTTATCGCGACCATCGCGGCAACCGGCGCCGGGGAAATCTGGGTCACGCACGGCCAGGAAGACGCGCTGGTGCATTGGTGCGGCACGCGCGGATTGAAAGCGCGGCCGCTCGATATCGTCGGCTATGGCGATGAGGACGAGGAAGCGGCTCTTGCCCCGCAAGGGCAGCGGGAGAATGGCGGTGAAAATTCATGAACCGCTTTGCCGAACTTTTGGATCGTCTCGCCTATGAACCGGGCCGCAACAACAAGCTGCGGCTGATGACCGATTATTTCCGCGCGACGGCCGATCCGGAGCGCGGCTGGGCGCTCGCCGCGCTGACCGGCGCGCTCAGCTTTGCGCATGCCAAGGCCGGTCTGATTCGCGCCCTGATCGCCGAACGCGCCGATCCGGTGCTGTTCGAATTGTCCTACGATTATGTCGGTGACCTGTCCGAGACGGTCGCGCTGATGTGGCCTTCGCCGCTCACTCAGCGAACTCCCTCCCCACAAGGGGGAGAGGAACTTAGCCTCACGACCGTCATCCAAACTCTTGCCACGCTCGGCAAGGCGCAATTGCCGCGACAGCTTGCGCGTTGGCTCGATGCGCTCGACGAGACCGGCCGCTGGGCGCTGCTCAAGCTGGTGACCGGGGGACTTCGTGTCGGCGTCTCGGCGCGGCTGGCGAAGTCGGCCGTCGCCGCGCTCGGTGCTCAAGAGGCACAAGAAATCGAGTTGCTGTGGCCCGGTCTGGCGCCGCCCTACGGCGCCTTATTCGCATGGCTTGAGGGGCGCGGCGGCAAGCCGGCGAACGCTGACCCGGCGCCATTCCGGCCGCCGATGCTGGCGCATGCGCTCGATGACGCTGACCTCGCCGCGCTTAAGCCTGAGGATTTTATCGCCGAATGGAAATGGGACGGCATCCGCGTGCAGGCCGTGGCGGCGCGGCAAGAGCAAAACCGCGACGGCGAGCCAAGCGGTAAAATGGTCGCCCGGCTTTACTCGCGCAGCGGCGAGGACATTTCCAAAAGCTTTCCCGACCTCCTCGACGCGCTGCGCTTGCCCGGCGCTATCGACGGTGAACTTTTGATCATGCGCGATCGCCGTGTGCAGTCGTTCAACGTGCTGCAGCAGCGGCTCAATCGCAAAGCCGTTTCGCCGAAACTTTTGGCCGAGTTCCCCGCGCATTTGCGCGCCTATGATCTGCTCGCCGACGGCGCCGAGGATTTACGCGATAAACCGTTCGCCGAGCGCCGCGCGCGGCTGGAAAATTTTGTCGCGCGGCTCGACCAAGAACGCATCGACCTGTCGCCTCTGGTGCCGTTTAAGACCTGGGACGAACTCGCCGCCGCTCGTAAAAGCCCGGCAGCGGCCGATGCCGGCGCCGACAGCGCGGCGGTCGAAGGGATCATGCTCAAGCGGCGCGATGCGCTCTACGTTCCCGGCCGGCCGAAGGGGCTGTGGTGGAAATGGAAGCGCGAACCATTCATCGTCGACGCGGTGCTGATGTATGCGCAGCGCGGCCACGGCAAGCGTTCGTCGTTTTATTCCGACTATACGTTCGGCGTCTGGAAGCATGGCGAAGAAGGGGAAGAATTAGTACCCGTCGGGAAAGCCTATTTCGGCTTCACCGACGAAGAGTTATTGCAGATCGACCGGTTCGTGCGCCGCCATACCACCGACCGGTTCGGCCCGGTGCGCGAGGTCGTGCACGCGGCCGATCAAGGGCTGGTGCTCGAAGTGGCATTCGAGGGCTTGCAACGCTCGACGCGGCACAAATCGGGGCTGGCGATGCGCTTTCCCCGCATCAACCGGCTGCGCTGGGATAAACCGCCGGGCGAAGCCGACCGCTTGGAGCGCTTGGAGGCGATGATCGAGCGGATCGAACATGGGCGCCTGTCGTGACTCGACCGCGCTTACGAGCGCCGGTGGCGGCAAAACTCCGCCGCGGCCGTAACGCCGATCTCGACGCGCTGGTCGGGCTCGAGCGCGCGGTCTTTACCACCGACCTCTTGTCGCGCCGCAGCTTTCGCCGGTTTCTCGCCGCGCCGGGCGCCACTCTCATCGTGGCGGAAGTAAGCGGCAGGCTCGCCGGTTATGTGCTCGTGCTCTACCCGCCTCATTCGCAACTCGCGCGGCTCTACTCGATCGCCGTCGCGCCCCATATCGGACGGCGCGGCATCGGTCCTTTGCTGCTGGCGGCCGGCGAACGGGCGGCGCGGCGCCGCGGCTGCCGGACGATGCGGTTGGAAGTCCACGAGCACAATGGCCGTGCCATCGCGCGCTATGAAAAGTCGGGCTACCGGCTGTTCGGCAGGCATCGCCGCTATTACGACGATCGCGGCGACGCGTTGCGCTTCGCCAAGCCGCTCGGCGCGGAACCTCGGACCCGCGCGCCGGTTACTCGCAAAACCGCCTGACTTCGATGCGCGAATCGGTTTTCATGGTGGACATCGCCGCCGGCGCTGTCGCCAATCGTTTTGATACCGGCTATGACGAATCGCGCCGTCCCTGACGTCAAACGCATGATCGGCCTTGCCTTGCATACCGGCCTCGACCGCAACGGGATCCATCCATGACCGGATGGGTCATCCTTGTCGATCAGCCGCGCGACCTGCCGAACGCCGAGACCCCACACAAGGTCATCAGCACCGGGGAATATCTGGCGCGGCCTCGCTTGTTCGACGTGGGACGCCCGAAGCTCGTCAACCTCGCCCGCTCCTACGCCTACCAGTCGAAGGGCTATTACGCGTCGCTCCTCGCCGAGGCGCGCGGCCACCGCGTCGTGCCGACGGTAGAGACCATGCTGGAACTGCGCGAGCAGAAGCTTTACGAGCACGCGCTGCCCGATCTCGAAGACGAGCTGAACCGTTGCGCGCGGCGCGCCGACTTCCAGCCGGACGGCGAGTTCAAGCTGCTGGTTTGTTTCGGCCTGGCGCGCGACAACCGCTTCGAGCCGTTTGGGAGGCTATTGTTCGACTGGTTCCGCTGCCCGGCGCTTGAAGTGATCGTCGAGCCGGGCGCGCGGCTGTCGATCGATCGCATCCGGCCGCGCAATATCACCCGGCTCGCCAACGGCGAAGCCGAGTTCTTCCGCGAGTCGCTGCACAACCATACCAAGCGCGAATGGCGCGATCCGAAGGCGCGCTCGGTCGCCAAATACGATCTCGCCGTGCTGTACGATCCGAACGAGAATGAGAAGACGGCGCCGTCTTCGTCGGCCTCGATCAAGCACTTCGTCCGGATCGCCGAGAAAATGTCGGTCGACGTCGAGCCGATCACCAAGCGCCAGCTTGCCGAATTGGCCGAGTTCGACGGCCTGTTCATCCGCGAAACCACCTCGATCGATAATCACACCTACCGCTTCGCGCGGCGCGCCTGGCAGGAAGGCATGCCGGTCATCGACGATCCGATCTCGATGATCCGCTGTACCAATAAAGCGTTCCTGGTCGAGCTGCTGCAGCAACATCAGGTGCCGACGCCGCCGACCGTGATCGTCGCCGAGGACACCGAACTCGCCAAAGTGATCGATGAACTCGGCCTGCCGATGGTGGTCAAGATTCCCGACGGCTCGTTTTCGCGCGGCGTGCATAAGGTCGAATCCGCCGCGGAGTTCAAGCGCGTCGCCGACGAATTATTCGAGGAAACCGACCTGATCCTGGCGCAGAAATTCCTGCCCACCGAATTCGATTGGCGTGTCGGCGTGCTGGCCGGCGAGCCGCTGTTCGTCTGCCAATACCGCATGGCGCGCGGTCATTGGCAGGTCGTGAAATACCGGCCGGACGGCTCGTCGCATGAGGGCGGCTTCCGCGCCTTCGACCTCGATCAGGCGCCGCCGCAGGTGATCGATACCGCCGTGCGCGCGGCCCGGCCGATCGGCGACGGCTTCTATGGCGTCGACCTCAAGCAGACCGAGGACGGCATCGTCGTCATGGAGGTCAACGACAATCCCAATCTCGAACACGGCATCGAGGACGTCGTCGGCAAGGACGAAATCTGGATGCGGCTATTGCGCTGGTTCATCGAGCGGTTCGAGCAGTAGGCGCGGTCTTCATTTACCGTTTCCCGGACGCGGTGCAACACGGAGTGTTGCACCGCTGATCCGGGATCGTCACAGGCTCGGTGTGTGAAGCGATCCCGGTTCTGCAACGCACCACTTCCCTACACTTCGTGCTGCGTCGCGCCCGGGAAGCGTAGTCACAACCAGTCATACCGCCGCCTTCGTCACCTCGGCGAGCGGCCAGCGGGCGCGCGGGGCGAAATCGAGCGTGTCGGTCAAACCCAGCGCCAGCCGCTCGGCGCCGGCCCAGGCGATCATCGCGCCATTGTCAGTGCACAACGCCGGCGGCGGCGCGACCAATTGCGTGCCGACCTCGAAAGCGACGCGGTGCAACACCCTGCGGATGGCTTGATTGGCCGCGACGCCGCCGGCGCAAACCAGCGCGGTCGGGGCGCCGACATGCTCGCGGAATAGGCGCAATCCGTTACGCAGCCGGTCCTTGACGACGTCGGTCACCGCGCGCTGAAACGAGGCACAGAGATCGGCGACATCCTGGTCGCTGAGCGGGGCGATCTTTTCGGCCTCGAGCCGCAGCGCGGTCTTGAGCCCGGAGAGCGAAAAATCGGCGTCATGGCGCCCGATCATGGGCCGCGGCAGCGCGAACCGTTCGCCGTCGCCGCCGGTGGCCTCCCGTTCGACCAGCGGGCCGCCCGGATAGTCCAGCCCGAGCAATTTAGCCGTCTTGTCGAAGGCCTCGCCGATCGCGTCATCGAGCGTACCGCCGAGCCGCACATAATCGCCGACGCCACGCACGCCGAGGATTTGGGTATGGCCGCCGGAGGCGAGAAACAGGCAATAGGGAAACGGCGTCGCGTCGGTCAGCCGCGCCGTGAGCGCATGCGCCTCCAAATGATTGACGGCGATCAGCGGCTTATCGTGCGCCAGCGCGATGGCCTTGGCCATCGTCAGGCCGACGATGACGCCGCCGATCAGACCCGGTCCGGCGGCGGCGGCGACGCCGTCAAGCGCGTTAAACGACATTTCCGCCTCACCCATCGCCTTGGCGATGATGTGATCGAGCACCTCGACATGGGCGCGGGCGGCGATCTCCGGCACCACGCCGCCGAATTCGGCATGTTCGCTGACTTGTGAGAGAACGATGTTAGATAGAATGCGGCCATGAACGTTGCCATGACCGTCCTCGGTGCGGCTGACCACGGCCGCGGCCGTCTCGTCGCAAGTCGATTCGATGCCGAGGATGACCATTGCTGTATGATACCGACGAAGAAGAAGTAGTCATGCCGCGGTAGCATCTGAAGGTCCCATGGCACAATCCTCGACCGAAGTTTCAATTTTGCGCATCGGTTCGCGCGGCTCGCCGCTGGCGCTGGTGCAGGCGCGCGAGGTGCAACGCCGCCTCGCCGAGGCCGGCGGCCTTGCCGACGGGCAAATCGAGATCAAGATCATCCGCACCACGGGCGACGCGATCCAAGATCGTCCGCTGGCCGACGCCGGCGGCAAGGGCCTCTTCACCAAGGAAATCGAGGAGGCGCTGATCGAAGGCGCGATCGATCTCGCCGTACATTCCTCGAAAGACATGCCGACGGTACTGCCTGCGGGCCTCATGCTGTCGGCATTCCTGCCGCGCGAGGATCCGCGCGATGCCTTTATCGGCCGCACGGCCAAAACTTTGCGCGACCTGCCGCACGGCGCCGTCGTCGGCACTGCATCGCTGCGGCGGCAGGCGCTCATCAAGCGGTTGCGGCCGGATCTCGTCATCGTGCCGCTGCGCGGCAATGTCGAGACGCGACTACGCAAGCTAGAAGCCGGCGAGGTGGACGCAACGGTGCTCGCTTTGGCCGGATTGAAACGGCTCGGTTTGCTGGCGGCGGCGAGTTCGGTCCTCGATCTGGGCGAATTCTTGCCCGCCGTCGGCCAGGGCGCGATAGGCATCGAAACCCGCGCCAACGATGCCGCAACCCGCGCGCTCGTTGCCGCGATCGACGATCCCGATACGGCGACGGCGCTCGCTGCCGAGCGTGCCTTTCTCGCGGTGCTCGACGGCTCTTGCCGCACCCCGATCGCCGGCCACGCCGTGGTCGAGGGCGGCGTCCTCCGCTTTCGCGGCCTGATCGCCAAAACCGATGGCAGTGAAGCCTTGGAAGTCGCGCGCGACGGCCGCCGCGCCGATGCGGCGGCGCTGGGCGCCGACGCCGGCCGCGACCTCAAAGCCCGCGCCGGCCCAAGTTTTTTTGTGCCGGATTGAGCGGTGCGGATTCTGCTCACCCGCCCCGAAGCCGACGCGCAACGCACCGCCACGGCGCTCCGCGCGCGCGGTCACGAGGCGATCGTCGCGCCGCTGTTGCGCATCGAAATTTTATCGGACGCAGACCTCGGCGCCGGGCCTTGGGCGGGGATTGTGGTGACCAGCGCCAACGCGGTGCGCGCAGTCGCGGCGCACCGGCGCCATAACGAACTTCGCGGCGTTGCCGTTTTTACGGTCGGGGAGCGGACCGCCCAGGCCATGCGCGCGGCCGGTTTTACCAACGTAATATCCGCCGACGGCGATGTGAAGGATCTCGCCGCTCTCGTCGCCCGGCGCCTGAAGCCCGTCGCGCCACTGCTCTATCTTGCCGGCGCGGAACGTTCCGGCGATCTTGCCGGCGAACTCCGCGGTCAAGATTTCGTAGTGCAGACGGTTCTGGTCTACCGCGTCAGCGTCGCCGACGAGTTCCCGCGCGCGGCGGCCGTTGCGCTCGCCGCCGGAATCCACGGCGTCTTGCACTTTTCGCGCCGCAGTGCCGAGGCCTATGTGAACGCCGCGCTCGGCGGCGGCCTGTTCGCGGCCGCGCTAACGAGTCCGGTCCATTATTGCCTGTCCGCCAGGGTCGCCGAGCCGCTCAACGCAGCCGGCGCCGCAAATATCCGTATCGCGGCGCGGCCCGACGAGGCGGCCCTGCTCGATCTGTGCGGCTGAACCGTCCTTAAGTTGCCGCCGTCTGCGCCTCGTACTATGCCGTGGCGAGCCGGCCGGTCCCCGGGATCGGTGGATGCGCGAATTCAGTCAACGCGGTGTGGAGACAGCATGAGCGAGCCTGACAGCAACCCAGGCCGACGGCCGCCGACCATCGAATTGACGGCCACAGAAGTCGAGCAGCCGGCTTCGACAGCGAATAGCGGCGCGGGGCAGGGCGATACGCGCGGCGCCACGGGAAAATCAGGCGGCCGCCTCGCGTTACATGCCGTGAGCGCCGTTATCGGCGCGGTGGCGGCGGCCGCGGTCGTCGCCGGACTATGGCTTGCGGGTTTGCCGCCGTCGCGCCAGGCGGCGGTGCCGCCTGCCGCCACTCTGCCGTCATCCGCGACGCCAGACGACCTCTCGGCGCGTCTCGACAAAATCGAAAAGACGATCCAGGCGCCGCGGCCCGATCCGGCGCTCGGCAGCCGGCTAACGGCGGTGGAAGCGGCGACAAAGTCGCTGGGCGATTCGCTCGGCGCCATCAATCGCCGTCTCGATGACATCGCCAAGGCCGCCCAAAGCGCGAGCAAGCAGGCCGACGCCGCGTCCGCCGCGGCCGATGCGGCGAAGAGCGCGGCGCAAGCCAATGTCCAGCACAGCGACACCGACGCACTGGAAACGCGAATCGCCGCGCTCGAAACCGCGGTGAAGGCCCTTTCCGACAGTGCCGCGCGCCGCGCTTCCAGCGCGGACGATAGCGCGGCGCGGCTGGCCGTTGCCGCCGCGGCGCTCCGCGCCGCCGTCGAACGCGGTGTTTCCTACCAGGCCGAATTGGCGGCGGTGCAAGCGCTCGGCGCCGACCGCGCCGCGACCGCACCGCTCGAGCTCTTCGCCGCCGACGGTGTCCCAAGCGCGACCGCGCTGGCGCATGAACTGGCAGCGCTGACGCCGGACTTGGAGCGACTGACGGACGCGGCGCCCGGGGACGCGACCTTCCTGAAGCGGCTGGAGACCAACGCGGAAAAGCTGGTCCGCATTACGCCGGTCGATGCGCCGTTGGGCAACGATCCGTCGACGGTCATTGTGCGGATCAACGTCGATGCCGCACGCGGCGACATTGCCGCGAGCCTCGCCGATATCGGCGCTTTGCCGGCGCCGGCGCAGGCCCTGACCGCGGCCTGGGTCAAGAAAGCCGAGGCGCGCGAAGCCGCCCGTGCGGCGAGCCGGCGCGTTGCCGCCGACGCGCTGGCCGCGCTCGCTAAGCCGGCCACGCAATGATTCGCGTCGTTTTCTTTTTCATTATCGTCGGCGCGCTGGCGCTTGGAGTCGCGTGGCTCGCCGACCGGCCGGGGGATGTCGTCATCACCTGGCAAGGGATGCGCGCCGAAACCTCGCTCATGGTAACGGGCGTGGCGCTCTTGGCGCTGACGGCAGTACTGATTCTGATCTGGAGCATCGTCCGCGCGCTCGCGCGCGCGCCAAGGGCGATGGCGAGGCTGCGGCGCGATCGCCGTGGCGTGCGCGCCTATGAGGCGATCTCGAATGGACTCATCGCCGTCGGCGCCGGCGACATCGGCGCCGCGCGCAAGCTTTCGGCCGAAGTCAATCGGATCACGCCCGGCGCGCCGCTGGCGCTGCTGCTCGCCGCGCAGTCGGCGCAGCTTTCGGGCGATCGGGAAGCGGCCGAGCGCGCATTCCGCGCCATGGCCAGCCGTGCCGATACCAAGGCGCTCGGCCTGCATGGACTTTTCATCGAAGCCCGCCGCCGCGACGACTTAACGAGCGCGCGGGCTTACGCGGAGGAGGCGGCGCGCATCGCCCCGTCGCTGGGCTGGGCCGGCAGGGCGGTACTCGAATTCCGCTCATCCGCCGGCGATTGGGCCGGCGCGCTGGATTTGCTGGAAAGCCATAAAAGCACGCTCGACAAAGCCAGTTATCGCCGCCAGCGCGCGGTGCTGCTCACCGCGCGCGCCATCGCCGCGGAGGATAGCGATCGCGACAGCGCCAAGGCGTCCGCCGTCGAGGCGGCGAAACTGGCGCCAAGCTTGGTCCCGGCGGCGGCGCTCGCCGGCCGGCTCCTCGCCGAGTCTGGCGAGGTGCGCAAGGCGAGCCGCGTCGTCAATAAAGCCTGGCGCCTCAATCCGCATCCCGAGTTGGCGGAGACCTATGCCGGGCTTCGCTCCGGCGATTCCGCGCGCGACCGGCTCAAGCGCATCGAAGCGCTGGCGAAAAAAGCGCCCGGCGAGGTCGAAGCGGCGCTGGCGATTGCGCGCGCCGCGCTCGATGCGCGCGAATTCGCCAAGGCGCGCTCAGCGCTCGCCCCTTATGTCGCGGCACCGACCAAACGCGTCGCGCTTTTGATGGCGGAGCTCGAGCGGGCCGAGGGCAACGACGAGGGCCGCGCCCGCGAATGGCTGGCGCGCGCGCTCAATGCCGCGCCCGATCCGGCCTGGACCGCCGACGGTTACGTCTCCGCACGGTGGCTGCCGGTGTCGCCGGTGACCGGCCGCATCGACGCCTTCGTCTGGCGCGTGCCGCTGTCCGGCCTGCTCAGCGCGCCAGCGATCGAGCCGGAATCGTCGGTCGCCGCGCCGGTTGCACTTAAAGCCGAAGCGTGGCCCGAGAGTGCTGAGCCCCCGCCGCCGCCGCCGCCGCCGCCGGAAGGCACCGCCGGCGCGCCTTCGGCACCTCCAGTAGTTCTTCGCGCGGAGCCGAAACAGCCGCCGGTGATCCCCCTCGTCCACGCTCCGGACGATCCCGGGCCCGACGCGGTCGAGGGGATCGATGCGCGCGGCGAACCGGCCGCCGGCGGTTGGCGGAAGCTTTTGGGGTAGCGCGACGGCTTGCGAGCTTGCCACGCCAAGGCCGATGTTTTATACGACATGCACTATAATGCATGA